>Ga0068712_1005446_pt1 | contig 9987 bp, 11 predicted proteins | sample MTBAKSrepl1MetaG_FD_62987 | JGI IMG/M metagenome (GOLD analysis project Ga0068712, IMG submission 62987) | Enrichment culture microbial communities from Arthur Kill intertidal strait, New Jersey, USA, that are MTBE-degrading - MTBE-AKS1... | ecosystem: Environmental > Aquatic > Marine >... | reverse complement strand
CAGCTCCTGGGGACGGCAGCAGGGCTTTAAAATACAGTCTGTTTAAGCCCCAAGGACGCCCTTTCATGGATAGGGATTCCCTGCTGCCTTTCAATAAACGGCATCCCGAGCCCGGGGGCGGTCGCCGAACGATATGAACGCATTTTGTTGCAGCCCTTGGGCAGAGACCCCCACGGGCGGGCAGAACGCTGTTTGGCTGCGGCCGTCAGGCCGCTTTGGGAGAGCGTCGGAAGCTGAAAGGAGGTGGCCTTGTATGGATATTCAGATTACCGTCGGCAACGTGGTCCTGGATGCGGTGTTGAATGACACCCCCACGGCCGGGAAGGTGGCGGCGGTCCTGCCCCTGGACCTCCCCTTCAACACCTGGGGGGATGAGATCTATTTTGAAGTCCCTGTGGTGGCGGAAGTGGATGAGACCGCCCAGGAGGAGGTGGCCGTGGGCGATCTGGGGTACTGGCCCACCGGACGGGCCTTCTGTATCTTTTTTGGGCCGACCCCCATGAGCAGGGAGGGGAGGATCATACCGGCAAGCGCTGTCAATATGATTGGCCGGGTCACGGGCGATGTGGCCCGGTTGAAGGGGGTTATGGACGCGGCCCGCGTCCTTGTAAAGCCCAAGGGGTAGGCAGTCTTGAAACAGAGCGTATTTTCCATGAGGTGCGGATAGTGCACGAGGAATTAAAGAAGCGGGCGGATGCCATTCGAAAGTGGAACGAGGGACTGGCCACCGGGGTTACCCTCCGCCTGGTGCGGACAGAGGGGCCTCAGAGCAGGGCCATTGAACGGTTTGCCACGGAATTCCGGGAGCTTGCGCCCAAAATAGTGGTGGAAGAATCCGCCGGTCTGGATGGCGACCTCCCGGGGATGCTTATCGGTGAATCGTGGACGTTCCATTTCGTTCCCGAGGGCATGGAATTGGATCCGTTCATGGATCTGCTTTCGGCCATCGACAGGGGGGAGGCGGATATCCGCGACGACATCAGGGGCATACTGAAAAACCATTCCGGCACGATGTCCCTGACGCTCTTCATGAGCACCCACTGCCACAACTGTCCCGCGGTGATGCGTCAGATTGCCCCCCTGCCCCTGGTGAATCCGGGCATCCATGTGACGGCCATCGACGGGCTCCTGTTTCCGGACCTGGCCTTTGCAGAGGGGATCCAGAGCGTTCCCACGCTGATCGGAGAGGACGGCCTCCGATGGATCGGCCAGATCCGGCTGGAGTCCGTGATCGAGGCCCTGGTAGAAGGAGGGGAAGCGGGGTATTCGAGGGAGGTACTGGAACATATGATCACGCAGGGGAATGCAGGGCCCCTGGCCGACATGATGATCCGGGCCGGCCGCCTGTTTGCCGCGTTTATGGACCTGCTGAGCAGTGATCTGTTTTCCCTTCGTCTGGGGGCCATGGTGGTCATGGAGGACCTGGCCGAGCGGGCGCCTGACCTTGCCCGAAGCGTATTGGAGCCCCTGTGGAAGCGGATGCCTCGTGTGGATGAGGCGGTGCAGGGCGATATCCTCTACCTGATCGGGGTGATTGGAGATCCGACCTGGATCCCGAGGATAGCGTCGTTTATGGAAAAAAATCTGTCTCCCGACCTGGAAGAAGCGGCCCGGGAAGCACTTGGATCCCTGGGCGAAGACAACAGCCCCTGAGAACGCATTCTGTTCCTTTTGCTCACATGTCATAAAGGGGTCTGCCGTTGACTCTTGAAGGATGGTGTGTTGATGAGAAGGCATGTCACGAACTCTTGGAATCGGACGTGCAGGGCATGGCGCCACGTGATGAATCGGGGGCGCTTTGAGAATGTCTTTGAGGCCGGATAGCCGGGCTGGGGGTGGGGGGCCACATCAAAGGGCCTGCTTTCCAAGATGAATTAGTAGTGATATCTTAGTTGAGCAATATGGATTGCATCTTCTGTTATTTTACAAACGAATCTATGCTCATCGTTTATTCGCCTGGATCAATAGCCGGAAAGTGCGTGTTTCAATGGTTCGGGTTTGCCAACACCCTCAAAATGGTCACGCTTTGTTTCCTTAATGAGGGTGTTGATGCGGTGAAGAATTTTCTTATCAGTTTTTTGCCAATAGATGTAATCGTCCCAGGCATGGTATGAAAAAATGAGCTTCACTGTAAAAGCTCCTTCTCGTTTCCTTTGCCATTTTCGAGTTGAGCGATGGATTCAATCAGCCGTCTGGTATTTTTGGGCGACCGCAACAAATAGGCGGTCTCTTCAAGGGATTCATAGTCCTCTAAGGACATGATAACTATAGATTCTGAGGAGTTACGGGCAACAATCATCGGCGTATGGTCTCTACAAAGTTTTTCCATTGTCTTGGCAAGATTTTGCCTTGCTGCTGTATAGGTTATGGCTTCCATTTTGGCACCTCCTGTACGGCATATTGTACATATAAAGGGTATGTTGTCCACGTCGCAATTCAGCGTCTTTGGAGAGAAACGGAGGGCTGCAATGAGGAAACCATATGGAAGGATCGGGTGACGAATTATGTCCCTGATTTCAGAATGTACGATCCCTGGGTGACCCGCGAATTCATGACTGAGGATGTCTTGGCCCAGCACAGCGGTTTGCCGCCGTATTCGGGCGACGGCCAGGCTTTTTTAGGTTTCGACCGTCGGCATATCCAGAAATCTTTAGCGTTTATCGAGGAAGGGAGGTCTGATCATGGCATCGCTGAAAGACAAGTACGCTATTGTGGGGGTGGGATACACGGCCCAGGGCCGCGTCCCCGGAAGGACATCTCTCAGTTTTCACCTGGAGGCCTCGGCCAACGCCATGAAAGACGCCGGGTTGGATAAAGACGATGTGGACGGCTTTATCTCCTACCGACAGTTCCCCGCGGCCTCCAATGAGAATGCGCTGACCCCCACCATGATCGCCCACCACCTGGGGATCTCGCCCGCTTACATCAGTCAGGACGCCAACTGATCCCGGAGTCACATCCAGCACGCAGTTGGCGTGCTCGAATCGGGATTATGCAACTATGTCCTCATCTCCTACGGCCACAATGCCTTTTCCAGCGACAGCATGCAGCAGTTGCTTATGGACCTTTCAGGAGACGATGCCGTCTTCGGCCATTTCGGCGCCACGGGCGGATATGCACTGGCCGCCAGGAGGGCCATGCACGAATTCGGCACCGGGCCAGAGACCTGGAAACAGATCGCGGTAGGCCAGCGCAAATGGGCCAACCTCAATCCGGCCGCCATGATGCATGAAAAGCCCATGACCGAAGCGGACTACGACAAGGCCAGATGGGTGGTCGAGCCTTTGCGCCTCCCTGACAACTGCCTGATCACCGATGGGGGCCGGGCCGTTATCGTCACCACGCTGGAGCGGGCGCGCGACCTGAAGCAGCCTCCGGCCGTGATCATGGGAATGGGTCAGCACCATCCCTCCACGCCCATTGCGCAGTCCGATTGGATGGCCGGGCCGACCGGCGCCAAAAAGGCCGGAGAGACCGCCCTGGCCATGGCCGGCATCACCCTGGACGACGTGGATGCGTGCGAGATCTATGACTGCTTCACTTACACCGTGGAGATCACCCTCCAGGACTACGGTTTTTTTGAGGCCGGCGGGGGCCGTGATTGGCTCCAGGGCGGCACCATTGAGCCGGGCGGACGCATGCCGGTCAATACATCGGGCGGACAGCTGTCAGAGGCCTATTTTATGGGGCTGACGCCGATCGCCGAGGGGGCCATGCAGATCATGGGACGCTGTGGAAAACGGCAGCTCGGTCCTGAAACCCGGACCCGATCGCCTGAGATTATCATGGTGAGCGACAACGGCGGCATCTTAGAGAGCCATTCATGCATCCTGCTGAGGAGGTGGTAAGCCATGCCCTATGCTAAACCGTTACCCAAGATCAATGCGGACAACCAGCCCTTCTGGGAGGGGTGTCGAAGGCGCGAACTCAGATTTCAACAGTGCAGCGCGTGCGGCCACGTCAGATGGCCGCCGTCCGATCGCTGCCCCCGGTGTCATTCCGCGCAAACCGACTGGTTGATTGCCAAGGGGACCGGCAGGGTGTATACCTTTGCCGTGTACCACATCGCGTATCACCCGGGATTTGCATCCGATCTTCCTTACACCGCAGCCGTCGTGGCCCTTCGTGAGGGGCCTCACCTCTTGACCAATATCGTCGATTGCCCGCCTGAGGAGGTGGCCTGCGATATGCCCGTGGAGGTGGTGTGGGAGGATGTGGACGATACGGTGACGCTGCCCAAATTCAGGCCGTTATAGGTTGATCCTTAGCATTTTGATAGCCATATGACTAATGCCCTTGACCACATTTTGTTGTAATCTTTTGGTGGTTGCTATGGACAGAGAGGTTAAAATAAGTTAGACAGAATGTAGAGTTTTTTATGGCTATCCGGGAGGAATCGGCCATGGGGCGCGCTCTCGCACCGAATCTAAATCACGCAGGCTTTGACCTCAAATGGAGCTGGTGCTCGGCCGTTTGCCTGCCGGACTCTGTGAAAAACCATTTATGGAGATGTCTGTCGAGATAAAGGATATAGGAAGGTGCATCTAACCCGAAACGCCTCATGCTAACCTTCATGCCGATTTTAGAAAATCTCCACAGCTTATCTGAATCCTTCACAATTGCATCGTCTAGGGATAAAGGCTCTTCCCTGGAGTCATGTCCCAAGACGATGTCCGTGATTTTCTCAATAAGGCTTTGATCATAGTTGATGTCTTGAAGGATTTTTTTAGCGATTTTTGCCCCCTCTACCTCATGTATTCTATTGAGTTTTTCATCTTTATCTTTACCCGGACCAAATGCCTTGTTGTGGAGCTCTCGCGGAATCTGGCTCCATCCCACGTCATGAAGGATAATAGCAGGGAAAACGATCTGTCGTTGACCTCCTTCGGCATTTATTAGCCTTACTGCAAAAGAGTAACAAATTTTTGTGTGAACATCATTATCCCTCGTATTAAGATACGGCTTGGCCAAGTTGTATATTTTGAGATAGATTCCATCCATGGGGGATGCCTATGACTAATCCAGGGGGCACCACGCGGACGATAATTGATATGTGGCTAAGGGTTGCTCTCAAGTGAGTCCATGAAACGCTGAAAAAATGCGTCCTTTTCTTTCCAATCCGACCCATACTTTTTATCAAAGTATTTTTCTGTGCATTTCATGGATTCACGCCACCATAGCCGCTGGGGCTTGCCAATTATTATGTCTTCAAGTATTTCGAGCAGATTCGTCATATATTCCTTCGGAAGGAATGCAGACGCTCCAAGTGCTATTGATTGTTTGAGCGTTTCAGGGTTTGCGCCGTGGGCGGTCAGCATCACGGTTGGAAATCCTTTGGCCACAGAGTGTTTCAGCAACTCCATTCCGTTCACGCCCTGAATATCCAAAATAACTAGATCGTACTTGGCTTTGTAAAGTAAGTCCAAGGCAGCATCAAAGTCTGTTGCCTTATCTAAAAGGCACATGTCAAGGATTTCTCCAACTGTGTCAACCACATCAGGTTCGTCGTCAACTGCCAAAACCCTTTTGTTCTTCAACACATTTGAACCAACCATACTTGTGACACCTCTATTTTAAACATCGTTTGGGTGAATGAAGGTCCTCTCGCTATTTTGTGAACCGGCAAGATGTATGGAAAGACGGACTTCCTGCTAATAAAAATGGCTCCTCACTTGTCCAGAAAAAAAACGGCACCATTTGTTGCGTCCACCCTAATACGCTGGCCTGCCTTTATCTCCTGACAGGCTGTAAATGTGTTGACTATTACCGGAACTCCGTATTCGCGTCCAATGATCGCAGTGTGTGAAAGCGTGCCGCCTCTGTCGGCGATCACTGCGCCGGCTATACTGAAGGCAGGGGTCCAAGCTGGATTTGTTCCAGGACATACCAGGATTTCCCCTGGTTTCAGCTGGTCTAGCTGGTCGTAGTCGATAATGATACGGGCAGGTCCCTCCACCTCACCAGGTGAGCCGCACAAGCCTAAGAGGTCGGCCTTAAGTTGTGGCTTGGCCACAGGCAACTCTCCAATAATTATCTTAATGCAAATGGGGTCCAAAGAGGGGAGGAGATCCTTTGCCACTGCCTCTTCCAGCCCTCCTTGGCGGTCAGTATAAACAGGAGGCCTGAATTCACCTTCAGTTGTAAAACGCCTTATCCAGCCTTCCCACTCAGCACGACGGCGTTTGGCAATCCATGTGAGGTCATTGAATCGGGGCAAAAGGATGGCACTTTCGATTTCCCAAGGATTCAACATAAAGACATCGTCAGGCCTGTCGAGTGTACCTTCCTGAGCAAACCTCCTGCCGATGGCCAGATAGCCTCTGCGCATAAGGGCCTGACATGCAAGTTCACAATAAAGATCATGCTCTTCGCTATAGACTGAGGCCCACTGTGCGAGTCTAATCAGAGAGTTAAACCACTCTCTGTCTTGGGGAGGAATCCTGTCTAATAATTTATTAACAGTCCTCTCTCTCCTTATTGTCAGCTCCTTTCTCTTGATATCCAAGGGATAGTCACGTTTCTTCGCAGTTCCGGTTACTATTAAATCTCTTACTAATTTAATGGGGATACTGGGTTGTTCTATCCAATACGGATCAATGAGGTCATTCATCCGAACCATTCTCCAACCATTAGTCTTTAGAAACTCATTAAACCTCGTAACCCAATCTTTGCCCTTTGAAACCCGGCCCAATTTGACGATTATTTCTTCTGGCGGATTATCTCGAAAAATGTGATCAATCCCCATTTCAATCGCCTGCTTGGCGAGCAACCACAATTCCTTGTCTATTTTATAAACTTTATTTTCAAATCCTCTCATCATGTCTTGGAATTCTGGGGATTGATCATTCAGTCCAAACCGTCTCTTCATTTCCTCCTCAAGCAGTATCCAGGCGGAGTATGAGGTCTGTTGACCCAAGAAATGGATTTCCCACATTTTTTGATACGCCTCGTCCAATTGCCAGTTATGCTTCCAATAGTCCAGAGGAGTTGCATTCTCAGGATCGAACTGCTTGAGCTGGTCATAGACACCCATTAGTATCTCTTTGTTTTTTTCCCATATACCTCCAAAATCCTCAATATAGGGTACGATTGCTTTCTTGAATTGGATTTCCCGCTGCCTGATCTCTGCCTCATCTCTCACTATAAGGAAAGCAACATAAAGACCGCCTTCTTTATACCGCCATTCCCAGCCATAACAAGTGGGCAGGCTTAGAGAAATGTTGGCCCATTTGTTCCCGAGGCCGCAGTGTCGCACCCACAGATAGCCATATAGAGGTGTTACAGGAGGCGATGAGTGGGTCCCATCAAGAAATAATGAGTGAAATTTCGGTAAATCCACATCGGGAATAAGATCGTAACCAGGAGCTGCGTCCCAGATGGCATTTTCAGCCCGAAGTTGCTTGGTTTCCATGTTGTTACAGCCTGCTTTTGGTGAACTCGATAGTTTTTCCATTGTCACATTTACCTCCCAATTAGAATTTGAACCTAATTGACTTAAGCTGTTCTTCAGTTTTAGAGAGGTCTATTCCCCTGAAAGCACATGTTATTTTGTCTGCAAGCTGTGCACTACTGGATGTTTCGCATTTTGAATGGGCCGCCTTCGCTGGCCTTGATTGAAGCCAAAAAAGGTTCTCCGGAAAGGGGAGTTCTTTGTCGAGAGCCCATTCCATATCCTGTGGACAACCAAATTGTTCTTCGGAGAATCTGGCTATTTTCGCAATCTCCAATATTTCCTCTTCAGCAACACACAAAACACCTTGCATATCCCCTGGAACATCCACCCATTTCGTTTCCTCGTTTGCTTTTACAACGCACTTAGACTTACGTCCTATCTGCATGCCTACGATTTCTAATCGGTGCTTATCAACCAGAAAGGCATCTATACTCTCCGATCCGCTAACCACACCTTCTCCCAATCCCCAATTGGCCTCAATAATGATTTTTGAATCATCTCCTGTTACTGGGTCTATCGTAAAACAGATGCCCGAAGCTCTGGCTTCTATCATTTTTATAACGCAGATTCCCAACTCATCAGACAAAAGTGGAAAACCCTTATTAATTCTAAAAGCCAAAGCCCTTGGGGTGTATGCACTTGACCATACCCTTTTAACCCGTGCGAGAATATCCTCTTCACCTGTCACGTTGAGGTAGGTCTCGAACATACCAGGCCTGCTCTCGGTGCCAGCGGATCTCACTGAGACAGGGACTGGTTTTTGCCCATGCAGATCACACAATTTCTTGTAATTATGGATGATAAGTCTTTCTACGGTTTCGGGCAGTTCCTCCTGTTCGATCATGCTCCGAATCTTCTCGCTTATGCCTTCGAACACTCTTATGCCCGCAGCACCCAATTGACCAAGGCCCTTCGCATAACTGTGCAACTTTTTGTCGAGGCCTGTTTCCCCAATAAATTGGCGGTAGAGTTCTATCGAAAGGGCGAATCCAGGAGGGACGCGCAAACGATTTTGGACCATTTGGCCGAGATTTGCACACTTTTTGCCCACTAAGTCATTGAAGTCTTCATTTAGGTCTTGAAGCCAATATACAAGTTTATCTCGCTTCATTCACCCCTCCAATTTTTGATGCATCCCATATTTGATATAGAAGATCTCAATGGTGCTGATTAGTGATGCGGAGCTTTTTCGGGAGTTACCGTGAGTTTGCGATACCAACTTTTAACGAGAGTCGCAAGCACGGCTTTTACCTATATTTTAGGCAACTGTTAAAGCCCTCCTTTGTGACATGTCCATTTTGTTGTTGCATGTTCGAGGCAATTTAGCATGGCTGGGAGATGGCCGATTCGTTAGATGCCAATTGGAGTCTGTTCGCTCGAAAAAGAAAGATCGGTTACCGACAATCATGCGATCCCCAATTCGGCGAGCTTTTGTTCCGTAGGAATGCCTTCGTTTGTGTACCCTAGCGCGTTATAATATTCATCCAATAAAGCATCCAAATTTTTAACTACTTGTTTCTCGGCGGGCCCAGCATTCTTGAGAGGTTCGGTGCTCATCCTTTTGGGAAGAATATCATCCTTGCGACTGAATCCTTCTCTAACATTGAAACAGCGCTCCAGACAGATGATTCTCTCTCCTATCTTTAGCAGGTTATCCGGGCTGTCGAATGCCTCAATACCAGTGGCCGCAACAAGGTAATCGGAATAATTCTGAAGATCAAGGCCGGAGTTGCCAAATGTGCAGGCTATTAATGAATCCTCGACAGCCTGTTCCTTCTGAACTTGTGCAATTGAAGTCCCTTTGTCTTTCTCGGAAAAAGGATCGAGCTTTCCAGCCAGTTCCGTACGAGGCCTTCCGTACATATGGCTCGCCCCTATATTTGATGTAGCCATGCTGAGTGCATACCCTTTTACCGCTCTTGGCTCATATCCCGGCATTTCAAGACCTTTGATGTGGATAGCATATGAGGATGTCTCATGGCCAAAATAATCCGCCATCTTCTTGACCCCTTGGCTAAGCAGTTCCCCGAATCCTTCTCTTTTTGAAATCTTCTCAAGAAGTGCCAACACAGCGTCCTGATTTCCCCATGTCAGACTGAGGCCATCTGTATCCGCGGCCGTAACAATCCCTTTTTCGAATAACTCAAACGCAAAGGCAATGCAGACACCAGCACTGATTGTGTCAATGCCGTAATAGTCGCAGGCGGCGTTTGCATCGATGATAAATTGTTTGTCGGTCATATTTAGCAGGGGGCCGAAGGCGTATATGGTTTCGTATTCGGGCCCATCGATCAACGTCCCCTTGTAGGGTCCCCTGTTGACCTCCCTCAGCCCGCCGCAACGTGTCATGCAGCCGTAACAGCCAGCTTTCATTTTCTTGAGTTTAAGGAACTCATCGCCTGATATTGCCTCCACGTTGTCAATTCGGCCTTCGCGGAACGCATTGACAGGCATAATCCCACTTTTCACAAGGACGGTGGTAATATAGGGCGTTCCGACTGTGTTCATAGCCTTGCGTCTTGGGTGGTCTCTTA
>Ga0068712_1005444_pt1 | contig 9991 bp, 6 predicted proteins | sample MTBAKSrepl1MetaG_FD_62987 | JGI IMG/M metagenome (GOLD analysis project Ga0068712, IMG submission 62987) | Enrichment culture microbial communities from Arthur Kill intertidal strait, New Jersey, USA, that are MTBE-degrading - MTBE-AKS1... | ecosystem: Environmental > Aquatic > Marine > Intertidal... | reverse complement strand
TTCAGGGCGGCCTTGGCCGCGAGTTCATCGGTGATGTCCCTTGCGGAGCCCTTCATCCCGATCGGGACCTCGGCGGCATCGCGCGCAAGAGACGTCTTGTATTCGAGGATATGCTCGAGACCGGCTTTGTCCTTGATCCGAAAAAGCCCGACCGCAGCCCCTTTCTGCTTGACGCTCGCAAGGTATTCGGTAAATTTGGGGGCGACATCTTTGGGCATGAAGGCCTGGATGTTCATGCCGCACAATTGGTGTCGATCGTACCCGCAGACCTTTTTCCAGGCCGGGTTTACATCGGAGATGCGACCGTCCAGATCATGAAAGAAGAGGAGATCGGAGACGCCTTCGAAGATGTTGCGGAACTTCTGCTCGTTGGCCTCGAGGGCGGCCAGGCTGTGCTGTTGCTCCGCGATCTTCGATCGCATCTCCTGGTTGCTGCGCTGCAGTTCACAGATGTGGCGGACGATGCCGGCCTCGATCTCCGATCGAAGTTCAGCGTCATGGATCTTGTCGAGGATGGGTTTCAGAAAGCGTGTCGCGTCCATGAAGGCATTCCTTTTTGCCTTAAGAAAACTCGCTATTCCAAAGACTGCACGTTTTGAGGTGCAGGACGCGGGGCATGCGAAATAAAATCGGATTGTGTTTGGTCAAACCAAACCGGTTGTCCTAATCTAGAACAAATTCGCCTTTGTGTCAGCAAAGAATTGATCCGGATTGCGGATGTCCGACACGGTCAGCGCCCGGCCTCGGAGCGGTGGAATTGCCGCAGCCGACACAGGATCGAATCCGGCCTCTGAACCCTTCCTATCTGGTATCCATGTGGAAATGATTTCGCGGTAGAACTCGGTTTCCAATCCGAGCATGGGCAGATAGGTCGTTTACGGATGGAATCTACCTGGATTTTGCCGCACGGGCACCCGTGCAGATTGACATTCGGAAGAGTAAAAAAAATACCATTTCCGGATGGCAACCGGGATAGTATGATGCCCTCTCGAGGGTACGGTCTGGACTGCCGAACGTTGAGACGGCCTGTCAAACGAATGCGTTGATGTGGGCTGAGGGGGGCTGTGAAGATCGTGGAGGCGATTGTGAAGGGAAGTGTATCATTGAACCGTGGAGCGTTCTCATGCTCTTGAAGATTGTATCAGGTGGGCAGACGGGTGTCGACCGCGCCGCCCTGGATGTCGCCATCGAGTGGGACATTCCTCACGGAGGGTGGGTTCCGAAGGGGCGCAAGGCCGAGGACGGTGTCATCCCGATGCACTATCAGGTTCGTGAGATGCCTACCGACTGCTATGCCGATCGAACCGAGCAGAACGTAAGGGATTCGGACGGGACGCTGATCCTGTCCCGGGGGGATCTCGAGGGCGGGTCCAGGTTGACCTTGGACCTGGCGCTACGCCACGAGCGCCCGGTCTTGCATGTCGATCTTGCCAGGCAAAACGCCTTTCAGACCGCTCAGGCGATTCAGGCCTTCATAAGGCGGCACGGCATTCGAACGTTGAATGTCGCAGGGCCAAGGGCGAGCAAGGATCCCGAGATCTACGACCTTGCGTGCAAGGTTCTCAAGGCCGCCTTGTATCTCGAACTGGTCGAGAGCGCCGGAGCGGGGCCCCGGGCAGACGGCCCCGCCTCGGTGGAGGAGGCGGTAGAACGGCTTGCGGCGGATCTTTCCCTGAAGGACAGGATCGAGATCGCTCACATGTCGGAGAAGGGGCTCAGCGGGCTCGATGATACGCTGGGGGAGTATATCCGTGAGCGGTTCGGCCTGCGTTCCGGGAATCTGGCCTTGCTCGAAGCATGCCGCCGCATGGCCGGGAGCGACGTCCTGCTCGAGGAAGACGCTTCGGCGTTGATTATTCGCCGTTTGTGGGGTCATCTCAAAGAGACCCATCGGCTGAGAGTCATAAAATAGCGTCCACCCGGATAATGAGGATTTTTTTCTTCACAAGCGTTGTGCGGTCATTCCCACCGCTTCGCGGCGGGCAAAAAATCCACTTTCCTGATGGAAGCAAACAGGAAATGATTTCCCGGTACAACCCAGTTTCCGGTCCGGAGATGAGGATTTTTTGCCAATATCAAGGAAATCAAGCGTTTGCGCGGAGGCGACCTGGTGGTCGCCGCACAAGCAAACGTGCAGATGGACGCCGAGATGGGCAAAAAAGACCGTTTCCGGATGGAAACAAAATAATCGTTGGAGGGACACACTGGATATGACTGAAGAACGGATCCGCGCCATCGAAGAGGGCAAGGCCTTTCCCTATCCCGTACCTGTGAACGAAGGGACCGTGATGGGTCTGTGGGATATCGGGCTGGTGATGATGACCCAGAAATTCAGGCTGAAGGATGACGAGCTGGCTGCCTATAAAGAAGGCTTCGGGAGATACAGCTATCTCGAAAGGCTGGATCCGATCCCCTTGGCATTGTGGGTTTTCGAATTTCCCGAACCCCTGGGAAAGATCGATGCGCTTTTCAACGCGAGGCTCGCCCGGCCCGAGTGGCTCGATTCCTATCTGGACACCTCTGCCGGAGGGATCATGAATGCCCTCTACATGTTCCTGGTGGAGGGGAAGATCTACCGGGCGGGCAAATTGGTGGGGCTCGACCCGGAGGCCGTCGACATGTTTCACGCTACGATTGCCAGGCAGATGGCGGCCGAATACTCGCTGGAGACCTTCAAACAGGCCGCCGCGGGCCTTTTCAGGCAAAGCGCGCCGGAGCTTTTCGAAGAAGGCAGGGTCTTTCAGTTCAGGGAAGACTGATCCCGGATGTGCCGATCGGAGGATGGACCGTCTCACGGATCGCCCGGACGCGGTCGAGAACCGGCGGGTGGCTGTAGTCGAGGAATACCTTGAGGGGGTGGGGGGTCAGGTTTGAAAGGTTTTCCACCGTCAATTTCTTCAGGGCCTCGATGAGGGCGAGGGGTCTGGTGGAGGTCTTCACGGCGAAGGCGTCCGCGGCGAACTCGAATCGGCGGGAAAGGATGTTCCCGACGATCCCGAGCAGCATGCTGAGGGGGGTGTACAGAAGGCCGAAGAAGAAGAATGCCGCATAGGTGGAGGTCTGCTCCATGCGGAACGCCTCGAAAAGCCGCTGATTCCCGATGAACAGGGAGAGGAGGGCCAGCATCAGACCCGTGGTGAAGATGGACAACAACAGGGTTTTCAGGGTGTGATGCTGCTGGTGATGCCCGATTTCATGAGCCAGAATGGCTACGATCTCCTCCTCGTTGAGCCGTGAAATCAGGGTGTCGAAGAGGACGACGCGTTTATAGCGCCCGAAGCCGACAAAAAACGCATTCGATTTGGTGGAGCGCCGCGAGGCGTCCATGGTGAACACGCCTTTGAGCTTGAACTGTTGAGATTTGGCGTAATCGAGGATGGCGTTGCGCAAAGGGCCTTCAGGAAGGGGTTCGAAGCGGTTGAAGAGGGGCAGGATGAGGACCGGTGCGACAAAGAGCAGGAGCAGTTGAAAAGCGGTGACGACCCCCCAGCACCAGATCCAGGCCCAGGCCCCTGCATGATCGAAGAACCAAAGGACCGAAGCGAAGACCGGACCGCCGATCAGAATGGCCAGGGCCCAGCCTTTCAAGAGGTCCTGAAAAAAGATTCGCACGATCGTTCGGTTGAAGCCGAACGTTTCCTCGATGACGAAGGTCTGGTAGGCGGATAGCGGAATGTCCACCAGTTCGCGCGCCAGAAGCAGCAATCCCGCAAAAATCAACCCGGTCCAGATCGGACCGACCCCGAAAGACCGCGCCAGCACATCCACCTGATTGAATCCGCCGAAAAGGATGAACCCGATGATCAACGCCGTCAAAACAGGCTCCGAAACCATCTCGAGCCGGGCGTTGGCCCTCAGGTAGGCCTGCGACCGCCGGTATCCGTCCTCATCGTAGTAACCGGCGAATTCCCCCGGAAGACTCGCCTCGAGGCTTTTCAGGTTGAGCCGCTCGACCAGCAGGTCGAGACAGCAGGACCCGATCAGGACGACGAGTACAAAGGCGAGATACGGGTTCATGACAGCGGCCGTAGCTCAGCCGCATTTCGTGAATCCACAGAAGTGGCAGGTCATGCAGCCTTCCTCGAAACTGATCACCTGACCACACTCCGGGCAGGTCTCGCCCATGAGGCTGTTTGCATATCCCCCGTTTTTCCTGGCGTTTTTGCCTTGGAGATATCGTTTTTCCAGTACGCGGCTGATCGCATCCGGAATGGAAAGCACCAGCCCGTCTTTTTGGAAGACCGGGTGCTCCCCGCCGATCCCTTTCAGCTGCTCGACGATTTTGTCGACCTTGACCCCTGACCGGAGGGCCAGGGATACGAGACGCCCGATGGCTTCGGTCTTGGCCGTGGTCGACCTCCCCGATTTTCCGATGGTTGCGAAGACCTCGAAAGGCTGTCCTTCGTAGTCCGTCACCGTGACATACAGGGTCCCGAGGCCGGTCACCATCTTGGTGGTGAAACCCTCGAGGGTTTCCGGCCGCTCCTTGACGGCCGTCATGAAGCCTTCGGTGCGCTTTTCCTCGTGCGCCACCGAAAGGACCTGATGCTCCTTGCTGCCGTCGCGATAGATCGTGACCCCTTTGCAGCCCAGTTCGTAGGCCAGATCGTACACATCCCGGACATCTTCCACGGTGGCGTCCCGCGGCAGATTGACGGTCTTGGACACAGCGTTGTCGGTGTGCTTCTGAAAGGCGGCCTGCATACGGACATGCCACTCGGGCGTGATGTCATGAGCGGTGACAAAGACCCGCCGCACGTCTTCGGGGATCTCCTTCATGCCCTGGATGGACCCCTTCCTGGCGATCGCGTCCATCAGCTCCCGGCTGTAGAAGCCGTGCTGTCGGGCGGCGCCTTCGAAGCAGGGATTGACCTCCAGCAGTTCGTCGTTGTCCATGACCCGCCGGATGAAACTCAGGGCGAAAAGGGGCTCGATGCCGCTCGAACACCCTGCGATGATGCTGAGCGTCCCGGTGGGCGCAATGGTCGTGGTGGTGGCGTTGCGATAGGTCGCCCCCTTCTTGCCGTGGTAGACGCTCTTGTCGAAATTTTCGAACACGCCGCGCTCTCCGGCGAGCGCGTGGGAGACCTCGCGGGATTTTTTCTGAAAGAAGGCCATGAGCCGCTCGGCTGTCTCGATGGCCTCTTCGCTGTTATAAGGGATGCCGAGCATGAAAAGCATGTCGGCGAAGCCCATCAGACCCAGGCCGATCTTGCGGTTGCCCTTGACCATGCGGTCGATTTCGGGCAGCGGGTACTTGGACATGTCGATGGTGTTGTCGAGAAAGCGCACGCTGTCGCGGATCAGGACGCTCAGACCCTCGTAGTCGATCGCCGGCTTTCCGCCCTTTTCGATGACGAATTTCGCGAGGTTGATGGAGCCGAGATTGCAGGCCTCCATCGGCAGAAGCGGCTGCTCTCCGCAGGGGTTTGTGCTCTCGATTTCGCCCAGCGAAGGCGTCGGGTTGTCCCGGTTGATCCGGTCGAGGAAGATGATGCCGGGGTCCCCGTTTTCCCATGCCTGCTTGACGAGGGCATGATAGACCTCCTGAGCGTCCAGGCTTCCGACCGGCCTTTGCTCTCTCGGGTCGATGAGATCGTAACGCTCGCCCTTCCGAAGGGCCTCCATGAAGACATCCGTGACGGCGACGGATATGTTGAAGTTGTTCAGGTCCTTGTTTTCTTTCTTGCTGGTGATGAATTCCAGGATGTCGGGATGGTCGACGCGCAGGATGGCCATATTGGCGCCGCGCCGGGTGCCCCCCTGCTTGACCTGTTCCGTGGCGGTGTTGAAGATCTTCATAAAAGAGACCGGTCCTGAGGCGACACCGCCCGTGGTCCCCACACGGCTGTTCTTGGGCCGCAGCCGCGAGAACGAAAAGCCCGTGCCGCCTCCGGATTTATGGATCATCGCGGCGTTTTTGAGGGCGTCGAAGATACCCTCCATGCTGTCTTCGATCGGCAGCACGAAGCAGGCAGCAAGCTGCCCGAGTCTTCTCCCGGCATTCATGAGGGTGGGGGAGTTGGGAAGAAATTTGAACTCCGTCATCATGTCGTAAAAGATTTCCTCCATCTCGGCCACCTTGGCTCCGTCGCCGTACCGTTCTTCGGCAAGCGCGATGTGGTGGGCCACCCTCCGGAACATCTCCTCGGGGGTTTCGAGGAGCCTGCCCTCTTCGTCCTTTCTCAGGTAGCGCCTTTCGAGCACGGTGCGGGCGTTTTGGGAGAGGCAGACGGAATCCTTTACGAAAAGCGATTTGTCAATGTGAACGGGGGAGGGTTTGGCGAGGCCGAATTCGATCAATTTGGCTTCGATCATCTTCTCGATCATGGGGATGGTGATGGTCTGGATCTCCAACTTGATCAGTTCCTCACGCAAAAAGCGGCTGACAGCCAGGGCGCGGGTCGCGTCGATGGGATTCGCCTTGACGAGCAGATCCGAGAAACGATGATCATCCAGTCTGTAGGCGGCCAAATCCAGGCTGCCGTCCTCTGTTACCAGGAATTTTCCCTTCTCTCCCATTGGTTTTGCCCCCTTCCTGATGGTCCTTATTGGAATGCTCAGATAAAATACCTGGAAGAAACAAGACGCTCAGCCAGAGGCCTTCCCCCGCCTTCGCCTCAAATCCTGATAGATGATCTGTCTGTGATGGATAGCCGTCTCGAACCGGAGATGCATCTTTGCCGCCCACTGATCAGCCTGGGTCTTTACGTTCGGGGTAAGGATCAGATACAATCGACCCTGCTTGAATCCGCTTCCGGCAGATCGGTGCCGATTCGTTCAAGCCGGCTGCAATCGTGATGCGGTTCGATGCCGAGGGCTCTATAGTACTAACTATATATTGTGTGTCAATAGAAAATAAACGCAATATATGAGATTTGAAGGACCATTTTTGATCCTATCCGATAACCTCCCGGAGATACTCGAAGAGTGCGGACCTCGTGGAGGGGGTGTGTCGGCGAGGGAAAGGAAGGCCATTTTGAGAGCGTTGCGAAAAATAGGTGCGTATGTTCTGGCCATGGTGATCCTGCTGACGGGTGCCGCCGGTTTGCAGGCCGCCTCGGTGGTCGATGGCGTCGAGCGCGTCCGGCTCGAGAACGGTTTGACCGTGCTTCTGAAGGAGGTGCAGGATGCCGCGGTTTCCTCAGTCCAGGTCTGGGTCGATGCAGGCAGCGCTGACGAGACGGAGGCCGAGGCCGGAATCACTCATTTTATCGAGCATATGATCTTCAAAGGGACGCCCAGCCGGCCCGCCGGGGAGATCGCCCGCACCATCGAGGCTGCGGGCGGCAGCATCAATGCCTATACCAGCCTGGACCGGACGGTCTATTTTGCGGAGATACCGGCTCCCGAAACCGCCACGGCCGTGGATGTCCTGCTGGATGCGGTGCAGTTCTCCCTTTTCGACGAGGAGGAAATCGCCCGGGAAAAGGAGGTGGTTCTCGAAGAGTACCGGCGCATGGAAGACATCCCGGAAAGGCGGCTCGGTCGAGAGATGATGGCTCTCTGTTACGAAAAGCATCCTTACGGGCGCCCGGTGATCGGCACCATGGACTCCATCCGCAGCTTCGACCGTGCAGGCATCCTGCGATATATGGACAAATGGTATACGCCCGAAAACATGCTTCTGGTCGTGGTCGGAGCTTTCGATGAGCAAGCGATCCTCGATAGGATCCGGTCGCAGACGAACCGCTTCCCTGAAAGACGGGGGGCAAAGAAGGCCCTGCGGCCTGCAGAGCCGCCTCAAGAGAAGACCAGGACGCTCTTGATGCAGGAAAAGGTCGGACAGGTCTACATGGAGATGGCCTGGCACATCCCTCCGCTTCTGCATCAGGATATCCCCGCGCTGGATCTCGTCGGGGCGATCCTGGGCGACGGAAAGATCTCGCGGCTTAATTCGCGGCTGCGCATCGACGAGCGTCTGGTGAACTCCATTTCCGCCGGAGCCTATTCCTTGAAGGATCCCGGTCTCTTTTTCATCAGTTCCGAGTTGAGTTCGGAGCATCTCGGCAAGGTCCTGAGGATCATCGGGGAAGAGGCCGCGCTGCTCGGGAAGGAACCGGTGAGCCCGCAGGAGTTGGAGCGGGCAATCAACCAGGTGGAGGCGGATTTTCTCTTCGCGATGGAAAGTGTTTCCGGACAGGCCCGGACCTTGGGGTTTTTCGAGATGCTGGGAGGCGGGTACCAGAAAGTGGAGACGTATCTGTCCGACCTGCGAGCGGTCGGTCCGGCGGATGTCCAACGGGTCGCCTCGCGCTATCTCCGTCCGCAAAACCTGTCGATAGGGATCCTGCTGCCCTCGGAGGCGCCCTTTGAGGTCGGCACCGACGAGATCGCGGCCTTCTTCGAGCCCGCTTTGGACCGGGAGGCCGCCGAAAAAGGCGAAGCGGTTTCGAACCCGGTTTCCATGAAGGTTTTTCCGAACGGCATGCGGGTGATCGTCAAGGAGAATCACGATCTGCCCGTATTTTCCGCCACCGGTGTGTTCATGGGCGGGTCGCGCCTCGAACCGCCGGATAAAGCCGGGCTGTCCAAGTTCACCGCCCGCATGTTGACGCGCGGGACCAGGAACCGGACCATGAAGGAGATCGCTTCCACAGTGGACGGATGGGCCGGACAGCTCGAAGGCTTTTCCGGCCGGAACAGTTTCGGTCTGAGCGGCCGTTTCCTCAGCGAAGAGCTTTATCCCGCGATGCTGCTGTTCTCGGAGTGCCTTCTCCAGCCGGTCTTTCCGGAGGAGGAGGTCGAAAAGGTCCGGGAAGACTTGCTGGCGGCGGTTCGCGCCAAAGAGGACCGTCCGACGGCTCAGCTCTTCGATCTGCTGCAGGCGACCCTCTATCGGCATCACCCCTATGGAAAACCGGAGACGGGGACCGCTGAGAGCGTCGCCGGCATCCGGCGCGAGGACCTCCTGGATTGGTACAAGCGCATGGCGTTCCCGTCCGGATTGGTCATTGCGGTGGTCGGGGATGTGCGCGCCGAGGATCTGTTCACTTTCCTGGAGACGCTCTTCTCGTCCTTCACCGCCGCGCCCGACGGCCTGCCCGAGGTGTCGGGCGAACCGGCGCTTCTGGAACCTCGCCGGGCGCACCTTGAAAGGCCCGGATCGCAGACGCACCTCGCTGTGGGATACCTGGGGGTCTCGGTGAAGGATCCTGCCAACGCGCCCATGGCCCTTGTCGACGGCATTCTTTCCGGGATGGGAGGGAGGCTGTTTCGGGAGCTTCGCGATAAGGAGAGCCTTGCTTATTCGGTGACGGCATTCAGGCGGCCGGGTCTCGAGACCGGCCTGTTTGCGGTTTATCTGGCTTGTGATCCGGCCAAGACCGTAACGGCCAGGGAAATGATCTTCAACGAACTCGCCAAGCTGCGGGAGGCAGGGGTTTCTGAAGAGGAACTGGCCGCATCCAAAAGGTATCTGCTCGGACAATTGGCGATCGGGCGGGAGACCAACGGCAGCCAGGCGATGCAGATGTCGCTGGACGAGCTTTACGGGCTCGGCTATGATCACCAGGACCGCTTCATCGAGGCCATCGGGGCGGTTACAACCGTTGACATCCAAAGAGCGGTCCAAAGCGTCTTCAGGCCCGACGGCTGCGTCGTGGTGAGCGTTGGACCGGGGGCCGGGGAACCCTGAGCGGTGGCAGGCGGGCCGGCGTCTTTTATCGAAGTCCCTGCAGCGTGATGCGGGGAGATGGAAACGGACGATTCCCAGGGCTCGGGCGGTTCCGGACGGCAGCCCTCCGGAACCGGTCCTGCGGCAAGAGAAAAGGGAGGTGAAAATGCACCCGATTTTGACAGCAGCGGCCATGGTCATCCTGCTTGCCGGAGGGGCGGCGGCCGAGGCCGGTCCGAGCGGCGACACGCAGGCGTGTGTCGAGTGCCACAAGCATCTGCACCCGGGAATCGTCGCCGAATGGCATAAAAGCAGGCATGGGAAGACGACCCCCGCTTCGGCGGTTGTCAAACCGGTGATCGAGAGGCGGGTTTC
>Ga0068712_1005435_pt1 | contig 10011 bp, 10 predicted proteins | sample MTBAKSrepl1MetaG_FD_62987 | JGI IMG/M metagenome (GOLD analysis project Ga0068712, IMG submission 62987) | Enrichment culture microbial communities from Arthur Kill intertidal strait, New Jersey, USA, that are MTBE-degrading - MTBE-AKS1... | ecosystem: Environmental > Aquatic > Marine >... | reverse complement strand
GATATCCAGCAGTTTTTCGTTATCCTCTTTTGTGGCGAACCTTATATCCAATATACCTCTCCCCGTCTATTTTTTGAGATGGGTGTCGAACCATTCAACAATGGCTTTCAGTCGCTTTTCACGATGCACCGGCATTCCGCCCCTGGAGAGTTCGTGGTTTTCACCTGGGAAGAGGACCATCCTGGCCTCTTTGCCGAGGTACCTCAGGGTGGTGAAGAGCTGCATCGCTTCAGGCACCCAGCACCTGTAGTCTTCCAGAGAATGTATGAACAGTATGGGCGTCTCGACGTTCGGCGCGTAAGTAAGCGGCGACTGGCGCAGATAGCCTTCCAGGTTCTGGAAGAAGTCGTCGCCTACCTGGTCGGGTGCGAAATAGTATCCTATATCCGTAGTTCCGAAGAAAGAGATCCAGCTTGATATCGACCGCTGTGAAACGGCCGCCTTGAAAACGTCGGTGTGGCCGACGATCCAGTTGGTCATGAAACCGCCGTAGGAACCGCCCGTGACACCCAGCCTCTCCTCGTCTATGAAATCGTACTCATTCACAACGAATTCCAGGACTTCCATAATATCGTCGAAATCCCGTTCGCCGTAGTGGCCCCGTATATCTGCAAAATCCGTGCCGTATCCCGAACTTCCCCTGGGATTGCAGTAAACTACCGCGTATCCAGAGGCCGCCAGAGCCTGGAACTCGTGTATGTAACCGTTGCCATAAGCCGTCTTTGGACCTCCGTGTATCTCTACTATTGCCGGGTATCTGCCCTTTTCGTCGAAGTCCACCGGCTTCATTATCCAGCCGTCGATGACGACACCGTCGGAGGCCTGGATTTTGAAGCTTTCCGGCGCCGATAGCTGATAGCCTTTCATCCAGGAGTTGAAATTGGTTAATTTTTTCGTGCCGGTCGCCTTGCTGCAGTATAGCTCTAGAGGTTGTACCGGCGTCATCTTCGTATAAATAAGATCGCCTGAATCGTTGATGTCGAAGCAATCGATGCTCCCGTCGGAGAGCATAACGTCCTCCACTTCACCTGACTTATCCAGTGAGACGATCGTGGAGTCCGGTCCCGAGGTTATGATCGAGTATAGCTTTCCCTTTTTCACCCTGAGAGACTCTCCAGACAAGCCTCTAACATCGCTGTTGAGACTGTTTCCAAAATAGAGGTCGAGATCCCTGCGTAGAGGCTTCAGCTCTTTGCTCTCCAGATCCACGAAGTTGAAATAAGGGTTCGTCGGAAAGCCCTTTGCCAGATCGGTACCTAGAACGAAGAGTTCGTCGCTGGAGGCCCATACACAGGCATACACGGAGATCGAATCATCTCCGATCCTCTCAGTACTTCCGCCTTTCAGATCGAGAATATACAGATTGTTCCAGCGCGGGCGTCTCTCGGCATCCTCTTTGACAATGATGGCCGCCCTCTTTCTATCGGGCGAGAGCTCGACCGATTGAACATCGCCCTTGACGGCTTCCAGGGGTTTCATCTTGCCGGTCTCGACGTTCAGAGTGTGCAGTTGAGAGATCCTGTTTTCGGTGAAGCCCGATCCATTTGAAACAAAGGGGATTTTGTCTATCACGTAGATTCTCTTCTCTACCGGTTCTTCCTCGGCCGGTTTCTCCGGGTTTTCGCCGGGAGCCACTTTCGTGGTGAAGAGTATATTTCCCTCGTCGACCCAGGATATAGACGAGAAACCCCCTTTGAGAGTCTTAACGAGCCTGCTTTCACCTCCACCCAGCTGCAGAAGGTAGAGCTCCGTGCCTTTCGCATCTTTCTCTCTTCTGGACGTGAAGAGCAAACTCTTGCCTTCGGGGTCGACCACGGGTGAGCCGTCTTTATCGCCCCTGGTGAGCTGGGTGACCTTACCGGTGGAGAGGTCACCCGACCAGATGTTGCTCAGGTATTTGTTGTTCTCCCTGTCGATGGTCTTGTGGACGAAGAGAAATTCCCTTCCGTTTGGGAGAAAGTGGACATCGCCTACGGCCGAGTATCTGTGAACGTCTTCGAGTCTTATCTTCTTCAAACCAACCACTCCTTGTCAAAGAAATCTTCCGCAGTCTCTCATCCAGACTGTACGTTCGAGTAAAATGATATCAATGATATCATTGTCTTATAGAGATTGCGAGGTGGAGAAATGGTTATCCTGAGTCATTTTGACCCCTTCGGCGGCGACGGGATCAACGCATCTAAGATCGTCGCACAGAAAGTGGCGGGTATGAGGTCAGATCTGAGGGTGGTCGAACTGCCCACGGTCTTCGACGACGCCTTCATCCCTTTGATGACAGAGATAGAGAGAACGGCGCCGGAAGCGATTATCATGCTAGGGCAGGCTGCCGGAAGGACGGCCGTCACTCCCGAGAAGGTAGCGATAAACTGGAAGGAATCGACGAAGGCCGATAACAACGGCTACATCGCGCGGGGCGAGAGAATCTCAATCTCAGGCGCCGATGCTTACTTTTCCACACTTCCGCTTGTGGAGATAATCGACTCGCTCCAGCGAGATGGTCTGCCCTTATCGCTCTCATTCACGGCAGGCACCTTCGTCTGCAACTATCTCTTCTACAGGACGATGGAGTACCTGGTCTCGACGGGCAAAGATTTTCCGGTCGGTTTCGTGCACATACCCTGCATCCCCCAGCAGACGGTTGGAAAGAACGGTCTGGCATCTATGGACGCAGCCCTGTCGGCCGCAATTCTCTCCCGGATGATAGACGTGATCGTGGGTGATGGAAGATGATCATCGGCGGAGCGGCCTTAGACATAGCCTGGGAGGATCCGGCAAAAAACATGGAAAAGATCGCGGATATCTTCGATCAGGCCTTTAAAAAACACGTGGAGTTGCTGGTCTTTCCCGAAATGTCTCTGAGCGGCTTCTCCCTGAATCCCGAAAAGACCTGTACACCATACAGCGATAGCTTTTTCGATGGACTGGTGAGGAAAACTTCGATCGCGGCCGTCTACGGTCACGTGGAGAGAGAAGAGTCCGGATATGTCAACTGCGCTTCGTTCCTATCTACCGATCTGGGACCTGTCACCTACGGAAAGCGCAAACTCTTCACTTACGCTGACGAACATGAAAGCTACGTTCCCGGCAGGCAGGCCATATCTCTGATTCACCAAGGCATAGAAATATCTCTCAACGTATGTTACGATCTCCGCTTCCCCGAACTTTTCAGGGAGAACGTTCCGGCCGAACTGCTGGTAGTGATAGCTAACTGGCCGTCCGCAAGAGCCAGACACTGGGAAGTACTTCTAAGAGCCAGAGCGGTCGAGAATCAATGCTTCACTCTCGGGGTAAACAGGACAGGTAGCGACGGAAAGGGAGTGGAGTACGGCGGCACAAAATCCATGTTGATCGATCACAACGGAGACGAAGTCGAGGTGGAAAAGGTCGGAGAGCTGCTTATATGGGAATTGAAAGATGAGGGTGTGGAAAGAATGAGAGCCTGGAGAAGGAAGTTTCCGGCCCTAAAAGATATGTGAGCCCGGTTCATTTCTCATCTCTATTTCTGATTAGGCTTAGTATCTCTCTTTGAAAAAACTCTTCGACGTTTTCCGGTGAAAGCCGGCAATGCCTATGGCCATCGACTTCCACCACCACACCCTCCGAACATGGCCCTATGCAGAAAGAGGCCCTGAAATCGATACTGTTGGCCAGAGACTGCTCTTCGATCAGCTCCTGCAATCTTTTGGCGATTTTCGAAGCCCCCAGAATGTTACACGCACTTCCCATACAGATCTTTATAAGCATAAGTACAACCCCAGTTGTGATTAGTTTCACAATTATATTATATTCTATTGCTGCCGTTCTCCGGTTGAATGGTCTGTAAAATACATACTCACCTCAGGGAATTTCTCTGCACGCCCCCACCGTGATATTATTCTCACGAAGGGTGGGATCGTCGTGAAGATACTCGTCGTGGAAGATGAACACGACCTGGGACTGCTTCTCAAAGAGGTCCTCGAGAGCAATAACTACGCGGTAGAACTCTCCGCAGACGGGGAGGAAGGCCTTTACATGGCCCTGAACGGCCCCTTTGATCTTGTAGTGCTGGATATTCTCATGCCGGGTCTATCTGGCTGGGAAGTGCTCGAGGGGATGCGACGAAAGGGCTGTGCTACACCCGTACTGATGCTCACCGCGCTGGATAGCGTCGATAGCAAAATAAGGGGTCTCAATCTGGGAGCCGATGATTATCTTTCCAAGCCCTTCGATATGCGTGAACTCCTGGCGAGGATACAGTCGCTTCTGAGAAGAACCGGACCTATCTCGGCGCCGACGAACGAACTCGTTTGCGGCGATCTGGTACTGAATATATCCGACAAGAGCGTCTACCGTGGCTCGACGAAGATCGAACTGAGAAAGAAAGAGTACCAGATACTCGAATACCTTATGATCAACAGGGGAAGTGTGATCTCTAAAAGCGAGCTGGAAGATCATGTCTGGAACGAGGAGGACGAGCTCTGGTCTGACGTAATCCGGAGCCATATAAAGAACTTGCGCAAGAAGATAGATGGCGGTTACAGAAAGAAACTGATAAAAACCGTGCGGGGTATGGGCTATGAGATCAGTGAAGAGTGAAGAGCTCTCCTTTAAAAGCGCAAGAATACGATGGACAACATTTTTTACCATGGTCGTCGTTTCCATAGTCTCGGTCCTGTGCGTGACAGTCTTCTTTTTCGCACTGCGATACGAAACCAGAGCTTCTTACGCCGGTCTCAACCAGATGGCAGACAGGATAGCCACGAGAATCGGCAGGGCACCCCTGATAACCCTGGAGAGAATCCTTAGAAACTACGCCGAAAATCCCGATCTCTTCACCGCCGAGAACGAGTACATGCAGTTCCTCAACACTTCGGGCGAAAGTATACTCCAGCTGGGAGGGAGATTGGTCAGCGCGATCCCTCTCAAAGAAGGCTTCGCAAACGGTCTGGTGGTGGACTACTCCGACAGGGAAAGCGAATACAGGCTTCTTACAAGATCTCTAACTGGTCTTGCCGGTCAGTCGGTCGTGTTCATGAGGGTCGGTAAACCGGTGAGCGAACTCAGCACCATAATGAGAAACCTGTTCTGGACACTCCTGAGCCTTGTTTTACTGACAGCCGCAATCTCGTGGGTGATCGGTCTAGCACTGGCCGGATACGTTCTGAATCCATTGAAGGAGAGCTACAAGAGACTTCAGCGTTTCACTGCCGATGCCTCACACGAGCTCAAAACACCGCTCTCGATAATAAGGCTCGGCCTCGATATGCTGGGAGAAAAGGAGCTCGATCCCGAGACGTCGAGTAAGATCGGCATAATCGACACTGCGACCAGAAACATGCAGAACCTAGTGAACCAGCTCATAACCATGGCGAGAATACAGGGCTCGCAGGAAAGTAGGGCAAAAGCCGAACCGGTGAACATAAAAAGATTGCTGGAGGACATCGCTTTATCTTACGGACCGCTCTCCGACCCGAGAGGGATAAAGATCGAAATAGAATGTGAAGACGATCTCTTATCGACCGTGATAATAGAGCCGTTCACCATATCGCTGGGCAATCTTCTGGAGAACGCGGTTAAATTCAGCTACGACGGATCCAGAGTTGTTCTCAAAAGCTTTTTGAGAGACGGGTATCTTCACATACAGGTTATAGACAACGGCCCCGGCATCGAGCCTGAGGAGCATGAGAAGATCTTCGAAAGGTTCTACAAATCTGAAAGATCTCACAACAGCACAGGAAGTGGAATGGGACTCGCCATCGCCAGAGAGCTGGTGGGAACCATGAAGGGGGAAATAAATCTCGTAAGCGAGCCGGGCAAAGGCAGTACCTTTGAAATAAAACTAAGAGCCGGATAGAGATTTGATTTAAGAAGAGCGAAAAGAGCCGTCGACTCAAGATTACGAACCCGTCTACGGGAGCGGGTACAAAGATCAAAAGCATCTCGAAGCGATACTAGACGATAATCAAACCGGAAAAGTTTCCCCGATCACAGCGCGGCTTCTAGATCTCCGATAGATATGCTTTCTGCCGACAAACAATGTCTTTCAAGTATCGAGGGGTATTTCAGTCCGGACCCGGTGATTACCGAGACAACTCGCGCCTTTTTAAGAGGAATCAGTTCTTTCAACTTTTGTATCGCCGCGACCGATGTCACGGCGGCCGGTTGAGCGAACAGTCCCTCTCCGGCCAGTCTTGATTGTGCTTCCAGTATTTCTTCATCTTTCAGGCAAAGGGTCAGACCGCCGTTTTTTTTGAGCATTCGAAGAACAGCATTCCCGCTGGGCGGGAAGGGGTTCTCTATGGCGTGCGCTATCGTGGAGGGATTTGGGACCCTCTCAATTTTCTCCCGGCCAGAATCGAAGGCGTTGTGTATCGGCGCGCAGCCGCAGGCCTGAACGGCCACCATGACCGGTATCCTTTCCGAAAGGCAGGCCTCTTTGATCTCTCTGAAGCCCTTTTCGATACCCCGTATGTTGCCGCCCGAACTGGTCGGAACGACGACGAAATCGGGCACTTTTTCACCGAGCTGCAGATAAATCTCGAAAGCGATGGTCTTCGATCCTTCCACTCGCATCGGTACGTCTGAATTGGAGAAGTATATGCCCTTAGAAGGCCCCGTTTCGAGTGTTTTGCGGTAGAGTTCGCCGTAATCCCCGTCGACTTTGATCACTCTCGGCCCGTATATGGCGATGGGCCGGATCTTCTCCGCGGGTATGCTTTTCGACACCAGGATCGTCGTGTTCATGCCCATCCGCGCGCCGTAGGCGGCCACCGAAGCCGCCATGTTGCCGGTAGATACCGTCCCGAAGCCTTTGTACCCTTTTTCAACGGCATCCAGCAGAGTGAGATAGGTCCCCCTGTCTTTGAAAGACCAGGTAGGATTGATGGATTCGTTTTTGAGGTAGAGCTCGAAGTCGCACCCGGAGGCGAACGCAAATGACCTGAGCATGGGCGTCCATCCTTCCCCCATTGAAAGGAACGATTTATCTTTCAACGGGGGAAGAAACGACGAAAAGCGATTCAAGATACCCTGTCCTTCGGAATAGAAGCTTTTAGATTCCCGAGCGAACAAAACTTCCAGGGGCTCTCCACAGTCACACCTGAAAGCGAGAGGGTCGCCTGGATATTCTTTTCCGCAACCAGTGCAGATCAACCGATACAATTCTTCCTCCGGGGTTTCAGACGCTTATCTGGCTGATAGTATACTGGAGAACCTCTTGAAAACCCAGTCTCTTCGCGATCAAGACCGATGGATTGTTAGAGGCATCACACTGCCAGTCGACTATCATACCCTTCGAACAGATCTCTTTTACGCAGGCCAAAGTAACCTTTCTACCAAAGCCCAGTCGTTTGAAGCCTTTCAGCGTTTCGGCTCCCAGTTCTATATGGTTCTTTGACCTGTAAACCCCTATACACAGGCTCACGATTTTGTTGCCTTCCACGGCACAAAAGCCGAGACTGTTCTCCAGGAAGCTCTCGAGGTCCGGCCAGAAAGAGAGGATCCATCCTGTAAGACGTTCGATGCTTTCCAGACCGCTCTCCAGCAACTCCGCGGTGATTCTAACGGCCGAATCACTTTCAAAGGTGCTAGGGCCGAAGCCCGATGGATTGAGTCTGTACAGGTACCTGAGTATAGGTTTCGGTTCCAGATCGCTTAGAAGATCCCTCAAGCATTTCTTTGCATTCCTGGTCGAGTAGAAGTTGAGCACAGGAATACCCTTTTCTCTGGCGGACGGAATCAGGTACTTTTCCAGAAACTCGCCGTACTCTTCTTTGGATTCCTCTCCGGGATCTCCGCCTATCAATACCGTGTCGTGACAATTCCAGACAATAACTGAATCTGGTTTCTCTTCGTTGCAAACGAACAACTTCCCCAATGTGTTTCCTTCTAAAATAGATGGCACGACAAGATTATAAGAAATCTCACCCAGCAAAGGTCTGACACGGGAGAAGTCCTCGGAATGGAGTTCGAATAACATCTGCAATCTCCTTTCGTCTGGGCTAATTAGTCAATTCTACTTCAAACCCACTTTACAATGCAACACAATGTGATATAACAATGTTTTTCACTCGAAAATGGTAAATTATTCGAGGAGGTGATAGTTTGGAGAGTAACGGCTATATCGACGTCGATGGGGTGACCTACAAACTCGTGAGCAGGCAGAAAAGCAGACACAAGCAAATCAAGATAAGAACGCGCGGTCCGATGGGAGTAAGGTTGGAGAGGGAGGAGAGTTTTTTCAGGAGCAACAGGGAATACTTGAAAACCCTCGTGAGCGATTCGGAGGTGAACATTCCGCTGGGAAAGGATTGAAACCTTCCCGGGTATAGCCGGTTTTGAATCTGAATATACGCACCCGGGAAACCCGGTCGAATGACGAATCGAGTTCTGTGCTTTCTGGCACGGAATTTCATGCAGTGAATTAAGAGAATCCAGAGCATCAATACGATCGAAAGATCTACAGAAACTCAGGATGTGGTATGATGGCTTTTCGATCGGTTTATCGAATACAGGGAAGTTGTTTTCGATTCAGGGAGGTGAATCATGAAGAGAAGTTTTATCCTTGTTTTGCTACTGGTCTCAACGTTCACGGTGCTATTCTCGAGTGAATTGAAAGATTCGGGCAACCAGATGAAAGCGACGCAGTTGGCCGTTCTCGAGATCGATGAAAACCCTACCACCGGTTATCTGTGGCACATAAGCGCGGAGCCTTCCGGTGTTCTCCGCAATTTCCTCGAAGAACACATGGCCGGTTCGGCCTTTCCGGGCGCTCCGTCTGTCAAGGGCTGGATAATGACGGCCGTTAAAGAAGGAAAGGCGCTGCTCACTCTTAAGCTCTACAGAGACTGGGAGGGAGAGAGGAAAGCCATAGATTTCAGAGCGGTGACGGTAGATGTGAGCGGAGAGGAGAAAGGCCAGGTGGATTTGAAGATAGTGTTGAACGAGCTGGCACTAGGATCGACGGCGACCGTGACTCTGGAAGAGAACGGAAGTACCGGTTACACCTGGGGGTATCATATTCTTGGAGAGGGCATTCAGGAAATCAAGAAAGAGACCATCGCAGACACCAGCGGTCTGGTCGGGGCCCCCGCGAAAGTCATATGGACCTTCCAGGCCGTTGATAAGGGTTACACCACCATTGTGTTCAGGTACTTCAGATCGTGGGAAGGGGAAGGATCGGCTGTAGACTTCAGGGCTTTCAACGTGTTGGTCGAGTGAGCGAAGTTAGCAATAAAGGACGATCCGGGGTGAATTTCTCTTGAAAATACGTTTCAGCTGGTTTCGAGTTTCAGTCTTTCTCATATGTGTCTTCCTTGCGGGAGTATTCGTTTTCGTTATACCCTCGGAGAAACCCGCAAGGCTTTTGACCGTTCTCAGCGAGTCGGTTCTGGTCGGCGCATCCCTTGTGGTGGCGTTCGTGCTCAAGAGGAGTCTCGTTCACCCCGGGATTCCAGCAGGGCTCCTGCTTATATCCCTGTCGGTCTATATGGATCTTCTACAATCCATAACCGGGCTGATGCTCTTCGAGACGCTTGCCGTTGCTATGTCTATTATAGCGGCAATCATTTTACTGTACTATATAGTGTTGCATGTGAGAAATCTGAGAATCATGATAATCGAACACGAGACCATAATAAACGGTTCCAACGAAGGGGTAGTCTTGCGGAATCTCAAAGATAACAGTGTTCGCTTCAACGAAGCGGCCCGTAAGATACTCGGCTATGAGCCCGAAGAGCTGAAAAGGCTCTCCATTTACGATATCGTGCTCCCTCAAGACCTGGGATTTCACAGTGAAATGATTGAGAGAATTACGAAAGGTGAAGCGATATCCCCGTTCGAGGCGAGGTACGCCGGAAAGAACGGAAAACAGATAGACGTTCAGGTAAATGCCTCGCTCGTCAAAAACGATAAAGGGATCCCCGACTATATAATATTTGCCTTCAAAGACATAACCAGGATCAAAGCGATGGAGCTGTCTCTAAGGGAACTGAACAGGTTCCACAGGGCTTTGAACGAAGTGGTGACGGAAGC
>Ga0068712_1005430_pt1 | contig 10022 bp, 9 predicted proteins | sample MTBAKSrepl1MetaG_FD_62987 | JGI IMG/M metagenome (GOLD analysis project Ga0068712, IMG submission 62987) | Enrichment culture microbial communities from Arthur Kill intertidal strait, New Jersey, USA, that are MTBE-degrading - MTBE-AKS1... | ecosystem: Environmental > Aquatic > Marine >... | reverse complement strand
GCTTCACACAAGCCCCTTTTCTCTGAGTTCGGCCAGGCAGGCCTGGATATCCGTCATGATCTCTTTTTCAGGATCCAGGCGGAATTCCCGGCCGATACAGTCGGTCATCTGTTCAGCGGTTTTACCTTCCCGTGCCAGTTCGTAGACGCGACGGGCCGTTGGGTTGAGCATGTGCACAGCGTCTTCCTCTGCGTCGTACAGCATCAACTCGGCATCCAGCTCTTTTTCAATGATGTGTTGCGGCATAACCAGTTCCTGCTCGCCCTAATGATTGATTCTCTTTTTGCCGTCCAACGGGCCGGTCCCTCTCATCCGGCGCTTTACCCATCGTCCTGCAACGACCGCCAGGATGCCGACCATCCCTGCCATGCCCAGCCCCCGATTGATCAGGACCCAGGCCCCCCGGTCCATGTTGAGCAAGGCGCTTCCCCGGTGAATCTGGTCGATCCTTCCCAGAAACGCATCCTCATCAAAAGCGCCCCAGCCGGACAAGGCGTCCCCCTGCTGCCAGAACCGCCGGCAGCCCGGCTGTCCCCGCACCTTCAACAGACGATGGACTACCACCCGATCGTTTTGCACGTAGGCCACAATATCGCCCGGCCGAACGCGATCCGCATCCCCCAGTCGAATGGATACCCAGTCTCCCGGCCGGATAAGGGGGACCATGCTCCCGGTCGCCACCTGCATGCGAATCCGTCTGCCTGCCCCTTTCCACAGACTCAATGCAGCACAGCCGACATTCTGTTTTGTAGGGACGCCCAAATTCGCACCCATTTCCATGGCGGCCTGACGGCCGCAACCCAAAGGTGACGACAAAGGCCTGTTGCTCAGGTGCGCGGGAAGATCAACATCTGTGTGAGCGTGCTTGCCGCAAGGATCGAGGCTGAAAGCCTCTCTTACAGAATGATCAAAGCTAAAAGCGTATCACCCAAACCTACGACAAAACACATGTTGTCTTCCTGCGTAGAAGTGATCGCTACAGGCTCTAACCGCCGGACCCTGTCGGGGCCAAAGGCGAGCGGATCAGACCGCTCTGTCGTGTCTCGCGCCACGCCATCCACCGCGCTGCGCAAGCGCTACCTGCAAATTACATTGACCAGATCGTACCACGAGATATCGTCCAATACGCCATTGGGAAATCGGTCCAAAATAAAATGGAAGGTATAGATTCCGCAAGGCATGGCGCTGGAGAGGATCCCTATGGTTCCTAACTGGAATAGTCCCCCGGTAACAGTCGGTTGGGCCGCTGACAAGGACTGCCATCCCCCGGCTGCATCGTAGCGGAAGGCCCCGTATGGTGTCGATGCGCCGATCCACCAGTCGCACGCCACGCCATCCTGACTCCCCGGATCGAGAGAAAGGGTGATATGGACCGGCTCCTCAGGAGTTGTGACCCATTCGTGGTCCTGGCCATTCGCCTTGAGGTCCGGGATCACATCAATAATCGCGGAAGGACCGTTGCTGGAAATGACATTCACGTAATCATGCCAGTCGAGGCTGTTGAGCGTCCCATCGGGATGGGCGTCCAGCCCGAAAGCGAAGGTATAAACCCCCACCGGAAGGGGCCGGTCGAGAATGGCTGTGGAGGGAACGCCGAAAAGCCCCATGGAACCGGTGCTGAGAGGCCAGGAAGAACGGTTCCACGCTGGATAGGGGCTGCACCAGTAGGTCCCCATGGGCGTGCCCGCGCTGAGCCACCAGTCGCAGACCCGACCGTCCGGGTTTCCGGGAAAGAGAGAGACGGCAATGCTCACCGATTCTGTCAGCGCCGACCACACAGGGCCCTCCAGTCCATTGGCGCGGATATCAGGCACAGGGACGTCGTTCTGGGCGATCTTCAGCCGGGTGGCTGGATCCCCGAAAAGGGTGAAGGTCCGTACGGCGTCTTGGGTTACGCCCTGACCATAGGCCCTGATCTTGGCGCCGATGGCGGCCGGCCCCACCATGCTTTCTTTTTCTTCAAACAGGTTGGAAAAGAGGGCCGCGTCCAGGATCTCATGCTCCCACACATACCCTAATCCGCTGGGGGCAAACCCGGCAATGGCCCCTTTCCCTGCACCAGCCACGAATTCTTCGGCCAAGCAGTAATGGAAAGGCTGCGAAAAATAGCCGTTCAGGCAGGTCATGGCGATCACGAAACTGAGCCGGTCCGAATTGGAGAGGAGCCCTACGTTCCCGGAATCGAACAGGTATTCCCCAGCCCAGTTGGTCACGCTGCCATGGCCCACGTAATTGGCGACAATCACTCCCTGATCCATAAAATCGACGATGTCCTGCGTGGCCGCAGCGACGCTCGCATACTCCCTCAGGTATACGCGGTTCACGCCGAATCCGGGGGGCAGGTACGGAATCAGATCCTCGTTCAGATCTTCAAATGACAACTCATTGTTGTCCGCCGCAAAGAGCGCCTTTTCAGCTGTCGGCCAGACGCCGCTCTCAAAGCCCACGACCTTTTCGATCAGGGCAGCGGCCGTATCGGGTCCGTCCGCCGGCATCCTTCCGACAAACATGTCGGGGAGCACATCGTCCGGTCCGTCCATGCATACATACCAGTTGTCTTCCGGCGTCACCCCGAGGCTCGTATGACAGAGATGGGGGGGCACGACGTTTTTCTTGCCCGATCCAAGATAGTCGCGATAATCCGTATTGGCATCGCCCAGCAGAAACACATAGGTCGGGGCCGGCGGCGTCCAGTGTTCATAGGCGTACTGCAGAAATGTTTTGAGGCCGGCCGGATAGGCAATCCCGAAATTGAATTCATTATACACATCGGCCATGCCCACCACCTTGACCCGAAGGCCTTCGGCCTGTCGAAGCTGGGCCAGGGGCTGAGCTGCGCCGACCATGTCCTTCCCGGTCACGAGAATCCAGTCCGCCCCGTTTTCAGGCCGCTCCAGACCCGTAGATTGCCACAGGGCCATCCGGGTCGGCTCTCCGATCTGAGGCGACGTCGTCACGCAATAGGATCTGGCCCCGACAACGTCGTCCTCAAATTCAGCTCGATAGGTCGTGCCGTCCGGTTCCACCGTGATCTGGGTCACCCGTTTGACACGGTCTGGGTCTGTAATTTCCAGAGCCTGGACATCCGCACTGCTCAGACCGGCGATGGTCATCTTCAGCCGGCCGTTCCCATTGACCGTGAAGGAAAGCGCGTCGTTTACAGCCGTCAGCAGACGCTGGTACGACAGCTCCACCCTGTTGAAATAGACGATGTCCACCGGCGCCCCCGTATCTCCGGGGACCTCGATGCTGATGGTGTTGGTGCCGTCCACAATGAGGGACTGGGGCACACTGACCTCCTGGGTGTAGGGAATGGCCCCATCCCACCACGCATCGCCGATCTCGGCGCTGTTCAGATAAACCACCGTGTGATGGTTGGGGTGGGGAGAGGGCGTGGACCGGCCCTGGAAGGCGATCCTCAGCACGGCTTCGGAGGCCCCCGGGTCCGGTGAAGGGATGTGAAGCCGATAATCCACTTTTTTCGGGGCAGTGAGCCTTTCCCAGAACCAGAAATCCTGTTCTGGGGCGCCTGGCATGCCTTCCCAAAGGGTGTGGTTCTCTTCCACCCGCAGAACGTCATGAAAGGCCATTACAGGGGTCCCGGAACCGGTCACGGCGCCGTCGATCTCGCCCATGCGCAGGCCGGTCTCCCGGCCCCAGCGAAGAAAATAGACATTGGCCTCGGTGTAGGGGGTGTCAATGGCCTGGCCGTAGAAATAGATGCTGTCTCCCGGACCAAAGTCGCCGTCTCCGGCACATACAAAAATAGCCGTCTCGTTTCCCCGATTGAAGAGCTGAAAGGTCCGGGAGTCGATGCCGGAAGGAACACCGGCCGCGGCCATTTCCTCATATGTCAGACAATAGATTGCGTCCCGAAGGATTTCCATCCTCAGGGCCTCCCCCAGTACGGCCCTTTTGCGCTCCTGTACCGGCGACGGCGAAGGGGGGACGAATGTGCCCTGAGCATTGATGAGCACCCGCTCTTTCAGTTTTTCAAAACAACTGTCTAGAGACCTCAGCCGGGTATTTTCTGGAGAAGGGGGCGCTGCATGCCCCAATGCCGCCCTCACCCGGATGCGGGTGTGATATTTGAGCTCGCCTGTGGAGGGGTTCCATTGAAACGGGCAGATGTCGAGCGGCGCCACGCGGGTCCCCCTGAAAATGGAGGGCCGGCCCAGTGCTGCAGGCGCCTCCGGATAGAAACCGGAAGAGGCGTAGGCATCGGAATCTTTGCAAAAGACCGTGATGGGTTCGCCATCGTCCGAAAGGGACTGCTGAGGGACCGGATAGACAAGAGAAAGGCGCTTGGTCTCGCATTGATCCTGGATGATCGATGCTTCCGAGCTCCCCAGATTCGGGATCTCAAGGAAGACCCGTTTGAAAGGGAGTTCCGGGTAGCCTGGCCGGGAAGTCCTGGCCCACCCGGGGACCTGAATGCGTTGATACAGGCCGTCCGGACCCTGTGTCTCCTCGACCTGGTATGTTGGCAAGGTCAGTTCCAGCGTGAGCCCGGCCGGGTCCATCGCGATGACCCTCAAATCAGGGTCGTTCCTCGCGGCAGGGGATAACGCCGGCCACCCAAAAACCAGCAGCCAAATGCCGATTCCCAGCATGGCCCATGACGCTGTTTTCGGATATGTGTTCGTGTCGCATCTCCCAAAGCGAAATAAAGACCGAAACGCAATGCCCATGACAGCGACATCGGCTGCCCGGGCCGGATCTTAAGGGGTCATCCCCTGAATATCGAGATGACACGCCCTCGCGCGGTCTGTTACACTACAATAAATCTCTTTGTGGTTCAACCTATTTAGCGCCTGCACAGCAATTCTCATTTTGGCAAAATAATTCTGTGGGAGCGGCTTCCAAGCCGCGAAACGTTGTGGCAAGATGCCACTCTAACAGGATATCATTAACTGTCTCGTAATAGAATTGACATTTTCGTCATGCCGGACTCGAGCCGGCATCCAGAAATCGCGCTATAGCGCACGGATTCCAGCTTTCGCTGGAATGACGGCGTAAGGAAAATTATGAGACGGTTTATAACACCCGATCTGCCTCATAATGAGAATTGCTGGCAGAAAATGCTTGACTTAGTTCATTACATGGTTTATGGGTGAGTCATGAAAAAGCTCAACATACATGAGGCAAAGACGCATCTGTCGGGATATCTGGAAGACCTGGCCAATGGTGAAGTCATCATCCTGTGCAAGCGGAATGTCCCGGTTGCCGAGATTCGGGGCATCACGTCCCGGGAAGGCAAACGGCCGCGTCCCACAGGCCTTGCCCGGGGCGAGTTTAAGGTTCCCGAAGCGTTTTTCGATCCGTTGCCGGATGATGCGCTTGAGGGCTTCACTGGGGAATCCCTTTGAAAATCCTTCTGGATACCTGCACATTTCTCTGGATCGTTACAGATGATACCAGCCTTTCACCCAAGGCAAAGGGCCTTTTTGTCGACCCCGAAAATGACGTCTATCTGAGCGTGGCCTCGACCTGGGAAATCGCCGTAAAGTACAAACTGGGCAAATTGCCACTGCCGCAATCCCCCGAAAAATATATTCCCCAACAAAGAGAGATGCACGATATCGAGACGCTTTCGCTGAACGAGGAGGCGACTTTGTATCTCCCCAAGCTGCCCGATCTTCACCAGGACCCCTTTGACCGGATCCTCATTTGTCAGGCCATTGTCGGCGGATTCTGTGTGTTGACGCCGGACGAGCGCATTCGGCAGTACCCTGTTCATTCGCATTGGTGAAAATAGGTTTTGAGCTGAAGCAGGCAAATTGAGGTCATCAGGGCGCCCCAGAGATCTCGTGGAGAATCGTCTTGACCATTTCCTCCAGTCTCCCCGCGGTCAGGCGGAAGCAGGCAACGCCTTTGAGCAGCTCGGCCAGTTCCATAAGGAAAGCGCCCGGTCTTGCCTTTTTATCCACATCGCCTGCCAGGACAGTTGGGTCCTGTTTCATCTCTGCGAGGAGACCCACTGCCGCCTCATGCGCGGAGAGGGGGCGCAGCTTCGACATGCTTTCAAAATCGGGGTATGCGCGATCAGAGCGATACAGGTTCCAGATCGCATCCCTGCGCCGGTCAATCACCTCTCGCACCCGGATGGACAGCCCCTTCCCTGTGGGATAATGAATATGACACTCGGGGAGGTTCGGCCGAGATCGTGCCACGGTCACGCCCTCGATCCGGCCCAGATCCCTCATAAACGCCTCGGCCCCTTCTTCTTTGAGACCCGCTTTCAGGTGAATCACGCTACTCTCCTGTCCCGGATCGAGGCAGACGAGCCATCTCGGGGAGCATGGAGATGGGCACACCGCCCCGGGAAGCTCATCCATCTTAATGCACCGTTTCCCCGGCCGTCCCCCGAACGATGAGCCCTTGTCCGCCGCATCCACCACCCAGACGCTCCTTGGAAACGGATGAACCCGGCCGGTGCGTCGCTCGATGGGACAGAAGTCGTCGGACAGAAACCCAAACCCATGTTCCAACAGCGCCATAGTGAGGGTGGACTTCCCGACCCCCGGGGGGCCGGACAGAATGAGGGCCTGGCCGCCTTTTTCCAGCACCCCGGCATGGAGCACCAGATAGTCGGTCTCCTCTGAAAAGAGGGTCCGGACCATCTGCTGAAGGGCGTAGGATACGGGACTCGGGTGACCCTTCAGGGATTGACGATTGATGATCGACGATTGACGATTGAAAAACGTGGTTGTAATGGCGGCGGGGGTGTTCCGGCTGTGTACGTGCACGGAGAAGCCCAGAAGATGATGGCCATTGGAGGGGCCCACCCTGAACCACCCGTAGTCCTGATCGAATCTGTCTATCAATTCTTTTGAATCGGACTCGATGGAGACATTGAGGTTGAGAATATAGTAGTGCGCGGTCTCCATCTTACGTATCCTCTCAATATCCGGGGGGGTTAAGCCTGGGCCTGGATAGGTTCATCATTGGGAGTTTAGGCGTCAGCCTTTTATCATTCAGAAGTTTAGGCGTCAGCCTTTTATCTGGGAATTAGGACCGATTCGCAACACTGTCCCGATTTATTGAAATGAGACCATCTTACCAAAAGATTCAAAAATCTTACGAAATTAGGCCCCACAACAGAACTCTTCGCGGCTTCGTGGCGTTCTGTGCTTCCCGCCCTATCGGGATTGGTTACGGTTGTCCCCGGTAGATTGTCTATGGGAACATCCTCTCAATTCCAAAAACCTGCAATCATACAGACACCTCATGTTCTGCCATAGAGGAAGACCTCTTTCACCTTCGCTTCGATTTCCTCTTCCGTCCATTCAGGATGCCGGGCCCGAAAGGCAGCCGCCTTCAGCTCCCTTGCCGAATAGTAAAGCATCTCGGCGATCTCCAGCCTGCGCTCCGGGGTCATTTCTTTGAAACTGCGACGCTGTACCGGGCGCACCGTTTCACTGGTCCCCCTGATATCCAAAACGCCTCTCGAACAGACAACCCCTACTCTGTCCCTTCCAGGAATTAGGCGCCGGCCCGGGCCTGCCTCCTCCCGAATCCCGCTGTAGCGGGACTGGATTCCAACCCTCGCCAACATGGCGCGAACTTAGCTTGTTCGTCATTCCAACCTTCTCCGGCATGACGGGTACTTGGCTCGTTCGTGATTGTAGCCCCTCCCGGGCATGACAGGCAGTTGGCTTGTTCGTCATTCCGGCGCAGGCGGGAATCCAGAAGGGTATTCCCAATTATCGAGATGTTACTTTTTAAGATAAAAGAGCTCTGTGTTGAGGCTGAAGCCTCAATCCGGAGATGTCCGTTACAGGGTCTTCGCCGGGTAGGTTGGGTTAGCGTCGGGAAAGGTTGCAACCATGTCTCCGTCAATCAGACAGTGATAACTGGAATGTATTTGAATCCAGGACATTAAGCGTAAGCCAACATTTTTGGCAGCAAGCCATGGTCGCCCGTTCGTTGCGTTTCACTACGCTCTACCCAACCTACGCCATCAACCTCAATGGAACATTTGCGAAATTTAATTTCTGAAAAACAATAGATTGCAGCGCCGTAGAGATCAAACAGTTTCCCCATCCCCATCCTCGGTCGCCAGTATCCGGTCGAACGCCTCCCTGTACAGTTTTTCCCGGTATTCACAGAAATCGTCCGTATCCCAGATCGTGCCTTTATGTTCCAGGGCCAGGCCCATGCACCCGGCCTGGCACAGATTCCGCCATGTGCAGCGGGCGCATTTATCAATCCTTTGGCGACGATCGACCAGCGCGCGGCAGATGGCCTTCATCCCCCGGGACTGAAAAAGATCATTCAGATGCTGCTGACGCACATTTCCCAGGAGGAATTCTGGGATCATCATGGCCACGCATGGATAGGCGTCTCCATTGACGTCCACCGCCAACTGCCGACCCACCGGACACCATATGCCATCCGTTGTCCCCTCGGGCATAAACAGCATGAAGCCGCTCAGGCCGCAGCTCACTTCGAGATGCCTCCCGTTGTCGCGGCCGAAGCGCATGCTATAAGCGTAGAAGGCCTCTTCTTCCTCGCGCGACCACCCCTCGCCGATGTCTTGCCATCGCGCCTGCGCCGCCCCCTTTCTTCGAAGGGGAAGAAACCGGGCCAGCGGGACCCCCATGCGATGGGCCAGTTCGAGAATGCTGGGGAGGTCGTCGCGGTTCTGCCGCATGACCGTGGCGGACAGGTTCACCTGGTCTGAAAGGCCCGCCTTCTGCAGCATTTCAACAGCCCGGACGGCCTTTTTAAATGTCCCTCTGCCGCGGATTGCATCGTGAACCTCTGGGCAGGATCCGTCCACGCTCACCTGGACCGACACCCCTTTTTCAGCCAGAAAGGTCGCCCAGGATGCGTCCAGCAAGGTGCCGTTCGTGAGGAGCCGAACGTCCAGTTCCGGTCTGGCATGGGATATGATGTCACGAAGGGCGGTATGGAGGAAGGGTTCGCCGCCGCTCAGGGTTACCACTGTTCCGCCGAGTGCCATTAGCTCATCCAGAAGGCGGAAGACCACCTGTGCAGGCAGATCTGAGGTAAGGCGACCAATTTTGTGAGTGTAGCAATGGAGACAGGAGAGATTGCAGCGGTCTGTCAGGTGAATGAAGAGGGAACGGGGGGCGGGGGATCTTTGTGCAGGCCGCCCTGCGGTGTTCCCCAGAAAACCCTCATTGTGGAGACCGGCTTCAAATGCAAGAATATCTTCAGCAGCCTTCTGTTGAGGAATGCCGTATCTATCTGAAAGATCCTGGGCCACCTGATGCAAGGGTAGTCCGCTGAAGAGTTGAGAGGCGATGCAATGCCCGGTTTCGTTGATCACGAACCACGCTGGCCGAAACGGGTGGAGCAGAACGCGGTTCTTGCCTTTCCCATACAAAAGCGGATTGCCGGCCTCACTTCCAACATGTTCTGCAAGGATGCGTCGGCCTTTCCATGCTGTTTTTGTAAGGGTGGGCTTTGGATGCTTTCCACCCATCTTGTCATGGTGTCGCACACGGACTCGGGCTGCACGCCATGGCCGGGCCAATCTGTTCCAGAATTTGTTCACTGGTATAGGTGATGATCCTGGGGGGTTCGTAGTTCGGCCGCCTATCCTCAGCCAGCCCCGCCGTACTGGATATGCTGTTTTTTTCAGGTTCCATTATCCACCTCCGCTTTCAATCTATTAAAAACAGCTCGCATCCGCAAAAGCCACAATCTCGCAGTAACACACCATAGCCGCAACCATCAAGAACCATTCTACTTCAGCAGAGCATCTCTGCGCTCTCTGAGTGCTCTGTGAGAGATCCCGCTCTCCGTGCCAATCATCCCTTTTTTCATTCCGGCATCCCGGCAGTGGATTATTTGACCTCCACTTCGACCGCATTGATCCACGTCACGTCCGGCTGACCGTTGACCCGATCATCCACCGCCAGATAAAAGGTATACCATCCGGGAACCAGTGGGAAATCGACCACTTCCAAGGGGGCCACGTCGGCAAGCGGCCCTACAGCGGCTGGGGCCATACCTATGCTCCACCCCTGCGCCCCATAGGAATACCAGCC
>Ga0068712_1005428_pt1 | contig 10024 bp, 9 predicted proteins | sample MTBAKSrepl1MetaG_FD_62987 | JGI IMG/M metagenome (GOLD analysis project Ga0068712, IMG submission 62987) | Enrichment culture microbial communities from Arthur Kill intertidal strait, New Jersey, USA, that are MTBE-degrading - MTBE-AKS1... | ecosystem: Environmental > Aquatic > Marine >... | reverse complement strand
GTCAACCGTAGTAGGGGCGAAGCTGGCGAGACGATGCACCATTTGTTCGTCGCAAAGCTCAAAGGCTACATTGAACCGTCCGTTTATAGCTCATATCGAAACCGGTACAAGGAATGTATCCGGATGCTGAACGGATTGGAGAAATCTCTGGAGAATCACTTGCCGGAGTCAGAGCGCCGCTGGACAGTTTTCTGAGGAGTGTTCAGCATTCGGTCTCAGCAGGAAACCAGAGGTGATCCTCTGGCTTTTCTGGGGTTTTCTTTTCAGCACACTGAACTCTGAGCCCCTGAATACTTGCTTTCCTGAACTCTGAACACTCCTAGAGCATCTCCAGCGCGCATGCTGTGGAGACACCGCCGCCTCCGCAGATGGTGGCGAGTCCGAGTGTCTTTCCCCTCTTCTTCATGGCATGGAGCAGGGTGACCATGATGCGGCAACCCGTGGATCCCACCGGGTGGCCCAGTCCGATCCCTGAACCGTTTACATTCGTGATCTCCCTCTTGAGACCGAGTTCCTTCTCGCACCCGAGGTACTGGGCGGCGAACGCCTCGTTCAACTCGATCATTTCGAAATCCTTCAATTTAAGGCCGCTGCTCTTCTCAAGATTACGAACGGCGGGAACCGGACTCAATCCCATGACCGAAGGGTGACACGCGCCTCGGCCCACGCCCCTGATCCGCGCAATGGGTTTGAGCCCCAGTTCCTTGGCCTTTTCGGCGGACATGATGACCATGGCGCTCGCCCCATCGTTGATGCCCGAGGAATTCCCGGCGGTCACCTTACCGATTTTGGGCACGAATGCGGGAGGGAGCTTTGAGAGTTGATCCATCGTGAGCCCGGGCCGAAAATGCTCGTCCTTGTCGAAGATGACGGGCGGCCCCTTCCTCTGGGGCAGCTCCACCGGAACGATCTCCTCTTTGAAATCGCCCTCTTTTGTGGCCCTTTCCGCGTTATTGTGGCTTCGAAGAGCCACCTCGTCCATCTCCTCGCGGCTGATGTTGTGCAGCTGTGCCACGAACTCAGCAGTCGCCCCCATGATATACGGTTTGCCGGCAAAGAGCTCCAGGGGCATGCCGCTCTTGACAGGGCCCTGCTCAGGGTGCGGTATGAGATGGGATCCCACGTGCAGGGCCTGCATCATGGTGTCGACAAAAATCTGATCTTGAAGCCGGCAACCCCATCTGGCGCTCGGCACGGTATAGGCAATGCCGGACATGTGTTCGGTACCTCCGGCCAGAACGATCTCGTCAATGCCCGTCTGGATGGCTGCCATTCCGGAGATCGCCGCTTCCATGGCGGAGGTGCATACCCGGTTGATTGTCACGGCCGTAACCGAGTCGGGAATTCCGGCCAGAAGAGCGCCCACCCTTGCGACATTGAGGGCGTCGCCGGGTTCCAGGCAACATCCGAATCGAACGTCGGTGAGCATGCCCGGTTCGATGGCCGCGCGGTTGACGGCTTCCTTCATGGCAATGGCCGCAAGCTTTGCGGCATGACTGTCCTTCAAAGAGCCGCCAAAGGACCCGATCGCCGTGCGACATGCAGAAACGATCACTACATCTTTCATACCAGCACCCCTTTTACGTTGAAGTCGGTCGATATTTTGGAAAGAGCAATAATGAATGGCTATTCATTCATCGCGCAATCTATAATGGAACAGGTGTGCAAGTAAAGGGAAAAAGCCATCAACCTTCAACCATCTCCCATCAGCCCCTTTTTCCACGAAACGAGCTCTGCCACGAAGCTCCCCACCGCAAGCCCGCTCTTGATCCTGACCGGAACCCGATACTCATCTGCGGTGACCCATATCTGGAAGCTGGACTTTTCGCTTTTTTCAAAAAGGGTTCCGATATTCTTCATCTCCGGTTCCACCAGGAAGGTGTCGTATTCTTTTCCTCCTGCCTTGATCTTTTCTCTTCGAATCACCTTTGCCGTACTGATGACGATTCGCTTTCCGTCCGTGACAGGCTGGACCAGCTCTTTGCCCTCCTCCAGTTCATGCACCCGGAAGGCGTAAAATATGGAGAGGGGATCGAAGGTGCCCGGCCGGATGTGAACCGAAACCTTCTGATCCCCTGAATCCGAATATCGGGCCTCTTCCTTTTTCCAGTCAAAATTTACAACGACGTTCCTTTTGGATTTCCCTTGTTTCAACTTCATGAAGACCATAGAGCGGTTCATGGTCTTGTCCGCGAATGCATCGATCGTATCCCTCACCTTGTAAAAGGCGTCGATGTACTCAAATGTCTTCGCTGTGGCCCTGAAGTGAAAACAGCTCTCCCCCTCTCGCGTCTCATAAGGAAGGATTTCAAGGGTCGCTTCTCCGGCAGGGATGAATGCCCAGTAAACCACGAACTTCAACTGCTCGCCCGGATGGAAGGGGATATTTACTTTATCTCCGGAAGAGGAGGTGTTACCGGAAAAGATCAGGAACAGGACGAATGCGAGCGGCAATTTTATGGACTTCATCGGATCACTGCAACTCAGGGCTTTCAACCAGCAGATAGCCATTGGGCTTCAACCGCGCAAATATCACAGCCCCGGGGCAGGGTCTGACAAGTTTCCTGCGATGTTGGCTGCCGAGGACCTGAAACAGCTCGAGACAGCATGAACAGATATGGGCGCTGACGTCTATGGAATACGGAACACGATACCCGTTGTGCTCGAGAAAAAAGCGGGGATTTATGAAGTTTGCGTGGTTTGCAGTATGTGTAAGAAAAAGAAAAGAATACTCCTTCACATCCGAGCCTAATCTTGCAGCCCATCTGAGATAGATCCTCTGCTCCCTTTCAGAGACCAACCCCCATTCATGAGGAATCAGAGATTCGAAATCGGATTCTCGCGTCATCTCCTTCTTTTCCTGAAGGGTCGCTCCCCTCGGAGGAACAAAATCTGACCGCGTAATGACAGCCGCCTTGCGGCGCCGGATGGATTCAACATCGAAGGAGCTCACGACCAGTGAAAGCCCATTCCTGCCGGACTTTCTGTACCAGCTCCCGGGCCTGGCACAGGTCTCATTCCATACGTGCGCAGGCACAATGCTGATCCGGTTCATCTCGTCCAGCGGCGTGCATACGACGCCTTTGGCGGTGGAGACCCTGATCCCCCGTTCTTTCAGATCTCCATGCAACTGCTCCGCCTCTTCCGGCGCAAGCCAATATACGTGCTTCTTGTATTCGCCTGTCGGTTTCATGAAGAGTTCTCACGGGAAAGGTCTTTTGTCGCGGAAGCCATCCAAGGATTATGCGACAGGGAGTCGGAGAAGACAACGGGAAAAGGGCTCTTTAAGAAGATTGAACCGCCAAGACGCCAAGGAACCATTTATTCCAATATTCCGGTTTATCCGCGCCATAAACTTCACCCCTCCGGGGTGCAATCAATTTGTTCAGGGTCTCTCGTTTGTCTTGTTTCATATACCCAAATGGGTTATCTTTTTCAGCATCTTGCTCTGATCAGTCCACAGGTCATGCGATTGGGAGGATTACCGGTTGTTTTTTAATGTCAAGACCACTGAAGAGGTGCTGGAGATCATGCAGGGCTTCAACCCCGTGGCGGAGGAGAGTATCGATCTCTCCAATGCGTCCGGAAGGGTGCTCAGCCGGGACATGATCTCTCCCGAGGACCTGCCGGGTTTCCCGCGCTCCTCCATGGACGGATTTGCGGTAAGGGCCAAGGATACGTTTGGAGCGAGTGAGAGCCTTCCTGCGTTTCTCGAGCTGAAGGGCGAGGTCCTGATGGGACAGATCCCGGCGGTATCGGTCGAGCCCGGCACTGCAATCCGGATATCAACGGGAGGCATGGTGCCGGAGGGCGCGGATGCAGTTGTCATCATAGAACACTGTCACCTGCTGGATGAGACGACCCTCGAGGTCATGCGCGCCGCTTCACCCCAGGAGCATATCATTCGTCCGGGCGACGATTTCGCACGTGGTGCGGCGGTCTTGAAAAAAGGATGGACCCTTCGGCCCCAGGACGTTGGAGTGATGGCGGGCCTGGGGATTTTGAAGACATCGGTTTACAGGCGGCCCAGGGTGGCTGTGATCTCCACCGGAGACGAGGTCATCCCGATCGAACGAAAACCGAAGCCGGGCGAGATCAGGGATATCAACACGTACACCCTTGTGAGTTTCTGCGAAATAGAAGGGGTGAGTCCCGTCCCGCTGGGCTTGTGCAGGGATCAGTTCGATCCCTTGCGGGAGTTGATCGAGAGAGGCCTGAGAGATGCGGACTCGGTGTGGATTTCAGGCGGCAGCTCTGTTGGGACAAGGGACATGACCGTGAAGGTGCTGAAATCTTTCCCCGGCATGGATCTGCTCGTTCACGGGATCTCCATCAGCCCTGGCAAACCGACCATTCTTGCAAGAGTCGATTCAAAAGCGGTGTTCGGACTGCCTGGACATACGGCTTCGGCTATGGTGATTGCCGAGGTATTTCTGAGGCCGTTTCTGGCAAGGCTCGCAGGCAGAAGTCCCGATCCTCTGAGGGACCGGAGATTCGTGGATGCCGTTTTGGGCAGAAACATCGAATCCGCAAGCGGGAGAGAGGATTACATCAGAGTGAAGCTTGTCGCAGGCGAGGAGGGGTGGGTGGCGGAACCCCTGTTCGGAAAGTCTGGACTTATATCGACCCTGGTAGAAGGAGACGGGCTCGTCAGGATTCGGAGAAACGAGGAGGGGCTCTACAGGGGAGACAAGGTGAGGGTGATGGTTTTATGAAGCGACAAATTTACCTGGATCTGAAGACCCTTGAAGAAGCGAAGGAGATCCTTTTCTCCCGTTTTGGGGGAGAAAAGACAAGGCCGGAAGAAATCCAAGTCCGGGACTCCCTTCACCGCATAACCGCGGAACCGGTGTTTGCAAGGTTCTCGGTCCCCACCTATCATTCTGCGGCAATGGACGGGATTGCGGTCAAAGCGGAATCTACATACGGAACCACGGAGAGGAGCCCGAAGAGCCTGAAGATAGGTCCGGATGCGGTGTGGATCAATACCGGCCAGGCCATGCCCGAAGGCTTTGACTCGGTGATTATGGTGGAAAAGGTCCACCAGCTCGACGAAGAGAGGCTGGAGATCCGCAGCCCTTCCTATCCGTGGCAGAATGTCAGAAAGGTGGGGGAGGACATTGTTGCAACTCAACTCCTTCTCCCTCAGCACCACGAGATCAGGCCCTATGACATGGGCGCCCTCATCTCGGCGGGAATCCTTTCGGTCGCGGTTCACCGCCGGCCGCTGGTGGCGGTCATCCCTACGGGGTCCGAACTCATGGCTCTTGGGGATGTGCAAAGCCCCGATCAGCTGAAGCCGGGCAGCATCATCGAGTTCAACTCGGTCGTTCTGGCAGGACTTATCCGTGAGAGCGGCGCCGTCCCCGAGGTGTACGGGATCGTGCCCGATTCGGAAGATCAAATTGCCGCAGCCCTGAACGGGGCGGTGGATTCAGAGGCGCACGTGGTCATCATCAATGCGGGTTCTTCTGCCGGCAGCAAGGATTACACTGTTCATCTCATTGCGGAGATGGGCGAGGTCCTGGTCCATGGAGTCGCCATGATGCCCGGCAAACCAACGATCCTTGGTGTGATCAGAGGAAAGCCGGTGATCGGAAATCCCGGCTATGTCGTTTCTTCGGCGTTTTCCTTTCAGCAGTTTGTCCGCCCGCTTCTTCACTCACTGCAGGCAAAGAGGTTGCCCGAGACCAAAAAGGTCAAGGTGCGGCCCTCCAGGGATTTGCCCTCCAAGTTGGGAACTGAGGAGTTTCTGCGAGTGAATATCGGAAAGGTGGGGGACAAGCTGATCGCCACACCGCTCCAGCGCGCAGCCGGCTCGATCACGTCCCTGACCAGAGCGGAAGGGATCCTGCGCATCCCGGCATTGTCGGAGGGAGTCTCCCAGGAAGAGGCCGCCGATGCGGAGCTGCTCGTTGAAGAGCAGGAGATCGAACGCACAATCGTCATTATCGGCAGTCACGATATCACGCTGGACATTCTTGCAGATGAAGTGGGGAGAAGAGGAGACGACGTTCGCATTTCCTCGGGAAACGTAGGCAGCCTCGGTGGGCTCATGGCTCTCAGAAAGGGCACATCCCACATGGCCGGGTCTCATCTGCTGGACGTGGAGACGGGAGAGTACAACCTCTCTTATGTAAAGCGCTACCTTAAGGGGATGAAGGTCTCGATCTTCCATCTGGTTCTGAGAGAGCAGGGACTGATACTGCCCAAAGGCAACCCTAAGTCCATTCGGTCCATCCGGGATCTTGCTCGCAAGGACGTTTCCTTTGTCAACAGGCAGGCAGGGTCGGGAACCAGGGTGCTTCTGGATTACCAGCTCGGGCTTGAAGGCATTGCTCCCGACTCTATCCGGGGATATGAACATGAGGAATTCACGCACATGGCGGTCGCCGTGGATGTGCTGAGCGGGGTAGCGGATTGCGGCATAGGAATTTATGCCGCCGCAAAGGCGTTGGATCTTGACTTCGTCTCCATGGTGGAAGAACAGTACGACCTGATCATCCCGAGCAGTATGCTCGGCCTTCGAAGGGTGCAATCCATCCTTCAAACCATAGAGAGCGGCCACTTTCGAGAAAGGGTTCGGGCGCTGGGAGGCTACGACCCTTCCAGAAGCGGGGAGTTCTGGCTGGAGGCGGGCTGATTCGTGTCTCGGTAATTTCGTCGTCTCGACCTCTTTGGAGGGCCGGCACAAAAATCGGAGAGATCGGATTCCAGCCAAAGGCCGGCAACCGCTCACCCATGGAGTTGTGGATCTTTCCGAAATCTGGTAAAACGTTTGACGAAGACAAGATGAAAGAGATATCGTTTCACCTTCTGAATGCCCCTTGTAGAAAGCTCTGATAACTGTCAATCGATTCCAAATGGATGGTCAAATGGGACCTGGAAGGAGAGGCTCGAAATGAGTTCTTTTCGACTGCAGTCGAGACACTACATCGTGGATGATAATGGACGCATCATCATAGGAGAGGGAAGGGGCGAGATACTCGAGAATATCGAGAAGACCGGTTCGATCAACCTGACGGCCAAGATCATGAAGATGTCTTACAAGGGGGTCTGGAGCAAGATCAAGGCCACGGAAGAGACCATGAAGGTGAAGATCGTGCAGAGCAACAGAAAACAGGGATCCTCTTTGACCAGAGAAGGGAAAGAGCTTCTCCGGAATTACAAGATCCTGAAAGAGAAATGTCTGAAGGCGGATGATCGTATCTTCAAGAGCATATTCAAGTAAGAAGCTCTTTCTATTGGGTAGCGTCTTCTCAAAGGGTCGGGCAGACCCTTTTTTTACCGGCGGCACGAAACCGGCAACCCTCTCAAGAAGTGGCGCCGGCTCGGCATACCTGGTTCGATGCCCTTCGATCGAGGTATCGAAGAGTAGACGGGTCTTTTTGCGAAACCACCGAATTTGGAGCATTTCTCGCCTTTCCCCTTGCAACGGGGGGTTTGTGGTTATAGAACCAAATCTTTAGAACCTCATGTCAAGGATGGAAAAATGATAACAGAGTTGCTCAACATTATACTTGTTCCGGGCGTGATCTCCGTGGAAGGCGCGTTTACCGGCGATATCTTTCAGATGATTATTCACGCCGGACCGGTGGTGAAGTTCATCATGTTTATCCTGTTTCTCTTCTCTGTGGTCTCCTGGGCGATCATTTTCATGAAGTGGAGACTTCTGAGGAAGGCCAGAGAAGAAACCACCTATTTTCTGGATCTTTTCTGGGACACTGCGGAAATGTCGAAGGTATACAATGAATCCGAAGACCTTCCTTACAGCCCCGTGGCCAATCTGTTCAGATCCGGATACTCCGAGATCGTGAGGATGAACAAGATACAGGCTCAGCCTAAAGGGAGTGCCGGCAACTCCTCGATGCAGCCCCTGCTGGATGTGGTGGAAAGATCCCTCAAGAGGGCGACCATCGATCAGGGCAACAGGCTGGAAAAAGCACTCTCGTTTCTCGCAACCACGGGCAATACGGCCCCATTTATCGGTCTTTTTGGAACGGTTTGGGGGATCATGGAATCATTCCGGGGGATCGGCCTCAAAGGGGCGGCCAATCTGGCCGTTGTGGCGCCTGGGATTTCCGAGGCCTTGATCGCCACTGCCGCAGGATTGGCCGCAGCGATTCCGGCAGTGGTGGCGTTTAATTACTTCAACAGCAAGGTCGGTTTCCTGAAGTCGGAGATGGATAATTTTTCCTCGGATTTTCTGAGCCTGGTGGCGCGCCAGTTCATGAAGAAGATGATGTCGTCGAAAGAAGAGGAAACGGGCGCAGGGTTCAGAAGACAGGGATCGGGGAGTCAGGAGAGTGAGGCCAGAAAACGAACCTCGGAATTCTGAAGTCCGATGAGTAGTTTGTTTTGTACCCGTCGTGCTTTTCGTGTCCTTCGTGCGGAAATCAGAAGTTCCATGAAGGGATTGTCACCATTGAGAGCACGAAGAGCGTGAGTAAACCGGAATCCAGGATGGTGTGAGAATGCAGGCAGGCAACGGCAAAAAGCTCATGTCCGATATCAACGTCACTCCCCTGGTGGATGTGATGCTGGTTCTTTTGATCATCTTCATGGTAACCGCTCCCATGATGACCCAGGGCCTTGATGTGAATCTGCCCCAGACAACGGCAAAGAGCATCAAGACTCAGGAGGATCCTCTGTTTATGACCATAAACAAGAAGGGGGAAATCTTCCTTGAGGAACATATGATCCCGTTGGAGGATCTGGAAGAGAAGGTAAAGAGCATCTTCAAGTATCGAAGGGACAAGGAACTCCTCCTCAGGGCCGACAGGGATATTCCCTATGGTGTGGTGATCAAGGTGATTGCCGCGGTCAAGAGAGCAGGGATTGACAAGCTGGGCATGGTTACCGAACCTAAGGATTAGAAATGGCATTCGGGGCTGAGGAAAATTCCAAATCCTTGGGAGACCAGAAGTGGAGCCGCATGGTAGCCATCTCTCTGGGTTTCCATGTCGCGGGGATGATGCTGGTCATCTTCCTGGCAAACACCGGCCCCAGCATCAGATCTTTTCGCGGGGTTTCTTACGAAGTAAATCTCGTGGAGCTGCCCGGAGGCGGGGCCCAGAAGACGCCCGGACCCTCTTCGGGTCCGGTTGAAACCAAGGCTGAGAAGGCCGTGGTCAAGGAGACAAAAGCACAAAGGATCGAGGAGACGAAAAAAGAAGAAAAGCCGATTGTGGTGGCGAAAAAGACGGTCGAAAAAGCCGCTCCTAAAACCGAGAAGCCCAAGGTTTCTCCTATGGAGCAGGTCAACAAGGCGATCTCCAAGATAGAGAGGAAAGTCAAATCCGAAAACGTGGATCACCTCAATGCGGCAATTTCGAAACTCCAGGCCAAGGCTCAGGTCGGTGAGCGACCGGGAGGAGGCGGTGCGCAGGGCGGTGGCATGGAAGGCGCGGGCCAGGGGGCGGGCGGCGGTCCTATGGCTCTGTACCAGATGGAGGTTGAAGCCAGGATAAAAAGCAATTGGTCCTATCCGATTGCCATGGATAAAGAGAAGTTGGAAGCGGTCGCTGTCCTCGTCGTCAAACAGGACGGCACCATCATGAAAACACGGTTGGAAAAGCGCTCTTCAAGCACGCTTTTCGATGAATCGGTTCTAAAAGCAATAGAACGTTCCGACCCCTTACCGCCATTTCCGGAGAGTTACAGGAAAAGCTATGATGAACTTGAGATCACCTTCAATCTCAAAGACCTGGAAGACCTTTAGCGCAGTTCTGTTAGTCGGACTGATCGCGGTCTTTCACCTCTTCCGAGCGGATCCTGCTTCTGCCAGGATCTATATCGACATCAATGCCCCATCCGTGCAGAGGCTCAAAATCGCAATACCGGATTTCAAGAACTTCTCAGAGAGGGGCGAAAACCCCGATCTTGCAACGAGGTTGCCTTCGGTTCTATCCAACGATCTCGACCTGAGCGGGTTTTTTGCGCCCATGGACAAGTCCGCCTTTCTGGCCGATACCCAGGGTCAGGCTTCCCTCGAGGAGACCCGGTTCAGGGATTGGTCCGTTAT
>Ga0068712_1005426_pt1 | contig 10027 bp, 8 predicted proteins | sample MTBAKSrepl1MetaG_FD_62987 | JGI IMG/M metagenome (GOLD analysis project Ga0068712, IMG submission 62987) | Enrichment culture microbial communities from Arthur Kill intertidal strait, New Jersey, USA, that are MTBE-degrading - MTBE-AKS1... | ecosystem: Environmental > Aquatic > Marine >... | reverse complement strand
TGGGGGGTTGCATAAGATTCGCTCCTTCGTTCAGTAGAATGTTTCCGTTGGCGTTAGCATAATGATTACTTGCTACCATTTCTCCAGCGAAAAGTCAAGGAGTATCTTTACAAAGTCAAAGTAAGGAAAAGCCTATAAAGAGGGACATCACCGCAACTTTGTTTTCAAGCAAATCACCGATAAGGAACAATTGATCCGGTACTTTCAACTCCGGTATTCGGTTTTCGATTTCATGAACTATCTTCAGCAGAAAAATGATCAAAGGCTGGATATCGACAAGTTCGATCCGTACTCAATCCCTTATGGCGGTTTTGTGGCCAACGATGACGAATCGGAAAGCATTGTCGCCACTATTCGAACAATTACCACCGATATTCAGGAACCCTATAACCGAATGATTCATGAAATTGCGGGGGGGGGAGGTATCCCTATATCGTTGGTGGATACGCGTATCAACCCCAAGCCCATAAGAACAATGAACGATTTCGTGTACCAGGAAAAATCTCGGGAATTCCTCGTGGCGGAATCGTTTGATTTAGAACCCCTATTGAGAACATACCGAACAGACGGGATATCTTACGGGGAATACAGCAGGATTATCGATCATCCGGATTACAGAGGACTTGGGTTGTCAAAGATGGCCATATTGACTGCCATAGCGGATTCAAGACGGCGAAAATCTCCTCGCATGGTTTTCGGCGCCTGCGTTCCCCAGCACGCAGACATGTATGGCCAGTACGGATGGCGCTTTGTTGAAAGGACGAATCTGGCTCTTGAAGAAAAAGTTCGACAGGTGGTGCGGGTAATGGTGTCTGATGTATTCAGCGACCTTCCCAAAAAGTATGATTCCGTCATAGAAGAGATGGTATTGCCCCAGCTAAGAAAAAACCGCCATGTAATTTATCCTTTTCCGTAGGTAAGCGATACGGACAGGCCCGGTGCTGCTAAATACTCCTTGAAAAAAGGTTTTTGTATGGAAAACACAAATGAGATCTATGAAGGATATTCAGACCCCTACCCGCTGGTCATCCATTGGTCCCAGTATGCCCTGCTTCGGGATCTGCACCTTGCTTTTCTGGTATCAGATGATTCCATCAAGCGGGTTTTGGATGTCGGCGCCGGAACGGGCTATCAGACCATTGAACTGCTGAAAGCGGGCAAGAATATAACGGCCATCGACATCAGTGATGACATGCTGGAAAAGCTCATATTAGCAGCAGCCGAAAATCCTGATTTACAAGAGACCAATTTGACCGTCCACAACATGGACGGACAGTCCCTCGATTTCCCTGATGCAAGCTTTGACGCGGTTACGGGAATGAATGCCTACTACAATTTTCCCGATCCGGGTAAAGGGTTCAGTGAGAGCTACCGGGTATTGAAACCGGGAGGCATTTTCCTGGTGTCAGGACCCAAAGAAGGGACCGATGTGGACTTTCTGGTGTTTATGTCCGCTGCACCGGATCTCTTGCGTGAGGGTGTTTTTGGGGATGGTGTTCCTCTTGAACCCAAAACACTTCAGTCAGTCATGGAGGGGAAATTTGAAGGGCCTAATGTGAAGCACTTGATGACAATGCATGAAGCCAACCTGAAATTGGTCGAAATCGCCACGTTCTTTGATTCAAAAAGTCTGTCTGATCTGCTCCTCAATCACATCGGTTTCAGCAAGGTCCTGTTCAAAACGGATAATCCCTACAACAAACAGGCGTATTTTGTTGCCGTCAGAAAATAGAAGTTGAACATTGGGTGAAATGACCGATAGAGATCCAAAAATGGGAGATGAAAAACCATTTGACAAAGATATCTGCGGAATCAATTTTACCGCCATGTTCGCCTGTCTCGACGAGCGAGGACTGGACACTTCCCTCATCTGCAAACGTACCGGCCTTGATAGAAACTTCCTGACAAGCCGGCGAGAATACGTTGACCTGCCCACAGGGACCGTTATTTTCAACACGGTCAAGGAGTCAAGGTCGATGAAACCCATATCAATTCCATCTTCAGCAACCTGGTCCTGAATGCCAAGGATGCCCTGGAAGAGGTCGAGGCCGACCGGCCAAAAGAGATAAGGGTCAGGGTTGAAAAGCAGGATGATGAAACCGGCAGCCTTTTCGTCATCAACGTGACCGACAACGGCCCCGGCATACCGGACGAGCACCTCCACGAAATCTTCGAGCCCTTCTACTCCACCAAACCCACCACCGGTACCGGCCTGGGCCTGGGGGTGGTGAGGCGGCTGGTGCAACTCTATGACGGGACGATCGAAGTGGAGTCAAAGGTTGGCGACGGGACCAAATTTTCGGTACGATTGCCATTGGATACAACGGCCCCAATGCCGTAGATAATTGGGTCCATCCAGACACAGAAGAACCGGCAAGTTGGAGGGTATTATGGAACAAATTGAGATAAGCGAAGAGGCGCTACCCATATTGAAATCTTCGATAGCCTTAGACTGAAAAACCAGGAAAAATTGGGGCAAGGAATTATTCCATGACCATCCGTTATTTCAGACGTGTTGAAGAGCGGATAAACGAGTCGGCATGGTTAATAGAACAGGGAGAATACAGGCAATTGGACAAGAGAACTTTCCGCGGCCGGGATTTTGAAAAGCGGCAAACGCTGTTTCTCTGATTCCGACGGTTTTGCCTCTCTTGAGGGATAACGTCATCTCAGGGTTGACAATTCACCTGCTTATACCAAATATGGGGAATAACATCCCCTGATTTATACTAAATTAGGGGAATAAGTGTCTCCGATTTTCTTAATGGATGAACCATGCTGATCGAGCGAACCATCCGCAGCCATATCGAAGACAGGATGTTCAAGGGAAAAATCATCGTTGTCTACGGGCAGCACCATCGATAAGATAGACAGAACCGATTTTATGCAGTTTGTGTGTCCGCAAGGCAGTTGACGGCCTTAAAAGCCAACCTCTGTCCGTTTGTTGACCTGAGGGACCCAATGCCATACTGCCCAACTATGAGGCCTTGCGGCGGGCGATTCCGGCATTGGCAAGATTTGCAGGGGAAGTTAGGGTATATCAAAACCCATGATCCGAGAAATGTGTATTTATGAAAAGGCCAAGATTGCCAAACAATGTCTTTCAGTAAAAGACACTTTTGCCTTGCATGGGGTTTATGATACGCATATAATGATTCAATGGAACAGATACTTGAAGAGCTTATTTCGGACTTTCATGAAAGGGAACTCCCTTCTTTGACGCGGCGGCGAGCCGCCCTGCCGTGGTTGTCCGGCAAAATTGACACCGTTATCGGCATGCGCCGATCAGGCAAGACCTGGTTTCTATTCCAGGTCATCGCTGATTTGCTCGAGAGCGGGATTGCCAAGGAACGTATTCTCTATCTCAATCTGGAAGACGAGCGACTCCTCCCCATGACCGCTGCTGACCTGCACTGGATTACAGACGTCTACTTCAGACAATATCCCCATCTCCGTGAAAAGGAGTGTTTTTTCTTCTTTGATGAAATCCAGAACATCCCCGGATGGGAACGTTTTGTCAGGCGCTTGCTGGATACGGAGAAGGCCCACATCTGCCTGACGGGTTCTTCTGCCAAGCTCTTGAGCAGGGAAATCGCCACCAGCCTGCGAGGCAGGTCGATTTCCACGGAGATGTTCCCGTTCAGTTTTTCCGAGTCGCTGGATCACGCGGGGGTTGGTGTAGACTCCGGAAAAAGACCTGGGTCAAAAACCCGTTCCATCCTCGAAAACCGTCTGAGGGACTATTTGCAGGTGGGGGGATTTCCCGAGGTTCAGAGGATTTCAGATGAGCATCGCGTACGGATTCTTCAGGACTATCTGGATGTCGTGATCCTGCGGGATCTGGTTGAACGGCATCAACTGTCCAACATCGTGCCCCTGCGGTACATGATCCGTCGAATGCTCAACAGCACAGCTGCCCTCCTGAGTGTGAATAAGATGTATAATGAGATGAAATCGCAGGGGATTCGCTGCGGAAAAAATACGCTTCATGAATACCTGGAACATCTCGCGGACGCGTATCTGTTTTTTCAGGTCCATATGTATGCCGATTCCGAACGCGCGCGGGCCATCAATCCGAGAAAGATATATGCCATCGACACGGGACTGATTCGCGCCTGTTCCCGCAGGACATCCCCCGAATGGGGGCATCTTCTTGAGAATTTTGTTTTCCTGGAATTGAGGCGAAAGCGCAATCAGATCGAATACTACAGGACCTCAAAGGGTCGCGAGGTTGACTTTCTGATAACGCCCCCAGACGGTGAACCGCTGCTGATTCAAGTGGCGGCCGAGTTCAATGAGCCAGCGACCCGAAGACGTGAATTGCAGGCCATCGCCGAGGCTATGGAAGAACTTAAGATAGGCAAGGCATTGATTATTACCCTGAGCCATGACGAGCGGATAGAAACCGAGGCGGGTCCAGTTGATGTATGTCCGGCATGGTTCTGGGCCATATCAGAACAGCAAATCGGATGAATGATCATTCAGCCCTGCCCGGAGATTTGGCATCTCAGTCAGATGCCTTCGGCAGGCAGCAGACCTGCTTCACACCAGCGGAGAATCCTGGCCATGGATTTAGCCGGTACGCGGGTGGGGTGATGCGGTTCGCTCAAAGCTCTCTTGAGATACCACGAAGGAACCGTCTTTGCGCGTGTCCTGACCTGGGGGACCCAATGCCATTTTGCTCAATTGTGAGGCGTTGCAGCGGGCGATTCCGGGGTTGGGAAGGCATCACGAAAATCAGTAGGGTTGATGGGTCGTTGTAAGCATTATGCTTTGAGAGAAAAGCTCTTCCGTGGCTTCTAAAGAGGCAATTCATGAAAGAAAACTCAGCAAAACCAATGCCAAAAGAGATCTGCTGCAAAAACTGGCTCAAACTCTTTGACTACATAGAGAACACCCCTGATCTCCAGGGAGGTCTTTCAGGAAAAAATGCAGTTAATAGGGTTTTAGAAGGCCTGGTTGATAACCCAGATTTCCTCATCCAGGATCCAGACAATGCAGAACTGGCATACAATGTTAAAGAGGAGCATTTAAGAGATCCAAGGTTCTGGCACAGCAACGAGTTCTCGCTGAAGCTGCTTGAAAACGCGTCAAAGGTCATCGGCGGATATAGGCCATTGTTTCAGGCAGGGGTCATCTCCGGCTACAAAATGTTGGAGTCTGCCCAACCAAAACATTTCCAATTCCTGAGGCTTTTGTCGCCGAAAGGAATCGTGAGGCTTGTCAGCTTCATCAATAGAAAATTCAACAAAACCAAGAACCCCAAAGCCACCCGATACAAACCAGGCTATGCCCTCGTCCAACTCAATGTTGAAGAGGGTTTTAGGAACCACACTTCTGTCCACGTGTGTGATTGGAATGCGGGTGTCTATACAGGCATGGGTAAATACACTGGCGCTCATGACTATAGAATCAGCGAAATCGAATGTTTGAACAAGGGAGGAAAAGATTGTGTATTTGAGTGCAAATGGAATCATTTAAACGCCTTTAGAAGGTTTTTAATTTTCTGTCACAGTATTATCGATCCAGACTACATTAGAGGAAGAGACCTTGACAATCTCATGATGAATGACCTTGTCGTGAGGCAGGAAGGCATCATTGAACAACGAACTGAAGAACTGAGAAAGGCCCAAGCCCAACTCATCGAGGCTGAGAAGCGTGCCCTGGAGCACCGGATCACCGGCGGGTTTGCCCATGAGATGCGGAACGCCCTGGCGGGGGCGCAACTTGAGTTCAAGACCACCCTCAATTACAAAGACCAGGGCAAGCCGTCCGCTGAGATTCTTAAAGACTCCGCCACGAACCTCCTCAAGAATATTTCCGTAATCCACGAGAAATACAATATCCCGAGGGGAGAGATTGCGACGCTCCTCCTGCCCGAACTCAAGACCATCGCGGAGATCGCCGACCATCTGGCCGGGGTGCATGCGGATGTATCCCACGACCTGGACCGGGGGCTGTCCATCACCACCCAGATCCGCGACTATGCCCGGATGTCGGAATTAAGGCCCGGAAATGAGTCCGTGGATATGGTCTCCCTGCTCAAGAGCTATGGGGACCGGTATCGTCAGGATTTTGAACGGATCGGCATAACATACAGCGTTGAAGGCATGGAACAGGCTGTCGTCAAGGCCGATGAGACCCATATCAACTCCATCTTCAGCAACCTGGTCCTCAATGCCAAGGATGCCCTGGAAGAGGTCGAGGCCGACCGGCCAAAAGAGATTCAGGTAACGCTCGAAAAGCGGGATGATGAAACCGGCAGCTTCTTCGTCATCAACGTGACCGACAACGGCCCCGGCATACCGGAAGCGCATCTCCACGAGATCTTTGAACCCTTCTACTCCACCAAACCCACCACCGGCACCGGCCTGGGCCTGGGGGTGGTGAGGCGGCTGGTGCAGCTCTATGGCGGCACGATTCAGGTTGCTGCGAAAGTCGGTGAGAGAACAGATTTCATTGTGACGTTAGGGGTGAAATGAACCTTCACCTGATGCGCCTGGCGCGCTGCACCATGAGCGCATTCCAACGCACTGTCAAATCAAGATAATTTGTTCGCAAAATTATGCATGTTCAAAGAACGTGAACAAGTCTCTTTATTGAACAACTGTATTTTCTTGCCAAACTAAATTCCCAATTGGTTGTTAACTGTACAGTCCGAAGGTCTTGTAACCACATGACATCATTTGGTTCCGATTCCTACTGTCGTCATTTCGGCGAATCCCGCCGAGTGGCGGGACGGAATCCAGAACGCTTTCGATACGATATGGATGCCGGATCGAGACTGGCGTGACGACAGAACTTCGGGCTCTAAAGTCGCTAAAAGGTGGTTTTATTATCTTGCTACATGTTCAAGAATATAGTATGTTCACAATTAATGGACAATGAAAATGGTGAACAAGGGGTGAGGAATGAAACAGGGGACCAAAGACGTGATCCAAACCGCCTTAAAAGCTTTCGAGCAAACCACCGGGTTGCAGGCTGCTTACCAGGAGCGAGGCTTAGACAAAACAAAGCATCCTGATGGTTTGGTCCGAATCGATCACCAGAATATGCAATGGCTTTTTGACGTGCAGACGAAAACGAAAGTGACGCGAACAACAGCGGCCATTGCAAAAACAGAAGGAATGAATCTCCAGCAAGATCGCCTTGTGGTCACGGATTATGTCACACCGCCGATGGCAGACCTGATGAAAAAACTGGGCATATTTTTCATGGATACCGCAGGCAACGGCTACATAAACAAACCTCCGCTCTATGTGTTTATTAGGGGCAACAAGCCGCCGGAAAGGATAAAAGCCACGCCTCAACGACGCCTTCTAAAACCGACCGGTTTGAAAGTCATATTTGCGCTCTTGAACAATCCGGACATGGTCAACTGGCCCTACCGGGATGTTGCAAAGACAGCCGATGTTGCCCTGGGAACGGTCGGCTGGATATTCAGGGACCTTAAAGAAATGGGGTTCTTGCTGGAAATGGCCGGACGTAAACGAAGATTGAGGAATCTCCAAACACTGTTAAGACGATGGGTTGAAGCCTATCCAGAACAATTGCGGCCCAAGCTTGTTGTTGATCGATTTAAGGCAGATCATCACGACTGGTGGAAAGGAGTCAATATCGTAGAGCACCATGCATGGTGGGGCGGTGAAGTCGCTGCGGCAAAGCTCACCCAGCAGCTGAAGCCAGCAAGAGTCCTTATTTACGCTCATGAACCACCTGGCAATCTGATCATCGTGAACAAGCTCCGCAAAGCCAACGATGGGGATATCGAAATCCTGAAGCCCTTCTGGAAATTTAACCATGACTTCGATGTCCAGGGAATCGCGCCGCCGCTTCTGGTGTATGCCGATTTGATGGCTACCGGTGACGACAGAAATATCGAAGCGGCGGGTATCATATATGACAAATATCTTATACGACCTGACCGGCAAGATCGATAAAAAGACTGTCGCCATTTTATCAGAGATAAACAGGGTCGCCGACAGACTGGGACTCGCCTATTTCATTGTCGGCGCCGCAGCTCGGGATATCCTTCTTCAACATGCCCATGACATTCATTCGATGCGGGCCACGGTGGATGTGGATATCGCCGTACTTGTCTCTGACTGGAACCAATTCCAGGCTTTCAAACAAGCTTCGGTGGACACGGGTAAATTTAATTTCACCAAACAAGCCCAACGCCTGATGTACGAGAATGAATTCCCGGTCGATATCGTGCCTTTCGGGGGGATTGCTCAAAATGAGGACTCAATCTCCTGGCCGCCAAAGCATGAAACCGAGATGAGTATAGCGGGTTTCCGGGAATGCCACCAGCACGCGGTTACCGTGATAGCGGATACAAACCCCGAACTGGCGGTAAAAGTGGTCAGCTTGGCAGGCCTGGCCATTATGAAAATCGTGTCCTGGGATGACAATATTACGAGGCGCGGCAAAGATGCCGCCGACCTTTTTGCCATTATCAAGAACTATATCGAGGCTGGCAATATGGATCGCTTTTTTCAAGAAGAAGGCGACATCCTCAGCGAGGAAGGCTTCGATTATGATCTCTCCTCAGCCCGGTTTTTGGGGCGGGAAATTGGAAGAATTGCGAGTCCACTTACAAAAGCGAGGTTGGTCGGTATTCTGGAGAGGGAGGCCGGTCTATCGCAAGGTCACGGGATTGCAATAGATGTGTTAAGGGGAGATAAGCTTCAATGGGAGTCCTATGACAAAATAGTAGAGCATTTCGGCGCAATGCTGAGAGGTCTTTCTGAGGGCTGAATACCTCACGATCAGGCACAAAAGGTTGGCCTTTGGTGGATTTTTGGAAATCAAAAACGGAAAAAATGATTTGGACTTTAGGAGTTCTCATCAGGGTGCAATGACCGAGAGAGATCCAAAAAATGGAGATGGAAAACCAGGTGCCGACAGGGAGACGTCGCTTAGGCCTTTTGGGAGGGGGCTCGCGGTTTGGCAATCCTGGAATAGCCCCTCAGGGGGAGGATCAGTCCGAAGAAAGGGATCATGTACATGGCCGCCACGGTCGGCTCCAGTGGGCCGAAAAACTCCGCTGCAAAGACGATGACCAGGACATTGTTCATGTTTCCAAAGATGATCACAGAGGCGATCCGGTCTTCAACGGGCGCCTTCGGGAGGACGACCATCCCCACTCCCAAATAGATCGCGCCAAGGGCAACGGCCACGCACGTGGCCTCAAGGATGGTGGCGGGATTCTGAAGGAAGAACGCCGAGTAGCTGGAAAAGACGCCCAGGTTGACCATGGCAAAGATGGCCAGTGAGATGGGATAGCGTCTTCGATGGATGGATGCAAGGACTCTCGGGGCCGCGCGTTTCAGTATCTCCACGGCCAGGATAGGGATGAAAATGACCATACAGAGGGTCTGCGTCATGGCCGCGAGGGAGATCTTAACGCTCTGTCCCAACAACACCTTGACCAGGGCCGGGAGCGTAAAGGGAACCAGCAGGGAAGAGATGACCACCACCACCAGCACGAGGTGGGCATTGCCATTGACGAGAGTCGATATGAACGGCGCCACCACACCGGTGGATATCCCTGTGATCAAGAGGGCGGCCGTGGCATAGGGGGGATAGACCGCCTTGAAGGCCAGATAGACAACCAGAGGGACCAGGATCAGTTTTAAAAAGGAGAGCCACACCAGGGTGGGGGCCCGGTCACGAACCATATCCCGAATGTCGCGGATGCTGATGGACAGAAAGCTCAGGAAGAGGAGGAGCATCATCAGATAGATCGGAAAGGGCCTGAAAAAGGAGGCCCAGTCAGGGAGGAGTATCCCGGCCAGCATGGAGGAAAAGATGACGATGACGAGGATTAAATCGTTCAGCCGAAACATGTGCGGTTTCCCATCCCCTATTCCCATTCAATGGTGCTGGGGGGTTTGGAGGAGATGTCATAAACCACCCGGTTGACGCCCTTGACGCTGTTGATGATCCGGTTGGAGATCCGGCCCATGACCTGGTAGGGGATCTTTGACCAGTCTGCGGTCATGGCGTCCAGGCTGTCCACCAC
>Ga0068712_1005425_pt1 | contig 10027 bp, 8 predicted proteins | sample MTBAKSrepl1MetaG_FD_62987 | JGI IMG/M metagenome (GOLD analysis project Ga0068712, IMG submission 62987) | Enrichment culture microbial communities from Arthur Kill intertidal strait, New Jersey, USA, that are MTBE-degrading - MTBE-AKS1... | ecosystem: Environmental > Aquatic > Marine >... | reverse complement strand
GTTCTGGGAACACCCGCTGTACACTCTTTATTTTTGGATTTTTTCATTTGTCATTTTTGTTCTCGGGGTTTTTGTTTTTAGAAGACTTCGGCCCCATTTCGCAGATGTTTTATAAATCAACCCTTATCAGCTATAGCCGAAGGGTTGGGGGGTTCAAGCAGCCAAGTGATCTCGGGGAAAACCATTTATGACAGAAATAGCCGTAACAGTGGAAAGCCTGAGCAAGGTCTATAAGCTCTATTCAACTCCAAAGGCCAGGCTGAAGGAAGCGCTGCATCCGCTTCGTAAAAAGTTTCACAGGAATTTTCATGCCCTGAGAAACGTGAGTTTTCAGATAGAAAAAGGGCAGGTTTTCGGAATAATAGGAAGAAACGGTTCAGGTAAATCGACTCTGCTGAAAATTATCTGCTCCGTGATTCAACCGACTTCGGGCCTGGTAAAAACAAACGGGAGCATATCGGCGCTGCTCGAACTCGGTGCGGGTTTTAACCCGGAATATACTGGAATGGAGAACATCTATTTTCTGGGCTCTATCATGGGATTGAGTCGCCATGAAATGGAAAGAAAAATCGATGGGGTAATTTCTTTTGCGGAAATTGGGGAATACATCGATCAACCGCTAAAGACCTATTCGAGCGGTATGAAAGCCCGACTGGCCTTTGCCTTGGCGACAAAGATCGATCCGGAGATCCTTGTGGTTGACGAGGTATTATCCGTGGGTGACGAACTGTTTCAGAGGAAATCCTTTGCCCGGATGGAAGAATTTATGGCACAGGGGAAAACGATCATTTTCGTCAGCCACAGCGTGGGAACGATAAATGAAATTTGCACGCGATGTATTCTCATGGACAAAGGAGAATTGATTTTAGAGGGAGCACCCAAACTGGTGACGACGCAGTATCAGAAGCTGATTTACAGTAATCCGGAAAAAGCCCAGTCCGTGAGAGACACCATCGTCTTATTGAACCGAAAAAGGGATGTTATTGCGGAAGCGGAAATAACAGCTTCAAAAGATTCAGAAAAATTGGATAGTTTGGCGGGAAAGCCAGCTGAAATTGAGATGAAAAACGATTTATTTTTTCAAAAACCGGTTCAGAAACCGTTTTATATTGAAGCGTTTCAACCCAAAAGCACAGTGGAATATAAAAACCGCGACGTCATTATAACCGATATTCAAATAAAAACTCCGGATGGAGACAAGGTCAATGCTTTGGTGATGAACGACGAGTATCTTTACAGTTATGTGATCACATTCAATATTCCCGCTGAAAACGTTGTGATTTCCGTGGCGATTAAAAATGAGAAGGGCTTGAATATATCTTCCGCCAATACGGGCGACTCCGCAATTCTCAAAAGAGTCGAAAGAAAAATTAGCATATTGGTCCAATGGTATTTTACATGTACGTTGCTTCCTGGAACTTACTATACAAACATCGGTGTAACCCGCTTTCTATCTGGAGGAGATTTTGAGATATTAAATAGGATCGTCGATGCGACGGTTTTTAAGGTTCAACCGATCGAACGGTTACCCTATCGGGGTTTGGTCCATTTTAATCAGAAACCGGTATTAAAGTTAATGGAATTAAAATAACAGACAAGTCCGGTCCTATGGTTGAAAGAAAAATCGCAGTTGTTGCATACGCAATGGGGAGAATCGGTTCCTCCGCTTTGATGGGCTTATTAGAATTGGCTGGTTTGAATACCGGCGAAAAAGATCGTATTGCAGGGCCATCACCAATTAATCCAAAAGGAATTTTCGAACTGAAATCACAGCAGCACTTTCTTGAAAAGGTCTACAAAGGAATCTATCCTGGTGTTTCTCAACCGCCCGCTTGGGAGTTTCTCGATAAAATTGGTGAATCAAATTACGGGGCCTTTAACGATCTGATAGTTTCAGAATTTAAAGGCAGATACCCGGCGGCGATAAAAGCCCAGAGGTTTTTAACAATTCCATTTTTTTATCGGCTTCGCGATAAATATGACATTAAAATCATCGTTCTTGATAGAAATATCAATGATCAGGCAAGCTCCATCCTCAGGGTATGGAAAAAATATGGCGATGATTTTCAACAGTCTAGATCCCTTCAGTTTATCACGGACTGGCTTTTGCAGTGGAAGAGGTTCTCAGCAACCATCAAACAGCGCTACGAATTTGATTATCTTCACATTTTGTTCGAAGATTTGCTTGAAAACCCGAACCAGTGTTTTTCAAAAGTTGCTCGCTTTCTAAATATAAAAGAAAATAAGATAGAATCTTCCTTGAATTGGATCGACCGTTCTCTGGTAAATAGAAAAGAACTTTAAAACCTGCAGGTTGAAATAAAAAAATATGATCACATTAAAAAAAAGTGATAATCATTTAAAATTTTTTCAGATAGGTTTTCACGGAGATTTATTTCTAATTAATATTATTGATTATCTGATCGTCAGCAAGAAAATAGACCTATTCATTGAAACAGGGGCTAATGTGGGAAGTACGTTGGCATATTTTGCAAAAAAGTATCCAAATATTACATGCTACTCCTGTGAACCCGATAGTCAAGCTTTTAAGAGGGCTCATAAAAATACCAAAGGGTTATCGAATGTACATTTGTTTAATTATACTTCACAAGAATTTATTTCTGTTGTTCTGAGTCAAAAACCGGAATTGTATGAAAGAAGCGCTTTATTTTGGATAGATGCCCATGGAATAGGATTTGAATGGCCGCTACAGGAAGAAATTGAATTTATTTCCTTAAATTTTAAGAGATCTTTTGTTTTTATAGATGATTTTGAAGTCCCTCATAAGACCTATTTTTCGTTTCATCGTTATAAAAATCATGTTTGCAATTTTCCATATATAATAAATTCCATAAAAAACTGTGCTTATCAGCTTTTTTATCCAAATTATGAAGAAAAGACATCGAAACACCATCCTTTAACGGGCTGGGCTCTTTTAGTGTTTGGAGTAAACATAACCCCATGGGAAATGCATCCGCTCATAAAAAAGGACAAGATGGCCATAAAACCGAGCTTTGTTTCTTTTGGTCGGATGGCTTTAAGAAATCGTTTTGATGATATTAATAGTTTTATAACGACAAAGAATCCTGTCGTCATCGATGCGGGTGCATATCATGGGTTTATAGTGGATTTTTTTTTAAATAATTATTCAGATGCAACAATTTGTGCGTTTGAGCCTAATCCTCATGCTTTTGAGATATTACAGAGAAAATACAACGATAATAAGAATATTAAACTTTTTTGTTCCGCGGTCGGAGCAAAATCAACAAAAATAAAGTTTAATATTCTCAAAAATGAAGTATCCTCCTCAATTTTAAATCCTACCGATTGGAATTACAAATATCATAAAGAAAAAATGGATATCATAAAATTAATAGAAGTTGATTTACTCAGAATAGATGATGTCATCTTAGAGAATGAAATAGATTTAATAAAGCTGGATTTACAAGGATATGAACTGGAAGCGCTTAAAGGGTCAGAAAAATTATTACCGAATACGAAAATCATCACCACCGAGGTTGAATTCGTTCCGCTTTATGAAAATCAACCCCTTTTCGCCGATATCGATCTATTTTTAAGAAAGCGTGGGTTCAGATTATTTAATCTTTACGACTTATATACCCAGGCTGATGGACAGCTGACCGCAGGGGATGCAATTTACCTGAACGAGAGATACTTCTGATTAGCATATGCCTCTGTGGAAACCAGCCCGACTTAATCATTTGATTAAAAACTATTTCCTCAACTTAGTGCCACGGACAGGCCACTCTATCGATTCTATTCAGATCACCGATCCTTACATCATCGAAAAATTCTTATCAAAACCGGACTTTCCGTTCCTTATCAGCTTTCCAAGAACAGGAAGCCACTGGCTAAGAATGATCATGGAGTTGTACTTTGAAAAGCCATCTCTGGTCAGAATTTTTTATCATACAGATGCCTTGGATTTTACCTGTTATCACCGACATGACGAGGATTTAAGCATCGAAAGAGAAAATGTAATTTATCTTTACCGGTATCCTGTCGATACGATTTATTCTCAACTTAATTATTATCGAGAAAGCATCTATGACAGGAGCCGCATCGCCTACTGGAGTGAACTATACGGAAAGCATCTTTCAAAATGGCTGATTGAAGAGACGTTTAGCAAGAAAAAAACATTGCTTACCTATGAAGGAATGAAAAGAAATATTGGTGCTGAATTCGAAAAAATTGCAAGGCATTTTTCCGTGCGTTATGACGCCAAACGACTTGAATCTGCAGTAGAAAAGGTTTCTAAAAAGGAGGTCAAAACAAAGACGGCGCATGACAGGCAGGTCATCAACCTGTCCAGAACGTATGAGAACCAAAAAGAGTCATTCAGGGAAAAATACGGGCCATTTGTTATGCAAAAAATCTTCGAGCAGCAGCCCGTTCTAAAAGAGTTTTTTTAGAATGCAACTTGTCCGTATCATTAAAAACTGGAAACAGCCGGACTTGATGCGTCAAACGCCGGGGGGCGCAGGTGTTTGGAGAGACGTCAGGTTTACGCTGGATACTGTAGAGGAATGCGACTATCTGGTCGTGTTGAATTTTATCCCTCAAGTAACCCCTATTAAAGTGCCCCGGGGGAATATCTGGGCGATTCTGCAGGAACCCTGTCTTCCCGGAATTTTTGACTGGATGGTTGAAGGACATGAACAATTCGACAAAGTTTTTACTCACCATATCTTCAGCTCGGACGGGAAATATGTTCCAACCCAGACGTGTCTGCCCTGGCATGTCGACAAGACCTATGATGAACTGATTCGGTGTCGTATTCCAGAAAAAACCAGGTCCTTGTCCTGGGTGACTACAAATAAGAAGGTTTTTCCGGGTCATAGGGATCGAATGATGTTTTTTGAAAAAATATCGGCCGATCCGGATATCGATATCGATCTTTTTGGTTTCGGGATAAACCCGATAAAAGACAAATGGGACGCTTTAGCCCCTTATCGATATGCCCTTGCCATAGAAAACAGCAGCAGCGATCATTACTGGACTGAAAAAATAACGGACTGCTATCTGACATACACATTACCGATCTATTATGGCTGTAAAAATTTGGAATATTATTTTCCAAAAGAGTCTTTTGTAAAAATCGACATCAACGACTATGACCGCACAAAAGAAATCATAGGGGAGGTTTTGAAAAACGACACCTGGAAAAATCGTATCGAAGCGCTGGAAGAGGCCAGAGATCTAGTACTAAACAAATACCAGTTATTTCCTTTTCTCGTCGACCATATTCGCTCTGCACCCAAGAATGTGGCTCAAAAAGACCACACTGTCCTGAAGCCATACGAAAATAAAAGAAGAGGCTTCGCCGGTAACCATAAAAAAGTTACGGTGATTGTTTGCACTTACAATCGAGGGGATCTGCTGGAGGAATGCCTTCACTGCCTGAAAAGCCAGAACCTCGATCAATCGCTCTACGATGTGATTGTTGTTGACAACAATTCCAGTGACGGTACCCACAAGATCGCAGAGGCGTTTTGTGGAAAAAATACAAACTTTCTCTATGCCTTTGAAGGCGAACAGGGGCTCAGCCACGCAAGAAATGCGGGGCTGAAGCTGGCCAATACGGCATACGTAGCCTATATAGACGATGATGGCAGAGCGCCGGAAGACTGGCTGGCCAAGGCATATGAAATAATCGAGGAAAAAAAACCTGATATATTTGGAGGCAGGGCACTCCCGATATTTCCGAACGGAAAACCGGATTGGTTCAAGGAAGAATATGGCGTCCGGGGAGACATGGGAGAAACCGGATGGCTTGAAAGCGGATTTATCGTCGGGACTAATATTTTTTTTAAAAAGGATCTGCTTTTGGAATACGGAGGATTCCGGGCCGATCTCGGTATGCGGGGTAACCGGATCGGCTATCATGAAGAAACCTATCTCATTCACCGAGCATTTAAGGAAAAGAAAAAGGTTTTTTATTCCAAAGAGCTTGTCGTGAATGACCTGCTGCCGGACTATAAAAAAAGTCTATCTTTTTATATACTGTCAAAATATAAGGCGGGCAAAGACGGGTTAAAATTGTGGGAAGAAAATTTCAATGCTGACGACCTTATCTATTCTATAAAACTACTTAGTGAAATCATGGAAGATTTTGATTATGCACTACTAGAAAGGGATAAAACACGCCATCCATTTCCTGAAAATTATATTCTCGAGAATACGATTAACAAGTTTGCCCAACTTGGCAAACGAGTCGAGTTTTTCTTAAAAAATGGAAACCTGTTGGAAGCATTAACGGATATGGTAACAAATGACGGCAATATGGATTTGATTTTTCGCAAAATGGAGGAAAAGAAACAACTTCTCCCGTTGATGTTGAAAATCATTCAAAGCCGACTAAAACCTTTCTCATTTTTGAAAAAGAAAGAAAAATAAGAATACCCCATAAAAAGATGCACTGAATGAGATCAAACAGCATATCGGTTGTAATCACATCGTTTAACCAACAAAGCTATTTAAAAGAAGCCATTGAGAGCGTTTTAAATCAGACTCTGACACCTGAAGAGATCATTATATGTGATGATGCTTCTTCTGATGGCTCTCAAAATCTTATAGGTAACTACAAGAAACAAAACCCGAAATTGATCAAAACAATTTTTCATCACCGTAATAAGGGGATTGCAAAAAACAGAAGCTCAGGAATCAAAAAAGCCTCCGCAAATTTAATATCATGGCTGGATGGAGATGATCGATATAAAAGAAGCAAATTAGAAGTCGAATCTGACAGATTGTGCTCAGATGAGAACATCGAATGGGTATACTCTCAGGTCGATTTAATTGATGAGAGAGGCAACAAAATCGGTGAACGATATAAAAACCCTCCAGAAGGCTTTATTTTTGATCAAGTCGTAGCAATGATCGGCCGGGCGCCTAGAAACCCCCTCATCAGGCATTCCACATTAAGAAAAATAGGCCTATTTACTAACAGTATGAGCTTATATGAAGATTTCGATTTTATATTAAGACTATCAAAATCATGCCGGGTTGCTTATTGTCCTCAATCGACCGTTGAATACAGGATTCATTCCAAAGGGTTGCATAATCGATCAGAGGAAGAACATATCCGAAACGTAAAACGAATTTATGAAAATTTAGTTGATTTAATTTGTGATTATCCAGACGAAAGAAAAAAGAAAATAAAAACGGACTTTGTCAAAACCGTTCAAGCCCTCTATGGCGGTGGCGTAGAATTTAAAGAAATTAAAACAAAACGGACTTTTTCTAACTTTTTTACAAAAATTTAGAAAATATGAATCAACGGGTAATATTTATCCACTCCATGTTTCGGACCGGCAGTACCTATCTGTGGAAAAAATTTCGAGATGATGAAAGGTTCTGGTGCTATTACGAACCGCTTCATCCCATACTTTCGAAACTGTCTTTTGAAAGAAGACACTTGTGGGATTTTGGAAATAAAACAACGGAAAAGATGAGGCATCCTGAGCTTACACGGGGCCATTTCCATGAATACGAAATATTTTTGACCGACCGTTCAAAATCTCTGCCGTTTTTTAAAAAGTCGTTCAGTTTCGATGAGTTTTGCTTGAATGGCGTGAACCCCGAATTAGGAAAGTATATCGACCTGCTGGTCAGCGGTGCGGAGGATAAAATCGCCGTATTGAAATTCAACCGGAGCGCCCTGAGGATAAAATGGTTTAAAGAAAATTATCCCCAGGCGCTGAACATCTATCTTGTTCGCTCCCCGCGGCATCAGTGGCAGTCTTATGTCTCGATGAAACAGGATAAGGGTCTGGATGTTTTTCTGGTCCTGGACCTGTTGGTCAGCGGATTGAACAAGCGCAGCGATGTTTTCCGTAAATTGGCTGAAAAAATTTATCTGGTCGAACATCATTCGGAAAACTATGACGATGAAGAAACCGGATACCGGTTTCTGATCGACGCCTATGACGATGAAGAAAAATATTATATTTTTTATTACATCTGGTTGAGATCGATCATCAGCGGTGCTTTACACGGCGACATCATCCTCAGTATCGATCTGATCGGCTCGGACGAATCATACAGGAAAAATTTTGAACGATTTTTGGGAAAGCAAAATATTCCGGTTGTCGATTTCAGTGATGCGAGGATCAATCGCTACGACCATTTTCAGGTTGATTTTCCTAAAATGGAAAAAATAGAAAATGAAGTCATACGGGATTGTTTCGGCGAGATGGCGACTGAAGAAATTGATAAATTTTTTAGCAGGTTGCCTGGAGAGCTCAATTTCCTGATATCCAGAGAAAATATATCGAACGCGATTGCCGATGGAAAAGATTCGCGCCTGTATGATCGCTGCGAAAGCAGCTCAGGCAAGGCAGAGAAGATGATCGGCACTCTTTTATCCCGGGCGGTTCGACAAAAAAATGAATTTCAGGTTACGCTTGAGGCGATTAATAAGGAAATAAAGGCCAGAGACCGAATTATTTGTGAAAAACTGATGCTGATCGAGAGCCAGCGACAGGAAAACGAAAATAAAAAAGACGAGATAATTATCAAGGAACGACTTCTTGATGAAAAGAACCAGGAAATCGTCCGGCTCAATCAGAAGCTCTTCCAGGATGAAGAGAAGATCAGGGAAAAAGACCGGATAATCGATCAAAAACAAAAAGAAATAGAGCAAAAAGAAAGACAGCTTTTTTTTAAAACACAAGAGTTCGATAGAATAAGAGGGAGTTTAAACTTTAAAACCGGCCAAATCGTTCTATCGCCGTTTCGAATCATTAAAAAAATGTTATCGAAAGCGACAGGGGTTCCGTGAGTATTCAGGTATCTGATCGGAGGATTGAAGGCGGGTTGAGGTCAGGTGGGACAATGAAAAGATGGGAGCCCGAAAAGCCTGTGGTTTCCGTCATAACGGTGGTTCTGGATAATCCGGAAGCGCTCACCCGTACGATTGAAAGCGTGCTGGCGCAGACTTATCACAACATCGAATATATTATCATCGACGGCGGATCGGATGAAAAGACACTCGATCTCATAAAAAAGCAGGAAGACAAAGTAGATTATTGGATGAGTGAGAAAGATCGAGGTATTTATGATGCGATGAATAAAGGTGTCGAGCGGGCAACCGGCTGCTGGGTCATATTTATGAATGCGGGCGATACCTTTTATGAAAGCGATACGGTTGAAAAGGTTTTTCAGAAAATTCCGGAACATGCGGATTTCCTATACGGCGATACCGTATGTCGCTACTGCGACAGGGATCAATATTTTAAAGCATACGGAATGGAAAATATCTGGAAATCGATGATGTTTTTCCACCAGAGCTGCTTTACCAGAAAAGACATTCTCACCGGGCACAAATTCAGCCTTTCTTACGAGACCTGCAGCGACTTTGAGCTGATATTTCATTCCTACATCGACGGCCGCAGGTTTCACTATGTCGACCAGATCATCTCCATTTATGAAAAGGACGGTATCTCAGAAAAAAAACGCCTCAAGATGATTCTCGAGCGCTGGAAGATCGTCCGGAAAATCAACCGATCTTTCCAGATGGACCGGTTTTATCTTTCATTGCTTGTAAAAAGAACCCTTCAAAGGATCATGAGAAAAGACATCGATCTCGAATGCAAAAGCGGATCATGAAGCATGTTTACATCCTGAGAAGGCTCTATCCGCACTGGGCCGAACATTCCGGCATTCATCAGTTCACACGATATCTTGATTCCGATAGATTCAGGGTGACCATGAGAAGCGTGCCCATGGGCGAGGATGAGTTCAGGATATCGAGGCTGAGAGATTATTTTAAAAAAAAATTGGAAGCCGAAAGCAACGGCGTCTATAAGCTGAACGACGCTGACGCGGAATTAAACTTATTCCTGACGTCCCTGTATCGAAAAATGGATATCGTCCATATGCTCGATGCAGAACACTCCCTCATGTACCTTCCTTTTTGGTTCAGGTGGATAAAGGCGGTAAAAAAATGTCCGAAGATCATCGCCATGTTTCACCAGCCTCCGTCGATTCTGTCTTCGCTTGTCGC
>Ga0068712_1005417_pt1 | contig 10031 bp, 9 predicted proteins | sample MTBAKSrepl1MetaG_FD_62987 | JGI IMG/M metagenome (GOLD analysis project Ga0068712, IMG submission 62987) | Enrichment culture microbial communities from Arthur Kill intertidal strait, New Jersey, USA, that are MTBE-degrading - MTBE-AKS1... | ecosystem: Environmental > Aquatic > Marine >... | reverse complement strand
GGGCACCCCATCCGGGTAGCCGACAGCGTGTTAAACGCCCATTTCGGGGGCACCTACATGGCCTATCTGTCCTTCCGGCCGGCTGATGCGCCGGCCTTGCCGCCTGCCCCGGCGCCGGCTTTTGAAAAAAAAGTGTCTCAGGAAAAGGCGCCCGTCGGCCGTGTAGAAGATGCGGGACAGCCGGACGTGCGCAGTCCGGCGCTTCCCGGCGGGTTGGGCGGCGCCGGGCATCAAAAAGAAAAGGACTCGCCCTCGCTCCCTTCAGGTCTGGGAGAAGGAGCGAAAGCGCCTGAACGAACCGAACCCGGACCGGATTCCGGCCCCGATCGCAAGAAGTTTCAAATCTTCAAGGATCCGGCAACCCTACGCTGGATCGGCGCCTTGCAAAAATACATGAATCGATCCCTGGGCGGACGGGTGGGCAAGTCCAACTCCGTCACTGACATTGTGGAAACCGTGCACCGGGAACTGATGACAGGCGTAAAACGCGACGGTCGTGTCATCACCGACGAAGAGGCCATGCGCGTCCCGGATACCAGGGGCGGCGTGGCCCAGAGCCTGCTGCAGTTTCAGAACAGCCATCGCCCGCAGGATTTGTGGCACTTTGTTGCGCCGGACTACCGCACGGCGGTGCTCTGGCTCCAGTTGACCAGCGGCGACAACCGGGATATGTCCCGCGTGGCCCGGGATGTCGACGCTTGGCTCCGGTTCTGGCATCTAGAACCGGAAGCGGCCGTGGATATGGTTCGAAAAAATCCGGAGCGCTTTCGTCCGGTGCTGCAGTCTGTGGCGGAGTTTGCAGCCGGGCCTGGTGAAAAGCAAAGGGAGATCGAAAAGACCATCGCCGATTCGCCGGCAGATGCGGCTATTTCATTGAAACGTCTGATGGATCCGGTTTCCCCGGCGGCGAAGCTGCGCCATGACTGGTTCGGTCTGACTTACATCAACGTGGTGTGGCAGGAAAAGATGGTGATGGGGATGCTTAAAGCTTTTCTGGGGAGTTTCCTGGCCGTATTTTTGATGATGACCCTGCTGTACCGCTCGGCCTTATGGGGGGTCTTGTGCATGGCGCCGCTTACGGTCACCATTGCCATGATTTACGGGCTGGTCGGCCTGGTGGGGAAGGACTACGACATGCCCGTGGCCGTGCTTTCGGCCCTCAGCCTGGGTTTGGCCGTGGACTATGCCATCCACTTTCTGACCCGCAGCCGGATGTTGTATGTGGAATACGGTTCATGGGAACAGACGGCGGGGCCCATTTTCGGGGAGCCTGCAAGGGCCATCAGCCGGAATGCCATCGTCGTGGGCATCGGTTTTCTTCCGCTTTTGCTGGCCCCCCTGGTTCCCTACCAGACGGTGGGTCTCTTTATCGCCGCCATCCTGTTGCTGGCCGGGGTCAGCACCATGCTGCTGCTGCCGGCGGCGGCAACACTGCTGGAAAAGAAGCTTTTCCCGCGCACACGCACGGCCTGCACCATTTGCAACCGCAGCACTTGTGTGGCGGTCATCGTCGCGGGGGTGGCGCTGGTGCTGGTCAACGTACAGACCTTTGTAGAGGTCCGCTGGAGCACCCTGACCTGGATCAGCCTGGCCGCGATCGTTTTGCTCGCGGGACTGTGTCTGTGGACCTCGAGGGGCGAGAAAAGCATAACAGAAACATTTGCTTCGGAGAAAGATTAAAGCGGATAAACAGGCGCGACGACGAAGACATTTAGACCTAAAATCGGGGCAACCGGCAAAAGGAGGGTACACATGAGACGAAATCCGGCAAAAATCATTATAATTGCTTGGATCGGGTTATTTACTGCGGCCGCCGGGGTCATTCCCGCCGCCGCCCAGGAAGGCGGCAAAACCCCCTCGGTGGAAGCGATTGTGGAACACGCCAATCGGGTAGCCTATTATCAGGGACAAGACGGGCGTGCGGACGTGGACATGCGCATTATTGACTCCCAGGGGCGTGAACGAAGCCGGCGATTTACCATCCTTCGCAGAGACAACCGACCCGGGGAAGAGAGCGATTCAAAAAATCCAGCCGAATACACCGGCGACCAGCGGTTCTATGTCTATTTCAAATCCCCGCCGGACGTGAGCCGGACGGTATTTATGGTCTGGAAGCACGTGGCCCCGGACCGCGAAGACGATCGCTGGCTCTATCTGCCGGACCTCGACCTGGTCAAGCGCATCGCCGCTTCAGACGAGCGTACCAGCTTTGTGGGGTCGCACTTCTTTTACGAAGACGTGTCCGGGCGCAATACGAACGAGGACGATCATGAGTTGGTCGATGTCACCGACACCTATTTTGTTCTGGATAACACTCCTAATGAGCCTGAGCGCGTTGAGTTCTCTCATTTCAAAATGTGGATTCACCGTGTTACCTATCTGCCCATTCAGATTGAATATTACGACGAACGCGGCCAGGCATATCGCCGTTACACGGCCTTAAATGTCGCCAGGCCCCAGGGTCTTCTCACGGTAACCGAGTCCAAAATGGAGGATCTTCGCACCGGCGGTCATACCACCATTACCTATAGTCAGGTTGAATACGACGTCGGGATGCCCAAGGACATTTTTACCGAACGCTATTTGCGAAAACCGCCCATGCAGCACATAAAAAAATAAGGATCATCTCCAGATTGGAGAGAGTTCCAGGGTTCGAGTGAAATGCTGAATAATGGTTCCTAAAAATGAAAAGAAGCAAAAATAAATATAAAGACCATCCAGTGACTGCTGAAAAAATCGTGCTCCTTATTTTCGTCGCTCTCTGGACGGCGGTCTGTTCGGCTCAGCCGCCTCGACTCCCCCAGGGACTCGATTCCGGCGGTCCGGCAAAAGCAGCCCGGAAAAAACCGGAGCAAGGGTCATCCGGCGGTCCGGCGCTGCCTTCCGGACTCGGGGGTGAAGGCGAAGGAACCGCTTCCCAGCCAGCTCTGCCTTCCGGTTTGGTAAAAGAACCGGCTTCGGAAATGCAGGATCGTCAGAAACCCGAACCGCAGCCCTTCAGCCTGCCGCTGGACCTGGCCGGCTTTTGGGAGCTGCGCGGCGGTTTGCGTCTCCAGGACGATCCGGCTCAGGACGATGTTTCCCTGGCGGAAACCCGCCTGCAGCTTACTTACGACAAGTACACCCCTGAACTCATTTCCCGGGGACGGTTTCGCTTTACCGGCGATATGATCTACGACGCCATGGCCGAGAACCATGACGTGGATCTGGAGGAAGGGGAGGGCTTTTTCGATCTGCGGGAGTTTTGGGCAGCGTTTACCCCCGTGGACTTTCTGGATGTCAAGGTAGGCCGTCAAATCTTGACCTGGGGTACCGGAAACCTCGTATTCCTGAACGATCTCTTTCCCAAGGATTACCAGTCCTTTTTCCTGGGGCGCCAGCTGGATTATTTGAAGGCTCCTTCGGATGCAATCAAATTTGCCTTTTACAGCGGGAACGTCGGCCTCGATCTGGTGTATACCCCCCGCTTCGATGCCGACCGGTTTGTGGACGGCACGCGCCTCTCCTTTTTCGACACTGCTTCGGGTGATCTACGGGGCGAGGACGCGCCGCTGGAGACCGAACAGCCGGACACCTGGTTTGAAGATCATGAAGTCGCTCTGCGGGTGCACGGCAGCCTAGAGGCCTACGAATGGGGGCTCTATGGGTACACCGGCTTTTGGAAAAGTCCTGCGGGAACGGATCCCCAAACAGGAAAAAGAATCTTTCCGGAGCTTTCGGCCTATGGCGCCAGCTTCCGCGGCCCCGTCGGCGCCGGCATCGGCAATGCAGAATTTTCCTGGTACGACAGCCGCGAAGACCGGGACGGCGACGACCCCTTTGTGGAAAACAGCCAACTGCGTTTTCTGACGGGGTATGAACAGGAAATTGCCGAGGACCTCACGCTGGGGGTGCAGTATTACCTGGAATTCATGCTGGCGCACCATGCCTACGAGAAGAACCTTCCGGCCGGCTTTCCCGCCCGGGAGAAAGCGCGCCAGTGGCTCACCCTTGACTTAAATCAGGAACTCCTGGCCCAGAACCAGCTCAGACTTTCCCTGTTTATTTTCTATTCGACAGCCACCAAAGATGCTTACCTGCGGCCCCTGGCCGCTTACGACGCCACCGACCGCTGGAAGGTCGAAGTGGGCGCAAATCTTTTCATGGGAGACCGGGATACCTTTTTCGGCCAGTTTGAAGAGAACAGCAACGTTTACGCTGCGGCACGCTATGGTTTTTAATCATCAAAGGAAAGGAGGTAACATGACTGAAAGCGTATACAAAATTATTGATCTGGTGGGAACAAGCACCACATCCTGGGAAGACGCCGCGAAAAATGCCGTCGAAACAGCGTCAAAAACTTTGAAAGATCTGCGAATCGCCGAGATCACCAAGCTGGATATGAAGGTGGAAAATGGCAAGGTGAGCGCCTACCGCGCCAGAGTCAAACTCTCATTTAAGTATGAATCAGAGACATAACCTTATTCCCCGGCGGCAGCCGTTTCGAATTCGAAGCGGCTGCCGCCGGGAATCCCTTGATAAAATTTTCTGCGGATTTCGACTTCGTCCCAATCCAAGGGCGTGGCGACCGTTGCGCCGGGCCGTGCTTGCACGGAAATTGGGCGCTGCTGCCGTGGCGCCATATACGTCTTTGTTGTAGAAGCTTTTCCCTCCCAAACCGTCGGGAAACCGCTGCATGCTGACGCCGTAACGGCGGACGTGCGGGAGCATGGTCTCGGCAATCCATTTTTCAGCGTACTTAAAAAATGGCCGGTCCAGGGGCGATTTGCCGGGGATCCATGACCGAGACTGCATGCGACAGTCCGGAAAACCTGTCCGCCATCACCGATCTTAACTCCTTTTCGGCATTGAAATACACTCTCAGCCCTATTTGTCCGCGGGGACAGTGCGTGCGATAGTGGCAATGTAAAATCAAAATTTGCCAGCGTCTGATAGAAAGCGAATGGAAAGCAAAAACAGGTAATCCGGATAGGGAAAGCATTTCCGCCTTTTTTCGATGGATGAGCGGATGCGGCCGACACAGGAACCGATCGAAGAAATTACCCGAGGCAGAAAGATGAATTCAACGATTCGTGACTTAGAGGAATTCAGGGAGCGGCGCCATGTGTTTGCGGACCGATCCGAGGCCGGCGAGATACTGGGCGCTATGCTGCAGGCGGATTACGGTGTTATGGCCGACGGCATGGTTTTGGGGATCCCCTCCGGCGGGGTTCCGGTTGCAATGAAGGTGAGCGAGAAAATGGGCCTTCCTTTCGATCTGCAAATCGTCCGGAAATTGCAGATTCCCGGCAATACGGAGGCCGGTTTCGGCGCCATGGCTCTGGACGGGACGGTATTTTTCAACATACTTTTGCTGGCCCAGCTGGAGCTGAGCGAGGCGCAGATTGAAGCTGAAAAGGAGCGGGTCCGGCTGGAGCTTGAAAGGCGAAACATCCGCTTTCGCAAGGGGCGGCCCTTTCCCGACCTTAGCGGAAGACACGTAATTGTGGTGGATGACGGCCTGGCGTCGGGCTTCACCATGCTGGCCTCCCTCGACGCTGTGCGAAATGCCGGTGCCCGCAAAACGATTGTGGCCGTGCCCACGGCTCCGCAGCGCTCCATTGAACGGATCCTGCCTTCGGCGGATAAAATATACTGCGCCAATATTCGAAGCGGCTGGTCTTTCGCCGTAGCCGAAGCCTATCGGAACTGGTATGATTTGAGCGAGAGCGAGGTTATAAACCTGCTGAACGAAGCCGAGGCAATCGGTCATTTCAAAACCCCCGTCTGAAACCTTGGTCCCACCGATGGCGGGATTGCAGGCATCTTTAAAATGAACAGCAAAACGCCTCCTTCGTCCTTTGGTCGCACCTCCCACCGATAAGGGCTCTTCCCACCGCCAAATACATGATTCACCCGATGGTCATATGAGCAAGGCCCGGTATGATTTAAAAAAGATAGAAGATTAAATGAAATTTAAAAGGAGGTATATCATGAGCCGATTGGATAATAAAACAGCACTGGTGACAGGCGGCGCCTCGGGAATCGGAAGAGCCATTGCCTTAAGATTTGCGGAAGAAGGGGCGGCCGTTGCGGTGGCTGACCTCAAAGAAAGCCCCCGGCGGGGTGGCACGCCCACGCATGAACTCATCAGGGACAAGGGCGGTCGATCCTTTTTTACGGAAATCGATGTGTCCTCCGTTGAATCCATCCGGAATGCGGTAAAAAAGACCGTGGAAGAATTCGGCGCTCTGGATGTAATGGTCAATAATGCCGGAATTTTTATGGGGACAAGGCCCATCGAGAAGATTTCCGAAGAGGATTTTCAGAAGGTGATGGAGATCAATGTCAAGGGCGCCTTCTTCGGCGCCAAGATCGCAGCAGAAGTCATGAAAAAGCAGAACGACGGCGGCTCGATTATCAACATGTCCTCTATCGCCGGCCTGTTCGGCTTCAAGGAGGCTTCGGATTACTCGGTTTCCAAGGGCGCGGTGGCCAATCTGAGCCGGGTCCTGGCCTTGGAGCTTGGACCGGCGGGGATCCGGATCAACAGCATCAACCCGGGGGTGATCCAGACCAGCATGACCGAGGAAGATGAACCCATCAGCGGGACCATGACCGGGCAGATTCCCTTGCGAAGAGACGGCCGACCGGAGGAGATTGCCAACGTGGCCCTGTTTTTGGCAAGCGACGAATCTTCCTATGTGACCGGGCATAATCTGGTTGCGGACGGCGGGTATACGGCGAAGTAAAAACGGGTCGCATGGAGCGGCATTATCCCGGGAGAGGATAATAGAAAGAATCGCCGGCAGGTGGGATTGTCAGTCATGAGACTTTCTATATGATCTCCATTGTTCGATCCGTTTCTGCCTTAAAACAATCGGGTCCGGCAGACTGCTCTCAATCGGATAACCGTCTTTCAATCCATACGTGCGGGGTCGCACGGATATACAGGGCCGACCCCATAGACCCTTTTTCCACAGGCCCATTATACTCGATTAAAAAAACAAAGGATGGCATCATGCTTACATTGATTGCAGCAAGTTGGTGGTCGTATGTGCTTCGGGGGGCGCTGGCCGTGGCCTTCGGTCTGATCGCCTTGATTTGGCCGGGTATTACACTGGGGGTACTGGTAGCCCTTTTCGGCGCCTATGTTATTCTGGAAGGGATCCTGGCGCTTGTGGCTGCCTATAAGCACCGCGTGGAAAAGTCGTCCTGGCTGATTTTGCTGGAAGGCGTTGCCGGGATCCTCGTGGGACTCTTCGCATTCATCTGGCCGTCTCTGACCGCATTAATCCTGCTTATTTTTATTGCGCTCTGGGCGATTATTACGGGCATACTCAAGCTGGCAGCCGCCATAGAGCTGCGCAAAGAAATAGTTGGAGAATGGATCCTGGGATTGGCCGGCGCCGTTTCCATTTTAATCGGCATTCTTCTCATTGCGAATCCCGGTCCCGGGGTATTGGCAGTGGTCTGGCTGATCGGTCTCTACGCCCTTATTTTCGGCGGATTGTTGATTTTCCTGGGCCTTAAAGTCCACAACTATCAAACTTAAAAACCGCCACGGATGCGGTCGAAGACGAGTTGAGCATGGACAGTGCCGTACCTTCATATCGAATCGACTCCTGGATCGGCCGCATGAGCGAACTCCTTTCGGGATGCCCTCTTATTCGGAAAGCAGCTTTTTAAATCCTTTTTCATCGATGATTTCAATCTCCTGGCGGCGGGCGTCTTCCAGCTTGCTCCCCGGATCTTCGCCCACGACTAGATAGTGCGTCTCGCCGCTCACACTCGAGGTCGCCCGGCCACCTCGGCGCTCCACCAGGTCTTCGGCTTCCTTGCGGGTATAATCCGCCAGTCTGCCCGTAAAGACAAAGGTCTTGTCTTTCAGTGCCCGGGATTTTTCTTTATCGATTCTGGCCTGTTGGACTTTTACGCCGTGCCGTACAAGATTTTTTAATACCCGGCGGTTCCGGTCCTGATTGAAAAATTCGGCCACGCTCGCGGCGATCTCCGGTCCGATTTCAGGTGTCTTTTCCAGATCCTTTTTTTGAGCCCGCCTGAGTTTTTCAAGGCTTCCGAATTCTTTTGCCAGGATGCGGGCTGCCCGCTTACCCACATGCCGGACGCCCAGGGCGTACAAGAACCGGTCGAGCCTGGGGTTTTTGGTCTCCTGGACGGCGTCGTGGAGCTGGCGCGCGGATTTATCGGCAAAACCGTCCAGCTTCAGGAGGTCCTTCCGGCTGAGGTCATATAGATCTGAAATATCCTTTACGAGTCCCTTTTTGACCATATCGGCGGCCGTTTTCTCACCCAAACCCTGGATGTTCAGTGCCGGGCGGGATGCATAATGGATGATCCCGCCGATGATCTGCGGGGGACACTGCAGCCGCCCGGAGCAGAAATAATAGGCCCCTTCTGGATAGACCTCCGCCCCGCAGGCCGGGCATTTTTTAGGCATGGCGAAGGCTTCCGAGCGTTTTACGCCCGGCTGTTTGACTCGCTCCACGACTTCGGGAATGACGTCTCCGGCTCTTTCGATGCGCACGCGATCGCCGCGACGGATATCTTTTTTGCGCACTTCTTTCTGGTTGTGCAGTGTGGCCCGGCTGACGGTGACGCCCCCCACATCCACCGGCTGCAGGAGCGCCACCGGTGTCAACATGCCGGTCCGGCCGACCTGCACGACGATGTCTTCGAGTTTTGTAACCTCTTTCTTGGGGGGAAATTTCCAGGCAAACGCCCAGCGGGGACTGCGCTGGCGAACACCCAATTTTTTGCGTTCCTCGTAATTGTCCAGCTTGATGACGATGCCGTCGATGTCATAGGCGAAGTCCTCGCGCTGCCGGCTAAGCTTTTGATGGTACCCCTTTATCTCCTTAAAGGATGAACACCTCGCATTATGCGAGTCCGTCTTGAGGCCCCATTGGGGGAAGCGCTCCAGAACTTCCCAGTGGGTGGGAGGCGTATGATTGTCCATTTGGAGTATTTCGTAAAAGAAGATATCCAGAGGCTTATCGGCCACATTTTTAGGATTCAGCTGGCGCATGGTTCCGGCGGCGGCATTGCGTGGATTGGCAAAGGGTTCTTCCCCGTTTGCAATCCGCCGCTTGTTGAGATTCTGAAACCCCTCCTTGGGCATGAAAACCTCGCCGCGCACGGAAAGAAAAGCAGGGGCATCTTTGCCTTGAAGGCGCAGCGGTAAGGCGCGGATGGTTTTCAGGTTGTGACTGATATTTTCCCCTATTTTGCCGTCTCCCCGGGTGGCGCCGCATTTAAACATCCCCTTTTCATAGACGATCTCCACGGACAAGCCGTCGAACTTGGGCTCCAGTACAAAGTCCGCCTTTTTCCCATCGATTCGGCGGCGTACAAAATCATAAAAATTCTTGACTTCCTTCAACTCGCGGGAGGCGTTCAGGCTCAGCATGGGGGCTTTATGCTCCAGCTTTTCCAGTTTGCTTTCGGGTTCGGCCCCCACCCGCCGGGTGGGGGAGTCTTCGGACTGCAGTTCCGGGAACGCTTCTTCCAACTCCTGGAGACGCTGGAACAGTCGGTCGTAATGCGCATCGGAGATTTCGGGCTGGTTTTTTACATAGTAAAGGTAATCATGATGATCGATTCCCTCGCGAAGGGCTTTAATTTCTGCTCGTGCCGCTTCTTTGCTCAACTCATCGATGTTCTTGAAATTTTTAGGCGGATTTTTTTTAAAATCCATCGGTTCGCTTTTCTGTTTTGCGGCCGGCCGGCTGTGGGGCCAACGGCCCATTCGACGGCAGGGACTAAAAGGGATCTCCCGGCTCTGCTCTTTCTTTATAGGTGAGATAGAGTTTCAGCACTTTTGCAATATACTGGCGAGTACGGGAAAAGTCCGGGATACCGCCGTTTTTTCGCACCTGCGTGGGGCCGGCATTGTAAGCAGCCAGGGCCAGGACAATATTTTTGCCGAACTGTTGCTCTAAATGGTGAAAATAACGGACCCCGGCGTCGATGTTTTCCACCGGATCAAAACAGTCTCTTACTTTAACATTTTTATATGGATTTTAACGTTC
>Ga0068712_1005416_pt1 | contig 10031 bp, 10 predicted proteins | sample MTBAKSrepl1MetaG_FD_62987 | JGI IMG/M metagenome (GOLD analysis project Ga0068712, IMG submission 62987) | Enrichment culture microbial communities from Arthur Kill intertidal strait, New Jersey, USA, that are MTBE-degrading - MTBE-AKS1... | ecosystem: Environmental > Aquatic > Marine >... | reverse complement strand
TCATGGAAAGGTACCTGCGGGACATGAAGCTTTCCAACCTGGAACAGCGGGATTACGAGCGGATGCATCGCATCATCCAAAGGATGGCGAAGGCTCTCAACGACGCCCACTCAAGAAGAAAAAGGGAGGCCAGACGGGGGGTTCTCGACGTGAAAAATACCCTCAGAGAAAACCTCGCCTTTCAAGGGCTGATATTTGCCCCCCGCTGGAAATCGAAAAAGGTGAACCGGCCGGATATGATGGTGATGTGCGACATCAGCCGTTCCGTGGAGGCGGTGTCCCGGTTCATGCTCCTATTCCTCTACAGCCTCAACGAGGAGATGGCCAGGATCCGATCCTTTGTCTTTTGTTCCGATATGGTGGAGGTTTCCCATATTTTTGAGGCCTATGGGGTGGAGGAGGCCTTGATGCGGCTCCAGAAGGGGACCGGTCTGGGCGTGGGTCTCGGCCGGACCGACTACGGCCAGGCATTCCGGGATTTCAAGGAGACCTGTCTGGAGAGGATCGGCCGGAGGACCAGCGTCCTCATCCTAGGGGATGCGCGGAACAACTACGGGGCCCCTGAAACCGATATCCTGAGCCTCATCCACCAGAGGGCGAGGCGGGTGATCTGGCTCAACCCGGAATCTCCGCCCTTCTGGGGAACCGGAGATTCAGAGATGAAGCGCTATCTTCCTTTCTGCACCCTCGCCCGGGAATGCCGCAGCGTCAACCAACTGGAACGGGCGGTGGGATATCTGGTGAGAGATGGCTGAACAATTATTGTAAGCGTTCACAGGTTTCCCGTTTAGGGTTCAAGGTTAGCCATCAACGCAGTCTTAGGGACCCGATTTACGGCAGCACGTTCCTGTACGGCTCTTTTGAGCCTGCGGTTCGCAGGATCTCTTTGTCTTGAGTGCCCAATTTGGGATCGAAATGGCCTGCTTGTGGTGCAAAACGACACTGCGGATGCCAAATCTCAACCTTGAACCCTTGAACCTCTGAACCCGTGAATGGTTACCAGTTATTGAACCGCCACTCCGGCCTTTCAGCATGCAGCGACGGTAGAGACACCCGTGCAATTGCACCGGGCCTTGTCGACCCAGAACCGCTGTCGTGGGACAGGCATTCCTCAAGAAAAGCCCGCTTCAAATCACTAAGAAAACCTGGTCGCAGCCCATCCACGGGCCTGGAAAGCTCCCTGTTAATTGCCATGATGACGTTCCTGTGCCCATGCAGGGGATCGGGAGTTCTGGCCATGATCGGAGGGGAGGAGATCACCCAGCGTGACCTCACAGAGAAAATTGTTGCACCGCGCCGCCCTGGACGATGGGCGACGCTCGACCCGAAAGATGCCACGCACCTTGAGAGGCCGAAAGGGGAGTTGGTAGTCAGAACGTATCTCGGGAAGCATATGGGGGAATTAGTGAGTTATCGACAGATTTTCTGTCACAAAAAACAAAAAGACAGTTGGGAGAGGGTGACGTCTTTAATGTGGAATAATGGAAGTCTGGAATAATGCATGCCTATCCGGTTGACGCAGAATGACGTCTTGGGGTATGATCCTGTGCATGTCAGATTAGCCCCGGACACTGTTAGAGTGCAGAAGCTTCTCCCTGATGAGGCAGTTTGCGCTAGCGATCTGGACCCTATCTGGTGGCCAGAAGGCTTCAGATGCCCCTTCTCTGAGCAGGTTGGTGAGCCATATCGTATTCAGGCCAAGTCTCGCGTGCTTGAGTGTCGTCAATGCCTCCGCCAAATCATCCCGCAGTAGCCAACCATTGTGTTTTGACCGGATAGGCGCGGTTTGAACTATGCAACCTTGATCCTGATCGGTGATTGGTGCAGCGAAGAAATCAATTGACACTAAAATCCAAAGAAACTGCGGCAATGGTGAGAGGGCTTCGAATTAGTGAGTTGGTCACGCTCAAATAGGCTCTGCAAGGGAAAAGATTCTTGTTTCTTGTTCAGGAGACGTTCTTCCCTTGATAGAGGGTCTTTTAATGAGTGACGCTGCAGCGCAGCGCGGAGAAAAAGGAGCACCTCCATGAGCGGTATTTTTGGATTTGTTTCTCTGGACGGCCGGCCGGTGCCGCACGAATATGTCCAGGCCATGGCTGAAGTGATGGCGGGCTGGGGCCCTGACGGCGTCGCCAGCCGAATCAAGGGCTCTGCCGTATTGGGACATGCCCACCTCCACACCACCCCGGAAGACCATTACGAACGGATGCCCTCGGAGCATCCTGATTCGGAGATTCTCGTCACCGCCGCCGCCCGGCTCGACAATCGGGACGAACTCTGCGACCTTTTCCGCATCCCCATGCCTGAGCGGCCCGCCGTGGCCGACGGCCGTCTCGTCACGTTGGCCTTAGACCGCTGGGGCAAATACGCCCAGGAGCATCTCTTCGGCGACTGGTCCCTTGCCGCCTGGAACCAGGGGGAGCGCAGCCTCTTCATCGCCAGGGATCAACTGGGCAATACGGGGCTTTTTTATTGGCACAAGCCCCCTTTCTTCGCCTTTGCCTCGACCCCCCAAGCCATTCTGGCCCTGCCCGGGTTTCCCAGGAGGCTGGACGAATGGCGGCTTGCCCGCTATCTCGTCATCTTTCCTGGTGACGAGGCCGAGCGTTCCCGGACCTTCTGGGAGGAGGTCCGACTGCTTTTACCCTCGCACCAGCTTACCGTGACACCCCATGCCCTGAAACTTCGAAAATACTGGCGTGTGCAGGATGCCCCGTCCGTCCGCCTCGCCTCAGATGAAGGGTACATCGAGGGTTTTCTCGATCACTACCGGCGGGCAGTCCGAGTACGACTCCGGTCCGCTCGCCCCGTCGGCTGCCAACTAAGCGCCGGCCTCGATTCGAGTTCCGTCACGGCCCTTGCTGCGGAGGCCCTACAAAACGGGGGCAGGGCCCTGCCGGCCTTCACGTCCGTTCCTCTTTACCCGGCGGCCCATCTGGTTCCCGGCGCCTTGGCGGACGAGTGGCCCCTGGCCCACACCGTGGCCGAAAAATATGACCACATCGAGCATATCCCCATCCGTGCCGAGGGTTCCTCCCCCCTCAAGGCCGTTCATGAAGGTCTCCGGATATGCGGCCAACCCCTCCATGCGGCGGCCAACCGTTACTGGATTCAGGCGATATATGACGAGGCCCGGCGGCGCGGGCTGGGGGTTGTACTTACGGGACAGATGGGAAACGGCGGCGTTTCCTGGAGCGGCGGGCGCCACCGGATCTTTTTCTTGCTGCTTCAGGGTCGCTGGGACGAGGGACTGCGCGCCCTTCGAGCATATAAGGAAAAACAGGAATGTTCATGGTACAGGGCGATCCGCAGGCATCTGCTGGATCCCGTCTTGAGACCTCTGTGGCATCGGCGACGGTGGGTACTCCATCCCATGGAACTGCCCTGGAGCCAATACAGTGCAATTCACCCGGACTTTGCCAGGCGCATAGGGCTGCGGGAGGCCATGGGGGCGGAAGGGCACGATCCCTTCTTTGCGCTCCCCCAGACCCCCGAATGGGAACGGCGCCGGACCATTGAGGTGAACGCCCCAGGGGGGTATATCCATCACCACTTCGGCGCTGCCTTCCGGATGGAAATCCGGGATCCCACGGCCGATGTTCGGCTCATCACCTTCTGCCTCGGTGTCCCCGACGATCAGTACAGCCGAGACAGCGGCGGGGAACGAATGCTTCTGCGCCGCTCTCTGGCGGGCGTCCTGCCGAATGAGGTCATAGGAAACACTGTCCGCGGCAGGCAGGCGGCCGACGTGGCATTACGGCTTCTGGATTACCGGGAGGAGATGGAAGAGGAGCTGGTCGCCCTCGCTTCCCACGGGACTGCTGCAGCTTATGTGGATGTAAACGCGCTACGACGGGCCTGGCAGGGTCTCCAGACCTCGGTGACCCCGCGGACTTCCCAAAGGGCAGCGTCGCTTCTTCTGAGGGGGGTCATGGCGGGGCGTTTTGTCGCCGGGTTAACAGAAGGTTAGAAAATGCAGGTTTTGATGTTGCAGCCCTTATCTCTTCCGGGGTGTACCACAGCTCATGTTCTGAAACTTGTTTATAGAATGCGCATTCTGAGCACGGAATATCGTCCCGAGGAGGCGCTTCTCCCAGGAGCATCCTTCGTGCGTACTGCATCCGCTCGTTGTTTATCTCCCTCAGGAAGGTTCCACCGAGGACATAGTCGGCAAAGGCACTTCTCGTGTTGCATCCGCATCCCAGCAGCCTCCCGTCCCAATTAATCTGGGGAGCCTTCCAGAGGCCAAGACAGAGATCACGGCAGTACTGCATTCCCATCGTCTCAATAAATTCCCCCCTGTCGGCGTAACCCAGGAGCTTTCGGATTTTCTCCCTGTCCATCACGGCAAGCAGATCCGGACATCTGTTTAATTTGATGAAAACATTCATTTTCAGCATTCTGCCCAAGGCGAAGACCTTTTCAAGTTCATGCTCATTGTGTCCGAAAAGGATGAATTGGAGAAGAAGCTCTGGAAATTCGGAATGATAATTCCTCTTAAATTCATTGATCTTTTTAATGTTTGCCAATACCTTCTGAAGACTTCCGCCCACGCGGTATTTCCGATAGGTCTCTTCAGTGACACCGTCAACCGAAACCCGGATACGGTTCGTTTTGTACCTGACGAGGGCCTCGAGGGTCTCATCGGAAGCGTCGTTCATGTTGACCCCTCCTCCAAGGCTCGTAGCGACTCCCCGTTCATATGCGCTTTTCACTATTTCTGGGAGTTCAGGATTAAGCAGGGCCTCACCAGCGCTGGCCAGCTCGACTATTTCGATTTGTGGATTATGATCAAGAAAACGGGTGAATTCGGAATGAGCCATGGTCCCGCTTTTAAGAAAGGCGCGGCCATTGCTTTCTTCCGTGGGACAAAGGAGGCACCTGAGCTGGCACACCGTCGATATGTCGAGCCGGGCCTTCACCGGATTGACCGTAAGAATATCAGCGTTCATCATTTTCAGGCACCTGCTTTCGCCAGCGTTCCATGGAGGCCCTGATCTCCTCCGGCGTAAACCATTGGTCATATCTTTTATAGTCGGAGAAGAGATCACAAAAAGAGCATGGAATATCGTCCCGTTGAGGCACGAGTCCCATGAGCATCTTTCTGGCATACTGGATAGCTCCGCTGTTAATCTCCCTTACAAATGCTCCGCCGAGGGCATATTTGGCATAAGAGATACTCTTATTGCCACTGCATCCGAGAAGCCTTCCGTCCCAGTTGACCTGCGGGGATCTCCAGAGTTGAAGGCAGATGTCTCTCATGTATATTTTCCCTGTCTTTTTAAGATAGGAAGCCTTATCCGAATACCCGAGTAGCTGTGTCAGTTCCTCTTGATTGGACAGAGGGGGGTATCCATCGAATACATTGAGCTTATAATCAAGGTCCATGTCCATTGCACGGGCCATGACCGCGATCTTTTTTATTTCATGCTCATTGTGGGGGAAGGGAATGAAACTTAGGATCAGGCGCGGCAGTTTGCTTTGGTATTGCTTCTTAAAGGAATTGATCTTCTCCACATGCCTTAAAACCCTTTTCAGTTCTCCACCAACTCGGTATTTCTGGTAAGTGTCCTGGGTAACCCCGTCTATGGCCACTCTCAAAATCGTGACACCATATTGCACAATGGCCTCCAGTGCCTCGTTGGAGGCGTCATTCAGATTGGCGCCCTCGGCGATGCGGGTTGCCACGCCTTTCTCCTTGGCGTATCTCAGAATGTCAGGTAAATAGGGATTTAGAAAGACCTCGCCCGAATTTCCGAGCTCGATGATCCGAATCTGTGGGTTGCTTTCAACGAATTCGGCAAAGTCAGCGAGAGGCATGACGCCCCGGCCTATAAAAGGCCGTCCTTTTCTCGATGCAACGGGACAGAGTATACAATGGAGTTGACACCGGCTGGAAACGTCGAGCCTCGCCTCCGCCGGATAGACCGTCAGGCAGTCGGCGCTTAACCGTTCTTTCCTGTTCGGTATTACATCGCATGAAGACATGTCTCGACAATCTCCGTGACCGTATTCGCCGAATTGTACCCATCGTAATTCGCGGCAAATGCATCAGTGTTTTTTCCAAGGCGTACTGAGGAAGCTACGGTTTCGAATCTCTCTGTTACTGTGTGCGGCTTGCTGAAAAAACTAACGAACTCACAGAGCCCCCGTTGCTTTAACCGATAGGCAAGCAGGGTCTGTTCGAGCTGCTCCGGACAGATCAATAAGCGGGCTCCGGAAAGGAGCATCCGGGCGCTCGTGTGAAGACCACCTTGAGTTACAGCTATGTCACATTCTGCGGCAGCTCGGTCCAGGTTCACGAGGGTCTTGCTCAGCCGCAGTGTCGGCGACTCCAGGGCCTTTCTGTCTGAATCGGCGAGACTCCTGATGTGCCCGATCGTGGGGAGTCCGAGGTTTCTGATATGCTTTGCCAGGTTTTTGAGACAGCGGTTGGCCGCGCTTAGATAGATAAAGACCCGGGGTCCTGATCCATGGGGCCAGCCGGCTTCATGGTAGCAGGTCGGACCAAAGACAGGTCCGAAATATTTCTCCGAGGTCCGGATTTCAAAGTGGTCCAGTTCGGGAAATACCAGAAGAAACCTCAATGCCCCCTCAAAAATATCAGCCACGGAACGGACGGAACGCACATAGCGTCTGATTGTATGAACAGTCTTATCTTCGGCCTGGCAAAGGGCTTCGTTCGGAGACTCGAGCCATGGATGCAGAAATGGTGTGGGGGTAGTCATGGGAGGGAGAGTGAATCCCGTGCCGATCGCTCCCCGTGGCATGCTAAGGGACAGGGCGGACAGGAGGGCGGTCGGGGCGTAATCTGTGAGAACGAAGTCGGGCTTCAGAATTTTGAATCTTTCCGACCACCACGTGAAATGAGTGCCGAACTCTTGGGCGTCTTGGTAACCGTTTCGCCACAGATTCTGCGCATAATTCAGGGAAAAACCCGTATCGCGGGGTGGCCATTGAGGGGATTGCTCAACGGCAATACCCATCCCCGAAAAAACGCCTTGAGCCTTCTCGGCCTCGCGACACAGCACGATAACCGTGCACTCCCTTTGCAAGAACCCTTCCGCTATCGACCGGAGGGTAAGGAGATGCCCCCATCCCCCTCCCATCTCGTTGGCTAAAGCGATTCTTGCCATAGGGAATCATTAAGCATGATGTCTTATTGCAAAAACCACCCCAAACACAAGGCACGGAGGTTCAAATTCATCATAAGATGCTAAAATGGTTGCAGCATCTCAGATAATCCCTTTGAGATCTTTGGATCTAATGGAATATCAACTATATGTTTCACCATCGAACGAGCCAGGAGTGGGCGTTGAACTTAAGGTTATCCCATTGATATCCAGTTCCTTTACGGAAGGTTTTTCCCATTCGGCAAGCAATGTGCCCCCGTCTCTTTCCTCGATGCCTTTTTTTGTTTCCATGTTGTAACCTCCTACATGCTTGTTTATTTGATTCAAAGTTTAATCCAAACAATAGCACGATGTCAAGTCTATACAGCGATATGGGCCCTGCACATTGAGAAAGATCTGCCGATTACACCGTCAATATCAAATTGTATTCTGCCATTTCCCGCATGAACTCAAGGATATCCTGCCTGCACAGAGGGCCGTCAACGCGGTAAACACCTTCCATCGCCTCGCACAGTTCCCTTATGGAACGCTCATGATCTAGCATGGCAAGAATGCGTGAACCGGTTTCATTCATCTGGTAATACTTGCCGTTTTGAATACTCATCGCCACCATCTCATTGTCGATGTTGCCCGTGAATATATCATCGTTTTTCCTCACGACCGTATCAAGTGTCATTTCTTTCATGCCGTTTTCCTCCCTCATTGCATTACACGAGCGCTGAGAATGATATCAGAGAGGCCATCCGGCGACGGCAGTCTGCCAGGAAGCCTGATTTCCATAACCGGCACTTTTTCCGCAAGTTCATAAACAAGATGGAACAGTCCAGCGCTATCTCCATGATACTTCATTAATTTAATAAAAAAAACATTTTCCAACAACGCCTGAAATTTTGACCCTCCTGTGAGGGTTACGAAAGAGACCTCTGTTTCGTGACTCTTCGTCAGGATGAATACCTTCCTGAGCCGAGCCTTATCGCTTCTGAACTTACGCCGGGCGATAATCGAGACCTTGTCCATGTCGGGTCTTATGCGGCCTACAATCTCATGCTCGAACTCAAGCGCAGGCATTGCCCTTTCCCATAATCTGAGTTCCGGAGATCCCGCCGCTATGAATGCCATGCCATCCTCGAAATTGACAAGCGAAATATTGTCATCCAGAAACGAAAAACCCCGGTTGAGGAATGATGCCGCCAGGGTAGATTTGCCGGCGCCTGATGCTGCGCAGAAAACGAAGCTGTCTTCATTGGAGCACAGTGCGCTGCCGTGCAGGGGGAGCATGGCTCTCTGATGGAACAGCCCGCCCAGCGCCCAGCCGAGAAGGATCTGCATGACGGTTGCGGAGTTTCCGTTAGGGAGCGGCTCAATCGTAATGGAGTTTCCGTTGCTGACAAGAATCGTTGCACTTCGCGCCCCCCGCAAGAGAAGGTTTCCAGGCGAGGCCTCGATCTGAATCGAGGCAGGAGGGGTATATCGAGGTCCAAATATGACGCCCCGCCTGATGCGGACATCCGGTTCTCCGGGGCAACGGGCCTCCTGAAAATGGGCTATTCGGACCTCGGATGAAAACAAGAGACCGTACGCCCGGTAGGAGTGCTCATTTCCGGAAAAAAGGCATTTTTCTCTTAAAATGGGTTCTTCACTATTCCTCAAACCGTCAAGCCTCTCCGTGCAGCTCGAACGCATAGTATTCTGCAGGCTCCGGTCCGTGATTGAAGACGTAATGAGGCACCTGGGTTCCCATGAAAGCAAAACCCGGAGCATCCACCTTTCTACCCAAGATCTCAACGGAGCCGCTTGTGAATACGAAGATCACTTCATGGTCATGACGATGAGCCGGAATCACCCCCCCGGCAAGAACCCTGGTAAACAGCATCCGCAAGCGCGGCAAGTACCGCGAAGGCCCGGAATATATTTCCACTGTTTCTGAACCTTGACGAGTTGACCATTTGAACTCTCCAGATTGGCTGCTGGGAGAATAGTATAAACCGCTTTCTAATTCCGAAGGAAATGTCCTGGATGCGTTTTTCCATCTGACGTGAAAATAATCGGCGGGCTCGGCGGCGGTGTTTCGCATGGTGTGCGCAATCCTTGCATCGATATACATTAGGGCGCCCTTTTCAACCAGGAGTGCCTTTTCAACGCCGGAGTCCGCATCACGGCCCACAATCTCGAAATTTTCCGAAAGAGCGATATGCAGTTCTTCGTGCTCATGGCAATGCGGCGGATGGGGCTCCATATAGCCGCTGAGCAGGCCTTGGTGAACATAGAGTTCGTCCAAGAAAGACGTGGGTCCGGAAAACAGGACCTGCCTGTGCCACCCTGTCGGAGGGTCTTCCTCCATGTGAGGTGGAACGCCCCTAATTACGAAATCAGGGACAGGTTGTTTCGCCAAGAATTTATTTGCTGGAGATATCGGGGATTCTCTATACATAATCAAATATTATAAGTTTGATGCCGGATGCATGTCAATGCAATTTGATTATGAGGGATTTGCGCTGTGCCATTTTTTGCCGGGCTTGGCGGCCGACAAGTCTGGCAGAGGAATGCGGGGACCGGCCCAGATATCTTTTCAGTAGGTTATGGCAAGCCGCAACATAATGGTTCATAACACAACCCGCTGAAATCGTGTGGTTTGAAATGCAACTCAACAGCTTCGGACCATTGAGAGACCCGCACCGGAAGCGATCAGTTGGAATCAGTGCTCAAACAAAACAATCGATTTGTGTTTAGAAAATTAACTCTCCGATACAATTGAAGAAATATTTACGATCCTAATGGGTGAGGTGGACGGGGTTGTCAAGACCATTTTTCTCTCTTTCTTAGATGCAGTCCCTGGGGAGGAGAGGGTGGCGGAGGGGGAACGGAAGGAGCCCGTAGGGCGACTGGAGTTCCCCCTCC
>Ga0068712_1005405_pt1 | contig 10051 bp, 6 predicted proteins | sample MTBAKSrepl1MetaG_FD_62987 | JGI IMG/M metagenome (GOLD analysis project Ga0068712, IMG submission 62987) | Enrichment culture microbial communities from Arthur Kill intertidal strait, New Jersey, USA, that are MTBE-degrading - MTBE-AKS1... | ecosystem: Environmental > Aquatic > Marine >... | reverse complement strand
CTGCTCCAGCGATTCAGCCAGCTGTTTGTTGAGTTCCGGCGCCGGGGTCCCTTCAGTGTTGAGCATGTCCAGCAGAATCTGTTTTTCGGTTAAAATAATGGCCAGGGGATTATTGATTTCGTGAGCGACGCCGGCCGAAAGCTCTCCGATGGATGCCAGCTTGCTGGTCTGCAGGAGCTGCTGGTTCAATTTTTCAGCTTCATCATCCCGGTTTTTAACAACGGTTATCATGTGCCGAGTGATAAAAACGGCCACGATTAAAATGATAACGGCGCTCAGGTGCAGAAATATCAGGGTGGCATAATTGGCGTGGTTGGCCTCATTGAAGGCTTCGGCATAATCCTGTTTGACCACCAGCAGCCAGGGCGGGTCTTTCATCCAGGTCTGGCAGTAAATCTGGCGCGGAATCGTTTTGCCGTGGCGGTCGGTATGTTTTTCAATGATGCGGATCCGGATGCCTTCATGATAGGGTTCTACCGGTGTGGGCGCAGCGTCCATTATCTTTCCGCTGAATCGGGGGGTGGTCTGGAAAATGCCCTGGGTGTTCAAGAGATAGACTTCACCGGTATGACCGATCCGGACATTCTCAACCAGGGAGCGGAAGACTTCGGTGTCGATGGTGGCCCTGAGAATCCACTTTTCACCATTTTCAAGCCGGGTAACGGCAATAATGAAATGGGGCACTTTTCTGAACCCCATAAACATATCGCTGATAAAAAGATCTTTTTCCATCACTTCCTTGAACCAGAACGCGTCGGCATAATTTTTGTCCATCAGGTCAAAAGGGCCGATATATTTCAAGTGGTTGCCGCTGGCATCCATAATGCTCAGGTCGGTAAAAGAACGATACTCGCGGTTTAATATTTCGAAAATATGATTGAAGTTGGATTCGCTGAGGAGATAGTCCAACGGATGGGATCGGGCGATCAATTCGAGTTTGGAACTGTGTTTCTTTAAAAACAATTCGATGATTTTTCGATGATATTCAACCTGGACTTGAAATGTATTGATCATGCGTTCATTGGAAAAGCGGGTGTAGTGGATATTGATGCCCCAGCCCACCAGCAGCAGCGGAATCAGGGAACAGATGATCGTCAGCAAAATGAATCGTCGAAACAGCTTGGAATAATGTGTTTTTTTATGCTTTTCGATATCATTTGCATGGTTGCTGTGTGTTGCTGCAATGCCATTTTTTATCATGGAGCGTCTCTTTGGAACCCGATTTTTGTAGAACCGATTCGCTGATTAAACGGAATCTAAAAGTAAATTTGCCGGAACAATGGGCGATCAGGCCTTTTCTGTTCTGTGTTCTGAAACATTCAAGAACCATGCCAAAGATTAGCTGTGAAAAAGATTATGATTCCCGGCGTCCAGGGTAAGGGATCAGGTCCAGGGGTCAGGTTTCAGCCCCGCCGCTGGCCGCTGAAGCGGTCAGTTTGATCAAAAAAGAAACTCATACGTTGGGCAACCTTATGCAAGGATTGTAGGGCGGGTCACCGTACCCGCCGGTCCCGGTCGATACAGTGATCGACCCTACGTTTCCTTCATGAAAAAAACATTGGTTTCATGGAGTTTCATATGACTTCCCGGCTTGACACATTTTTTCTATGTCAGAGGACAAGCGGCCGGTGAAAGTGTAACCTGGAGGAAGACAGCGGGCTTATCTCATAATTTCCAGTTATAAACCTTTTTCCGTGACTTCATAACGGGTTAGAATTTTCGTCGTAAAATAAGGCTGATCGCGGTTTCGGTCAAATTTTTAAATTTTATATGTATCAACCTAAATTATTCCAATATTGTTTATGAATTTCAAAAACCTTTTTCAGGTAGGACAGTCTGGCGGGGTTGGCATCGGCCACCCTTTCGATGCTGTTGGGCGTCAGGGTCGGGACATTGCACAGCTCCTGCATGACCCGCAGGCCGCATTCTTTTATGCCTTGAATGCTGTAGCCGCCCTCCATTACAAAGAGAATGCGGCCGCTGCAGACGCGTTCGGCGATGTTCAGAAGGAAAAAGGTGATCAGGGCGTAGCCTTCGGGGGTGACCCGCATACCGCCCAGGCGGTCTTGCAGATACAGGTCAAAACCGCAGGACACCAGGATGATTTCAGGTCCATATGCCTGCGCCAGGGGATTGACCAGATAATAAATAATGCGGGCCATATCACGATCGTTGCAGCCCTTTCCAAGGGGAATGTTTACCGTATAGCCTTGCCCGCGACCCTGGCCGACTTCGCCGTAATTGCCGCTGCCAGGGTACCCGGGAAACTGATGCAGCGAGACAAACAGGACGTCGGCGCTGTCGTAGAAGGCCGCCTGGGTACCGTTGCCGTGGTGGACGTCGATGTCGACGATCATGATTTTTTTGATGCGGTAGGTTTCTTTCAGATAGCGGGCGCCGACGGCGATATTGTTAAAGAGGCAGAAACCCATGGCCTTATCCGGTTCGGCATGATGGCCGGGAGGGCGTACGAATGCAAATCCCCGTTTGGCAGTGCCTGCCAGAATTTCATCCGCAAGACAGAGCACTGCGCCGACGCCCAGCCGGGCGGTGTCATATGATTTTTCGCTTGCCTGGGTGTCCAGATCAAACGAGGTCAACGTCCGTCCGGCGCTTCCGGCAATGCGCCGGATATGATTGCGGGTGTGCACCAGGGCAATCTGCTCGGGGGTAGCCGGCCGGGAAGTGACCTCCCTGCATTTACCGACCAGGGATTCATCTTCCAGCAGGGAATAAGTCGCCTTGATTCGCCGGCTGCTCTCCAGATGCGGCATGTTATTCAAGTGCTGTATAAAGCGGTTGTCTTTCGTAATGAGAACCGGTTGCATGTTCGCTGTTTTTCTTCCTTTTTTCAGAGGTGGGTTGATTTCGTATAGCCTTTTTTATAAAGACAAATGCCTGATTCCGGACTTTCCCCCGCCAGGCGGGAATCGTCTGCAATGACAGCTTATGATGAATTACAAAACACCCCCTCCGCCCCATCGGCAGAGAAGCGCTTCAGAAGCGCGGCGGATTCAGGTATTTTTTTTCGATATTTGTACAGGCGTCTAAGCAACTGCTCACCCGATTCTGTCGCTGCTTGAGTTTTCAGAAACTCGTCGGCGGCTTCCATGACGGCGATCCGGTCGGCCTTGTCTTTTTCGCTTTTTGGACGCCGGCGCAATGACTTTACCTGCTTTTGCAGGATTTTTGCGATTTCGCGGTAAACCGGCGATGCAATCTCCGGAGTGCTGTTCGCCAGGCGGACGATCGTTTTAAGCAGGAACGCACGGGGGGTTCCCAAGGCGTATTCGGACAGGCCCCGGGAAACAAACCCCATGGAATCATAAAAGTGGCGCGCGCCGATTTCAGAGTCCAGCAACAGCTCTTTGGCTTCGGTCAGGCGAGTCTTCCATTGCAGCCAGGCGCCGGCCACCAGAAATGTTCCGACGCCCCGGGGGGGCGGGGCCGCCGGCCGGGATCCCTCCGGGGGGGTCGACCGGGCGGTGGCGATAAATTTGATTTCAAGATTTTTATGGAACATTTGCTCCTTGAAGGTCAGATACAGCAATCCGGCTATTTTGTTTGTTACCAGACAGGCATACAGGTCCTGCCACTGATCCTGTATCAGACGGTTTAAAAAGAAACGCACGTGGAAAAACTCGATATTGATATCGGCAACCTGGAGCAGGCTGCTTGTGGTGAAAGGAAATCGCATAAATGCGGCGGGCACGTTATGGCCGACACCACCGTGGCATAAAATTTCAACATCCCCAGTGCCGGCAGCGGGGGATTCTTCGCCGGGTTCCTCTTTCAGGCTTTCCAGAAAAAAAATGAGGCGCCGGTATTTTTCAGCGGGATCGGCGGCTGAAAAGATACCGGATAGAGACAGTTCGGCGTCGGACATCCGAAGCGGTGAAGCATCAGCGGCCGCCCCGGTTTTTTCAAGCTGATCTTTTACCCGTTCAATGGCATAGTCGATTTCATGGATCACCATGAACCTGAGCCCTGCCATGCGGATGATCTGACCGGCTTCAGGGGTATCGACCGGTTCGCCCTTTTCAAGCAATTCCTGTTTTTTCTGCAACTCTCCGTATTTGAGTAACAGGCGTTCCTCGATGGGAATGTTGCCCTTGTCTATATACAGAAACCGGCTGACGCGGGCCTTGTAATCGTTGAAATAAAAATAAAAATCGTCTTCCAGCAGCGGGTTCTGGCCGGGTCCGGGAACATCGATTTTACCCACGGCCAGCATTTCGTCCAGGGCATAACCGATTTCAGGGTTCCGCCGGCTGATGGCGTCGATGGCCTGCTTTAAAGTCTCTCTTTTGATCATAATTCGGGTTTAATCCAGTATGGAAAGGCGGCTTCTTTTACCAGGCCAGAGTCCGGTCGTTCTGCCGTATGAAATGTACAGACAATAAATCCGAAGCACGAATTTCGAATTTTATCAATGCGCAAATTACACCCCCTGGATTCAAACCAAAGCCAGTTCTTCCGGAGTTGGATTTCTACTCGGCCACATGCTTAAACCGTGCCGGCAGTTCCACGATAAACGACACCCCTTTTTCGGGCTCATTTTTTGCGTAAATCCGTCCCCCCAGCTTTTTTAAGATTTGGCGGCTGATGGACAGTCCCAGTCCCATTCCTTCCGTTTTGGTGGTAAAATGCGGGTCAAAAATCTTGTCAAGGTTTTCTTCCGGAATCCCCGGTCCGTCGTCCGACACCGTGATGTAAATACGGTCATCGGCCGCTTCTGTTTTTAACCGGATGGTTCCATTCTGATGAATAGCGGTCATGGCGTTAAAAACCAGATTTTGAAATACCTGCCGCAGCCGCGACGGGTCGCTGCGCAAAAGCGGTGCCGCAGTGTGATAGTTGCGCTCGATGCGGATCTTGTTGAAATAAAGTTCGCGCTCATAGAGTTCGATGAGATTATCGAGCAGTTCGTTGATATTGATTTCCATGATCATGGGTTCCACCGGCTGGACGGCATTCAGGAACCGGTCAATGGATTTGCGGCCGTGGGATGCCTTGGACTGAATCTTTTCCAGGCCGTCTGTAATTTCATTGACCGATCCCCCGGAAGGGAGGTTTTCCCATATCCCATCCTGCAATTTATGCGCGGCCATATCGATGCCGGCAAAGGCATCCTTGATTTTCAAGAGAAACCCCGTCACCATCGGGGCCGAAGCCGCCCGCCGACTGGTATGCTGAAGCTGCTCGTCCAGGGCGTGGATGCTTCGCCGTTTGGTCTCCAGACGTGCGATCAGATAGTTGGTGGTCAGCAGCACGGTCATAACAATGAGAATGCTTCCCAGGATAAAGACGAAGATGCCGATATTGCGAATGCGGTAAAGGTCGGCAAAAACTTCTTTCTGCGCCACCTGAACGACACACAGCCAGGGGGCTCTTTCCAGCCACGCCATGACCTTGATCAGGCCGCTTTCTTCCTGCTGGCGGATGCCCGCATAGGGTTCTAATGCTGTAAAATCGGAGGGACCCATCAGTTGGCCGGCCTGTTTGGGAATGGTTTGAAAAACGCCGAACCGGTTTATCAGAAAAGCGTCGCCGGTTTTGATTTGATTGACGTGGGCCACAACGTCATTGAAGAAAGCCGAATCAACGGTGGCGCGCAAAATCCAGAAACTACCGTCGGTCTTGGGCTGCTTTACCGCCATAACAAAATGGGGAACGCTTCTAAACCCCAGGAAGACATCGCTGATATATACGGACTCACTTTCCAGGGCTTTAAACCAGAAGGTATTTTTGTAGTTTTTGGTGATGAGTTCATATGGGCCCACATAGGCCAGATGGCGGCCCTGATCGTCGATGACGCCCAAATCCTGAAAACAGGGGATTTCTGTGTGCAGGGATAGAAAAACGGACTCCAGTGCGCCCGGTCGGATCAGATATTCCGGACTCAGATTATTAGACAGCAGTTTCAGGTCCATGATGCGTTCCGCCAGAAACTGGTCGATCGTCTTTTTGTGATGGGTGACTTCCGTGCGGAGAGTTTCAAGCGTTTTCTCTTTTAAAACGGTGGCGGTGTAATCGTACATCCCGCCGCCGATGACGATCAGAGGGATGAAGGACGTGGCCAGCAGAGCCACCACCACATTTTTCCAGATGCGGCGAAAATAGGGAAAATCTGTCTGTTGCGAAGAAGCCGGTTTTTCTGTGACTTGAACCATGGCGGCGATGTCTCCTTGTCTATCAAATGTCCGTTGCTCGTTGTTCGTAGTCCGTTGAAGTTCCCGCCACAGACAACTGACCACGGTCAACTGATCTTCAGCCTAACCACCTTCAGCCTTGTTCCCGACCTCTGACCCCTCATATGAAACTCCATGAAACCGATGTTTTTTTCATGAAGGAAACGTAGGGTCCATCACTGTATCGACCGGGGCCGGCGGGTACGGTGATCCGCCCTACAATCCTTGCGTAAGGTTACCCAACGTATGAGTTTCTTTTTTGATCAAACTGGCCGCCTCAATGGATAGAGGGTTTGGTTGAAATTCGATCATGCGTTTCTATTTATTTGTTCTTTTTAACAGCCCCCCGCGGCCAGCGGCGGGGCTGACCCCTGTTTTATTCCGTCTCATGGTCCACAAACCGGAAAATATCCTGCAGCCGGACAATGCCGATGACCTTGCCTTTTTCAATAACCGGCATGCAGCGGACATTATGCTGAATCATGCGGTGGGCCGCATCCGTCAGAAGTTCTTCCGTCGATGCGGTCAGGGGCGGAAGCGGCTGCATGACGCTTTTAAGCGGTTTTTGCGGGAGCCAGTCGGGGCGCTTGATCAGGTCCGCCCAGGTGAACGATCGCTCCGGATGAGCCTCTTCGGCCGCGCGAATGAGGTCGCGTTTGGTAACGGTTCCCTTAAAGTGATCGTCAACATCCTGGATATAAACTTCTTCCACTACCATATTACGGGTTTCGCGGCTGAATATATCCAGAGCTTCTTTCAGGGGGTCATCCAGTTCCAGTTTTTTAAATGAATAGAGGGTAAGGTCCTTGACAAGGTTTCTTTGCCAGAGCACCGGATGACGCTTGATGCTTTCAACTTCGTAGGCCTCGTTGATTTTTTCAACCAGATTTTCGATATCGCAGGGCTTCATCAGGTAGTCAAAGGCGCCGCAGCGCATGGCCTGGGTGCCGGACTCAAGGGAGGCGTGACCGGTGAGCATGATGATTTCAGTTTCTGGGGTCAGCTTTTTGATTTCAATGAGTGTTTCAATACCATCCATCCCCGGCATTTTCACATCCAGGACCACCACATCAAAACCGCCGCCGGATTTGATGGTTTCCAGTGCCTGATCTCCGCTGAACACGGTGACGGCATCGATATCTCTGGAGCTCAAAAGTTTGGCGATGCCTTGGGCAAGGCGTTCTTCGTCATCAACAACCAGGACGCGAAGTCTTTTGTCCACAGAACGTCTCCTTTGCCGGTTTTTTAGCATGAATTTTTAGCGATTTCAATGAAGTTCGCTATTCTCTTTTTCTGTCGGCATCTACAGCCTATCTATTTTGTGCCTGAATGAAAACCTTTGTTCAGGCAAAATCCGAATATCGAAATCCGAAATTCTAAACAAATCCTAATATCAAATGACAAAATGACCGAAACCAGCGCATTGAAAGCAAAACGTTTTTGTCATTAGAACATTCGTATCTTGGTCATTGTTTCGTTTTTCGTGCTTCGGATTTCGAATTTATTTAGCAAATACTCATACTTTTATGCCAAGCACTATTTAAGAACCGTCAATAACAGAAGAGCATGAAAAGGGAGGGCCGGTTAAATAGCCGAACTGCGGCAGCGATTGAAATCTTCTGATATTCGGGCCGGTTTTTTTCAGGACATAAAAAATACAATCAAGCAAAATACCAGCGATGTCGCCCAGACGGTGTGGCTGACGGTACCCTTCCGGACCGGGTGAAAGTGGGCGTCGAGGCGTTTGTGCCCTTGGGCGCAGACGTATTGGGGAACTTTCCGGCCGGTCTTTTTATCGATGGTTTGGCCGCGTTTAACCGGTTGGCCGCAAACGGAGTCGTCCGGCAGCGCGCGCTTGCAGGTCAGGCGGCTGCCGACCAGCAAACTGACCAGGTTGTAAATCCAGTTCCAGGACACGGCAATGATCAAGAATGACAGAAACAGCAGCATGGAATGGGTGCGAGTAACCCCCATGCCGGCGAGCTGCTCGCCGATGCGGGCCGGATTCAGCGGCCCTTCCACGCTTCCGAACAGCCCCAGATAATAGAGCGGGAAGCAGAGGACCATCACCAGCATGGAAAAGCAAAAGCGGATCAGGCGCTGCTGAATAAAGTTTCGGCTTTTCCACCAGCGTTTGAAGAAGGATTCCTGATTATAGAGTTGGGAACTTTTCATAACATTACTATACATGCTGACTCCGTTTTGTCAAAGTTTTACAGGGGTGGGCGGACCGACCCGTTTTTTTCCGGGCCGGCCCGCCGGTTGGTTGTTGATGTTTACCCGCCAACAAGGACCTTTGCCGCTGATCCGGCCGCCGCGCCAGAAGGTTTCCCCTAGGAAAGGAGCCTTTTCTGAACATCCGGCCAGATCTTATAAAACGAGTAGGCCGCCAGGAGGCAGCAGTATACCGGAACGGTTACTTTCCAGAATTTTTCCGGTAGAATCCGGGTGGTATAGGGCGCCCCCACCGCCGCAATCACCGTTCCAAGCACAAAGGACGGCAGCAGCATGTAGTCCACCACCACCCCGGAAGTGATCAGTGCCGCCCAGGTGATTACGGCAAAAAGGCAGGTGAGACCTTCCGCCATCGAAGTGACCGCCACCATGCTTTTGACCGGCACGCCGGCCAGCAGCCCGCCGACGGTGATGACCGGGCCGTAGCCGCCGCCCCCGACCCCCTTGTTAAAACCGCCCACAAAGGCAAAGATCCACATCAATTTCGGCCGGTAGGTCAAATAGGTTTTGGCGGTCAGCAGGGAACAGGCCCCCATGACGATCAGGAGAACGGCGACATACAACTTGACCCAGAACTTGTGGAGCTGCAGGATCTTGTAAACTGCCGTAATGGATATAGCTGAAGCGGCCATACCGGTGAGGGCCACCATCAACACCAGCTTGGTGGTTTCGTTCATGGGTTTAAACTTCCACTCCACGTTTTCAAACTCGCCGTGAATAGCGCCGGAGATGATGCCGGTAAACATTTCCGTGATCATGACCAGGGGCACTACCTGCTTGGGGTCGAACCCGCCCATCAGCAGGAGCGGCGTTAAGGCCGTGCCGTACCCCATGCCGCCGGCCGAATCCATGTACTCAAAAAACGCGCAGGTTAACACCACCCACCAGACGATTTGCCACTCGTTGCCGCCCATCCACCCTTTGGCTTTTACGTATGCGGAGGGGAGCCGCTGGGTGAACTCAAACGGGCAGTTGGCCAGCCACCACGATATGCCAAAGAGCACCGCAAAGGCAATGCCGTACCAGGCGATGCCTTTCCATTTTGACGATTCAATGACGGCCCTTTCCCCGATGGTGGGCTTTTTCTTTTCCAACTCGCGGGCGACTTCCCAGCCCGCATTTTTTACTGCTTTGACATTTTCCATTGATTTGCCTCCTTTGGTTGGGTTGTATTTTTCAAGTGGGTCAAACCATTTATTTTGCCTGCGTCAACTTCTCAGTGTTGACCGCTGTCTCTTCACTGGAACGCTTCGGCATTAGGTGTTTCAATTTGTGTGCCATGTTTTGCAATCCATAAAAAAATAATCAGGATATGATTTTTACATTTGAATTCGGTTTGTTATATGTATTGTGGGAAATCCATGGCAGTTGCGGCAATTTTTACGGGGTATAACTGTAAACCGCAAGGTTACATTCCAGGCCGGGAAGCGTCATGCCGGAGGGGACAGAGTTTTCAGGGGTCGGGGGCCAGGGATCAGGGAAATTGTAGGGGCACGGCATGCCGTGCCCCTACTTCATAAAGGGAAACACCCACAGCGCCAGGGTGATGACATAGCACACCCCCAGGGAAACAATCACATAGATGACGGTGTAGCTTAAGAATTCCTTCAGGGGGACCTTGCGGC
>Ga0068712_1005391_pt1 | contig 10077 bp, 10 predicted proteins | sample MTBAKSrepl1MetaG_FD_62987 | JGI IMG/M metagenome (GOLD analysis project Ga0068712, IMG submission 62987) | Enrichment culture microbial communities from Arthur Kill intertidal strait, New Jersey, USA, that are MTBE-degrading - MTBE-AKS1... | ecosystem: Environmental > Aquatic > Marine >... | reverse complement strand
AGTTCGGCCGGGCCGCGGCGGACAGCCTTCAGGCCTTCGGCTCAGGGGACCGGCGGGCCATCAGCCAGGTTCTGGAACAGGTTTCGGCCTATCTCGATGGGGGCGGGAGCTAGCCGGGGTCGTCAGAGGCGTCGCGCCCGGCCCCGGGAAGCCGAACGGCTTCCCGGGGCCGGGCGCGTTTCAGTTGATCCCGATCCAGGCCCAGCCTAGTCCATGGTCACGTAGGCCGGCCAGAACTTCTCGGTGCTGGTGACGACCATATTCTTGATCTTGCTCCGGTGGGCAATGACGAACTTCTCGGCGTGGAGCCAGATCCAGGGGCAGTCCTCCCAGACGATCTTGGCCGCCGCCTCCAGGAGGTCCTCCCGCTTCTTGGGGTCCTGCTCCAGCCGGGTGGCGGTGACGGCCTCGTCGTAGACCGGGTTGTTGTAGAACTGGGAGCCCAGCCCCCGGGGCGGGTTGTTGCTGGAATGGAACTGGCCATAGAGGGGCAGGTCCGCGTCCATGGTCCAGGAGGCCCAGCCCAGGACGAACAGCTCCAGTTCGGTCTGATCCAGGGGCTTAAGCAGGCCGGCCACGTAGGTCGGCCAGTCGTAAGTCCTCAGCTCCACCTTGATCCCGATGGCCTGGAGATAGGCCTGGACGGCCTCGGCCACCTGGGTGTCGAAAAGGTAGCGGCCCTGGCAGGTGCGCATGTGCAGGGTCTGGGAGAAGTCGAAGTTGGCCTGCTTGAGGAGCTCCTTGGCCTTCTCGGGATTGTAGTCGTACTGCTTGGCCATCTTGCGGAAGCCCATGACCTTCTGGGACATGGGGCCTTCCATGGGCAGGGCGGCCTCGAAGAGGACCTTCTTGCAGATGGCCTTCTTGTCCACGGCGTAGTTGAAGGCCTGGCGGACCAGCTTGTCCTTGGTGGCGCCCTTCTGGCAGTTCAGGCCGATGTAGACGGTCCGGGTGGCCAGGGGCATGGCCACGGTGATGTTCGGATCGGCCTCCAGGGCCTTGATGCTGGCCGGCATGGGCTTGTAGCAGATGTCGATCTGGCCGGACCTGAGCATGGCCTCCCGGGTGGCCGCCTCGGGCACGATCAGGAAGGTCATCTTCTCCACGGTCGGCTTGGGGCCGTAATAGCTCTCGTTGCGGACCAGGACGATCCTCTCGCCCTTGACCCACTCCTTGAAGACGTAGGGGCCGGCCCCGACCGGGTTCTGGCGGACCTCGTCGCCGTACTTCTCGATGGCCGCCGGCGAGATGCAGCTGGCGATGCCCGAGGAGAGCGTCGCGGCCAGGGGGGCGTAAGGATACTTGAGGTGGAGCTTGAGGGTGTGATCGTCGACGACGGTCACCTCCTTGATCATGGAGATGGTGAAACGGAGAGGCACCCTCTTCTTGGGGTCCAGGGCCCGGTCAAAGGTGAGCTTCTGGGCCTTGGCGTCAAAGGGGGTCCCGTCGCTGAACTTGACCCCCTGGCGGAGGTGGAGGGTCCAGGTCAGGCCATCCGCGGAGACCTCGTGCCCGGTGGCCAGGCGCGGCTCCAGGGAGCCGTCGGCCCTCTGCCAGTAGAGGTCGTCGTAGACCAGGCTGGCCATGTTCCCGATCAGGAGCGTGGTCTGCTCCTGGGGGTTCAGGGTGTCGGCGTCAATGCCGATGCCGATCTTGAGCTCCTTGATGTCAGCCCCGGCCGCCGCCGGCAGCAGCGTCAGGCCCAGGACCAGCAAGATCAATAAACCAATCCTAACCCTCCCCGATTCAACCTTGATGGACATCAACCCTCCTTTCCTAATCTCGGTGGCTGCCTTCAACCACCCGGCCGCCCTGCATGACCAGGCCGATGGCTTCGGCCCTGGTCAGCAGGTTCACGTCCGCCAATGGATCGCCCTCAACCACGACCAGATCGGCCAGCTTGCCCTCCTCGACCGCGCCCAGGTCCCGCTCCAGGCCCAGGACGGCCGCGGCCAGGCCAGTCCCGGCCCGGAGAGCCTCGGCCGGTGAGAAGCCGTTCTCGACCAGCAACTCGGCCTCCCTGAGGTTGCGGCCGTGGTAGTTGAAGGGCGTGCCCGCGTCCGTCCCCAGGGCGACCTTGACCCCGGCCTCGTGGGCCAGCCTCAGGCTGGCCAGGTGGGCCGGCTTGACCCGGACCGTCTTGTCCACGGCGAACTGGGGCACCCCGTTCTCGACGCCCATCTCCAGGATGTTGTACAGGGGCGAGAGCGTCGGCACCAGGGCCGCGTCCTGCCGGACCATCAGGGCCACGGCCTCCTCGTCCAGGAAAATGCCGTGTTCGATGGATTCGACCCCGGCCCTGAGGGCGTTGAGCACGCCCTGGGTGCCCTGAGCGTGGCTGGCCGTCCTGCGGCCGGCCTTGCGGGCCTCCTCGACGCCGGCCCGAAGCTCCTCCTCAGTGAACTGGCTGCTGCCCGGCTCCACGCCGGGAGTGAGGATGCCGCCGGTGGCCATGAGCTTGATCACGTCGACCCCGGCCTTGATCTGCTCCCTGACCGCCTTGCGGACCTCGTCCGGGCCGTCGGCCTCCCGGGCGCCGAACATCCAGGCCGTGCCGCCGGTCATGCAGATGATGCGGCCGCTGGCCAGGATCCGGGGACCGGGAATGAGCCCGCTCCTGACCGCCTCCCTGAGGGCCAGATCCAGGTACTCGAAGCCGCCCATGTCCCGGACAGTGGTCACCCCGGCCTGGAGGGTCCGGCGGGCCGAGCGGGCCGCCTCCAGGGTCATCAGGGGCAGGCGCTCCCGCCGAGCCAGATTGGTCGAGTCGGCCTGGCCATCCATGCAGAGGTGGACGTGGCAGTCGATGAAGCCGGGCAGCAGGGTCCGGCCTTTAAGGTCCACCCGGCGGGCGCCCCGGGGCGGCTTGATCTCGCCCTCGGCCACCTTGACGACGCGCTCTCCGTCCACGAGCACGCTAGCCCGGTCGAGCACCCGGCCGTCTCCGACGAAGACCCTGCCCTTGAGAAACGCCGTGACCATGGCTCGTCCTCTTCTTCATAAGGAGTGTGAATTTGAAATCCTAAACCGCTCCAGACCGGAAGGTCAACTCGAAAGCATTGGCGTCCGTTGATTTTTCATCGAAAATCGGTCCGGTTATCAACAGGCAAGAATTGAGGTGGAAGACCGGCTGGTGCTTTGGTGGCGAACCGTCTTGCCGATCTTGATCCCGTACCGGATCAGGTGCGCCCACCAGGCCAGGATCGGCTGGCCGCCCCGGCCACGTTCAGAATCCACTTAAGCGTTATCGCCGGCTCCCATTCCCGACCCGCCCTTCCGATGCACGGACTTCATGTTTACGCTTGAACATTACCGGGCACATTTCGAACTTAGTGAGCCTCAAAACACCAGTCGGCCTTCCTCCCCCGGAACCTTGCGGGCTGGACATAGAATAGGCTATGTTCAGGTCTGATCCAAGAGGCCGGCGATGGGCCGGCGCACAAGGAGGTCCGACATGACGGTAATGGATTGGCAAGAACGGATTTCCGTAAACCCCAGGGTCTGTCATGGAAAACCCTGCATCAAGGGCACCCGGATCATGGTTTCCGTCATCCTCGATTACCTCAAGACCGGGGAGAGCACCGAGACAATCTTGAAGGAATACCCGACGCTCAAACGCGAAGACGTGAGCGCGGCTCTGGCCTACGCGGCCTGGTTGGCCCATGCCGAAGAATCCCAGCCCCTGCACACGGATTTCAACGCGTGAAGGTCAAGCTGGACGAAAACATGCCCCAGACCTTGGCGGACATGATGCGATCCGCGGGAATCGACGTCTCGACCGTGCCCGAGGAAAGCCTTTCCGGAGCGGCGGACGAGTTGGTCATGAAGATGGCTTCGGCTGAAGGCCGCCTGTTGATGACTTTTGACGCTGACTTTGGAGACGTTCGGGCGTTTCCACCCGGGACACACGCCGGGATAGTGGTCTTCAATCTTCAGGACCAGAGATGGGTCGCCCTCAAGGGGCCGGTCGAAGCATTATTAGTCTCCAAGGTATTGGATCGACTCCGGGGCGGTCTGGCGGTTGTGGATGAAGACCGGATTCGCCTCCGTTTCAAGGGGAATGCCCAATAACCGCGTCCAGTCCGTAAGCTCAGTCCAACCGGACGTAGTTCCCTCCATGTAATCAGGAACGCTCACCGTGGCGGTGTTCGCCATTGACCCTGGCGCCATTGCCGCGTCTCTGGCCCGCGCCGTGATCCCGGGAAACGAGGTCTTCCAGGCCGATCCGCAGGCCCGGGAGGCGGCTTGAAGCGAGCCCCTGACAGGAACGCGGCAAGCCTGTTAAAATGAGAACGGCCGGCGAGCCGAAACTTCAGAGTCGAGAGCGCTGCCGGCCAACCCGAACAGGACCAAACCTGGAAGTCATCCGGGAGCGGCTTCAGGGAACGAGTGAGGGGGGAGGCCATGAAGAACGCTGTCACCTGGATTCTCGTCGCCGTGGGCGCGGTCCTGTTGGCCTACGGGTTGTGGGGCGGCCGCTGATGCTGACCGACCCGCGTCTCGGCCGGGAGGTTCAGGTCCGGCACCGGCCGGCTATGGCCGCGGGAATGCCCCACCACGGCCGGGTGGGCCGGGTCGCCGGCGTGGGCCGCGGCCGGCCGCGGAACCACGCGGTTTTGATCGGCGGCCGGCTGGTCATCATCCCTTGCGGCAACCTCCGCTCTCCCGAACCGGTTAAGAGGCCTGAATGAAGGCCCTCAGCGTCAGGCAGCCCTGGGCCTGGCTGATCGCGGCCGGGTTCAAGGACGTGGAGAACCGGACCTGGCAGCCGGGGCCGGCCGACCGGGGCCCCCCTGATCATCCACGCCGCCTGGACCCACGACCAGGGCGGCGAGGAAAGGGTCCGCCGCCTCTTCCCCGGGATCGATATCCCGGCCGGACTGGCCCACGGGGCCCTCATCGGCCGCGTTGAACTGTTGGAGTGGCGCCGGGACCACCCCAGCCCCTGGGCCGAGGCCAGGATGTGGCACTGGGTCCTGGCCAACCCGGTCCTGTTCCGCAAGCCGGAGCCCTGGCGGGGCCAGCGCGGCCTCTTCCAGGTCCCGGACGACCTGATTCAGGGATTGGAACGATAAGTCCATTCAACCTTACGGCAGAGACAGGAACGTCTCAGTCGTCTGAGAACGATCGGGACGGTCTGGCCGGGGGGCTGACCTGACGGCGGGCTTCCGCCCTGAAATGAAAAGGGCCGGCGACTGTATTGTTCACGTCACCGGCCCAATTTTTGATTTTTGGTGGCGGGGGGAGGATTTGAACCTCCGACCTTCGGGTTATGAGCCCGACGAGCTACCTAACTGCTCCACCCCGCGTCAAAGAAGCCCTACTATAAGCCACCCCCCCGGCCTTGTCAAGGACGCCCCGGACCGGGCGGCTTTCAGAGACCTGTTGGGGCCGGCTCAGTTGTACCTGGTCCGGTAGTAACAGATCAGGCCGCAGTTGAGGCAGCGCCTCGCCTCCTCGCGCGCGGCCTCCTCGGTCAGGCCCGGCTCCGCCTCCCGGTCGAATTGGGGCTCCTCGGCCGCCGGAGGCGTCAGGTGGCGCGAGACCACCGGGATCAGGTTCTCCAGGCTGTCCACGTTCAGGACCCTGGTCTCGGGGACGATCATCCGCTCCGGCGCGGCCACCTCCCGCCCGCTTAGGAAAAGGTGCAGCGAGGCCGCGGCCCGCCGACCGCCGCCGATGGCCTCCACCGTGGCCCGGTAGTCGCTGACCGGCTCCTCGGCGGCGAAGAGGCTGGGCTCCTCGGGCCGGCGGTAGGGGGCCAGGGTCTGCCAGCCCGCGGTCGGCTCCGACTCCTCGCCTTCGGCCGGGAGGGGGACGATGAGCATCTCGGGCAGGCGGGCCCGGGCGGCGATGATGGTCTCGGCCTCGATGACCTCTTCGTGGCCGTTGCCCTTGCCCCGGCAGGCCAGGCCGGTCAGCCGGTCCCCCTGGCCCAGGAGCCGGGTGATCACCTTCCCGAACCGGACAACGACGCCCTCCGCCTCGGCCCGGTCGAGCTCCTCCTGGCTCAGGTCCATCTCCTCCCTGGCGGCCGGCCAGATGACGGTCACCGCCTCGGCGCCCTGGCCCAGGCAGCGCCGGGCCGCCGCCAGGGCGGCCTTGCCGCCGCCGATGACGACCACCCGCCGGCCCAGATCGACCTCCTGGCCGCTGGCCCAGGCCAGGCTCAAGGGCAGGAGAAGGTAGAGGTTCTTCAGGGCCGGGGCCGGATTGGGCCTGGGGCCCTGCATGAGCTGGCTGTCCCAGCCGCCGGTGGCGATCAGGACGGCCTGGAAGCCCTCCTCGAACAGGGAGCTCAGGCTGAAGTCCCGGCCCAGGGCCTGGCCGGTGCGGGCCTCGACCCCGGTCTCCAGGATGCCCTCGATCTCCCAATCTAAAACCTCGCGGGGCAGGCGCTCCTCGGGGATGGCCGTCCTGAGCAGGCCGCCCAGTTTGGGCAGGGCCTCGAAGACGACCGGGCTGTGGCCCAGGCGGGCCAGGTAGCAGGCCGCGGTCAGGCCCTCGGCGCCGCCGCCGATCACGGCCAGCCGCTTGCCCGTCCGGGGGGCCCGGTAGAGGCTGACGCGCCGCCCGCTCTGGCGCTCCCAGTCGGCCACGAACCGCTTGAGGGGATTGATGGCCACCGGCTCGTCGGCCAGGTTGCGCCGGCACTCCAGCTCGCAGGGATGGGGGCAGATCCGGCCGCAGATCAGGGGCAGCGGGTTGCGCTCCTTGATGACCCTCAGGGCCGCCTCGTAGTCGCCCAGGGCGGTCTGGCGGATCTGCTCCGGGATGTCGATGCCGGCCGGGCAGGTCCGCTGGCAGGGCGCGGTGCACTCGGCCGTGGTGTACTCGCCCAGGATCCGGTCGCTGACCGAGGTGAGCTTCATGATCCCCACCGGGCAGGTCCTGACGCAAGTGCCGCAGCCGGTGCACCTGGCCTCGTCGACCACGGGCAGGCCGTCGCTGCCCATCCTCAGGGCGTCGAAGGGGCAGGCCCTGACGCAGGAGCCCAGGCCGATGCAGCCGATGGGGCACTCCTTGGGCCCGCCGTTGAGGACCACGGCCGCCCGGCAGTCCTGGACCCCGGCGTAAGAGAACTTCAGGTCGGCCCGGGAGACCGGGTAGCGGCAGCCCACCTGGGCGATCTGGGGCTCGCTCTCGGTCACCTCGACGCCCATGATGGCCGCCACGGCGACGTGGACCTCGGCCCCGCCGCCGACGCAGCGAGTGGGCGCCATCTCGCCCTTGACGATGGCCTCGGCCGCGGCCGAGCAGCCGGCGTAGCCGCAGCCGCCGCAGTTGGCGCCAGGCAGGGCCTCTTCCACTTCCAGAACCAGCGGATCAACGTGAACGTAGAAAAGCTTGGCGACCACGCCCAGGCCCAGGGCCGCCAGCAGACCGATACCGCCTAGGGCTATGGCCGCTGTGAGCATTCTTGAATCTCCCGGGGCGAGCCTGGGCCGGCCGGTCCGCCGGGCCGAGCCAGACTCAAGAAAAACTGATATACCTCGATTCCGCCGGCCAGCGGCCACGTCCCGCGCCGCCGCGGGCCAGAGAAGAACCGGCTCCTTGTGGATATATTCTCAAACCGGGCTCGCGTCAAGACGATTGAGGCGGCCCGGCCGGCCCGGATCCCGGGCCCGGACCGGCCTCAACTCTTGTCCTGGCCGGTGATCGGGCCTATAATCATAAGCTCATGTCCAGGATAAAGACCTATTTCAGGGCCTCCGGGGCTCTTTTTCTGAGCGGCTCCCTGACCACGGTCCTGGCCGCCGGCGCCCTGGCCTATCTGGAGCGGGGCCGGCTCTGGCCGGCCGGGCTGGCCGCCTGCCTGGGCGGGGTCGGCTGTCTCCACCTGGGGGCCAGCCTGATGAACGGCTACTTCGACGCCGCGGAGGCGAACCCGGCCCCCTCTTCCGGCGGCTCCGGGGCGATCCGGGACGGCCTCCCGGGCCGCCGGGCCGCCCTGGTCATGGCCCTGGTCTTTCTAGGCCTGGCCGCGGCTCTGGGCCTGATCGTCACCCTCAACGGCCGACCCTGGGCCGCTCTCTGGGGCCTCCTGGGCCTGACCGCGGCCGTGCTCTACTCGGCCCGGCCTATCCGCCTCAAGTCTCGCGGCCTGGGCGAGGCGGCCGTCTTTCTGGCCTTCGGCCCCCTGCTGACCCTGGGCGCCGGCTACGCCCTGGGCGGGGAGATGACGCCCCAGGCGGCCTCGCTGGGCCTGCCGCCCGGCCTGCTGATCATGGCCGCGACCTGGCTCGACCGGTTTCCGAACCCGGCCGCCGAAAGTCCAGACGGCCAGGGCAGCCCGAACCCCCGGCCGGGCCTCGGGCTCTCGGGCTGGATCTGCGCCCTGCTGCTCCTCGGCGCCTTCGCCTGGCTGCCGGTCCTGGCCTTCGTCAACGAACTGGGCTGGCTGCTCATGGCCGGCCTGGCCCCCCTGCCCCTGGTCCTGGCCGCCTGCCTCAGTCTCCGGCGGAACCGCCGGGCCCAGGCCCGGGCCAGAACCGTCCAGGCCCACGCCCTCCTGACCCTCATCCTGGCCGCGGCCCTGGTCGGGGAGCGGTTCCTGAGGACCTGAGGCGTGAGACTCCTGGGCCTGGATCTGGGCAGCAAGCGGATCGGGGTGGCCCTGTCCGACGAGCTGGGCCTGACCGCCCAGCCCCTCCTGGTCCTGGAACGCCGCTCCAGGGCCAAGGACATCCAGGCCCTGGGCGAGCTGATCGAGGCCCATCAGGTCGAGGAGGTGGTCCTGGGCCTGCCCCGGCGGATGAGCGGCGAATTGGGTCCCGAGGCTGAAAAGGTCCAGGTTTTCGGCCGGCTCCTGGCCGAGGCCACCGGCCGGCCGGTGGCCTACTGGGACGAACGCCTGTCCACGGTCTCGGCCGAGCGGGTTCTGCTCCAGGGCGACGTCTCCCGGGCCAAGCGCAAGCGGGTCATCGACAAGGTGGCGGCCAGCCTCATCCTCCAGGGCTATCTGGACTGGCTGGCGGCCAGGGGAACCCCGGCGTGAAGCGCCTCGGCCTACATGCCTTAGGCTGGCTCTGGGTCGGCCTGGTCCTGACCGCGGCCCTGGGCGGCCGCCTGGTCGACTACTACCAGACCCCCTTCAACGTCAGGGATCAGACCAGGATCATCGACATCCCGGCCGGGACCAGCCTCAAGAACATCAGCCTCCTCCTGGCCGACAAGGGCGTCATCCACCAGCCGCTCATCTTCAGGCTGACCACCCGCCTGGCCGGCCTGGGCCGCCGGGTCAGGGCCGGGGAGTACTGCCTCTCGGCCTCCCTGAGCCCCCGGGAGGTCCTGGCCGCCCTGACCTCGGGTCCGCCGCTGCTCCACCGGCTGACCGTGCCCGAGGGCTTGACCCTGGAAGAGATCGCCCGGCTGGTCGAGGCGGCCGGCCTGGGCCGGACCGAGGCCTTTGTCCGGGCGGCCGCTGACCCGGCCCTGCTCCTTGACCTCAAGATCCCCGGCGTCACGGCCGAGGGCTACCTCTTTCCCGAGACCTATTACCTGCCCAAGGGCCTGGCTCCCAGAGCCATCATCCGGCTCATGGTCAAGCGCTTCCGTCAGGTCCTGGACCAGCTCCACCGGGAGGTCGGCCGCAAGACGCACCTCAAGCCCCACCAGACGGTCATCCTGGCCTCCCTGGTCGAGGCCGAGACCAAGGCCCCGGAGGAGCGGCCCCTGGTGGCCGGCGTGTTCATGAACCGCCTCAGGAAGAAGATGCTCCTCCAGTGCGACCCCACGGTCATTTACGGCCTGGACGACTTTAACGGCCGGCTGCGCAAGGACCACCTGGCCACGACCCACCCCTACAACACCTACGTTTACCCCGGCCTGCCGCCCGGCCCCATCGGCAACCCGGGCGAGGCGGCCCTCCGGGCGGCCCTGGACCCGGCCAAGACCGACTACTTCTACTTCGTCTCCCGCAACGACGGCACCCACGAGTTCTCCCGGACCTACGCCGACCACCAGAAGGCCGTGGCCCAGTACCGCCAGCGCCGATGACAAGGCCCGGCGGCTGTGATATGCTTGATTGCTGCGGGTTTCATTCAGTGATGGGGGTTATTTTATCATGAAGATCAA
>Ga0068712_1005372_pt1 | contig 10105 bp, 10 predicted proteins | sample MTBAKSrepl1MetaG_FD_62987 | JGI IMG/M metagenome (GOLD analysis project Ga0068712, IMG submission 62987) | Enrichment culture microbial communities from Arthur Kill intertidal strait, New Jersey, USA, that are MTBE-degrading - MTBE-AKS1... | ecosystem: Environmental > Aquatic > Marine >... | reverse complement strand
TTTGGAAAGCAAAGGCTTGAATATGAAAGAATTGTTTTGTAACTCTTAAAACAATTCGTGGAAATTAGTGTTAATTCGTGGCTAAAACGGTTATATGAAGCGAAATTATTACATAACAAAAAACGGTCGTCTCAAGAGACAGGATAACACGCTTTATCTTGAGTTTGAGTCAGGTGAGCGGAAGGTAATCCCTATCGAGGACGTAGAAGGGCTTTATCTGATGGGTGAGATCGATCTGAATACCAAGCTCCTTAATTTCCTCGCACAGCAAAAAATTCCTGTTCATATATTCAATTATTACGGATATTATTCCGGCTCATATTATCCAAGAGAGCATCTGAATTCAGGTTTTCTCCTCGTGAGACAGGTGGAATGCTACAGAGACAGAGAACGGCGTATGGCTGTTGCGAGGGAGTTAATACAAAGCGCTTCACATAATATCCTTCGAAATCTGAAATATTACCGGAACAGGAAGCCAGGGCTTGAAGGTTATATATCTGATATAGAGGCCCGGTTGCCGGAGATCGAGAGTGCATCTGATATCCTTGCACTTATGGCGTGGGAGGGGCATGTAAGAGAGCGTTACTATGACAGTTTCAATTTTATTCTCGATCTTGAAGAAGAATTTACCAGAAGAACGAAAAGACCTCCTGACAATATGATCAATGCACTTATATCTTTTGGCAATTCCCTTTTATATGCTACAACACTTGGAGAGATTTATCATACACAACTGAACCCGACAATCAGCTTCCTCCATGAACCGGGAAACAGAAGGTTTTCACTGAGCCTCGATATTTCACAGATCTTCAAACCTGTGATTGTCGATCATGTTATCTTCAAGCTTCTCAATACAAAAATGCTTGATGAGAGTGATTTTGAGAAAGACGTAAACTTCTGTTATCTTTCCGATAAGGGGAGGAAAGTGTTCTTAAGGGAATATGATGAGAGACTTAACAGGACTATCAAGCACAGGAATCTCAAGAGAAATGTATCTTACAGGCATTTGATCCGGCTTGAATGTTACAAACTTGAAAAATATATTACTGGGATTGATGATTATAAGGCATTTAGAGCATGGTGGTAACCACAGAAGAACACAGATTAACACGGATGACGAAAAGATGCAGATACTCTGTGTTTTTCCGTGATGTTCCGTGGTAATGAAATGTACTACATTTTGGTCTATGACATAAATGAAAAAAGGGTGCAGAAGGTCCACAAGCTTTTGAAACGCTATCTGAACTGGGTTCAGAATTCGGTTTTTGAGGGAGAACTTACAGAGGGGCAATTCGAATCTATGAAGCTTGAGCTGAAAGAGCGAATGAACGGAAGTGAGGATTCTGTTATTATTTACAAGCTTGGCAGTTTGAAATACACAGGCCGTGAGATAATAGGCCTGGAGAAGAATATTACTGATAATTTATTATAATTTTTGTCGTCGACCCTACGGGGTATTTACATAATCTAAGGTTGACAGATAAAATTTGCTCTTTGACAACTGAACACCTTATTTTTTATAGGAAAAAATTGCCTTTTAATCGCACCAGTATGGAATTGAAATGTGCAACAGGCGAGTACATAAAAATCTTCGAATGGGCTTTTAATCGCACCAGTATGGAATTGAAATACAACGGTGGGAGAGTTAAGAAAAAGGAGGTAGGGGCTTTTAATCGCACCAGTATGGAATTGAAATTTTAAGACATGGACAACTGCAAAGTCCTTTGTAAATCTTTTAATCGCACCAGTATGGAATTGAAATTCGTTTTATCAAATTTGAGCATTTCACATTGATTTTCTTTTAATCGCACCAGTATGGAATTGAAATTCATAAAAGTTCACTCCCCTACCTCCTTTCTATGATCTTTTAATCGCACCAGTATGGAATTGAAATGTTCTGGAATAGGCTGAGATAGCTGGTTAGTCAACTTTTAATCGCACCAGTATGGAATTGAAATTGTGCTATTCCGCCCGCTTTAGGCGCCGTCTCTGTTCTTTTAATCGCACCAGTATGGAATTGAAATTGGTTTCAGACAGGTTTTACAGAATATGTAGATAAACTTTTAATCGCACCAGTATGGAATTGAAATTAATCTTGCTGCTGTACCGATTGCAGGATATTCGTACTTTTAATCGCACCAGTATGGAATTGAAATAAATAATGAAACGCTTTACCGCATGTGTAACAAAACCTTTTAATCGCACCAGTATGGAATTGAAATACATAAAATGCGCACGAGAAGCAGAATTGGCTCGTCCTTTTAATCGCACCAGTATGGAATTGAAATTTGAGAATAACGAAATGATACCCGATGTCTTTCCAGCCTTTTAATCGCACCAGTATGGAATTGAAATGAATTTAGCAATATCGGGGTTCTGTCCCTCATAATCTTTTAATCGCACCAGTATGGAATTGAAATGAATACATAAAGGTAAGGGTCATTGAATGAAATCAACTTTTAATCGCACCAGTATGGAATTGAAATTGATGAGATAGATATATCAGGGCAACATGATACTCACTTTTAATCGCACCAGTATGGAATTGAAATACCGTATCATATTTATAAACAATGTATGATTTATGCCTTTTAATCGCACCAGTATGGAATTGAAATTGTGATATTGTATTTCGCTATGAATAGAAGATTCAGCTTTTAATCGCACCAGTATGGAATTGAAATCGCGTTGATGTCTTCTGTCATCTTTGCAAGATATCGCTTTTAATCGCACCAGTATGGAATTGAAATGGCGGTGATTACACGGTAACAGACGGCGCATCTGTAGCTTTTAATCGCACCAGTATGGAATTGAAATGATGCAACAGGCACATTTGCGCTGCGGACAGGCGAACTTTTAATCGCACCAGTATGGAATTGAAATGTTGCCTGGCAGACTTGGGAAATTATGTCCGTCTTCCTTTTAATCGCACCAGTATGGAATTGAAATGAGAAAGGAGGTGGAAAATCTAATCGTGCAGCACGGCTTTTAATCGCACCAGTATGGAATTGAAATATCATGGAGAGGGCGAATGCGAATATCTTCGATGCCCTTTTAATCGCACCAGTATGGAATTGAAATGAAGATGCGCTCAGCACGGTGGCGCGCAGGGTGAAGCTTTTAATCGCACCAGTATGGAATTGAAATGAAGGAATCCGCGCTGAATACAGAGCAGACGCTTGCTTTTAATCGCACCAGTATGGAATTGAAATCATGGTGCACCTTCCCGTCGCGCGTGACTGAACCTCCTTTTAATCGCACCAGTATGGAATTGAAATATATGGGAAAAGCTTTTTATCTCAGATTCCTACGCGCTTTTAATCGCACCAGTATGGAATTGAAATGGCATCTACACAATGGCGCGCAGGATTCGGCGGAGCTTTTAATCGCACCAGTATGGAATTGAAATTAAGTTCGAGGATGCGCTCCGTGTTTTAGCATTCCACTTTTAATCGCACCAGTATGGAATTGAAATAAGTGGACAAGCTTGTAGACGCGATGCTCAAGGACGACTTTTAATCGCACCAGTATGGAATTGAAATCAGACGCTCTCGCTTTAGCAGAAGCGGCTAAAACAACTTTTAATCGCACCAGTATGGAATTGAAATTTAGGGATATCATTTGATATGCGTCTATACGTATTACTTTTAATCGCACCAGTATGGAATTGAAATAGATATGATAACCCGCACGAAGACAACCAAGTTCAACTTTTAATCGCACCAGTATGGAATTGAAATCTGTGGAATTGATTCAGTATTGACTCAAATGACGGGCTTTTAATCGCACCAGTATGGAATTGAAATGAAGGGCATCGAATCTTGACAATCTTAACGCTGCAACTTTTAATCGCACCAGTATGGAATTGAAATTACTGCAATTACAAAAGTTTATCGTATGACAAGAGACTTTTAATCGCACCAGTATGGAATTGAAATACTTCTATTCGTAGCTGAGTATCTCCATTAAGACATACTTTTAATCGCACCAGTATGGAATTGAAATATGTCTGAACGGCGTTAATATCTCTTTGCCCCGTGCTTTTAATCGCACCAGTATGGAATTGAAATTTATAGCAAGATCACCGGTAAAGTTGAATGTCTTGACTTTTAATCGCACCAGTATGGAATTGAAATTCTTGTACGAAGTGCCTGACAGATCATCGCATTGGACTTTTAATCGCACCAGTATGGAATTGAAATCGTTTAAAAGTTACTCGGGTGAACCAACATTTTATCTTTTAATCGCACCAGTATGGAATTGAAATCATATACACAGCGTTAGGTTCTGATGTCGAATGGACTTTTAATCGCACCAGTATGGAATTGAAATTTTTGCATGGGTACTATAAAGAATACGTGTCCACCTCTTTTAATCGCACCAGTATGGAATTGAAATGTTCTCTTTATATCGAAAATCAGCAATGTATGTGCTCTTTTAATCGCACCAGTATGGAATTGAAATTACAGACAGTTGGCTTTTTAAGCCCCGTCATTAATACTTTTAATCGCACCAGTATGGAATTGAAATGAAGTAGAGAAGATTAAATCAGGTTTGCAGAAAATCCTTTTAATCGCACCAGTATGGAATTGAAATTCATCATCTATGGCATAGCAAGACTGATTAATGTTGACTTTTAATCGCACCAGTATGGAATTGAAATGCTCAACTACTTTTCTCTCCGAGCAGGCAACTACACACTTTTAATCGCACCAGTATGGAATTGAAATTTATGCTTCTGCCATTCGCCGATTTTCCATTGAACGCTTTTAATCGCACCAGTATGGAATTGAAATGAATATCACCTGCGCCGCATCCGTCTGCCACTGCCCTTTTAATCGCACCAGTATGGAATTGAAATTTATTCTTATTGCTCTCATTTCCCATTTGCCATTTCCCTTTTAATCGCACCAGTATGGAATTGAAATTATAAATAACCTGATACTTTTCTTTCAGAAGATCAATCTTTTAATCGCACCAGTATGGAATTGAAATTATAAATAACCTGATACTTTTCTTTCAGAAGATCAATCTTTTAATCGCACCAGTATGGAATTGAAATGACGTAACGGGAACCGTGGCGCTCCGGACAGGCGACTTTTAATCGCACCAGTATGGAATTGAAATCCCTACTACTCTGTCTGGGATGGGAACTGCTATTAACTTTTAATCGCACCAGTATGGAATTGAAATGCTGTAAGGGAATTCACAACAAAGACAGACGCCTACCTTTTAATCGCACCAGTATGGAATTGAAATTATGTTTTAATGTTGCCGTGCAGCTCGTTCGGGCATTCTTTTAATCGCACCAGTATGGAATTGAAATGAATATCATCATGACAGCTCACTGCAATAAATTTTTCTTTTAATCGCACCAGTATGGAATTGAAATTCAGACGATTGATATGTCCCCTGCGATTCCTTCGAACTTTTAATCGCACCAGTATGGAATTGAAATGGAATAATCTACGATATCGTCGTCATTCGCATCGTCTTTTAATCGCACCAGTATGGAATTGAAATAATTGAGGGGTCTCCATTAATGCATTGTCATAAAGCTTTTAATCGCACCAGTATGGAATTGAAATTGAAGATGAGGGTGAAGTTGCAAATCCTGTAGATCGCTTTTAATCGCACCAGTATGGAATTGAAATTCATTTGTTACCGGCACACCGTCCGGTCTCTGCATCCTTTTAATCGCACCAGTATGGAATTGAAATGGACACGAGGATCGGAGGATTAAGCGACAATTTCGCCTTTTAATCGCACCAGTATGGAATTGAAATGTAGACGATCTGGTAGCTCCGACTCAGCAGTTTGAGCTATTTTCTGCTGTAATTTTGCTACAATTTGACCTACTTCATTAATTACAAAGCTGGGCAGGCGCTGTCCAGTTCTAAACAGGAACTGTAGTAGGTGTCCCCTATGGTAAGGCTGCCATCATTATTAAACTGAACAACTAAATCCCCATTTCCTATTATCCTGAATATGCCTCCAACGGGACAATCTTGATATATGTTAATTAATAACGGTTCTATTGTCTCCAGTGTATACCATCCATCAAGACAACCACCTGTTAGAGACCCCCCAATGGTTGCCTGAAAATTTATATTGTCAACAGAATCCACAACAAGGAAGAAATTGTTGTAGCTTACGGAATAATCATCTCCCTTATATATTGCTGCAAGGTCACCATTGAAAGTGGCTTTCACATGTTGGGTCGTCATATTAGTCCATTCAATTTCGGTAAAGGAAAGTTGGAAGCCGGAAGAATAGAAATATATGTCCACAGATTGATCGCTTAATGATAAATTTGAGAAATAAATGGCAAGTGCAGAAGGAGGACTACATAAATCGCCGTAATAAGTTAATGAAACCGTTCCATTCATACTTGTGGTTCCTTCTACACAGTTATAAAGCGTAAGATTAACTTGAGGATTTCTTACATCAGAGCAGTATTCAGGATTGTTCGGACCATCCCATGATAAGGAGTAAGAAGCGCTCCCACTGTCACAAATCAGTTGACCGCTTTGATACCCGGCAATCTGAATGGCTTCATTGAATAAGGGAACTTCTTTCTTAACCTTATTTAATACCCTGCCTGCTATATTCAAAGATTGAGTATCCCGGGTGTTTTGTAAGGGGATATCATAACCTGATAAATCAGTGCCGATATTACTAATTTCTTGACTGAGCATGGTTATCCCGGTTATTTGCTGGGAAGTCTGCTGATCGACCGTTTGTGAGGGTATTCCGCTCTCTCCCCCACTTATTCCTCCCCCACCGCCACCACCGCAACTCATTATTGAAAGTGCCAGAATCATAATGAAGTAAAAAGGCAAGCCAAAGACAATCCACCTATTTCTTGAAAATCTATTCATATCCTCCCCCTTTTTTTTTGTATACAGACGATATAAAGGTTACAGGTAAGCTAAAAATATAAAATCACAACCATCTTTGGTAGTCAATATAAAAATGTTAAGCAAATATATAATGTCTAAAGTTAGTTTAATGGTTGCTTTTTGTAACACCAAGATTTCTATAAATTTCAGTGAATGTGAGGCAAAATAATGAGAAGCAAAATTGACCTAAATTTGATAGAATCTTTCAGGGAGGCTGGTCATGCCTTTGCATTCACACAGCAGATTATCAATCTATGAAAACGGTCCACAGAACTATAAAGAATTTAATGAATATTGAGACACTACCCGGATATTTCAAGGTTATCGAGCAGGAAACCGGTATCAAGGCATTAACCTTACCAGGTGAACAGCTGTGAATTATCCTGAATGGAAATTCAGGGAGATGAGTCGGGGGGAGATTAACATTGATCCTATTGAAGGTGAATTCTTCTCCACCGAAGCCCTTGGAAGCCTATCCGATGCACTTATTCGAGAAGCCATACAGAATTCCCTTGATGCAGCATTACCCGGGGAAGAAGCAAAAATTGTAATAACATTCGCTTCAGATAAACTCCTGTCTCCTGAAAGTGACCCCTACTTGAAAGGGTTACAAGGTCATTTGGTTGCTGAAAACACAGGCCTGTTTAACCAGGTGAAATTGACCGATCCCATGGATTATCTCGTTATTGAAGATTTTGGTACACGAGGCTTGGAAGGAGATATTAGAGAAGATGAAGACAGAGGAGCGAGGAGCAGCAAGAATGATTTCTTCTATTTCTGGCGTAATATAGGTCGGGCAGTTGAAGGGACCACAGCACGTGGGAGATGGGGGCTTGGAAAAACAGTCTTTCAGGCTGCGTCACGGATTAACTCATTTTTCGGCTTGACTATCCGCAGAGATGACACTCGTAGGTTATTGATGGGACAATCAGTTTTAAAGATTCATCGTTCGGATGGCCGGAAATATGCTCCCTATGGATATTTTGGGCATTTTGAAGATAATTTTGCCTTGCCCGTTGAGGATGAGAATTTCGTAGAACATTTCTGCAAGCATTTTTCGCTCAAACGGAGAAGCGAATCTGGATTATCCGTAATCATTCCTTTCCCTGACAGTGATATAAAGCCTGAAGAAGTTATAAGAGCAACAATCGATCAATATTTTTTCCCAATATTAGCAGGTGATCTTGTTGTGACTATTGCAGACAGACATTCACAACAGATTCTTGACAAAGAAAGTATTGCACAATTCGTCTCTGCTACTGGTTGGCCTGACAAAGACATAATTCTGCAGCGACTTAAACTCGCTCGATGGGCTATTGATTTGCCATTAGAACACTATGAACGATTGAAAGAACCCGTAACAGCTCAGGCACCAAAATGGGATGAAAGTCTCTTTGATAAAGACCAGCTTGAACGCCTTCGCAAGAAGTTTGATGATGGAGAACGAATCCCGTTATTAGTTCCTTTATGGGTTAAAAAGACTAATGAAAGATTTCAGCATTCCTCTTTTAAAGTAATCCTGGAGCGGGATAATAATCTCGAAAGAGGAGAAGATTATTTTATACGTGATGGGGTAACCATTACTGGGATTTCATCCCTTAAACAAAAAGGCATGCGTGTTCTTGTTTCAGTTACTGATAGCCCTTTATCAAGGCTCTTGGGAGACTCAGAAAATCCGGCCCATACCGAATGGCAGGAGAGATCTCCCAAATTTAAAGGCCGCTATGATTGGGGACCTACTTGTTTACGCTTTGTAAAGAATAGCCCGAGAGAAATTGTAAAAGTCCTTTCAAGACCAGCAGAAGGCAGGGATTCAAAACTTCTTCAAGATCTTTTCTACGTTAGCATTTCTAAAGATATTGAACCACGTGAAGAATCTGAAATGCCGACCGACAAACCAGGTATCGGTGAGTCAGGCAGATCTCAACCAGAAATTATTGAGGGTCAACTATTACAACTGAAACGGACAAAACTTGGTTTTCGGCTATTTGCTCATCCCAAGGCTAAGCGCATACCTAAAGAGATTAATTTAGAAATGGCCTATGATGTTCGTGAAGGGAACCCTTTTAAGAAATATGAAACCTTTGACTTTGAACTTAACAACCGCCCGATACGCATTAGTGGCAAAGATCTTAAGATAGCAATATTAAAACCCAATATGCTTAGGATAGTTATCGAAAAGAGAGAGTTTCAATTGATGGTCACCGGTTTTGATCCAAATCGTGATCTCAAGGTAAGAGCGACAACCTCTTTGGATATGAATCAATGATAAGAAGATTTAATTATACGGGAAGGAAAAAGCTTGCTCGAACAAGGGTATCGATATCTTTAACCCAGACTTCTGATAATCTGTTAGCCTTTGATGCGGCAGTTCAGCTTGATGGCCTTGATCTTCCTCCCAGTGCAAAAATATTTATCGAGGCGTATCGAAGGGCTTATTTTAAGCGCATTTCCTGCGGAACCGTATCAGATCCGAAATTTCTTAGGAAATTCATACTGGAAGGTCTTGATCCTCAGGCTTTGGTCAGGTTTCGAGTTAAAATCGTGGATAAAAAAGGGCGTATTTTAGCGATAGCAGATAGGATTATACCGCGGCGAACTGAAGAAGAATCTACAGATAAAATATGTCTTCTTCCTGTTGATTTTGTAGATTTAGGTCAATCTATTTGGCGCCTCGACGTAGATAGCGATTGGCCAAGCCTACAATTAAATAAGCGTATAGAAAACATTCGGGAGATTGCACGATCTGACAATTATTTCCTTACGCTTGTTTACCCTGAAATAGTACGCCAGGTTCTTTATAAGATTGTCGTTGAGGAAGATCATACCGATCCATATACTGACGATGATTGGATGAGTCAGTGGCTCAGATTCGTGACAGATCTATCAGTAGATAAATTATTGCCTCCTTCAGGTGAATCCGAGCCAGTAAAGATGGAGAAACTGAAGTGGATTGACGATGCTGTGAATGCATTTTCTTCAAACAACAAGGTATTGGAAAAATTTATTCAGTCTCAGAATCTTAGGGAGAAGTGATGGGTGATCTCGTACGGGTTCTTTCTGACAAGGGTATTCAGAGTTTTAAGGGATATCTCGCTGAAATCCGTAACGGATCAACAAAAGCCCCGCCTTATGAGCTTCTAACCGATCCATGGAGTTCTGCAAAGATACAGTGGGAAGTTGAGATTGAGAAGCGGGATTTC
>Ga0068712_1005369_pt1 | contig 10109 bp, 7 predicted proteins | sample MTBAKSrepl1MetaG_FD_62987 | JGI IMG/M metagenome (GOLD analysis project Ga0068712, IMG submission 62987) | Enrichment culture microbial communities from Arthur Kill intertidal strait, New Jersey, USA, that are MTBE-degrading - MTBE-AKS1... | ecosystem: Environmental > Aquatic > Marine >... | reverse complement strand
ATAACGAGATGCTCTATCAAGAGGGGGCGTTGGGCCTTATCCTGGCGCCGCAGGCTTTGCAGGAATTCGTGAGTTCCCAGGTCCCTGGTCCTTTGGATAATCACGTAATTTTTTCGGGCACCGTGGGCAATCTGACCGGAGGGTTTGTGTACGGGCAGTGGCTGGGCGCGGAACTGGAAGATCCGGTCCTTGGGCGGACACTAAAACTTTCCTATGATATCAAGGCGCTGGATTATATAAGGCCCTAGGGTTGTTTCTCAGGAAAAGGCGATGAAAACGGCTTCCATACAAATAGCGGCGGTGGACGGCGATAAAGCGGCCACCATTGAAAAAGCCCTTGCCGGTATCCACAGGGCGAAAGGGGCGGACCTGATCATTCTGCCCGAGATTTGGAATATAGGCTTCATGTCCTTTGACCGCTACCGGCCGGACGCGGAAGGCAAAGGCGGCGAAACCCTGACGGCCCTGCGCGCCGCGGCCCGGGAAGTGGGCGCTTATCTGCACAGCGGAAGCTTTGTCGAACGGGTGGGTGATAATTTTTACAACTCCAGCTATCTGATTGCCCCCGATGGCGACCTTTTGGCCAACTACCGCAAAATCCACTTGTACGGATACAAATCCAAGGAGACACAGTTGCTTGCCTCCGGCGATCAAGTGGTGGTGGTCGATACGCCTTTGGGCAGGTTGGGAATGGCCACCTGCTATGACTTGCGCTTCCCCGAACTTTTCCGCCGGATGCTGGAAAAAAGAGTTCAGGTAATTTTAGTATGTTCCGCCTGGCCTTATCCCCGCCTGGAGCACTGGATCATGTTGAACAGGGTGCGCGCCTTGGAAAACCAGTGTTTTTTAGTTTCGGCCAACTCCTGCGGCCTGAACTTGGGTGCCATGTTTGTGGGGCATTCAATGATGGTGGATCCCTGGGGGGTTATCTTGGCCAGCGCCGGGGACGACGAAGTCGTCGTACGGTCCGAATTGGATCTGGATTTGATAGACGATGCGGTCAGACGCTTTCCAGTTGTGGCGGATCGCAAAGAATGGCTGCTCTAAACCATACGGGCGCGGATAGTTGTTCCCGTCAAAAAGCCGCGAGAAACCATTGAGGTGAATTAAATGTCAAAACTAAGTATCGAATTTTGTGGCGTCCAGTTCAAAAACCCCGTAGTGGCGGCCTCGGCTGAACCTACTCTGAACGCCCATAACATGAAAAAGTGCATTGAGGCAGGGGCGGCAGGCGTGATCGCCAAGACCATGACCGATTCACCGGCGATGCGGGAGCTGACCACCCGCTCCAAATGGCGCTTTTTAAATGAACGTCACGAGGTCTGCCGGGGCCGGGTTCCGCGCGCCTTTAGCCTTTTTGGCCGTTCCGGTCTGGCGCTGGAAACACCGGAGGAGTTCCTGCCGGAGATTCGCCAGACGGTGAAATACGCGCAAGAGCATAAGGCGGTGGTTATCGGGTCAATCGGTTCCACCACAACCGAGGGATGGGTGAACCTGGCCAAGAAGATTGAGGACGCCGGTGTGCCCTTGATTGAGTGCAATTTCGGCTGCCCTCATCCTCACATGATGCCTGGAGTCAGGACCGGCATGGAAGTGGGGCAGGATTTCGATTATGCATGCGAAGTTACGCAGGCGGTCTGCCGGGCGGTCCTTGTACCTGTCATGATCAAAGTGACGCCCCAAGTGACCAGCTTGATTGAGTTCACCGGCCGCCTCCTGGACGCGGGCGCCAAGGCCGTGACTCTGACCAACCGTTTCATCGGCTTCGTGCCGGACATTGAAACCGGCAAACCTTTAATCTGGGGCAAGGCCGGAGTCGGCGGACCTTGGGTTAAACCTATCACCCTGCGTTGGATACATGATATCCGGCAGGCGTACAAGAACCGGGAAATATTCATCGCCGGTACCAATGGGGCCTACGATTGGCGAGACATCATCATGTTCATGATGAGTGGTGCCCATATTGTGGAGATGTGTTCGGCGGTGATGGTTTATGGCTACGAGTGGCTGGGGAAACAGGTTTCTCTGCTGGAAAAATGGATGGATGAGAAGGGCTACGGATCGGTGTCCGACTTTCTGGGCGTCGCCTCCGATGCGGCCTTGCCCTACTCGGAAATGCCCTCGGAAAAGGCCCACGTAAACCAAGAGGCCTGTACCAATTGCGGCCGGTGTTTGAATGCCTGCTTCTATCAGGCGATGCAGCCAGGCGCAAACAGCACTTGGGTGAAGGAAGATAACTGCGTTGGTTGCGGCGGTTGTTTCTCGGTTTGCCCGGAAAAAGGGGCAATCGAAATCCACCGTGCAAGGAAATGACGGAAGGCTGTCATTAACTTCAGGCTGAACCGCCCGGCCTAGAATCGGGCGTTTTCATAAAAAACTTCATCGTATTCATCATCTTGCCGAGGTTTCCGATGAAAAACCAAGAAAAAGTCCAGACCCTTTCGTCAGCTTTATCGCCTGCAGATAACGTGATGCAAATCATTGCGAAAAGCGCTGTAATGGTCATCGCGCTTGGGTGGGTCGCTTTTCAGCTTGTCTCAGCCTATATGCTCGGTTTCCATGAAATGATTCAACAGCCACTTCATGTGGGATTTGCCATCGCGCTTGCCATGTTATGTTATTCATTTTCAGGCGATCAAAGAAAAGGAAAGCCTATACCTGTTTTGGACTTGATTCTCGCATTGATCGGTATAGGAGGGGCAATTTATTTGGTTAGCCAGTTCGGACGGTTGGAACTGCGGGTCGCGTTTGTCGACGACGTTTTTTTGCTGGACAAAATATTCTGTTTTACAACCGTGATTCTTATCTTGGAAGCCTGCCGGAGAACCTTGGGTTGGGCTCTGACCATCATAGCTATTGTTGCAATATCATATGGTTTCATCGGCCAGTTTTTAGGGGGGGCATTGCATCATAGCGGGCTTAACCTCACACAATTTACTGATTTGCAGTTTCTGACCACCTATGGAATTTATGGACTTCCTACCGAAGTCTCCGCCGACATGATCTTTTATTTTGTGTTGGTCGGGACGATCCTGCAAAAATCCGGCGGCGGTGACCTCTTTATCAATGTTGCGTATTTTCTTACCGGGCGTTCCAAGGGCGGTAGCGCGAAAGCGTCCGTTATTTCGTCCGCCCTTTTCGGGACGGTTTCGGGCAGCGCGGTGGCGAATGTTTTAGTCACCGGATTGCTAACTATACCCTTAATGAAAAAAACTGGTTATCCGCCCTACATGGCCGGCGCTGTGGAGGCAGCGGCTTCAACGGGTGGTCAGTTGGCGCCGCCCATTATGGGCGCAGCGGCTTTTTTATTGGCTCAGATTGTTGGTGTCAACTATTCTGAAGTTGTGTTGGCATCGATTGTCCCTGCCATTTTATTTTATGGCTCCCTCTATTTGTTTGTCGATTTTTACAGCCGGCGGCAGGCGCTACACACGATTACAGATGAAGAGAGATCAAAACTCGTTTCAGGCTTAACCAGCCGGTTACACCTATTCTTGCCTTTGATTTATTTGATTTATTTGTTGTTCGAAGGCTATTCTCTGATGACCGTCGGCTTCAGAACCATTATTGCCATTATCCTGGCAAGCTTTTTTAATAAAAAATCCCGGATGAGCCTTTCCTCCATAGTGGAGGCCCTTAAACAAGGCGCCGAAGCGGCCGTTAATGTCGCCATACCGTGCGCGGTGGCCGGGATATTAGTCGGCATGATTGTCAACACTGGGTTAGTGCCCAAATTCAAAGATATATTGATATCAGTCACCGGAGGGTCGTTCGTACCTACGCTTATCGTGGCGATGTTGCTAAGTCTTATTTTAGGAGTGGGTATGCCCACAGCGCCGGCGTATATATTGTCAGCCATATTGATCGCACCTACGCTGGTTGATATGGGTGTCCCCGTGCTGACTGCGCATTTGTTTGTGTTTTATTTCGCCGTAATATCGATGGTTACTCCGCCAGTGGCTTTGGCGGGGTTCGCCGCCGCGGGGGTCGCGGAGTCTGATATCTGGAAGACAGGAGTAACGGCATTTAAAATATCGCTGGTGGCGTTCTTGGTCCCATATGCATTTGTTTTCCAGCCTGGACTACTGCTGCACGATACATGGGGCGAAATTGCATGGTCCTTTTTCTTTACCTCTACGGGTATAGCCGCTTTGGCCCTGGTTTTAACCGATTATTGTTTCGGCCATATCAAACCCGTAATAAGAACCTTCCTTTTTATCGCCAGTATTCTTCTGATAACTCCAGGGAAAGTGGGCGATGTATTGGGATTATTTTTAACTATAATATGTGTTTCAATTAGTTTTTATTTGGCCCGGCACCCAAGCAAAACAATAAAAGCATTAAAAGCTTAACTATCTCATGAGTATTAAAGGAACTGCCAAATTCAGGAGGTTAAAATGGGTTCAAAGTATATCGATTGTAGCTTAAATATCGTAAATGCTGACTCATGGGTTGAATATCCCCGGAAGCTGGTAAAGGGTACCGCCGAGCCTTCCATGAAGATTGAAACCATATCAACCGTCAAAGAGCATCAGACCTTTGTACAGAGATTGGAATTGACCACGCAGTGTTTTACGCACATAGACGCGCCAATACATTTTTTTGAAAATGCTTTATCTATTGACGAGGTACCTCTGGATCAATTCATAAACCATGGAGTTGTCTTAGATCTCCTCAATAAACAGCCTGGAGAGGGAGTCTCCGCCGATGATTTGGAAAATTGCATGGCTGATGTCAGAGAGGGCGATACGATTATCATCAGGACGGGGTGGACAGATAAAGCTTGGGGTACCCGCCGGTTCTGGGAAAAAATGATTTATTTAGAAGAATCAGCGGGTGACTGGATAGTATCAAAGAAACCAAAAGCTTTGATGCAAGATTTTATGACGGATACAAAACCTCTGGAGGTTTGTAAACATTGTGGGCAGCTTGTACCTGTAAAAAGTAAATACTGCCCGAATCATTTTAAGTTTTTAGGGAATAACATAATTTTAATTGAATGGTGTACTAATTTGGCGGCGATCACCAAACCAAGGGTTGAAGTAATTGCATTGCCCCTGAAAATAAAGGGCGCTGATGGCGCTCCTGCCAGAGTTATAGTGGTGGAATAATCACAAGAAAAATTGCCTAACGGTTTTCTGGTTACCTCTTTTAAAGGAGAAATGGCATGAAAGCGGGAAAATATTATTTAATGCTCGTTAGTATTTTTTCTATTTTAGTTATATTCTCGAGCAATTTGTTTGCTGCGGAAGCTGTTAAACTCAGGATAGCGACCACCGGTATCGGCGGCAATTGGTACCTATACGGTCAAGGAATCGCCGATGTTTTTAAAAAAACGCTTCCAGCTGATTCGTATGTCGAAGTTCTCCCCCGTGCCGGCGGGATCGCCAACCCAAAACTTGTCAATAAAGGCGATGCTGAAGTAGGACTTTCCCTGAGTGTAAACGCAGCTTGGGCCTATAATGGAACAGTTGCCTACAAGGAACCACAAAAAAATATTAGAAGTTTGATCGGCGGATTGGATTTGTTTTTTATGGGCATTTTAGCAACAGAAAAGTCTCAAATAACAAATCTTTCCGAAATAAGAACTGGTAAAAAACCATTTCGTTTCATTACAACTCCCGTGGGCGGCCTGGGAGAGTTCGGCGCTAGGCAGATAATGGAGGCGAACGGTACACCCTATAAATGGATTAGTGGGCATGGCGGCTTTGTAAGGCATATTGCAAGAGTCGGTACTGTTGATTATATGCGAGAAAATAAGGCGGACGCCTGGAGCCACATACTGAGCAAGGGATTTCCATTGGTAACGCAAATAGCGGCTGTTGTGCCCGTCCAATTTGTGCCGCTAACGGTAGATATAATAGATAAACTGAAAAAATTCGGTTGGAGTAGCTATCAAATTCCTACTGGTATGTTTGAATTTGTAAAAAAGCCTGTCTTAACTGTTTCGACTTATACTACTGTTTTGGTATCTAAAGATATTAAAGATGATGTGGCATACAAGATGACTAAAGCGCTTGTAGAAAACTCTAAAGAGCTTGCAAAAGTCCATGCGGCACTAAAAGAATTTAATACAAAAAATGGTAGCTGGAAAGAGGATGTAACCGGCGTACCTTTGCACCCTGGAGCCGCCAAATATTTCCGCGATAAAGGTTGGCTAAAATAGAAAATAATTAATCATGGGTCTCCCCCTCGGCTCTGCCGCGGGGGACCCACAAAGGTTAACAATATAGGTAACATAGGGGAGCCTACCCGCTCGAGTCGCTCAAAATCCGTGACCGAGGAGGCTATCGTGGAAGACAAGCAGAGTCTACGATATACAATGTGAATGCAAATACCACTTGGTATGGATACCAAAATACCGCCGGAAGGCGCTGCATGAACAGGGTCAAGTCCAGTCAAGTGATGTATGGTCAACGCGTTATTCTGAAAGATTAAGCTGCTATTTCCTTGGGCGGTTTTTTATCCCTTCCGTTTACTTGCCCAATTACCTGAGTATGTTCCAGGGCTTGCGCGGACATATAACTGCGCGCAACGGCCCACTCATCATTTTGTTATGACAGTAGCGCCCCCACCCGCCTGGATTATGGTAGCTCGATTGCGAAAGATGCCCACCACCTTGGTACGGCGCCTAATATCGCAGTTAAGCTGCCTCTGGGGGGCCTTGGACCAGATCTGTCACCACATGGGCTTGTGCATTACAGCGAAGGCCAGGATGTCTTCACTTGCCTCGGCCAGTATTTCCGCCGGCTCGGGGAAATGGGCCTCCAGTTGCTCCACCTCACGGTCATGCTGGGCCCAGACTTCCTCGGCGCTGGGCTGGGCAAATATGGAGCGAAAAAGAGTGGCCGCCACAGGTCCCGGGCGTTTTTCAGTACCCAGGTCAAAAGGTTACGTGTGAAGTGAGTGATGCAACGCTGCCACGACACACCGGGCAAATCAGCGGCCAGCGCCGCCCTCAGTGTATATCGTCAGCAGCAGAGGCGCAGAAGGGTTTTGAAAATAACTTATTGTTGGGGCTCTCTCTGATCCCATCTGTTGGCGTTAACCACCTGTGTCTGGCCAAAGTTTTCTTCTGCACGGAGGAGTCTCTGGCGTTCACGGATGGCCTCCCTCCTGCCGAAATATAAGTTGTTCGGGGTCATATTCCCTGGGGTCTTATGCTAGCACCTGGAGTTGTAGCCCCCGCGAAGCGGATGATCTCCTTCTTCCGTTGTACCGAAGCCTACCAAACCACCAGCTTAATCTGCTCCTTGCATGGGCGGTAATACCGCCCAATCTTGCCGTTTATCTGGGTGTGATTTGGAGAAGCCAGAATATGGCCCGGCCCCTAGTATCCCAAGTATTCGCCGAAAGGCTTGAAGATGAGGGCTGATCTGTTGCCGGATAGCATATAGGGCGCTGTCCCCCGGGCACCTGGTCCACTGGTCGGGGCGCCTGGCCTTTACCTGCCTGGGCATGACCAAGTAGGCCAGTTTTAGCAGCCGGTAGACTATGAACTCCGGAACGGTGAAGCAGCAATAACCGCAGATTCGGCCAAGGCCTTCTTCAACAACTTATTTTCAGCCTTGAGCCTGTGGACCCCCTCGGTGGCGGCGTTGCGAACTGTCTACTCAGTCAATCCGTTTTTGCCGTCTCCAAAAAGCATTTGGATCCGCGGTAGTGGACCGAGGACATTATCCCCTTGACCGGACGTGATAGTGTGTGGGGGTGATAGGTAAAGTGATAACTAGTAATTTGATCTATGTAAGAGATTGAAATTAAAAACATAAAATAATATCGTGTGAGTGCCATCCTCACACGGTGGAAGTCAGGGGTTCAAATCCCCTCCGGCCTACCAAAATAAAATAAAGGGGTTAGAAGGCATGATCTTCTAGTCCCTATTCTTTTGTTGAGTTAAAATTCCCGTAGAAAACCCGTAGAAAAGTATGACCGTAGGGGCGGGGATGGCCCAATCAGAGGGCCTGACTTAGCGGCAAAGCACCAACATGAAACATCGGCAAAAGTTGATATATGCGAGAATTTGGATTGCCGCGAACCTTATGTAGAATCAGTTGTTGCCGGGTTTGTTCAGGATGAATTGACGCAGTACGTTTTCATCAAGGTCCAGTATGTGGGCGCAGTGCTGGAAGGTCAGGCAGGCATCCGTGCCGTTGAACCAAGCCAACACCTCTTCACAGTACTCAGGGTACTGGAGATCATGGAACGCGCGCAAAATCATACGCCCCGCGAGTTCCTTGTAGCCGTCGATACATTTTGAGGCGTCGGGTGGCATATATATAAACTATAGAGATGATGCGGGGTTCGGTCAAGACAAGCCAAATAATATATATAACTTGGGGTTCAGGCCAAGCTGAAATCGGCCAGGACTATTTATGCAATACCTTCCCTTTCGGGCTCAGGCTTATTTTCCTTCTCACGCGGCTTGCAGTAGGACTTACCGGATAATTTGAAATAATATTTGTTATTCCGATAAGATAAAGACTACAATAAAATAAGCGGTGGGTGGTTTGGGCAAGTTGTGATCGCGGAGGACGCGAACGTCTCCCGTAGACGGAGCAGATGCCGAACATACTGTTCATACCCGCGGAGGAGCTTTTGATGAAAGAGTTAATCAAATACATTGCGCAATCGCTGGTGGACAGCCCCGAACAGGTAAAGATCAATGAGATTGAGGGAGGGCATGTTTCGATCTATGAATTGAGGGTGGCCAAGGAGGACATCGGAAAGGTGATTGGTAAACAGGGCCGCACTGCCCGGGCCATGCGGGACATACTCAGCGCTGTTTCCTCTAAAAACCGCAAGCGATCAGTTTTGGAAATCCTCGGATAGCCCGAGGTCAGATCTCCAGGAAGAAAACGACCTTTATCTGTCCTAGTCGGGACTGTCAGGTTTTCCGTGTATGAGCCATTCGCCGGTTTGTTTTCACGTTTAACTTCTCACGGGTTGTATCCGGTCGTCAAATAGAATAGCGAATTGGTTCATTGCCGTGGTCCACTCCCTGGGCGGCATTTTCCATTTGGCCATCAGATTCCTTATGGCTAGATAGAGGAGCTTTGTAGCGGCTTCGTCGCTGGGGAAGTGCCCCCTGGCCTTAACCGCCTTACGTAGGCTGCGGTTCAGGCTCTCGATCGCGTTGGTCGTATAGATCACCTTGCGGATTTCCTGGGGGTAGGCCAGGAAGGGGATGATCTGCTCCCAATTGCGGCGCCAGGAGTGGCCGATGGTTGCGTATCTGTCATCCCATTTGGCTTCGAATTCACGGAGCTTTTCCTGGGCAACCTCCACGGTTTTGGCCCGGTAGACAGCCTTGAGCTCGGCGGCCACCTCCTTGCGGTCCTTCCAGGGCACAAAACGCAGGCTGTGACGCACCAGATGCACGATGCAGGCCTGAATCTGAGCCTGAGGAAAGACACTGTGGATAGCCTCGGGGAATCCCTTGAGTCCATCCACGGCGGCAATAAGAATATCAGCCACGCCCCGGTTTTTAAGCTCGGTCATGACCCGCAGCCAGAATTTGGCACCCTCGGTCTGCTCGATCCATAGGCCCAGGACCTCCTTGATTCCGTCCACATTCATGCCCAAGGCCAGATAAATTGCCTTGTTTTTCACCATACCCTCATCGCGGATTTTGACCCGCAGGGCATCGAAAATCACCAGGGGATAAACCGGGTCCAGAGGTCGATTCTGCCACTCCCTGACCTCTTCCAGAACGGCGCCAGTCACCCTGGAAATCAGATCGGGGGAAACCTCCACCCCATACAACTCCTTCAAATGTCCTTGGATTTCCCGGACCGTCATGCCCCAGGCGTACATGGATATGATCTTGTCGTCAAAACCCTCAAGGCGCCTCTGGCCTTTTTTGATCAAGCGAGGCTCAAAGGTCCCCTTGCGGTCACGGGGGACCGCTATCTCCATCTCCCCGTCCTGCCTCTTGACCGTCTTCTTGCCGTGACCGTTTCGGCTGTTACCAACCTTGCAGTCGGGTTTATCCTGGCCCCCTGAAGTTGCTGGACGGTTGGTAGTGTAAGGGGGGTTGTCTTTATAGCGGCAAATGGGGTATCTCCGAGAGATGGAGGGCCTCATGAGCAAGAAGTGGATATCAGAGG
>Ga0068712_1005366_pt1 | contig 10109 bp, 3 predicted proteins | sample MTBAKSrepl1MetaG_FD_62987 | JGI IMG/M metagenome (GOLD analysis project Ga0068712, IMG submission 62987) | Enrichment culture microbial communities from Arthur Kill intertidal strait, New Jersey, USA, that are MTBE-degrading - MTBE-AKS1... | ecosystem: Environmental > Aquatic > Marine >... | reverse complement strand
AAGGGTTATAGGCTTCAAAAACTGCCCTGAAGAGATCGTCTTTGTCCGCGAAGTGATTATAAAGTGACCCCAAAGCCACGCCGGCAGCCTTTGCGATCTGACGCATGGTAGTTCCGTGAAAACCCTGCTCAAGGAAGAGCCGGTGCGCAGATGAAATGATTTGCTGACGCGATCGTGTTGGATTGGGACGGTTCATGTCTGCAGAAGTATCGGTCATGGTTTTATTTTAAAGAAAAATGTCGTAATGCGCAATTGATACGACCAGTCAAAAATCTGTGGGAATGGTAATATTTTGGACATGTTGCTTATAAAACAATGATTATTTTGTAAAAAAACAGAAAATTGCTTGATGCAGCCAGGATTTATTTTAAAAATGATCTTTGGTTGTTAACTTGAACTAGATAGCCGTTAAATTGTTGCAAAATGAGCGTAAAAATGACGTAAACAACTACTGGACATTCGTAAAGTTATCGTTATACTATAGTAACATCAGGAATAAATATTATTGGAATTACTGGCGGCAAAGATCCAGACCTTGAATTTGGTCGCAGACTCCTGAAAAGGAGTAAAGGGATGGGGAGCCAATTGCGAAACCGGCCTTATGGTCGGTTTTTTTATTGTTAACTTATCGGTAAAGGGCAAAATACCTTAGAGGTGGGAATTACAGGTATTTTTTCAATTAACAAAGTAGCTATCTAATTCAAAGCGCCGTTCTTGAACGCATTAATACGGGTTGTATTTTTTAGTTTGGAGGGAAGAGACGATGAAAAAGCAATCGAGCCTAATTATTAAACGCTTCATGACAGTGATCATCATGGTGGCCTTTTTAATGGCTAGAGTTCAGCCGGTTTCGGTCGTTAGGGCGGATGATATCGACGGCACCGAAAGCGGTGAGACCATCACCGGCACAAGCGGTGATGATGTCATTGACGCCGGCGGCGGAGATGATACCGTGGATGGCGGAGAAGGTGACGACGTCATCAACGGCGACACTATGGCAGACGGAGTAACCGAATCCTCAAATCCGGGTGACGATACGCTCAATGGCGGTGATGGTGATGACACTATTAACGGCGGCGCCGGGGGTGATACGATAGATGCTGGAGCTGGTGCTGATGTTGTCAATGGTGGCGATGGTGATGATACTATTACCGGAGGAATGGGCGGCGATATCGATGATACAACGGGTATGATGGAAGGGGATATTCTGGATGGCGGAGCAGGAGATGATACTCTACTTGAAACACTCCCAAGCGATGTCACAAACAGTGAAGACACAGCTTTCTCTGGACCAGATGAAACGCCCGATGATGAAATTATTAATGTCGGTGACGTTGTTGGATCTACAACTTTTATTGGAACAGAATACAGGGCAGTTGTAACTGCAAAAACACCAACATCTAGCGATCCAACATCTGATGATTACGAAACCCATAGTGAAACCCAAACAGGTGGAGTTGATTATTTACTAAATGGATCAACATCTGATGCAACTTTAACAACGACATATGGCCAATCTGGTACGGAAAGCGGAATAACAGTTACATCCACTGATTATGATTTAACTATCGATGGACAATACTATGGTTGTGTTTCAAGGAAATCAACGTTTCCATGGAATTGTTTAAGTTACGGTTGGATAGGCGGTATCTCTTTACCAACTGCTGTGTGGGATATTCTAGATATTGGTACTTCAACGTCTGAAGTAACTCAATCAACTTATAGTGACAGTTGGAGCAACACTTCGATCACAGAGGTTGATGAGCTACACAATATTGAAAATGCCACTTTAACTGGTAACGACACTGGAAACACGATTGACGCTTCTGGTTACAGTGGAGATACCACGCAATATGGTTTAGGTGGTTCCGATACCCTGATCGGTGGCTCGGGAGTTGATAATCTCTATGGCGGAGACGATGGTGACTTCCTCTATGGAAACGGGAATGATGACTATCTTGACGGCGGAGAAGGCGGTGATTATCTGGACGGAGGTTCAGGCAATGATGTTCTGAATGGCGGTTCAGGTCTAGATACGTTTGTTGGTGGCGAAGGTGAAGATACTCTAGTTAATACAGTGGGCGGGAACCAAACGTTAACCGATTCCAGCCTGATTTCATCTGATGGCAATGAATCTGTGGATTCAATTGAAAAAGCCAATTTAACCGGCGATGATACAGGTAACACCATTGATGCATCAGGATTCAGCGGGGACTCGACATTGAATGGTCTGGCCGGATCTGATAACCTCATCGGTGGGGTTGGCGACGATGTACTAAATGGCGGCGACGATAGTGACTTCCTCACTGGCGGCGCGGGCGCCGACCAGATCAATGGAGATGGCGGTACGGATACCCTGGTAGAAAGCATGGGTAGCGCCACAACCAATACCAGCGGTGATGCGCCCCCGGTTGAATCTTATGCTCCTGCAGTTGGTACTGTACTTAGTACTGAAGATTTTTGCACAGGCGATTGTCGTCAACAGGTTATTTCTGGAGTTGAAATCCACCCTGAATCGGCTGTGAACAGTTCTTACACACAGACCTCCACGATAACCGGCGATGCGAACATGATGTTGAATGATGGGGCTCTTGAAACCACGGCTAATATGGATTCGACAACTGTTACGGATGTTAGTACGATTCCTTATACGGTGACAGTTATAGAACAAAAATGCTCAACCAACTTTGTTGTTGCAGGGGTTTGTGTTCTTGGAGAATGGGTGGATCAGGATACAGTGGTTCCTCCTCAAAGTGGAAACCAGGTGGTGTATACCGGGATCAATACGACACAATCTCCGCTTCCTTCGACAGTGATTACCACGGATACACTCTCAAGTATTGAGAATGCAAATTTGACCGGAAATGATGCCAACAACACTATGGATGCATCCCAATTTACGCAGGGGGATGTAACCCTCAACGGTGAAGGCGGCAATGATACGCTCATGGGTGGAACGGGCAACGACAATCTAAATGGCGGCTCAGGTTACGATACTGTTCAACAAACTGTGGACGCCGACCAGGTATTAACAGATGATTCATTGACCGGCATGGGCAATGATAGCCTGGACTCCATTGAGAACGCGGTACTGGCTGGCGGGGACAGCAACAACGTAATTGACGCCTCCGGTTTCAGCGGCGACACCACGATTTTTGGTCTGGGTGGCGTGGATACACTCTATGGGGCCAACGAGACCGAGTTATTGGGTTCGCTGACCAATAATATCTTTGGCGGTGATGAGAACTCACCCGGCGATTTCCTTTACGGCGGAGATGCAGATGGAATTGGTTCTTCTGTGATCAATAACCTCGTAGGGGGAAGTGGCGAGGACCAGATTAACGGCGGTGATCCAACCGGACTTGGTAGTACAGTCACCAATAATATGTATGGCGGCGACGATTCTGATGAAATCAACGGTGGCAATTCATCCGGTGCAGGGAGTACCGCAACCAATAACATGTTCGGGGATGATGGCGACGATACATTAAATGGCGGCACAGCGTCCGGACTATTGAGCAATACGATCAATAATATGAATGGAGGAGCCGGAGGTGATGAACTCAATGGTGGTGGTATCAATCTTGCTGCCATTTGGGATGACCTGGTTGCCGGTGGCTTTGATCTAACCAGTTTGGGCGACGATTTATTAAGTTCTCTGCCTCTTGGTACAACCATCAATAATATGAACGGTGGCGACGGCGGCGATACCCTTAATGGCGGAAGCGGTCCGAGCGTTGTCAATAATATGTCCGGTGAAGCCGGGGACGACACCTTGTGGGGTGGCAGCCTTGGCGCCACGAACAATATGGACGGCGGCGCAGATGATGACTGGCTGATCGGCGGCAGCGTTGGTGCAACCAATAATATGACCGGCGGCGACGGAGATGACAAACTCATCGGCGGCAGCCTGTTAGGTACAACCAACAACATGTCCGGTGATGCCGGAGAAGATATCCTCCTGGGCGGAATCGCTGAAAACGTCATGGACGGCGGCGACGACAACGACATTATGATTGGCGGAGGAGGTTTATCGGGTGCTCTGGATCTATTGGGCGCTGATACTCTAGGCGACTTGATCCCAGATGACAGTGATTTGGGAGATATCCTTGACCTCTTCCCAACCGGCACTGACTCGAATACCATGAACGGCGGCAACGGCGACGACATCATGATCGGCGGCCTCAGCGACAATTTGATGCATGGCGATAATGGTGATGACTTGATGGTCGGCGGATTGGGCGCTGAAAATGAAATGTATGGCGATCAAGGCGAAGACCTGCTCATCGGCGGCGCTTTAAGCACCGGTTCCAACTGGATGTATGGTGGAGTTGATGACGATGTGCTGATCGGCGGAGCCTACAGCGGCAATCACATGTACGGTGAATCCGGAGATGATTTGCTGGTTGGCGGTCTTGAAAGCAACAACGATATGTTTGGCGGTGAGGGAGAGGATCTGCTCATCGGTGGTCTCGATAGCAACAATATCATGAGTGGTGGCCTAGACGATGACCTCCTGATCGGAGGCTATGGCGGCACCAATGATATGTATGGCGGTGACGGAGAAGATCTGCTCATTGGCGGTATGAACAGTTCCAATATGATGAGCGGCAACGATGGGGAAGACCTGCTTATTGGCGGTTTGAACAGCGACAATATCATGAGTGGCGGACTGGATAACGACCTCCTGATTGGTGGTCTGACCGGCACTAATACCATGAACGGCGACGAAGGCGAGGACTTGCTGATTGGTGGGCTTAACGCCACCAATACCATGGGCGGCGGAGACGACAACGATCTTCTGATTGGTGGTTTGCTGGACGACACAATGGACGGCGGTAAAGGCGCTGACCTTCTCTTGGGTCTTTCCGGTGATGACATCATGTACGGTGATGAAGGTGTTGACTTTGCTGCTGACGGAGCTGGCGCTGACTTGATGTTTGGAGGCCTTGGCAACGATACCATGTACGGCAATGGCAACAACGACCTCCTGTTTGGCGGCGAGGGAGCCGATACACTTGACGGCGGATATGGCAATGACCTGCTCTTTGGCGGCGCTGATAATGACAAACTTTACGGTTACGAAGACACTGACTTCCTCTTTGGCGGAGCCGGTGACGACGAACTCTACGGGGATAAGGGCGCAGATGGTTCTGAATACGTGCCCGGAAGCAGCGACTTCCTCTTTGGTGGTGCCGGAAATGACACCATGGAAGGCAATGGCGGTGACGACCTGTTGATCGGTGGATCCGGCGAGGACAATATGTCTGGTGGAACCGGTGCGGACCTGTTGATCGGTGGATCCGATGACGACACCATGAGCGGCGATGACGGCGACGATTTGCTGATCGGTGGATCCGGCGATGACGATATGTCAGGTGGAGCCGGTGAAGACCTGTTGATCGGTGGTTCCGGCGACGACACCATGAACGGCAACGCTGGCGATGACCTGCTGATTGGCGGCTCTGGCGAGGATAATATGTCTGGTGGAACCGGTGCGGACCTGTTGATCGGTGGATCCGATGACGACACCATGAGCGGCGATGACGGCGACGATTTGCTGATCGGTGGTTCAGGCGATGACGATATGTCAGGTGGGGCCGGAGAAGACCTCTTGATCGGTGGATCCGGTGACGACACCATGAACGGCAACGCCGACGACGACCTGCTGATCGGTGGTTCGGGTGATGACGATATGTCTGGTGGGGCCGGAGAAGACCTCTTGATCGGTGGATCCGGTGACGATACCATGAACGGCAACGCCGGCGACGACATGTTGCTTGGTGGAACAGGTAACGACAATATGTCTGGTGGAATGGGCGACGATCTGCTACTTGGTGAAGAAGGCAATGATCTGATGAGTGGTGGTGCCGGTAATGATGCCCTGTTTGGCGGCTCTGGCAATGACAACATGAGCGGAAATAACGGTGATGATTTCCTCATGGGAGGAGCAGGAAATGATATGCTCTCCGGTGGCAACGGCGACGACGTATTGCTTGGAAATGAAGGCAACGATTACCTGTCCGGCGGCAATGGTGATGATTTCCTGGCCGGTGGAGTTGGCAACGATTATCTGACCGGTGGAGATGGCGCTGACGTATTGCTTGGAAACGAAGGCAACGATTTCCTCTCCGGCGATAATGGTAACGACTTCCTGGCAGGTGGTGTCGGCAATGACTTCCTCTCCGGAGGTAATGGCGCTGATGAACTGCGTGGCGGTGAAGGCAATGACTTCCTGTCTGGTGGAGATGGTTCAGATGAGCTTTATGGTGAAGAGGGGAATGACTTCCTTGCTGGTGGCAACGGAAATGATGAACTCTCCGGAGGCCAGGGCGACGACGTACTGTTAGGCGGAGATGGCGCAGATAACCTCTCTGGCGGACAGGGCGACGATTTCCTCGATGGTGGCAATGGTGATGATGAACTCAACGGTAATATGGGCGACGACACATTGTTGGGTGGAAACGGAAACGACGACCTGTATGGCGGTTTGGGTGATGACGTGTTAGCTGGCGGCAATGGCAGTGACTACCTTTCCGGTGGCGCTGGTGAAGATGATCTCTACGGTGGAAACGGTGATGACGCCATGTTTGGTGGAGCCGGAGATGATTACATGAGTGGTGGCGCTGGTGACGACTGGATGTTCGGTCAGGACGGCAACGACACCATGTATGGTGATGATGGTGATGATCACATGTTCGGCGGTGCAGGTGACGATAATGCCACCATGTACGGCGGGGCTGGTGACGATACTATGTCTGGCGGTGCCGGTGATGACGTGATGTATGGCAATGAAGGCGACGACGTCATGAAGGGCAATACCGGTGACGACATCATGGACGGCGGTGAAGGGAACGATATTGTCAATGGCAACATTGGCGACGATACCATCTATACCAGTGAAGGACAAGATACCATTAATGGCGGTCTGGATGACGACCTGATCGTGATCGGTGGAGAAAACGGCAACGGTGTTGGACAGGAAACTTATGCTACTGGCGGAACTGGCATCAACTACTTCCAGTTTATGGCGGGTGCAACAGGTGACCTGATCCTTGAATCAGAAGGCGAAGATACACTTGACTTCAGTCTCTACGATCATAGTGTGATGATCGACATGAGCAATACGACCACAAGCCAGGAAGTTGCGACCTGGGACGAAGATGATGGCACAGGCACTGGCACCACGGTCACCAAGAGTCTTTGGGTTACTTTGAAAGGCTTGTTTACCAATCTGATCGGTTCAAATCAAGATGACACATTGATCGGCAACGACCTGGTCAATACCATTGAAGGTCGCGACGGAAGCGACCAGATCTCGGGTGGCGCTGGCGTCGATAATATCTACGGCGGCGACCAGTCAGACGCTCTCAATAGTTATGATGCTTCAGACGGTATTGATACTGACCTCGATGCATTGGCATATGCCGGCGGCGTCAATCATGAGGATAACTGGCACAGCATCGAAATGCCGGTAGCTTTACCGTATCCTCCTGGACCTGCAGCAACTCCTGCACCGACCACAACTTTGGCCATCCCCGCGACCGGTGGATTGCTGATCCCCGTAACCGGTGGAGGCAATAACCTGGTCGCCGGAGAGGGACACACATGCGCGATCATTGACAACCAGGTTGTCTGCTGGGGCCTGAACACCTCCGGTCAAATTGGTCAGGGCAACTCGGATTCTCCGGCTGCTCCAACCTATGTTCAGGGTCTTGACGGTGTGGTTGCGATCACAGCAGGCGGTCAGCATAACTGTGCACTCGACGTTGATGGAAACGTCTGGTGCTGGGGTGACAACACCTCCGGCCAGATCGGTGACGGAACGACAGAAAACGCTTTGCTCCCGGTTCAGGTTGCCGGACTGCCCGATCGGGCTACCATGATCACTTCCGGTGAGAATTTCTCATGCGCGCTTCTCGCGAACCAGGAAGTCTGGTGCTGGGGCGATAACAGTCTCGGTCAGTTGAATGATGGAACGACCGACAATCAGTCCTCACCTGTGAAATCACAATTGTCTGAGATGGTTTACCAGATGGTGGCAAGTCAGAACGCACTGCTTTTGGGTACCTTGACCGGCGTAGATTCCTGGAACAACAACGAATCGACTTCACTGGGGATTGCCGGCAATGTCATCTCATTGGCAGCCAACAAGTGGGGCGCAAGCGGCTGCGCGGTGGTTGAATCTACTGACGCGATGGACGGAACCGGTACGGTTGAATGCTGGAATACTGATATGGTTGCCGGCTCAGTCACAGGCGCCTTGCCTGCCTACTTTGTCAGCACCGGTGCTTCTCATAGCTGCGTGATCAATGCAAACCAGACAATATCCTGCTGGGGATCAAATGCACATGGTGAATTGGGTAACAACTCAACCACTGACAGTGCTTCGGCAGTACTGGTAAGCAACCTGAGTCAGGCATCCAACCTTGTGGTGGGTATGAACCATACCTGCGCAGTGGTTGGTACGGCACAGGTCATTGAATGCTGGGGTGACAATTCAAATGGACAGTTGGGCGGTGGAGCTTCATCCTTCAGTTCAGTGCCCGTGATCGTGAATCTGCCCTAGATTTGACGCAGTAAAAAAGTAAGCAGTATTGTACAATTAAGAAGGACGGCCTTGATCAAGGCCGTCCTTCAAAGAAAATTGATATTTCAACTAGAAAAGATCGGAGTCCATTGATGTTTGCAGATGATAAATCAGTTGAAGCACCGGAAAAAACAGGGAAAGAGGCCAGAGTGGATACTGTGAAATCCAAAGAAGCGAAGAAGGGTCTTTCAATTCGTAAACCACAAAACATGGCAGTATTTGTCATCCTGTGCCTGCTGGTTTTACAGGTCCTTATGAGCGGATATCAGACCTTTCTGAGCATTCAAGACCAGGTTCAACAAGCCAGGTTGATTAGCAGCGTGCAAAAATATACTGCAACATCTGACGAAGTGATCTCGCAGTTATTAACTGATTACAAGTCAGAGGTCTATAATAATGCCAATGTAAACTCTACGGCAAAACAGGAAGTAATGGGCACTGAATATAATTTTATGGCGCTCATGCTAGTTGCCAAACAGAACAGCCGTATCATGGAACTGCTTTCGCAATTGAAATGAAACCTTCTTACAAACAAACAGATCAAACCGATCTTTTTGGATCAAAGATGGGATTCAATGTGAAATATCTGAGACTGTTGGTTCAATAAAAAATAAAACATGTGATATGAAAAGACCAATCGGATATTTACCGGCTGGTCTTTTGTTTGAAAATCGCTATAATTAAATAACTTCCAAATTAAGTGGATGCTGTGATCTGAAGACCGTTATCTGGTCGCTTGCCAGGGGTTCCCCTGTGCGTGGCTTCAGGGAGCAAATAGCGAAACCGGCCTTGCTGCCGGTTTCTTTTTAATTACGCTTGTTTTGAATCTATGACGGATCATAATGTTTATTTAGGATGAGTTTGACATGCGAATTCGGATGGTGAAAACAATCAGCTGGTTAATCCTGGCATTATTGGTGGTAATCACCCCCAATTTTGTTTTCGCTGCATCCGATGCATCTTTAAAAATCCATTCTTCTACGATTTATCAACAAGCAGACGAAAATACAGGTCCGATATCTGAGGTCACTTTTAGCGGAGACCCCAAGGACAAACTTGGTTTCTTGCAGGGTGAAACAGTTCATATTGAAGTAAAAAATCCTGCCGGAGAAAGTATCATTTGTGATACGAAAGTGGATCCGAGCGGTTCCTGGAGCTGTACCGTAAAGTTATGGAAAACGACGCCTGTATTTGGCACATATTATTACAGGGTTCGCGGATTGACCTCTGGAGTATCATTCACCGGTTCCTTTAATAATGAAGGGACCGTACAGGGGATAGAACTCCGAATGGATGAAATTCCGGTGACGGAGAATGGGGTGGTGTTTTCCGATTCGGTGCTGGATGCTGTTATTGTGGCAAGTTCAGACCAACTTGATTTTATTTGGAGTTCAACAGAATATCAGTTGCAGAAGCGGGTTTGCAGCAGCGGCGCAAGCTGTAAGTGGGAAAGTGTCTCCGCCAGTGCCTGTCTTAGCCAACCAACACCCGACCTGAAAGGCAAGTTTTCTGAAAAGGA
>Ga0068712_1005361_pt1 | contig 10117 bp, 9 predicted proteins | sample MTBAKSrepl1MetaG_FD_62987 | JGI IMG/M metagenome (GOLD analysis project Ga0068712, IMG submission 62987) | Enrichment culture microbial communities from Arthur Kill intertidal strait, New Jersey, USA, that are MTBE-degrading - MTBE-AKS1... | ecosystem: Environmental > Aquatic > Marine >... | reverse complement strand
GCGCCTTTGCTTACCGTGTTCCACATGGGCCTTTCTCCTCGCGATTCGAACCAGGGGTTTGGTCTTTGGATCGGCAGCCCTCAACCAGAGACACGCGGGACCGCGGTGCCTCTGGAAAAGGTGGCTGATTCTATGCGAGGGCCGGGGGTGTGTCAATCGGAAAGTCCCGAAAGACCCCATTCGTTCACATTGGCCGCCGAATGGTCCAGCGACTTCAGAAATCGCCCGATTGCAGCGTGAATATCTTCGTCCGGAAGAATCCCCCTACGGATGCCTCCCTCAGATGCAGCGCCTCAGCGGCAACCGGTTTTACGACAAGCCTTTGGGTTTCCGTACCCAGGGGCGTTTTTATTTGGGGAGGATGGACAACAGGCACCCAGTCTTTCGGCTGCGTCGGCACCGACGTGCGGGGCAGCACGGTGCCGTTGTCGGTTGAACAGCTTGTAGCGGAGAAAGGCAGAGTTAGTTAATTTGTATCCTATTCAAATTTCATGGGGGCTTGAAAAAGACAGAATTCACGATGAAAGATCGTAGTCGCCTTTTTGTTGTACAGCGTCATACGACCTCCGACAAGAGGCTTTCTCGAATACCAGGGGTACGACATTGGTTTCTCGATATTTGAACCGATGATGATCTACTCAAGTTGAGGTAAGGCATTTTCAATAGTCAGTCTGTTGACAGGCATATCACGCACCCAGCGATGATTCTCCCGACCCATCACCTTCGAAGGATGGACCCTAATTGGCCATAGAAAACCCATCTTATTCGCTGAGGGAAAAACTTCTTCTCGGGACGGCGAGAAGTCCGACCCAAAACTTTGTTCAGCATTCCTTAACCGATGGATGAGGCATTGAAAAAAGATCCGTACACACCTATAATGGGCGCCACCATTTAACCTCTTACCACCGACCAGGAGTTTGAGGCATGTCCAGTGCGCTCCAGGCATTGAATTCAGCCGAGGTGAAGCTCCTACTGGGGATCTTCGAGAAGCTCTCTTCCAGCGGAGATCAGGACGACCTCCGTAGGAACATTGCAGACGACCTCCTCAACCTTCTCCGTGCCGATTTTCTGGCCTCTTTTATCTGGAACCAGGATCGCCAGTTCTTCGATAATGTCATCTTCGTGAACATGACGACTGAAAATCTCCACCGGTATCAGACCTACTTTCGATTCTGTGACCCCATCACCCCCGCCCTCCAAAAGCGGCGAAAAGCGACTTTGGTTTGCGAGGTGATGGCCCAGGAAGAGCTGGAAAAGACTGAGTTTTTCAATGATTTTTTGATGGCGGACGGCCTTCACCACGGCGTCAACCTGTATGCCTATGATGGAGATCTCAACGTCGGAGACCTCCGTATCTGGAGAGTTAAACACCGGCCGGATTTTGGCCCCCGGGAGACACTCCTTTTGGATGCGATCCTTCCTCATTTTCGAAATGCACTTCGAAATGCCCGGGTTCTCGCCGAAGCCCGGAACAGGGAAACCCTTTGGGAGAAAGTTCTGGACACCACTCGAACCGCCGTATTTCTATTTGACAAGAATGGACGACTCCTTTATCGGAACCTGCGCGCAGAGGCCATCGAAAAGGATCTTCCAGGACCCGCCTATTCCGAGTTGGTCGAATGCATTCGCTCCCTGGCAAAAGGGAGGCTTTCGTCCTCCCACTGGGGCCCGTATTCGCTTTCTTCCCTTCATTTTGTTTCGCCGACCGATGGTCGGCCCTACCGTGCTGTCATGGCCACCCGATCAACCCCATGGACCGTTGACAGACGTCTCCTCGCTACAAAATTTCGGCTGAGCCCTCGCGAGGCAGATATTGCCCTCCTGGTCTGCAAGGGGTTTACGGACCCGGAAATCGCCAACTTGCTGAACATCGCCTTTTCCACGGTTCGCACTCACCTTAAGCACCTTTTCTCCAAACTGGACGTGACCAACCGGACCGAGCTTATCTTCGCCTTAATGGAGGACCTGGTGGACTTCAGTTTTTAACCGCCTTTTCCCTGCCCAAGAAAAAACAGATCTGTCGATCAAAAATTTCCGTGGTCTCTGATTTTTTGAGTATCCCCAGAATTGGGGATGTACAAGACCTCTTCCATTGTGTTCTCCTGTGGTTCAAGAGGCGCATAAGGGGACACGCATCCCGTTTGAAACATGGACCCTGTAAGACAAAGGAGGCAGACAATGGACAAAAAGACCGGAGAAATGGATCGAAGAACCTTTTTGAAGTCCACCCTGGCCGCAGGTGCAGGTCTTGCCCTAACAGGCGCCATGGGGGACCTGGCCTGGGGGAAGGCTCCATCCCATGAGAACGTGGCAGACCTTTCGCTTACCGAGCTCTCCAAGATGATTCAGCGGGGGGATCTGACATCCAAGGAGCTTGTGGAAATCTATCTGGGCCGCATCCAGAAGTACGGCGGGACTGAAAAGCTGAACGCCTATATTACCGTGGTTGGCGATGCGGCCCTCAAGCAGGCTGAGGAATTGGATCGACTGGCCAAGGCTGGCAAATTCAAAGGTCCCCTCCACGGGTTGCCCATTGCGGTCAAAGACAACCTGGATACCCAGGATATGAGAACAACCGGGGGCTCCAAAATCCTTGCCCAATGGAAGCCCGGAAAGGATGCCCATGTGGTCCGACGTCTGAGGGAGGCAGGGGCCATTATCCTGGGAAAGACAAACATGCATGAATTCGCTTTTGGCATTACCACCAACAATACCCACTACGGCCCGGCCCGAAACCCATACGATCTATCCAGAATCCCAGGGGGTTCCAGCGGTGGGTCAGGCGTTGCAGCCGCGGCGGGCCTCTGTGCCGCTGCTATTGGAACAGACACCGGAGGGTCTGTCAGAATTCCTGCGGCCCTTTGTGGCGTCGTCGGCATGAAAGCAACCTTGGGCAGGGTCGGGAGAGGAGGTCTCATGTATCTCTCCTTTACCCGCGATGTGATTGGACCTATCACGCGAACTGTCCCAGACTCGGCCCTCATACTGGGTGTCATTTCAGGGTCGGATCCAAGGGACCCCGAAAGTTCATCGAGAAAGGTTCCCGATTTTCTCTCCTCCTTAAAAGACGGTGTCCGTGGCAAGACCTTTGGCATCCCCAGAAAACTCTTCTTCGAGGATGTGGATCCCGACACGGGCAAAATTATGGATGACGCCATCGTGGTGATCAAGGATCTTGGCGGCAAAATCAAGGAGGTGGAGATCAAACACATGGATATCGCCACTCCCACGGGCTTCTCCATTGTGCTTGCCGAATGCATTTATCTCATTGAAGATTACCTCAAGAGACTTGACCCGGAGGCAACGATTGAGAAGTATGCAGATCAATTCGGGCTGGATGTAAACCCTCCGATCGTCGGCTCCAAGGAAAAACCCGTTCCCGGGTATGTATACGCCAAGGCCGTGAGAAAGGACCGCAACCTCATGATCAAAGGATTTGAAGAGGGTATGAATGGTATTGACGCCCTGCTTATGCCCACAACTCCTCTCCCCGCGTGCAAAATTGGGGATGATAAAGACACGGAATTGAACGGGAAAAAGGTCGATACGTTTCTGACTTACATCCGCAACTGCGATCCGGTCAGTGTGGTGGGATATCCAGCTATCACGGTCCCTGCCGGAACCAGCCGGGCTGGTTTGCCCATTGGTCTGCAGATTGTCGCCAAACCGTGGGAGGAATCCCAACTATTTGGAATAGCCAATGATTTCGAGCAGGCCACAAGAGTGCGCAAGGCACCTAAGCTGTAGAGGTCCCTATCAGGTTGGTGCCTTGCGATGATAGGTTTCCAAATAGACTTTTAGCCCTGACACACTTACGCGATCTACCTAACGGCCCGGACCAGTTGATTCCGGGCCGTTCTATTCTCGTCATTCCTTAAATGTGCTTTGATGTGTTCAACCCACTTTTTCCGTATCTGAACTCCAATTTCTGTCATACCTGTTATTTTATTTAGTGCGTTATCGCCAGATTTTCTGTCACAAGAAACAAGAAGATGATTGTGAGAGGGTGACGTCTTTAATTTGGAATAATGGAAATATGGAATGATGGATTGAAAACCGGAATGTTGGCATATGGGAATGATGGGCTTTAACCCTCTGGACCCTGATCCTTTCAACCTTTGAACGGAATGATGGAATCATGGGTTTAAGGAAAAAGGCCTTTCCTGGTTGATCCAGGTTCCTTTCCCAAGCTTCCAGTATTCCACCATTCCAGATGTCTGGCAACATCGCCCCCCCTTGATATTAGGTAGTCACTCGATAACGACTTTGGTTGCGGTCAGCCGCTTTAGTATATTGATATTAATTGATATTTTATTTTCAACCTCTCAAATTCACCTTCCCTTGACCGCTTCGTACACTTCTCGGGAACTGTCTACAGGGATATGCCCGAACCAATCATCTCCTCGATAATTATAATAGTTGAAGGGCGGACCTTCGAAGACGTATTCCCCGTCGACACTGAGCCCCCAATGATCTGTGGTATAGAGCTTCCCTCCTTCCAATTTGGTCACCCATTCCTGCTCTCCTCGCATGTAGGTTGAGAATTTGTAACTGATGTAATCGCTGCTCTTCATCCGATTTTGATGGCTGGCAAGGCTCGATTGCCGCATCTCGTCTGCATAACGAGACATCATCGAAGACGTTTTCTTCATCAATTCTCTCACCCTCTGCATTCCCTGACGGACATATTCCGCAGCCCATTGTTCGTTGAGACGGTAACTCTCAGCTATCTTGATAAGAGAAGGAAGCTGCTGACCAAACTGGAAGGATGGTCCCCAAATGCCCATCACAATGATACCCCATTGCCCCGCGTTGTCAGGGGGAGAACCAAACACATCGTAATAACCGGTACAGGAGACGCCATGCCTATTCGTTACCGAGATCAATGCAAGCTCCGCATCAACTCTCTTCTTTAGATAAGCAGAGGCTCTATTGGCCCATGCTTGATTCGAGTAGCGCTCAAGCACCCTGTGATTGGTTCCACCGGAATGTTTACTGGCTGTGATCAGGGCGTCGACGGGCGGCATATATTCATAGTGAAGGCCAGGAATGTTGACGCTGTTAAAGTAAGGAATCCGGGATTTCGCGACAAAACTGATATGGGTATAAAGATACCCGCTATCTTCCTGAGGGGACGTGCAAAGTGCTGCGCCCTTCCCGGCTATGAAGTTCCAGCCCTCCGGGACCAGGAGCGAACAAGTGCGGTCGGGCGAAAAAGTCTGTTTCATTGGTGGTGTCGTGGGTCCCTTTTGTTTCCCCTGGGAGTAGTCTTGAGAAGCAAGGCTCTGATACTTCTGATCGTCAAGAACGGTGATGTTCGTGATGATGGTCAAAAGGGTGGGAACCATTTCTTTATATTGCTTCGAGGGTGCCTCGTATCCAAATACTGATGCGTTGGGTCGTTTGACGTTGAACGTGTATTTCCCTTCGATAGGAGTATTCTTCAGGCCGCTCCGATGATATTTAATTACCGTATGCGTCCGATCCTTGCTGCTTCTGGCTTCCACAATTTTCAAGTCGGGCATCTGCATGGTAATGTTTTTCAACGTTGCACCTGCAAAGGTAACCGCATCGAGATTCGAATCGATGGTTTCCAGAAAGGTCGTACTCGCAAAGCAGAGGTCCTGTGGGTCGCTGACAAAGACCATCTTGCCATTGGGGTATTTTTGGGTGCTGACCTTCCATCCTTTAGGTCTGTAAACCCCAAAGGCTCCGTCCTCTGTCACATAATATTCATATTTCGAGAAATCTGGCTTTCCTTGGGCTTGCACTTCTCGCGACGAAAACCCAATGATCAGAATGCCGATCAAAAGGATAAAATGCCTGAGAGTCATAGCTAACCTTCTTCTTTGGCGAGTAGTTTGACGAAATGAGCAACGGTAATTGAAATCTGCATTGAATTGAGTATACAAAAAAGTAGCCTCCACATCAAGAAGTAACGCAAATGGATTATAATGCCTATTAACGCCGGAACTATCTCAGTCGCAGAGAGTGGCCGAAGGTGCCTCAGTGTATCCAGAGTACGTCTGCTGGCATCTAACATATCCACTATCGCATTATGTGTTGCCACGGAAAGCCTGAGCGAGTGGTAGACACCAATATCACAACGCAAGAATTGGCTGTCCATAGAACGTCCTGGGCCTGTTCTCTTTTACTGTTCTGTAGCAACGATACGGGACGAGCTTACTCATAAAAGATTGGCCAAATAAACCCATTTGCTCTATTATCACATCATGAAGCGGTCAGGGTTGGCAATGTTGGCATAAAATTCAAAAGGCGAAAGGAGGAAGACCATGGCAAAAGGGAGCACATACAACATCATGGAGCTGGTTGGAACAAGTGATAAATCCTGGGAAGAAGCGGCCAAATTGGCAGTGGAAACCGCTGCAGAGACCGTAAGGGATCTGAGGGTTGCCGAAGTCATTCAATTGGATATGACCGTAGAGAACGGCAAGGTAACCAGTTACAGGGCCAAGATCAATGTTTCATTCAAGTACCAAAAAGAGGCATAGCCAAATGGCAAATAACGTATCAGTTTTTAGCATCCGGATTTACGGGTGCATTGCCAGTTTATTGAACTTTATCCCCAACGGTCTTCATTATCCTCGGTCAATACCGCTCCTGAAATCTGAATTCAGCTGTCAGTGGAAAACCGTGAACGGATATCTGAACTCCTATTTATAAACAAATCTAATCGGAGTGGAGGCCGGAAAGGTCTTCACTCCGGCAAACTCTTATTGGCAACCTATCTAACCGATATTTAATCATATTTTAGCATAGAAAGCTTGAACCGAATGGCAGATATCCGTAATATTCGGGGGTGCTGAATCCGTGACATATCCAGAAGGTAAGTTTCTGTGGCGCTCTCTTTTCAGGATAATGATATGACTGGCTTAATGATACGCACGAGAGTTCACGCTCATATTAAATCGAATTACTTACCGAATTCTATCCTGATCGCCAGATAATACTTGAATGCGGTCGATCAATTTCGATATTGCGTTAAACCAATCCTCTTTTTTAGTAATTAGGGGCTCAAAAGGTGGATAGCTTTTAGCACCAGGGTTTTTCCCATAAACTATCTGCTCCCAATTTTGTTTGCCGGATCTTGATTTGATCAATTTTCGACTAGCTCCTGGAATAAGTGAAGCCACTTCATCTAGATAATCAAGACAGGCATCAAGCGGCCATCCAAGTTTACGAAACCGAGTATAAAGTCGAAGTGTTTGAGATAGAGTTCCATTCTTGTTTAACTGCCCCAGAGTAAAGAAGTGTCCTGATTCGGGATCATCATATTTTAACAAGGGTCCGGCATCCATCCAGTCTATACGTAGCCCATGCTCTTCAGCGTGATCCAGAACCCATTTTGCAAACTGGACAGATTTATCACCAGATGATTTTTGCAGTTCTTCGAAGAATTCCTCCTCCGTGATCCGCTTCCTTGTAGACGACGTTTTTGAGTCTTCGGGTGGTAACGTCACACTGATATCTGAATACGACGCAGGGATCTTTAATTCCACAATGGCCCGAACGATTTCTTTCGTCCTTGCCAATATTTTGGGCTGAATATAGAGTGTTGTTTTCCGTTCAGGACCTTCGCGATATACCGCCAACTCAACCAGTGCCAGTGAATACCCGAGATGAGGCGTCTGTTGCAGAAACTCAGCCATTCTCTCAACACCTTCTTGAATACCATCCCCCACTATTAGAAGAAGGAATCGCCCTTTCCGTAGATTGCGGGTCACGCGGTCGATAAAGACAGTTTCGTCGAAGTCATCGCCCTCGATGTCGGAAAACTGACTTATGAGTGGATCAGCGGTTCTGGTCTCACGTGTCTCCGATTTGTTTATGGCTGCAATGAACTCCTCATAACTCCAGGCTGCGATTTCCTTTGCATAGTCAATCAGTTGAGCCACTACTGATCTTCGGGCTTCTGGATTTCTCCACAATTTGGTTTCAACGAGGGTTATGTACCCCTTGCTGTTCATGTAGAGCAAATCAACTGGACCCGCATTTGTCACCAGTTCACGAACGATAGGGATGGAGCCATCAAAGGCCGGCTCAAGGTCTGGAAATGGCAATATGGTAGGGTTTTCAAAGAGCAACTTCTGGAGCCAGTCCTCGCTGAAAACTTTTTCCATCAACGGAACCCGTTGCAGTATTATAGTCTCGCCATCTCGAATCAATACCGGTGATGCATATTGGTCGTTTTCCATTTTTCTCCTTTGAGCTACTGAATATTTCTATTGAATTGAGGTTTAACCATCTCTCATATCGAGCCTCCAGATGAACTCTTCAATGCATGGATGTCCAATCTCTTGCGTGTGTCTAGAAATATCTACCTCATTTCCATCGAATTCAAGGTCCCAGGCTATCCTGTCTTCGATCCACTCCAATGAATTCTCATCCCAGATAGGCCAATTTTTGCTGTCTGTCTCGATTCCAAGATAAACCGTTCGGGAATTGGTATCCCAAACCTGAAAAAGGTTATCATTCAAATCGTACTTGCGGTCCCGAGACTGCTCGATGAGGACCATTTCTTCGTCATAGATGTATAAGGTGGTCTTAGGAGGCCAATCGGTTGTTTGCGGTGTACGGATTGGCATGTCTTATCCCTTTCTTGAATGGATCTGATATCGAATTTTGTTCATTCTGAATGATACATTCCCACAGGTCAACCACTCTGCAAAGGATGATCCTGCATGGGGCTATAAACGTGGCCCTCTTCCGCCACGACACCCCCTTCGTACCTCTTCGCCATTCTCTCCGCTTCTGCCCTAATCTCCTCCCTCAATGACTCCGGTTTCAAGACCTCGGCATTCGACCCCCAGGTCATTATCCAGAAGCGTATCTCGTCGGTCCCGGCCACCTGAGCCTCAAAGATGATGGACCCGTCATCCTGCTGATGGATCTTTTGCGATTCATGCCAGATCTTCTCCTTGATATACCCGGCCACATCGGGATGGAACCACACCTTTATATGAACAGGCGGCCCCTGATACACGCCGAAGCTCGATCCCATGAAATCGTCCAGATTGAAATCCTCCGGGACCTTGAAGGTCTCCCTGGTCTGGTGGAGCATCTTGATCCGGTCCAGGGCGAATATCCGAACCTCGTTTCGCATGTGGCAGAGGCCGATCAGGTAAAAGGTCCCGTCGAAGAACCAGACCCGGTAGGGGTCCACCTTTCGGCGGGTCTCTTTTTTCCGGCTCATGGTGTAATAGACGATCTCGATGGTCTTGTGATTAAGGGCCGCGTCGGTGCCCCGGTTGAGGATCTCCTTGAACCTGCCATAATCTTTGTAGGGTTTAATGGATAGCTGGAGGGTCTTCTCGACGTTCTCAAGGTATTTAATGGATTCCGGCGGGAGGGTGGTCTTAACCTTTTGGAGGAGCGATTCCAGGGATTCGTAGAATGCCGTGTCCTTGAACACCTTGAGCATGTCCCTCCCGAAATAGAGGGCCATCAGCTCGGTCAGAGAAAAGGGGACCGGCATCTGGTGCTTAACCGTATCCAGGAGCGACCAGAGATTCTTCCCATCAGATCTTTCAGTATAGATGGGAAACCCGGCCGCCTGCAGGGCTTCCATATCTCGATAAAGAGTTCGGGGGTTGCATTCCAGTTCCTGGGCCAGTTCTGACGCCGATTTGCCCCTTCGTGACGATATCAAGGTCTGGATGATCCTCCACTGCCTGCCCAACTGGTCCCCTCTGGCCATGGCAATCCCCCTGCCTACCCATCAGGCCTCAAATATCTCTGAGAAAAAAGCTCTGTGATCCATGTCAGATATAATCTTCACCAATAAATCACAAGGTTAACGACTTTATCAACAAAAATAGCAATCTCCTTACCAAAAAAATTCCTAAAAAAACGCATTTTCCTGAAAAAAAGTTCTGAGTCTGTGACCGTATATGACAAAACCATATGCTAAGGTGTGGCCATGCAGGACAGGAAAGCGGTCTCGCTGAACACATAAGCAATCAAAATAATTAACAATTGACTAAAGACAGGCCGTCAGCGGAAAAAATGGCCAATCTTGAAGCCTTGAAAAGGAAAAATGCGACATGAAGGTGCCATGGATATCGAAAAGAGAGATCTCTGACAAGGCCATGACCCT
>Ga0068712_1005359_pt1 | contig 10119 bp, 10 predicted proteins | sample MTBAKSrepl1MetaG_FD_62987 | JGI IMG/M metagenome (GOLD analysis project Ga0068712, IMG submission 62987) | Enrichment culture microbial communities from Arthur Kill intertidal strait, New Jersey, USA, that are MTBE-degrading - MTBE-AKS1... | ecosystem: Environmental > Aquatic > Marine >... | reverse complement strand
CTTTCGTGTTTTTTTTGTCATGGGATTCCCGTTTATCCGTAATTTCAAAAATATAAATTGAACCCGGCGACCTGTCAAGGACGGATTTTCTTGACATGAGGGGGTTATTTATTTAGTGTCCCTCGATATACAGGGTTATCTCCACTCTAAAACAAGGATACTTTGGAGGAGAAATGATTGGTGTATTGATTATAACTCACGGCAATCTGGGACATGAACTGATAAAGGCCGCCGAAATGATAAAGGGTGACACGCGCGGGATCGCCTCTATTTCGCTGGATGCCTCTACCGCCGTGGAAGACATCAAGAAAACCATTACGGCCGCCATAAAAAAGGCCGATACCGGTGAAGGCGTGCTCGTGCTGACCGACCTTTTTGGAGGAACGCCGTCAAATATTTCTCTCTCCTTCCTGAAGGAAGATAAGGTCGAAGTGGTGACCGGCGTGAATCTTCCCATGCTGCTCAAGATATCGGACATACGGGAAGACAAAAAAAAGCTGGCCGAATTTGCCAATCTCGTGAAGGTGTACGGCAGAAAAAACATCTACCTGGCCAGTGAAATCTTAAACAGAAAAGCGAGTGAGTGATCTGGTACGGCTCCCATCAACACATCCTTCTCTGATACGAGTAGATAACAGGCTGGTTCATGGCCAGATACTGGAGGCGTGGGTCCCTTTTATCGGCGCTTCGCGCATCGTGGTGGTCAGCGACGAGGTGGTGGGCGATCTGCTTCGGGAAACGGTTATCAGGATGGCAGTTCCTCAGCAGATAGAAACGCACATCTTCGGAATCGAAGAATTTTCACAGGGCGATGTCCACAGGAAATTTCTTGAAGAGAAAAGCATCATCCTCTTTCAAAGCGTCGATGACCTGCTCGATGCCGTCCGACTGGGTTTCGGATTTAAGAGTCTGAATATAGGCAATGCCTTCGCCGAAACGGGAGTTTTCCATCCGACGCCATCCATCTCTCTCACCGAAGATCACGTGAAAGGGTTGATTTGTCTTGCCGATTCAGGCGTCAAGATAGAACTCCGGTGCGTGCCAAGGGACCGCCCCGTGGATTTTGTGAGAGCGGGGAAGGCGTTCATCAAAACCCGAACGTGACGTTTATCCCGGATACAAAAACAGGGGAAGACGCAATCCCAACGGTGACGGCATTGTTCTCAGCCGGAAAAATTGCCGCATACTATCTCTCGTTATAAAGGCATGCCATGTGGTTACACTCGCTGGGGGTGGCCTTTCTGGGTGGTGTTATCTGCCTGGATCGGGTGTTCCTCCAAGCCATGATATCGCGTCCCATTGTCGCCGGGCCCGTTATCGGGTTGGTCCTTTCCGAACCCCTGACCGGTCTGACAATCGGGGCCTTCATAGAACTCCTGTGGATCGACAGACTCCCCATGGGGCTCTACATCCCTCCCAATGATTCGGTCGCCACGGTTCTCGCAACAGCGGGCGCCATACTGGCGGGGAGGGAACTGGGTTCCATTCCCCGTGAGCTTATCGCTCTTGCCATCCTTCTCTTTCTCCCGACAGCTTTTCTCGCCCAGCAGGTCGATATCTGGATCGCGAAGACCAATGCAAGACTTTCCCGGAAAGCCTCTGAATACGCCCGGCAGGGCGACATACGGGGGCTTGCCAGGGAGCATCGGTTCGGGCTTATCAAAACATTTACGGGCGCATTTCTCGTCATTATTGTGTGTGTTGTGCCGGGCGTGATGATTCTCGCGTGGGTATTTCCCCTTCTTCCGGAGAGGGTTCTGAAGGCTCTCGCGTATACCTATACCTTCATCCCCGTCCTCGGCATCGCGGTGGCGCTGAATACGATCAAATTGCGCGGAACCATCCCGCTCTTCGCGGGGATCTTCCTTGTGGCGGTCACCCTTTTGAAGATTTTCTAGACAGCATTCATTCCATGAAATCGAGCGCTTTGGATATCGAAACACGTGAAATGACGGCCGATGATCTCGATCATGTTCTCGTGATCGAGCGCGCCTCCTTTCCTGTCCCCTGGTCGAGAAACATATTCATGGGAGAGATAGAAAACTCCTTTTGTCACAGCCTGGTGGCCCATGTGAAGGGACGTATTGTCGGATATATATGCTTTGCCATCGTATGCGATGAAATTCACCTGAGGAATATTGCCGTCCATCATAAGTGGAAGAGACGCGGTGTGGCCTCGGCGCTTCTCTCGCGCATGGTGGCCGTTTCATCCTCGGAGAAGGCCCGATACGGCACACTGGAGGTACGGAAATCAAATACGCCCGCATTAAATTTGTACAAAAAATTCGGCTTTGTGGTAGAAGGGATACGGCCCGCTTATTACTCGGAAACGAGGGAGGACGCCCTGATCATGTGGGCGGATTTTGGATTGTGAAACCGGATATCTGCGCAACGGTTTTCTCTCAAAGGGAAACCATCAAGAGACACTTTCTACTGACCGTCACGGTCCCGGCTTATTTCGGGGAAGCTCTTCCCGGACAGTTCGTCATGGTACGGCCGCAGGGATGCGCCGCGCCTTTTCTCTCTCGTCCTTTCAGCATCTATTCCGTCCAGCCACGGGGTGATGATACCTGTCTGGAGATATTCTACCAAGTGGTGGGGGAGGGGACGGAGAAACTGTCGAAACTGGCGGCAGGGGATCTTCTCAGTATCCGGGGTCCCCTGGGAAGAGGATTTGATGTTCCCTCCTCATGCAAAACGATAGTTCTCATTGCGGGCGGGATCGGTGCCGCGCCCCTTTCCTTTCTTGCGCAGCGCTGCCGAGAGGAGATGGATGGTGTTGAATTGATGTGCTACCTGGGCGCGGGAACGGCCGAATCACTCGCCGGTCTGAAGAGGCTTGAGGAAATCTGCACCGAAGTGAAGATAAGCACGGATGACGGAAGCAGGGGATATCACGGCCTGGTCACGGGATTGTTCGAAAAGGATATGGATCGGTACACCGATGACACAGTGAGAATTTACTCCTGCGGCCCCCGCGCCATGCTCAAAAACCTGCAAGCGTTGTTGACGGACAACCGGGCTTCCTGCCAGGTTTCCCTTGAAGAGCGCATGGCATGCGGTTTCGGCGCCTGCCTCGGGTGCGCGGTGAGGATACGGTCCCATGGCGGCGGATTCGTCAGGGTCTGCACGGAAGGGCCGGTCTTCGATATCAGGGATGTGGAGTTCAGTGAATAGTCTCCGGACGGCCGATTGCGACAGGTGCATGGATGAAGGTACATACGAGCGTTGACATAGGCGGCCTCACATTGAAGAACCCGGTCATGACCTCATCGGGGACCTTCGGCTACGGTGAAGAATATGCCGACTACCTTGATATCGGTCGCCTCGGCGCCGTTGTGGTCAAGGGATTGTCCCTGCAGCCAAAAGAAGGGAATCCTCCGCCGCGGATCATGGAAACGGCCGCGGGAATGCTGAACGCCGTCGGTCTCCAGAACGTGGGAGTGGAGGCCTTCATTGAAGAAAAACTGCCCTACCTTCGCACCATCGATCCCGCCGTGGTGGTGAACATATTCGGAAACAGCGTCGAGGAATACGGCAGAATTGCCGCAATCCTGAACGATGCCGACGGGGTGGATGCCCTCGAGGTGAACATCTCATGTCCCAATGTGAAGGAGGGAGGGGTCGCTTTCGGCTCCGATCCGATCCTTGCCGGGGAGGTAACGCGTGCGGTGAAGAGTGTGTCCCGTCTTCCCGTCATCGTGAAGCTGACGCCGAACGTGACGGACATCACCGAGATTGCCCGGAGCGTGGAGACTGCCGGGGCCGATGCCCTCTCCCTTATCAATACGCTCACCGGCATGTCTATCGACATAGAAAAAAGAATCCCTCACCTGAAAAATATCACCGGCGGTCTCTCCGGGCCCGCCATAAAGCCGGTCGCCCTGCGGATGGTATGGGAGACGGTACAGGCCGTCTCCGTCCCCGTTATCGGTGTCGGGGGAATCATGAGCGCCTCGGACGCCCTTGAATTTCTCATCGCCGGCGCGCGGGCCATCCAGATCGGGACGGCACATTTTCTCGATCCCTCCGCAGCGGCTCATGTGATCGACGGGATCGAACAGTATCTTTCAGAACATGGCATTGATGACATCCGCGATCTGATCGGGACACTCAGGACATGAGATGCCTTCAAGCCAATCAGAGGCGATTGAATGCCGAATACGGACCCATATGATATCATCATAATCGGGGGCGGTCCCGGCGGTTACACCGCAGGCGTCAGGGCCGCTCATCTGGGGCTCAAGGGCTGCGTCATCGAACGGGAGAACCTGGGGGGCGTCTGTCTGAACTGGGGATGCATCCCCACAAAGAACCTTATTCACCAGGCAGGGATATTTCACTCGCGTCTCGAACTGGAGAGGATGGGGTGCTCCGTCGATGCCCGTACGTTTCATTACGAAGAGGTGTACAACCAGTCGCGCGAAGTAGTCCGGACGCTGGTCGGAGGGATCGAGCAGCTCCTGAAAAGAAACAAGGTCGAATATATCCACGCCGCCGCGAAAATCGTGTCACCCGGCCGGGTTGCCCTTGATGACGCAGGCGAGATCTCAGGAAAAAACATCATCATCGCCACAGGATCCCGCCCCCTGCAGATCGAGGGATTCAAATGCGATGAAGATCTGGTGCTTTCTTCGAAAGGAATTCTTTCCCTGAAAGAGCTTCCCGAGAGTCTGATCATCTTGGGGGCCGGCGCCATCGGCTGCGAATTTGCCTATATCATGAACCGGTTCGGGGTGCGGGTGCATCTGGTTGAGATGGAGAATCACATCCTCCCCGGTGAAGACGCGCGGGTGGCGTCCGTTCTCGAACGATCCTTCAAGGAGAACGGCATCAACGTGATAACGGGCGCGAGGGCTGAATCGATGGAGACACTCTCGGGCACCGTATCGATTATACTGACAGAGCAAAAAGGCAACGAGACACGGATCGAGGCCGGGAAGGCGCTGTGCGCGTTCGGGCGGACCCCCAACACGGACGGCATCGGCCTGGAGAATGCGGGATTGAAGACCGGGAAGGGTTTCATCCCCGTGGGCGACTACTACCAAACCGGGATCGAGGGGATCTATGCCGTCGGCGATGTGGTAGAAACGCCGCTTCTGGCGCATGTTGCCGCAAAGGAAGGGGAGATTGCGGTCGAGCATATTGCGGGCCACAAACCGCTTCCCCGCATTGATCCGGATACCATTCCCTCCGCCGTATACTGCGAACCGCAGGTGGCGAGCTTCGGCCTCAGAGAAGAGCGGGCAAAGGAGCGGGGAATTCCTTACAAAAAAGTACAGCTCCCGTATCGCTCGTTAGGCAAGGCCGTTGCCGCCGGGACCACCGAAGGGATGATAAAGGCGCTCTATGATCCGGAAACGCGCGCGATCCTGGGGGCCCATATCGTGGGGCATGACGCCACGGAGCTGATTCATGAAATTCTCCTGGCCCGGACGGCGGGGGTATCTCCCGGAGACATTGCCGGGATGATCCACGCCCACCCAACGCTCTCTGAAGGGATTATGGAGCTGATGCGCATGGTCGATACAGGTGCGTAGAAAGGGTTTACACCCGTTTTTCCGCTACCAGGCGGGCGAAGTGTTCAAATGAACGATCGTAGGTGCGCTCAGCATCCTGATCGAAACAGCAGGCGGGAAGCTGCCGCATGCGCAGGTGATACTGAAGGCAGTCGCAGCAGACCCCCTTGCGGCTGCATGGTTCGTAGGTACAGTTACACCGATCCAGATTCCGTTCCTTTTTACATTCCATTATATTTCTCGTTCCTGTCCTTTATCCTTTCTTTACCGTCTTTGCTTTTCTACTCTGCAATAACTATCATCATAGATTTTTTAATCTTTTCGGCAAGTTCTTCTACTGAAGCCTGTTTTAAGGGGCGTACAGTATCTATGGGTTTTTTGGGGGAAACCGAAGAAAGCAGACCTTGAAGATAGGATATTTTGATGCCGTAATTGATGTTCTGTGGCAAGTCCCCTGTCCATCTGAACATCTTTACCGCATTTATTTTACTTGTAACAATTCCAAGAACTTCGCCTTCCATATTCACCAAAGGGCCGCCGCTGTTGCCTGCCTGTATCGGTACGCTGATTTGCAGGGCGCGGGGATCATCACCTAACCCGGACGTTGAATTGACAACACCTTCAGCAAATTTCGGTTTGACACCCAGTAAGTCAGGATGAGGATATCCGACGGTAAAAATTCTCTCTCCCAATACGGCCGGTTTTGTGGACAGGGGTAAGGCTATGGGAAGAAGCCCGGCGTTCTCCACTTCAAGCAAAGCAAGGTCATTCGCTGTATCATGTGCTGTAACTGTTGCGGGAATCTTTAAGCCATCCTGACGTATCAGGGTGATATTATTATGACCATCAATTACATGGTTGTTCGTAACAACAAAACCAGAGGCTACCGGCCAGCCGGTACCGGAACATGGCTCTGTTTGCGTGGCCTTTTCATTTTTGTAAACCCCTGTTTTTGCATGCGAACAGACATACTCCAGTAGATCTTCACCTATTGAACCTGGCGGCACTGGACTCATCTCTACATCCGCCACTTTCTGAGTATATGACTCGATTATTTTCCCGTTAGAATCACATTTAATATAGCTGACATGGCCAGTCATGCCGCTATCGCAGTCAGCGACATGATAGTATTTTATGCACTTTTTACTGAGATGCGGTTTCGTAAAAGGCACAAACATTGTCCAAAACCAGACCAGTTTATCCTGCCGTCTGATCTTGTCTTCATTAAGAAAAATATAGTCAGTATTGGTTGCTGAAGCATATTTCCATCCCGGAAAATCAGTTTTCTCAAGACACTTTCCCAGGCGATGTCGAGCATCAACATTCCCTTGCTCCGCCGCCTTTTGGTAGCATTCGGCAGCTTTCGTATAGTCTTGAGGAATGCCTTCGCCTTTGTCATACATAACTCCTAGAAAATATTGCGCTCCGATATCCCCCCGCTCGGCGGCCTTATGGTACCACTTAGCAGCCTCTGCATAGTCTTTGCGAATTCCTAGGCCATAATAATACATAACCCCCAGTGCAGTTTGAGATTTAAAAGACCCTTGTTCTGCCGCCTTGCGGTACCATTTTATGGCCTCTGTATAGTCTTTGGTGACACCTTGACCATCGGCATACATAACCCCCAGGTTGTGCTGTGCTAAAACATAACCCTGTTCTGCGGCTTTGCGGTACCACATTAAAGCCTTTGCATAGTCTTGAGGAATGCCTTCGCCGTTAAAGTACATCAACCCCAACTGGTACTGCGCTCGAACATTTCCCTGTTCTGCCGCCCTCCGGCACCATTTTATGGCCTCTGTATAGTCTTTGGTGACACCTTGACCTTTGCCATACATAATCCCCAATTGGTACTGTGCTCGATCATCCCCCTGTTCTGCAGCTTTGCCGCACAACATTAAAGCTTTTGTATAGTCTTGAGGAATACCGTCGCCGTTATAGTACATAAGTCCCAACTGGTACTGTGCTAGAGAATGCCCTTGCTCTGCGGCTTTGCCGTACCACTCTGCAGCTTTTATGTGGTCTTTCTCAACTGGGTGGCCGGCTTCATACATGCTTCCTAAAAAATATTGAGCATTGATATTCCCCTTTTCTGCGGCTAACTGATACCACTTAACAGCCTTCTTGTAGTCTTTGGGTACGCCTTCGCCAAAGAAATACTGTTCACCCAAGTTATATTCAGCTTCGCCATCTTCCTGGCTCGCAGCTTTACCAACATCCGTTGTTTGATCAAAATGTGTATCTTGCGGAAAGTTATTGATAGATGTGCTTGGATGATTTACAGAGCAAGCGCTTAAAAAAAGAACCAACAATAACAATGCCACGCCAGTATGTATCTTTTTCATGGTTGCCTCACTGTTAAGCGCGCTGTTTTCTCATAACTCAACTCCTATCGAGAACAACAGGAATTCTCTTTCCTTTTTGCATCTTTTGATCCTGATTACGTTGATAGTAAATATTGTAAAGCTCACCGGCTTTGTAAGAACTGCGCACCAGGGGACCGCTCACAACACCGGCAAATCCCATCCCAAGGGCGGTTTCGCGCCATTCATCGAATTCATGGGGAGGCACGAAACGCTCAACGGGGAGGTTGCGCTTCGATGGCTGGAGGTATTGTCCGAGGGTCACGATGTCGCATCCCGCATGCGCCAGGTCGTTCAGCGTGCGGCTGATCTCTTCCGAAGTCTCGCCCAGTCCCAGCATCAGCCCCGATTTGACCGGCATTGCCGGGGATTCTTTTTTTGCGCTCTCCAAGAGCGCGAGCGACCGGCGGTATGATGCCTCAGGCCTGACCGCGCCGTAGAGGCGCGGCACCGTTTCGATATTGTGGTTCAGCACATCGGGACGGGCGCTGATGACGGAGGAGAGGACCCGGTGATCGCCTTGAAAATCAGGGATCAATATCTCTACGCGAGCCTCCGGGGACTCTTCGCGAACAGCCAGAATCGTCTCGGTAAAGTGAGACGCGCCGCCATCGGGAAGGTCATCCCGCGTGACGGAGGTGACCACGAGATAGTCCAGATCCATTTCTCGCGCCGCGTCGGCAACCCGAACGGGTTCTTTCGGGTCGGGCGGGGCGGGGCTTCCATGGGAAATCGCGCAAAAACGGCAGCTGCGCGTGCATACGGAACCCAAGATGAGAAAGGTTGCCGTCCCCCGTGAGAAGCATTCACCCCTATTGGGGCACAGGGCCTCTTCGCAGACGGTGTGGAGCCGGTTTTGCCGGATGAGTGCGTGCAGTGCCCGAGAATCATTCTTCCGGGGGAGGGATCTTCTGAGCCATAGTGGTTTTGGTGCTCGCGTCCGCTTCGGGAGATCCATGATATTATCCCGCGAGGCAGGGTTTCCGGGCGGCAGCGGTCTCGTCCAGCCTGCGCACCTTCGGACGGCGGGGCGCCTCTTTCAAGCGGTCGGGGTGATCCTGCGCCTCCTTCACAATGGCCCTCATCGCCTCGATAAAACGGTCCAGATCCTCCTTCGATTCCGTTTCCGTCGGTTCGATCATCAGGGCGCCGTGCACCACGAGCGGGAAATAGATGGTGGGGGGGTGAAAGCCGTAGTCCATGAGACGCTTTGCCATATCCAGCGTCGTGACTTTTTCGGCCTCCTGCAGTCTATCGGAGAAAACGCACTCGTGCATACAGGGCCTGTCATATGGGAGATGCAGCGATTCCTTCAGGTTTTCCTTTATGTAATTCGCGTTGAGGACGGCACGGCTGCTTGCCTGCTTCAATCCCTCGCCCCCCATGGTCATAATGTAGCAGAGCGCCTTGACCATGACGCCGAAGTTGCCATGAAAGGCATGCATTCTCCCGATGGATTCCGGGAAATCTTCCGACAACCGGTAACACCCAGTATCGGACAACACCCTCGGCACAGGCAGAAAGGGGGCCAGAAAATCCTTCACGCACACCGGCCCCGAACCCGGTCCTCCTCCGCCGTGAGGGGTTGAAAAGGTCTTGTGGAGGTTCAGGTGCATGACGTCGAATCCGATCTTTCCCATCTGCACGATCCCCATGACGGCATTCATGTTTGCCCCGTCCCCGTAGACGAGCCCCCCCTTTGCGTGGACGATATCGGCTATCCGGCGGATGTTCTCCTCAAAGAGCCCCAGGGTGTTCGGATTCGTTATCATGATTCCCGCCGTTTCCTCATCCATAACGGCTTCGACGGCTTCGGGAGATACCACCCCCGTTTCACTTGAGGGCACCCCGATGGATGAGAACCCGCAGAGGGAAGCGCTCGCGGGGTTGGTGCCATGGGCGGTATCGGGCACGATGATCTTGGAACGATTCGAGCCTCTGTGTGCGTGATAGGCGTGTATGATGAGCATGCCCGTGAGCTCCCCATGAGCCCCCGCGGCGGGCTGGAGGGTGACGGCATCCATTCCCGTAATCTCGGCAAGATACCGTTCCAGGCGCCACATCAGCTCCAGGGCACCCTGAGACAATTCGGCCGGAAGAAGGGGATGCGCGCAGGCGAATCCCGAAAGGGCGGCCAGCTTTTCGTTGATCTTGGGATTGTATTTCATGGTGCATGAGCCGAGAGGATACATCCCCGTGTCGACACCGAAGTTCCACTGGGAGAGGCGCGTGTAGTGGCG
>Ga0068712_1005357_pt1 | contig 10123 bp, 9 predicted proteins | sample MTBAKSrepl1MetaG_FD_62987 | JGI IMG/M metagenome (GOLD analysis project Ga0068712, IMG submission 62987) | Enrichment culture microbial communities from Arthur Kill intertidal strait, New Jersey, USA, that are MTBE-degrading - MTBE-AKS1... | ecosystem: Environmental > Aquatic > Marine >... | reverse complement strand
CGATTCATCATCTCTTTGTTATCTTTGTATTTTTCTCTGATCTTGGCCAGGCGCGGCTGGAGCTTTTGCATCTCTTTCATGGACTTGTAGCTCTTGTGCGTCAGAGGCCAAAAGAGGATCTTCACGAGGATCGTGAGCAGGATGATTGAAAAACCATAGTTGTGGATATACTGATTGAAAAATCTGAGGAGGTGGAGGAGGGGCTTGGCGATAATATCGGTCCAGCCGAAGTCGACCACCCGGTCGAGGTCGCGGCCGACCTCCTCGAGGCTTCCGAGATCCCGCGGACCCAGATAGAGGCCGTATTTCGCAGAGGCCGCCTGGCCCGCTCCAATCGTTACCGCGGATGGAACGTAGACGCCCTGCAGCCATCCGTTCGCCAGCATTTCAGCCTGAACCCGCCCCTCCGTCAGCGGCTCGGGGGGCAACAAGGCCCTCATGAAATAATCGTCTTCATAAGCCAGCCAGTTGATATGGCCATTGAACTGTTTCTGCTCGGAAGGATCCTCCAGCTTCACCTCTTCGAGGCTTCTGTCCTGATACAAGACCAGCCCGACATAGCTGTAGTATCCCTTCTTTTCCTTCGGCGGAACGGCCGTCAGCCCCGCTTTGAACGCGCCGGTCACAGGAGCGGTGCCCTCGTTCCTGACCTCGCTTTCGACATCGACGGCATACGATCCAGCGCTGAACCGGTAAACCTGCCTGTGGACCAGGCCCTCTGGCGTGCGGCGCTCGAAGACCACCTCCTGGGTCCCTCCCCCCTCGGTCAGCGTCAGGCTGTCAACGCCCACTTCGAAAGCCAGGTTCCGATCCACGGAGAGGACTGGATCTCCGAACTGGACCCCCGTAAAATCTCCCGCACCCGACATGTAGCGCAGCAGCTCGATCCATGGCGACTCGGGGGAGTTTGTCTCGCGGTACCGCTTCAGCTTGAAGCTCTTGAAGGTGGGGCCCACATTGGTCATCACCGCGCGATAGAGGGGGGTCTCGATCACAACCTCCTTCTGCGCGATCTGCCCGCCTGGGTCTGCGGGCGGCTGGGGCCCGGCAGAAGGCGCAACGGGTTGGGGAACCGCCGGATCGACCGCCTGCGTTTCCGCAGGGGCAGACAAAGCACTTTCGGCCGCCGGTTCACTTTGCGCAGGTCTTTCCTCCTCCTTCGGAGCAAAGAGAAGCGACCACCCGATCAGCACAACGAAGGATAAAACGAATGCCAGTATCGTTCTTTTTTCCATGTTCAAAGCTCTTTGGTTTCCGAGGCGCCACCAGGGCCTTTCGCCGGCCGGACCGGGGCTGCTCCTGCGGGGCGGGGATTCAAACGGGATATAGGCAGGAACCGCAAACGGCCGCGCGCTCTCCACGCCTGCCTTCAGACAAAATCATCCGATTCGGGTCAAACCAGAGGGTCATAGCCGCCTGGGTGGAAAGGATGGCACTTCAGGATCCTCAGAAGGGCCAGAATGCCCCCTTTTACGACCCCATACTTCATGAAGGCATCCCGGGCATAAGACGAACAGGTTGGATAAAAACGGCAGGAAGGAGGCCACAAAGGCGAGAGAAAACGCTGATAACACCCGATCAAGCCTACCGGGATATACCGGGCATTAAACAAACAATTCCTTATCGAAAAAGATCTCCTCAAGCTCTTCAACAACCTCAAAGAGGCTCAGGCTGCCAGCTTCCTTCTTCGCGATGATCAGAACATCATAGCCCCGGGGAAATTCGACCTTGTGCAGCCTGAAAAATTCGCGCATCAGGCGTTTGGCGCGATTCCGCTGAACGGCGTTGCCTGTCCTTCTGCTGGCCGTGACCCCCAACCGTGTGCATCCCAGCCCATTTCGCAGGCACTTGACAACAAAATGCCTGCTTTGCCGGCGCTTCCCCAACTGATCGACATGGATAAAATCCGGTCGGGCCAATAACCTTTCGTTTTTCGGCAGGGAAAAATCGCCCATACCTGAACCGCAGAGGGCCGGATCGACAAGGCCCCTATACGGTTAAACGCTTGCGGCCTTTCGCCCTGCGACGCCTCAAGACGTTGATCCCGCCCCGTGTTTTCATGCGGGCCCTGAAGCCATGAGTCCGTGCTTTCTTGATATTGCTGGGTTGATAGGTCCTCTTCATGATTCCTCACCATCTGCTATGGAGATGAACGGTATTCCCCGTCCGGAAGCGCCTGACGGGAACATGCCTGCCGACAACAGGTCAGGAAGCCCCGGATGCTGCATTGGAAGCCAGATGGACAGATCGATCTCCGGCTAGGCTGTGATCCCCCATGACCCGGCCCGAACACTTCAATCCAGATCTCCTGCGGGGGCTTCCCGAACGATTCTAAAGTAAATGGTCATTTAAGCATCCACTCTTGAAGATGTCAAGGCAAATCATTTTGGCCATTTTTGTGTTTGATCATTCATGCAATTTCCTTTAATAAGATAGGATTGAAGTGCCGCTGATTCAGAAAGGAGATCTGCATGCTTTTCGATCCCGTTTTGGGCTTGTTTTCCAACGATTTAGCCATCGACCTCGGTACAGCCAACACCCTTGTCTACGTGAAGGGGAAGGGCATCGTCCTGAGCGAGCCTTCCGTAGTTGCCGTTCGCAAAGACGCCAAGGGCACCAACAGGGTGCTCGCGGTCGGGCGCGAGGCCAAGATGATGGTCGGCCGAACCCCGGGGAACATCGTGGCGATCCGCCCCATGAAAGACGGGGTCATCGCCGATTTCGAGATCACCGAGGCCATGCTGCGTCACTTCATCCGCAAGGTGCACAACCGTCGGAACCTCCTCCGTCCCCGCATCATCATCTGTGTCCCGAGCGGCATTACGCAGGTCGAAAAAAGGGCTGTCCGTGAATCAGCGGAATCCGCCGGCGCGCGAGAGGTCTTCCTGATCGAAGAACCGATGGCCGCGGCGATCGGGGCCGGTCTACCCATTACGGAACCAACCGCCAACATGGTCGTCGACATCGGCGGCGGCACGACGGAGGTTGCCGTCATTTCCCTCGCGGGCATTGTATACAGCCGGTCGGTCCGGGTCGCCGGAGACAAGATGGACGACGCCATTCTGCAATACATCAAACGCAAATACAACCTCCTGATCGGCGTCCGGACATCTGAGATCATCAAAACCACCATCGGAAACGCCTATCCCAGCAAGGAGATCCAGACCATCGAAGTCAAGGGGCGTGACCTCGTCACGGGCATTCCCAAGATCCTGACGATCGACTCGGAAGAGGTTCGCAGCGCCATCTCGGAGCAGGTCGAAACCATTGTCGAAACGGTACGGATCGCCCTGGAGCAGACTCCGCCCGAACTCGCAGCGGATATCGTGGACAAAGGCATCATGTTGACGGGCGGCGGATCCCTGCTCAAAAACCTCGATGTGCTGCTGCGGGAAGAGACGAAACTACCGATAACGGTGGCGGAAGACCCCCTCGCGGCCGTCGTGCTTGGTTCCGGAAAGGCATTGGATACATTGGCTATTTTAAAAGAAGTCGCCGTGAGCACCTAGCCGGTCTGCCGGTCTCCCCTCTCGAAAAAGACTTTTTGACCCTTGTCCGAAGCGAAGCGCCGAGATTGACCAAAAAGACCATTTCCGGATAAAATCTAGATCGTATCCATCCGGAAATGATTTCCCGGTAGAACCCAGTTTGGAAATGATTCCCCGGTAGAACCCAGTTTCCAATCCGGAAATGAGGATTTTTGGCCAATATCAAGGAAATCGAGCGTTTGCGCGGAGGCGACCTGTCGGTCGCCGCACAAGCAAACGCGCAGATTGACGCCGAGATTGGCCAAAAAGACCATTTCCGGATGGAATCCAGATAGCTTGCTGAGAGCATTTATGACCGGTGCCCTGCCGAGAAAAGCGCCTCATTGTACTGAACCGAATCGGAATGCCTGGATGCTGTGAGCTTTTTTCGCAGAATTTGGATATGGATTTTTTTTCTGGCCTTCGTCCTGTTCCTCTTTTCATCGAGCCCGAACAGCGGCAACAGCTGGAATACGCTTGAAAGGCTGTTCGTCGAGATTACCGCCCCTCTTCAGAATTTCTTCACCCGGACGGTCCAGGCGACCAAGGATTTCTGGCTCGACTATTTCTATCTTGTCGATGTGCGTCAGGAAAACGAGCGTTTCAAAGCCGAAATCCAATCTCTCAGGATGGAGAATCAGCGTTATCGGGAAATGGCGGCCGGCTATGAGCGCCTGCAGAACCTGCTCCAATTCCGGCGCACCATCGACCATCCGGTTCTCGCCGCCCGTGTGATCGGTCGTGATCCGAGCGGCTGGTTCAAGTCCATCATCATCGACAAGGGGGCAAAAGACGGGTTGACCATCAGCATGCCCGTGGTCAACGGCGACGGTCTTGTGGGGCGTATCGTAGCCCTTTCACCCCATTATGCCCAAGTTCTTCTCCTGATCGATCAGAACAGCGCCGTGGACATCCTCATCCTGCCGTCACGGGACCGGGGAATCCTGCGTGGGCAATCTTCGGAAGCCTGTCGGTTGGACTACGTCGCAAAGGCTTCGAACGTCCGGGAGGACGATCCGGTTATCACCTCCGGGCTCGCGGGCGTCTTTCCCAAAGGCATCCCGGTCGGCCATGTCCTGACCGTTGCGGAGCCCCGCGGCGAGCTGTTCAAAAAGGTCACCGTCAAAACCGCTGTTGATTTTTCGAAGCTCGAAGAAGTGCTGGTCATTTTGAGACCCAGGGAGGAAGAAACATCCATCTTCAGGAACGAGCAAACAGACAAGTAGTATTGCACACCTTTCTTTGGCTCCTTGGTCTGACCTACACCCTTCTGAGGGGGGACCTCGCCGAACGTTTCGACGTCCTTTTTTCCCACCTGGACATCCTGACGGTCCTGACGGTCTATGCCTTCCACGCCTTCGGGGCTGTGTCCGCAGGCGTGTTCGCCCTTGCGCAGGGGCTCTGCATGGATCTTTTCAGCCATGGGAAGGCAGGCCTCTTTCCTCTCTTGTATCTCACCACGGTGGCAGCCGTAGCTGTTCTTCGGCGTCTTTTCGAACTCGGGAACCCCAAAGGCCAGGTGATCATCTGCACCGCGGCGGAAATCTGCATTCATACCGTTCGAGCGTTTCTCTTCATCCTGCTCTTCCCGGCACTCTCCCCCTCGTTTCAATCCTTCTTGAACTCAGCCCTGATTTCTGCCACCATGACAGGGCTGTCAGGGCCGATCATCTTCCTCCTGCTTGACCGGCTGAGCGCCGTCCTGACGAAAAGCGCCGCCAGCGGGCCGAATGGGAAGATCGGGTGACGTCTGCCTGCCGGCTGAGCAGCGCCCTGCCGCTTCGTTTCAACCGAACATCGAACAGATGATGGAGAAGCAATCGATTTGCACACGTTCGGGTCTGATTCCACCTCTGCTAAAACTCTGCACCGGCATATCCGGATTGCAATGGTGCTGGCGTTTTCGGCCTTCGCCGTGCTGATGCTGCGGCTGTGGTTCCTGCAGATCCTGCAGGGGCCGACGTTCAGGGAAAAATCCGAGAACAATCGTATCCGGCTCCGCGATATCGCTCCTTTCCGGGGGATGATCCTCGACCGCAACGGAGAGGTCCTGGCCGACAACAGGCCGGCGTATGATCTTTACTTCATCCCTGAAGAGGTTCAAAACCAGGACCGGCTTTTGAACGAACTGTCTCAAATGACGGGTCTCGATCCGCTCAAGGCGCGAGCTGCCATCGACAAGACGGGCGCCCGATACCCCTTTCTGCCCGTCTGCCTCATCCGTGACATGCAGCGCGATCAATTGGCGAAGGTGGAAACGCATCTTTATGACATGCCAGGCCTGTTCATCCAGGTGCAGCCCCAGCGGCACTATGTCTGGGATGACTTCGCCACCCATCTCATCGGATACGTCGGCGAAATCACCGAACAACAACTGAAAAGCGGTCGTTTTGCCGATAACAAGGCAGGAGATCTCATCGGAAAATCCGGCATCGAAGCCCGCTGGCAGACCCATTTGGGCGGCGTCCGGGGCGGCGAACAGGTGGAGGTCGACGCCTCGGGCCGCCAGATCAGGGTGGTTTCCCGCAAGGCCCCCCTTCCAGGGGCCAACGTCCACCTCACCATCGACCGCAGGCTTCAGACCGTCGCAGAGGATTGCCTCGCGGATAAGACGGGGGCCATCGTGGCGCTGGACCCGACCAGCGGCCAGGTTCTGGCGCTCGCGAGCAGCCCCGATTACGACCCGAACGTTTTTGTGGGCGGCATCGACAGGACCCTCTGGAAGGCCATGATCAGTGCGGAATCGAGCCCCCTGCAAAACAGGGCCCTGTGCGGTCAATATCCACCGGGATCCATATTCAAGATCGTCGTCGCCCTGGCCGGACTTCAGGAAGGGCTGATAACCCCTTCCGAGAGGATCTTCTGCAACGGTGTGTACGCCATAGGAAATTACAAATACCGCTGCTGGAGGCGGCAGGGGCACGGCCACGTGGACCTGCACCAGGCCCTCGTGCAGTCGTGTGATGTCTATTTCTACCTTCTCGGCAAAAAGCTGGGCATCGAACGGATCGCGCGCTATGCGCGTGCTTTCGGGCTGGGGCAGACAACCGGCTTCGACGCAGGGGACGAAAAGACAGGATTGATCCCCGACAACGAATGGAAGAAAAAAACCTACGGCGTATCCTGGCAACTGGGGGAAACCCTGATCTCATCCATAGGACAAAGCTTCGTCCTCGTGACCCCGATCCAGATGGCCACCCTCTTTTCAGCCGTCTTCAACGGCGGCGTCATTTATCAACCGCAGGTCACGAAAGAGGTGGTCGGCAGGAACAACGAAACGATTTTCCGGTTCGAACCGGTGGCCAAACAGAAGGTGCCCATCGACAAAGCCCATCTCGAACGGGTCAAGCAAGCCCTGGTCGGTGTGGTCGAAGGTCCGCGGGGCACCGGGTCACAATGCAGGATCGAGGGATGTTCCGTTGCTGGCAAAACCGGAACCGCTCAGGTTATAGCCCTTGAAAAAGCCAAACATTATGAAGACGAATCGGACATCCCCTGGCGGTACAGGGACCATGCGTGGTTCGTGGCCGTCGCACCGGCCGAGGATCCCAGAATTGCGGTAGCCGTTCTCGTCGAGCACGGGGGCCATGGTGGAAGCGCGGCCGCCCCGCTGGCCAAAACGGTGATCGAATCCTATCTGGAATCCCCCATGCGATCCGCCGGCGAAACCGGCAGACCGAAGGATATATCAGGTTAAAGCATGATCGACCGCAGACTCATTCAGAACTTCGATTGGCTCCTGCTCCTCATGATTGCAGGCATCGCCGTCATGAGTATTGCCAACCTTTACAGCGCCACTTACGCCGTGCGGGACATCGGAGGGTCTCAGGTCTTCTACAAACAGATCTACTGGTTCCTGATCGGGTTCAGCTTCCTGCTGATCATGACGACCTTCAACTACACCCATTTGGAACGTTTTGCCTATCCTGCCTACGCGATATCCATCCTGCTTCTGGTCCTCGTTCTGTTGGTGGGCAAAGTCACTTCGGGTTCCCAACGCTGGATCGCCCTCGGGCCAATCACGTTCCAACCCTCGGAATTTGCGAAGTTCGCGCTCGTCCTGGTTCTGGCCAAATTCATTGGTGATCGGGGAATGCAGAGAAGCTACCATTTGAGAGATCTCTGGCAGCCCCTCCTCCTGATCGCCCTGCCTGCAGCCCTGATTCTCAAGGAGCCCGATCTCGGAACGGCACTCCTCCTGGTTGCAGTGGGCGGATCCATGATCCTGGTAGTCGGTATTCATTGGAAATCCTTACTGATTATTCTCTGCTCCACCATGGCCGCAGCCCCACTGATCTGGATGAAGCTGAAGCCCTACCAGCAAACCCGAATACTGACCTTCCTCAACCCGGACCTGGACCCGCTGGGATCGAGTTACCACATCAATCAATCCAAGATTGCGATCGGGTCCGGGCTTTTCTGGGGCAAGGGTTTCCTTCACGGCACCCAGACGCGGCTCCACTTTCTGCCGGAACAGCACACAGACTTCGCCTTTTCGGTGCTGGCCGAGGAATGGGGCCTTCTCGGAGCTGGTTTTCTGCTGATGTTCTACCTCGGCATCATCATCTGGGGTCTGATGATCGCCGCCAATTCACGGGACCGGTTCGGTTCCGTGCTGGCCATCGGGATCGTGGCCATCGTCTTCTGGCAGGTCCTGATCAATGTCGGCATGGTGACGGGGATCCTGCCCGTCGTGGGCATTCCCCTGGTCCTCTTCAGCTACGGGGGCTCATCCCTCGTCACCACCATGATCCTGCTCGGGCTGCTGATGAACATCAGCATGCGCCGGTTCATGTTTCAATAGAATGAGAACCTTTCATCCCCGAACGGACATCTTCAACCTTGCAAGGCAGGCGCGCCGCGGTTTTCCGCACAATCCAACGCGTTTTTCCGGCCGGATCCGGAGCTGACGATGCCGCCCTCTTCCCGCAAGAAACAGTCCCCTTTCAGAGCTGCAGGGGCAAATGATCCCCGCCCGGAGGTCCGGCGGATGTTCAGTGAAATTTCGGCCCGCTACGACCTGATGAACCGGCTGATGACCTTTGACCGCGATCGGGGTTGGAAGCGCGAGGTCATCCGGCGCGCGCGCCTGCAATCGGGGCACCGCCTGCTGGATGTCGGAACAGGAACGGGAGGCATCGCCTTCGAGGCCCAGAAAAGCTGCCGGGATATCACTATCACGGCCGTGGATTTTACCCGGCCCATGCTCGAGATAGGCCGTGCACGCGATCGGAAATACACGATATCCTGGTGTCAGGCCGACGCATTGCACCTTCCCTTCGGGGATGCGGCCTTCGATGCCGTCACCTCGGGCTACCTCGTTCGAAACGTCCCCGACCCCTTGCGGGCTTTCGAAGAGCAGATCCGCGTCCTCAAGCCGGGGGGGCGTGTGGTATGCCTCGATACATCCCCGCCGCCGCCAGGGCCGCTTGCGCCTTTCATCCGCTTCTATCTGCGGCGCGTCATCCCGTTCCTCGGAGAGGTCATTGCGGGCAACCGTTCGGCTTACACCTATCTCCCCGAAACGACCCAAGCCTTCTTCGAACCCGCACGCCTCGCCGCCCTCATGCGCGAAGCCGGCTTCGAGCGCATCTCATACCGGCAATTCATGTTCCGCACGATTACGGTTCATACCGGCGAACGCCCTCTCGCACGTCGAGCCTCAGGACCTTATCGCGGGAAAAACCGCCTATGAAGGAAGGATGCCTTCGATCAGCCTCAGCAGGTGATCGCGGCGCCGCATGCCTGTTATCCAGGCCTCCGGCACCCCTTGCATCCCGTTATGCGCCCCAAGCACCAAACCCACCAGCATGCCGCGGCCGGCGCTGTCGCCTCCGCCCATGACGCCCTGAACCAGGGCCTCCTTCAGGTTGTCCGGATATTTCTCGATCAAGTGGATCACACCCGGAAACGCCTCCGGGGCGTGGCAGCTCTGACCGAAAGCGAGGATCGCCTTGACGCTCTCTTTTCCGACCGATCCACGGCCTTGCTGAACCCACTTCTCGATCGCGGACCCGGTGTAATGTTCTTTCACCACATCGGAGATCGCATCTCCTGGGGTCTGTCCATGAAGAATCGCGTGCACCACGCGGGCGAAAAACTCGGCGCCCTCGACGGTCCAGTGATCGGCATGGGTCATGCGGGTCTGCTCCCTGGCGGATGCCACGAGGGCGTCGAGATCATCCGCATACAGGCAGACAAGCGGGGCGAAGCGTGCTGCCCCGGCCAGGTCGTTTGAAGGGGAGCCGGGGTCGCGCCAGGTCTTTCCCTCCGCATAGCGTGAAAGGGTCATCCGGGTGGCCTGATCCACATATCCTTCATAGCCGTTGAACAAGGCACGCCAGCGCTCGGAGAAATCCCGCAGGTCAAACCGATTGAGGTCCGCCAGTGATTCGAGCAGCACCAGCATCTGGTCCCCGTAGTGCGTAAAATCCCCTTTCGTCTTTGTCGGATGGAAGGAATCGGGCGACGGCCCGAGCAAATTCTCGATCCGCCCGAAGCGCTTCAGGATCTGATCCGTGTCGTAGATCCAATGTGCACCGAGCGCCAGTGCATCCCCCGCAAAAGACGCCAAAACAGCCGCCTTGGATCGCTCC
>Ga0068712_1005356_pt1 | contig 10124 bp, 5 predicted proteins | sample MTBAKSrepl1MetaG_FD_62987 | JGI IMG/M metagenome (GOLD analysis project Ga0068712, IMG submission 62987) | Enrichment culture microbial communities from Arthur Kill intertidal strait, New Jersey, USA, that are MTBE-degrading - MTBE-AKS1... | ecosystem: Environmental > Aquatic > Marine >... | reverse complement strand
TGCCGCGCGGCAGCCTTCTTCTTTTCACGTTCGCGCTCAACCATGTTCTCGGTGTAGATGAACACATCGCACGCCGAAACGAAAGCGCGCGGGGTCATCTGCTTGCCAATGCCAATCACCAGCTTGCCGCTTTCGCGGATGCGGGTGGCGAGGCGGGTGTAGTCGCTGTCGCTTGAAACCAGGCAGAAGCCATCCACCAGGTTGGTGTGCAGGATATCCATCGCGTCGATGATCATGGCAGAGTCGGTTGAGTTTTTGCCGACGGAATACGCAAATTGCTGGAAGGGCTGAAAAGCAAAGGAGTTGAGTGTGTCTTTCCAGGATCTCATGTTCGATGAGGTCCAGTCCCCATAAATACGCCGGATGGTCACGTTACCATAACGGCTCGCCTCAACCACAATTTGCTCCATGAGAGCGGATTGGGCGTTGTCGCCATCAATTAATATCGCGATCCGTTTTTCTTTTAGATCGTTTGAATTATCGTTATCATTTGTCATACTAAGATTATAACTGCAATTTCCTCCCCCAAGGTAAGTCTTAGCAACCGCATTCGTCCGTCAATATCACCTGGTGTTTGCCGTAATAATCCTGGTGATACTCCTCAGCCGGATAAAAGACCTCAGCATCACAGATCTCGGTGATGATCTTGCATTCGTACTCACCGGAATTATTCAGCGCGGCTATCATCTTATCCGCGATTTTGCGTTCTTCGTCATTGCTCACAAAGATCGCGGAGCGGTATTGTGAAGCAAAACTGCGGCTGTTGGATTCGCACAAAGTGGGGTCATGAAAGCTGAAAAAAGCTTCGAGCAGTTCCTTGTAGGAGATGATTGCGTCATCGTAGTCGAGTTGTATCGCTTCCGCGTGCCCCGTCAGATCTCTGCAGACCTCCCGGTAGTTTGGGTTTTCGGTATAACCGCCGGTATAGCCGACCATCGTATTAACCACACCATGGACGTGCTTAAATTTGGCTTCCATTCCCCAGAAACAGCCGCCTGCAAGGATTGCTTGTTTGATCATGCTTTTCACTCCAAATATTTACTAAAAAAGCCATTTGAATAAGGCGTTACCTGAATATATCAAGAGCCTGAGAGATTTTCAAACCCTATCCTTACACAGTCAGAGCTTTGTTCGGCGATCCCCTTGTGATCCGATCTGCAAATAGCCAGGCTTATAGATGGGCAAAAAACGCCGATGGTTCCACCGTTTTCAATCCCGCCCAGTTTGGGCAGCTGGGTATGGCGAGCTGTTTGTGATCTGTAACATTGTGCCCTCTGGGTATCGCGAACGAAGAGCGGCGATCTCGATTGCTCCCTTGCATGACGAATTTACGGAGCTTTTGCGCTTTTGCGCGTTTTTTGTGCATGTCAAAAACGCAAAAGTTCCCTCCCCCTATCACCTATCACCTATCACCTATCACCTATCACCTACCCCCTACCACCCATCACCCACCACGTGCCTAGCCCCAAAACGCAGCGGAGAGTGTTGTAATGAACACCCTCTCCGGGAACGCAGTGACCGCATGGGAGAGGGTCCGCGAGCGCAGCGAACGGGGGTGTGGGTCTTCTTCCGCACTTCTACATACCTCACAGAAATCGCTTGCGCAGCAGTTGTATTCTTTTCGTAGGCCGGATTCTAAGCCTGCCCTGGAAGTGTAGCGGAGAGGGTTGAATCCGGCTGTTTAACGCATACACCCCCCCCTGCACTACCCGGATTTTCGACCAACTCCGCGCTAGAGGGGGTGAGATATTTGTAGGCCGGCTTTTGATCCCACCCAAAAATGATTGGTGCAACGCTTGCGGTAACGCATCTGTCATCGCGAGGGAGCTTGCGACCGTGGCGATCTCTCAGTTCTTACCAACCCACACCCCTCTTCAAGCTCAAGGACCCACCCCCTCAATCCCCCTCCCAACGCTGCGCTGGAGGGGGTTGTGGTGACGTTTCGCTGTTTCTGTTTCCCCCCTGTCATATGCCGACGCTTTGCCGGGTTCAACACTGGAACCCGGCCTGCATGTCAAAGCTATCCAATTCCCACAAAATTCTATACTGCAAACACTTTCAAGACCTCATCGCCATAATCGTTGATCACCTTCACCGCAATCTTGCCGCTTTCCGGGCGGTCAAAGGCTTCGCTCTCCTCCTTATAAAGCATTTCCCAGGCATCCGGGTCCACCTCTGAACGCAAGGTGCGTGACAATTTCTTATATGGGTCGTCCCAACCAGTAAAGTACGCCTGCCTCACGAAGAAACTTTCCTCGTTGTAATTGTCATCAACGAACCAACAGGCAATTTCCTCCGGTTTGCTGGAGCGGATCTCGCCGGTAGTGGGGTCAAAGATATCCACGCCTTTGAGTTTCAGTTTTAACTTGTCTCCCATCTGGTGCAATTCCACATCCGGTTCACCATAAGCGGTGAAGAGGTTGGCATTCTTGGTCTTTTTCAACAAATCGCCCATCATCAAATCCGGGTTGATGCGGGCTGGGAAGACCTTGAGTCTGCCGTACTGCTTGATTTCCTCCGAAACATGCGGGTCAAAGGCAAAACCCAGCACCACCAGCAGGTCAAAGCCGATGCCCTGCATAGCTTCCTTGGCAGCCTCGCGGATCAGGTCTGCCGTGACCGTGCCGTGTTCTGGTCCTATGCAGACCGCCACGCGCTTGCTGCCACTGCCCGCCTGGTATTCGCCACTTGCCTGCAGGTAGCCGCCGGCGTAGCTTTCCAGGCGGATGAAGTTCAGGCGTTCGCTCTTGCGCGTGTTTTGCACGCCGGCGGTGCGCAGATTTTCCAGGATCATCTGCTCGAACTTGCCGCCGCCCTCCAGACGTTCTGCCAGTTTTTCACTCTCAGGGCGTTCTGGTGCGCTGGAAAGCACGCGGTGAGGTGAAAGACTCTCCACTGTGAAGGGACCCGTCACACGTACGCGCTTGCGGTCTTCGTAAGGCTTGTCGCAGAGCAGTTCCATGTCTGCCCGACGGGCTATGGAAGCATCAATTTCTTGCTGGCGTTGCCGCTTCGCCTGCCACCATTTGCTCAACCAGCCGTTATAGTCATCCGGGGTTGGATCCATTTCCATGGGAAGGGGCATTTCCCATTCCTCATCGTGTGTGCCTGCAGTTTGGTTAATTTTCTGCCTTAACGGTTCCAAAACCTCCTGCCAACGTTCATATATCTGGTCAATCTCTTCGTTGTTGGCGATCGATTTGAGTGTGATGTGCGGCACACGTTCATAGACAAAGCCGTGGCGAAGGTCATTGCTGAAGTTGGCTTTTCGGGAGGTGATGCCCTCCTGCGGGACACCTGAGAGTTCGTTTTCCTTCTGGTAGCCCTCGGGAGAGTCCGCCAGCAGGTAATAGGGGTACGAAGCACTCATCAGGCGCATGCGAGCCAGGGCAAGCGAGACGCGCGAAGTGTCGATAGTAATCCAGCGCCTACCCCACTGCTCGGCAACATAAGCGGTGGTACCGCTGCCGCAGGTGGGGTCCAACACCAAATCACCCGGGTCGGTGGTCATGAGCATGCAACGTTGGATCACCTCGTTATTAGTCTGCACTACATAACTCTTATTTTGCTCAGATAGTTGCTCGTCCCACATATTATCGAGTTTTATCAATGGAAAATCTGAGTAATATCGTAAATAACGTGGGGTGTTACGGTTGATCGTGATTCTTCCGGCAATAGATATTCTGTTTATTCCTTGCTGATTGGTTTTAAAGCTCCCGGAGGTAATTGAGAATGTCCGATTGTTAATTTTTACAGAACCTCCATTTCCTGATTGGCTTTTTAAATCGCTCTGGGTGAGCATGTCTTTCACTTTTTCTAGAGGATTAACAGAATTAGAAGGATTGTTTAAAAAGTCTGCTAGGGAGATCATTTCACCATTTTTATCAATGACTGTGTTATACCCACTAGGTAAGGAAAATGAGAACCCTTTTGGGATAAAAAGATCATGAAACTTCACATCATCTACATTCTTGGCAAACCAAATCAAATAATCCCCACATTTATCTATTAGTTTTTGACCCAAACCGGATGTCGTTCTGAAAAAGATTAACCTAACAAAATTCTCACTACCAAATATTTCATCCAACACGTTGCGCACCAAATGGACGTTCTCGTCACCAATCTGCACAAAAATACTGCCGCTTTCGCTGAGCAGGTCGCGCGCCACCGCAAAACGATCGCGTAGATAGCTCAGATAGCTGTGGATGCCCAGCTCCCAGGTGTCGCGGAAGGCTTTGACCTGTTCGGGTTCACGTGTCAGGTCTGCCTGCGAACCATCTTTGACGTTGCGCTTGCGCAGGCGCGTCTGCCAGTTGGAGCCAAACTTGATGCCGTAGGGCGGGTCCATGTAGATCATTTGAACTTTGCCCTTCAGCGCTTCACGCTGCGCCAGAGAGTTCATTACCAGCAGGCTGTCACCCAGGACCAAACGATTGGACCAGTTTTGCTCGTGCTCGTAGAATTCCACCAAATCTTCAAATTCGATGTGGTTGAAATCTCCAAACATGTCCATCTGCAGGTAGGAGGGGCTGCCCTCCCCGAGCCTGCCCTTTCTGGCAGCCTGATCGCGCACATTTTCGATGATGGCCTGCGGCTGGATCTTCTCCTGGATGTAGATGGGGACGGACGGCACCGCAAGGTCCTTCTGATCCTGCTCATCTTTGCCCTTCCAGACCAGTTGTGGGTCAAGCGAAGGGTCGCGGGGGTAGAGCGTGGTTTTGGGCGCGCGCTCATCATCCGCCATAAAGCCCGAAAGCTCTTGAGGTGGAATGTTGACGCGTTTGTCCTTGTGTTTGAAGGCGCTTACCTCGGTGGAATTCTCTTTTTTTGCCATTTTCCCTCCTAATCTAAATCTGGAAATAATCGTGCGTTCAATTCCTGGACGACAAGATCACCCCTGGCTTCCTGAAACTTTTCGAAATCGTCTTCCCAAATCCCAAACTCGTCCAAGTCAGGGATGAGGTGGGATTGCAAGGTTTCTGAAAAATGTTTGTTTTTCTGTTGAAATTCTGCCATGTAATCTTTAGGAGCCCGGGCTTTGATTTTGCGTTTGTTGAGATAGTCATCTACGATTGTGATGTTTAGAATGCAATTGGATTGCCAGTAGTCTAACCCTTTATTTTTCAAGTAAGCATTTGGAAAAAAGTGATGATAATTCTTACTGTTCGATTGTTTCAACCAGGAATTGTCAATTTTCACAAACCCACCAGTATCAAAACGCCTGGGTTGCTGGTAGGCATACAGGCAAAGAATTGCTTTACAGAAGGCTTCGCCTGCGCTGAACCAACGGTCCAACAAATGTTCAAGCTTAATTTTAGAAATTTCGTTTTGATAATTTGGCAAATTTCCGCGCAGGATTTCATCCATGCGGTTTAGATCTTGTTCGACTTTGGATTCTACTCCTGAAGAAAAACGGTTGGTTAGAGACGCCCACCAGAAAAATTGCTCATACAGCGTACCTTCCCAGGCTGTGAGAGGCTGAAAACTCTTCTTGTAGAACAGATATGCTAATGGAATCAATAGGGCGTTGTAAGGAAGCATCTGTGAAACCGGAATACGCAGGTGAGAAGTGAGCCAGTCTACAGCCATGAAAATTGCATCCTTAACCAATGGCCAAGCAGTGATAAAGTCATCCTTGGAAATTCTTAGAATATCCCTACGTTTTATGGACCCACTAAGACAAGCACTGATACATTGCAACACGGTTTGATCGGGGATGGTTTCAAAACCTGCGTCCTCAAGGTCTTTACCGTTGTTATTACTATCTATTAGTAATTCATATTGCTCGAGGAGATCGAAATTTCGATCGATGTCGTAAGTTTTTGCAACCATAATCTCGAAGAGTTTCAATTCTGTACCACCGGTGTTGATTCGTGTGAAAACATCGCAGGCGATATCCAGAGGGTAATCAATGATCATAATTGTTGAAAAATCATATGTCGTCAGGCGTTGACTGTAGGTTTGAATTTTTTTGATTTCTTCGATGCTGTAGGTCTCGATGAAAGTTGTCAGGTCATTATTAAGCAAATCGTGAACTGAAATGTAGCGCAAATCAGTGGGGGGCTCAACTAGTACTACATTTTCGTCACTTTCAACTTCTGCTTCGAGGTTTATGCAAATATCCTTGTAGTCAATTTCTTTTCCATCTACAGTAAAAATAGCTCCTTTGCGAACAGCATAGAGCGAAGTTATCCGTTGTTGTCCATCAAGAACATACTTTGCTGAGGAACCTGCGGGTGTGGAGGGCAAATCAATGTTACCAATTTCTTTGAAGTGTCTGAGCTCTTCTAGTGTCTGCCAAAAGATGAAGGTGCCAATCGGGTAACCCTTGATGATGCTGTCTATCAAAGATGCGGTCTGTTCTTTGGTCCAAATGAAATCTCTCTGAAATTTTGGGATTTTGACGATTCCAGAATCTATATCTGAAAATAAAAAATCATACTTTTTTGTTTGGTTTTGGGGCTGCATAATACTCATGTTTAGTAATCCTTTATTTTTAGAAATTCTCTGATCTCGGTCATTACATTCCAGGGATCGCTGGTTTCGTGGAAAGCCCAGCGACCGTATATCTCCAGAGCGTTGATTGCGGGAACCCACATCGTTCGGGCGGTGGCGGTTTTTTCCTGCTTTTCCACCTTTTCGCGCCCGCTCACTTCCACAACCAGGTTGAGCAGGTCATTTCGACCATGCCCGTCATCGATGCGCACAATGAAATCGGGGATGTACTCGTGATTTTCACTCTTAATGGCATAGGGGATGCTAAAGCCCAGACGTTCGTTTTTGACGTAATAGACCACCTCGGGCATGTCTTCAAGGCTTTGAGCAACTTTTTGCTCCCAACTGCCGGTGTCGGCTACAACATGCGAAACATGACACTTGTCTGCCCGGGTGGGGTAGACTGGCTGGGCGGTGTCAAAATCGACGTAGCGAGTTGACCCAATGGTGTCATACGGTGCCAAAATTGGGAACAAACGCTTTTCGCCTTCATCTGCTTTAACGATGGCGCGATAGATTTTTTCCACAGCATCATCAGCATTTTCAAGAAGGAGCAGGAGCTGTGGGAAGACGTTGTCTTTCATCTGCAGGCAGGTCTCACGCCATTCGCGGGTGATCTTTAGCAATTCGGGGAAGTACCAGGGCTTGCTTTGGTCCTGTTCGTCTTTGAAATAGCGTGAAAGCAGGCGGCTGGCGATCAGGAAATCCACTTCCTGGACGCGGCGATTTCTCAGGTCCTCAGGAGTATGGATCTCCCCTTCTCCTAAAATGGAGGCCATTTCAACTTTGACCGGCATATCCTGGGTGGAAAGAATCTTGCGGCTTTCCGGTCCGAATTCGGCTCTCAAGCGCTCTTCTGGCAGGATGTAGCGGTAACCGATTACACGCGGGAAGGTGATCTCACATTCGGAACGTTCTTCTAATGCACGGACGTGGGTGGTCTGCAGCGGACGTGGGGGTGTAACACCGGACCCTGCTACAGGGATGAACGAGAATGGTACACCGTAAACCTCGGCAAATTCCGGTGTATAGGTTTCAATCTCCACTGTCTTGCCTTCGCAGTTAACCGGTTGCAGGCTGGTAGCGTGACTCATACGCCGCAGTCCACGCCCGATTACCTGTTCACACAACAATTGGGTGCCAAAGGCGCGTACTCCCAGGATATGGGTGACCGTGCTGGCATCCCACCCCTCGGTCAGCATCGAAACAGAAACCACACAGCGGATCTGTTCGCCAAGTTTGTCTGGTTTTCCCACCGTGTTCATCACTTCGCGCAGGATGTCTGAGTCGGTCAGGCTGTCGGGATCCCTGCCACCGGAACGGAGGCGGAAGTCGGCTTTAAATTGTTCGATCTCATCTGCAGCGATCTTTTTAAACTCATCGGAGAGGTTCTCGCCACTTTCCAGTTGTTCACTGTCCACCAGGATGGTACGTGGGCGGGCAAGCAAGCGCTCATCCTGCACATTGCTGAAAAGGGGCAGCCCTGGAACCAACCTGACGGTGCCATCTGGCAGAACTTTGCGCCAACCCGAGAGGTAGTTGTAGACCATGCGGGAAACATTGGTGTTGTTGCACACCACGATGAAAACCGGCGGTGTACTGCCGCGCTCTAAGGTACTTTCATCGGCTGCCCAGGTTTCGTAGAGCGTTTTGTAATTAGAGTACAGGCTCTGGATTGCCCCTTCCAACAAATGGGGTAGCTTGGGTTCTTCATCTATGGCTTCGGTTCCTCGCCCTTTTTTGGGCAGTTGATCGCGGATGCGGGGCCAAATGGAGCGGTACATTGGCATACGCGAGTCCATGGCATCGTCAGCAACCGGTACGCGTGGAACCTTGACGATACCGCTTTCAATGGCATCGGTAAGCGAAAAGTCTGAGACCACCCAGCCAAACAGGGTGCCTTCTGGGTAGCCGGAACCTTTGAGGAAAAAGGGTGTGGCGGAGAGGTCGAACACCACCTTGATGCCGATTTTGGCTTTGACTGCTTCTAATCCATTGATCCAGATGCGAGCTTGCTCTTCGCGCTTTTCAGCTTCCTGCCTTTCTTCGCCCTTCAGTTTTTCGCCGCCATCCTCAGTTTTGTGTCGGTAGCAATGGTGGGCTTCATCGTTGAGAACGATAATATTCTTGTTGGTTCCCAAAGCCCGGCAAACACGCCGGACCATTTGGTCGTTGGTCTCGAGGAAACCTTCTTCATTCCCCTCTTGTGCGAGGATATTCTTGGTAAGTTTGCCGACACCTTTTACGGTTTCTTTCCGAATAAAAGCATGGTAATTGGTGATCACAATACTGGCGCGCTGAAGCTGACCCATCATCTGGGTCGGTACCAGATCGTGCAGGCGGCAGTAATTTTCTGGATCATTGGGCATCAGCACCCGTAACCGGTCACGAATGGTGATACCGGGGGTAACCACCAGAAAAGCATCGGAAAAGCGCTCGTCTTGTGGATTCGCGCTCTTATTGAGTGTTTGCCAGGCAATCAGCATCGCCATAACCAGCGTTTTACCACTGCCTGTTGCCATTTTAAAGGCGACGCGGAAGAGATCTTGATTTGCGGCTTCATTGCCGGCCTTAAGCTTATCCATAATATGCCCGGGATCGTTCGAAGACACCACCTCGGCGAGGTAAATAGCTGTTTCTATGGCTTCGATCTGGCAAAAATAAAGGCGGCGTTCTCTATTGGGATTGGTCCAGTATTCAAGTAAGCGGCGGGTTGTGTTAGTGATGCGAGAATATCCACCCAGTCGCCAGGTGCGCACTTCGTTGCGGAATTTGTTGATGAATTCGTTAGGCGTTCTTTGTTCGTTAGCCCCTTCTTCATCGAACAGACCAACCTGCGTGTTCTTGCTTTTCGGTTTTGGGATCGGCACAAGATGTTCACTGATCCGCCGGGCGTTGATGATTTTGTCGGTGATGCCCTGATCATCGAACTGAAAATGTCTTGCCGGCTCTTCAAAAGGGGAATTAATAATTGGATTGTCGATCAACAAATTTGCCACGAACGCCATCCCTCCAATGAAACAATATTCAAGAAATAATAACACATGATACGCTGAAGGTCATTTTTTTGCCTGGAATAATGTTTCTTCATGTTTAGTATCGCTTCAAATACTCGGAGAAAGTGCAAAAATGACACAGCAAAAAACGTTGCACTTTTGCACTTTCATTGCCTTTCAAGGTCTTGCGCAGCACTCCTGGGAATGCAGTCCATGAGAGGCATTTGACCAGATGGTCTCAAATTTTACGTTTAGCCGATACCCAAGAGGAGAGCAGAGTTGAACCTATTCCGCTGCGTTTCGAGGGCAGGAAGGCAACATTTTCGAGCACGATGATCCGACCTACGACTGAATTGAAAAAATAGATTCTTCGCAAGCTCAGGATGACAAGACCCACTCCCCTCTGCATTAACCATTTGATACAAAATGAAAAGAAGGACAGGGTAACCACAGGGGGTTACCCCTACGCAATAACCATTTGATACAAAATGAAAAATGGGCCTCCGCTTTGCGAGGATTCGCCTGTGCTGGGTTCTTTCCCCAGTAAACCTTCAACCAAGCGGATGTTATGAACAACGAAGTGGGCCCGGAAGGATTCGAACCTTCAACCAAGCGGTTATGAGCCGCCTGCTC
>Ga0068712_1005354_pt1 | contig 10130 bp, 6 predicted proteins | sample MTBAKSrepl1MetaG_FD_62987 | JGI IMG/M metagenome (GOLD analysis project Ga0068712, IMG submission 62987) | Enrichment culture microbial communities from Arthur Kill intertidal strait, New Jersey, USA, that are MTBE-degrading - MTBE-AKS1... | ecosystem: Environmental > Aquatic > Marine >... | reverse complement strand
TCCCGTCGCCGGGGCGACTGTCGAGTTGTGCGAGCATCACCCCGTCCGCGCCCACCCAATGCACATACCGGACCAGATCGCGAGCGGTGGCCCTGTCCGAGAGCCAGAGCAGGTCGAGCGTTGCAGTCGTCTTTTCCGAAGCGCCGGTAGTCAACTCCAGGTCATACCCAATCAGGCGTTGCCCCTCGCTGGTGGTGGCATTGACGACGAATGGCGGTACGGCGGATTCAACGGCCCCTTGATAGGCCCACCAGCGATAGGGGCGGTGTTCCGGCAATGCTCCCGGTTGTGGACGGACCTGGATGACTACATCGGCCACGCTGCCGGTCAAGACGTCACCTGGCACCAGCAGGGCACGTTCCTGCCAGGCCCCTTCGTACCTCCAATAGGCGATCTGCCCCACATCGATGCCGTTAATATGCACGTCCAGGACGATGTCCTCAGTGCCCCGAAAGCGCCCGACCAGCACCAGGTCCTCACCGTGATTCGCGGATAGCGTGAAACGCTCGCCACCGGTGACCGTGCGCCCCCCGTCAGCGATCTCGACATGAGGCGGTAGACTGCCCGTCAGGCGATGCAGTTCGGACAAACCGGGGCCTTTACCGATGGCCGGCCACTGACGATAGTCGTGAACTGCTTCGTCCTCCAGGTCGGCCACGTTGATGGAATCCACCACGTCAAGACCGGCCACAAGCGAACGAATATCGTGTTGCAGCGGCTCGTCACTGTCGATGCTAGCTGACCAATCCGCCACAAACACGCTCTGGAGCGGGCCCGCGGAGGCGACGCTCCCCGGCTGTGCGAATTCGACACGGTACAACTCCGCGCCAAAAACACCAGCACTCGCTAGATACGGGAAATGCGCCACCTGGGGGTAGGTCGCAAAGTGCGAGGGCCTGGCCGGCGAGCGCGCCATGACCTCGTACATAGCTCCAGAGCCCTCGCGCCAAGCGAGCGACACCCTTGCAGGAGACGTGAGACCAAGCATGTCGTAGGTGGCTCGTTCGCCATAGTAGCGGATGGCGCCGGCATCGTGCACCGCAACACGGGACGCCTGCGGCAAGTTGTCCCGGATCCACTCGCCCAGAGCTACCTGTTGGTTCAGTACCGTAGCGACTGAGCTCCCGTAGCTGGACAGAAAACCTGGAATAGACATCGCGCCGAGCAGCAGCCAGACTGCGGCCAAGCCTGGGCCTAGAAGTCTGTTACTGCGCAGCGTCCCCAAACACGCCGCGGCTGCCGGCAGGATCAGCGCGAAGGCCGGCAGAACGTAGCGATAGAGGTGCCACTCCGCGGTCATCATGAGCGCGTTGGCGCCCAGCAAAGCGATGATGAGGAATAGGACCAGTGTGCACGGCCCGGGCCAGCGCTCGGCGCCCTCTGAGCTCCGCAACTCACCAGGGACACGGCAGCTGAGCCAGATAGAGGCACCAAGGCCCAGCATAAGAGGCAGATACACGACGGGCTCTCCAAAACCAGAATCCAGAGCGCTGCCCACGTCTTCGAGCCTAACGCCCACCAGGGTTGTCCAGATCAGCCGGGCATATGTGCGCACGATATTCCCGGATGCGTCCAGGATCGACGTGCCGGCAGATATCCAGCCTTTCACTCGCATGCCATTCGCTGTAGCGCTCCCCGTAAGGAGCAGGTTGATAGCCGGCTGCAAGCTTCCCAGCGCCAACGGAATGATCGCGGGCAACCATTTGAGGAAGCTACCGTGCACGCTTTTGCGCATAAGCAACCAACAGCTGGCCGCCAACACGACGAGCATCCCCTCAGGGCGTACGAGGGCCAGACAAGCGCCCCACCCACAAATCCCTCGGGGACGGTCCTCGATCACCGCCAGCAGATATGCCAACAGCGAGACCAGCAGCAATCCGGATTCCATCCCCGAAAGGTGGCCAAACAGGAGCGCCCCGTTACACAGGTACAGCCCCGCCCCGACTACCGGAACCCACCAGGCAGACGCCTCGCCGGCCAGCCTTTGCGCCAGGCGTCCCGCCAGCCACACGCCCGCCGGGAGCGACGCAGCGCCCAGCAGGAATGCAGCGGTGGAAAGAGCGTCTCCATGCGCGCCGAGCCGATAGAACAGTGCAAGGATCAGCGGATAGAGCAGGCTAGTGGCGCCCGAGCTGGGCGGATCTTGATCATTGTAGCGCATGAACAGCCCGCGGGCTGCCTGGCAGGCGTACTGCTGGTGGATATAGGCATCATCCAGTGGCAGAACCCAGCGACCGTCGGTACCCGACGCCATCGCAAAACGGAAAGCCCCTACGGCCGAAGCGCTCAGCAGGATAAGCAGCGCCAGGGCGACAAATACCCGCAGGTCAATCCCAGCAGCTGTCACGATCCATTGCCGTTCGCGCTTCACTGCCAAACGAGTCCTCCGAACAAAGGAGTCTGGTCCAGTTGGAGCGATTATACCACGGCGCCCAAACCGGTGATAACAGCCGGATCGGTACCGGGCGACCGCAGAGCGTTCGCCGTGGCCAGCATGCCGAGCCCTGTCCTGGCAATCGCCCGTCTGGCCCCCTCGATACGGTTCATCCTGACCTCCGGCGCGACCATCATCCTGGTCGCTGGTATGGCCTACCTCATCAGCGTGGCGGTGCTGCGGGTGCGAAGACCGCGCAGGAGCAGTCAGAGAAGCAGGCCGAGCGAGCTGAGACGGCGCTGGCCGCGGACACCGACCCAACAGCGTGGTGCGCGATACCGATCTACCGGTGGCCTGCCGCAGTGGCCATCAGCCGCTCACAGTCGGTTAACAAATGCCCCAAACCACGGTCTTTGACAGGCCCTGCGGGCCGCTGGATAATGTTCCCATATCCGTAATTGTTCGCACCTGTCCCGAGGAGGTCTCCGTGACATCTCAAAAACCCGCTCCGCCCGTCATCGTTATTACCATGGGCGATCCCGCCGGCGTGGGACCCGAGGTCACGGCCCGGGCGCTCAAGCACAATCAAATCTGGGAGATCTGCCGCCCGCTGGTGGTGGGCGATCTCGCCATCCTCAACAGCGCTGCCGAACTGGTGGGGGCGCCGGCCTTTCGCGGCATCAGCCAGGTCTCTGAGGCGCGCTTTGACCCCGTCGCACCAGAGGTGATCGACTGCCAGCAGATGACCATCGATGAACTGGAGCACGGCCAGGTCTCGGCGCAGTGCGGGCGCGCTGCGGCTGCCTACATCGAGCGCGCGGTCGAGATCTGTCAGGCGGGCGAGGCCGAGGCCATGGCCACCGGCCCGATCAACAAGGCCGCCCTGAAGCAAGCCGGGATACCCTTCATCGGGCACACCGAGTTGCTGGCCTCGCTACTTGGAGAGGAACGGGTCACTACCATGCTGGCCACCACCGGCCTGCGCGTGGTCCACGTCACCCGGCACGTGCCCTTTGCCCACATCGCCCATCACATCACCCGGGAGAATGTGCTCGAGACCACGGTGCTTACCCATGCCGGGCTCAAGCAGATGGGCATCGCGCAGCCGCGCATCGCGGTGGCGGCCCTGAACCCCCACGGCGGCGACGAGGGGCTGATGGGCCGCGAGGAGATCGACGCCATCGGTCCAGCGGTGCAGGACGCACAAGCTCAGGGGATCGACGCCTACGGCCCTATCCCCGCGGACTCGGTGTTCTTCCGAGCCATCCGGGGCGAGTTCGACGTGGTGGTGGCCATGTATCATGATCAGGGGCACATCCCCATCAAGACGCACGGCTTTGAGCGCAGTGTCACGGTGACGCTGGGGCTGCCGGTGATCCGCACATCGGTCGATCACGGCACCGCCTTCGATATCGCCTGGAAGGGGATCGCCGACGACGAGAGCATGGTCGAGGCCTTGCGGCTGGCGGCGCAACTGGCGGAGGGCAAGCGCGCCGGTGCCGCCTGAGATCGGAATGTCAGCCGAAAGGCATGCTGCGGCGGCCCCCGCGAAGCGGGCACGCCTTCGGGTGTTGTGGGTTGTGCTGGGAACCGTCTTTCTCTTGGTGGGCGCGATCGGCGTCGTGCTGCCGGTGCTGCCCACCACGCCATTTCTGTTGCTGACCGCCGGCTGCTATGCCCGGGGCTCGCCGCGGTTCCATCACTGGCTCTTGCACAACCGCGTCTTTGGCCACTATGTCCGCGATTACTACGAGGGACGCGGGATCCCGCTGCGCACCAAGCTCACCAGCCTGGTCATGCTCTGGGCGGTGATCCTCTGGTCCATCTGGCGGGTCGATCAGCTGCACGTGCGCCTGGCGCTGGGCGTGGTCGCCGTGGCGGTATCGGCACACGTGATCACGCGCCCCGGTCTCCACGACCAGGGCTGATCGCCGCTTGCGCACCCGCACCTGGACCGCTATAGTGAAAGCGTATCGTGATCCAGCCGCCTGTGAAAGGTACCCAACCTGGAGGTTATCATGCTATACGATGCCGCACCCGACCGTTACGACTCGATGGTCTACCGCCGCTGCGGCCGCAGCGGCCTCAAGCTGCCCGCGATTTCACTGGGCCTCTGGCAGAACTTTGGCGGGATCAACCCCCTGGAGAATGGCCGCGCGATCATCCGCCGTGCCTTTGATCTCGGTGTCACCCACCTGGACCTGGCGAACAACTATGGTCCCCCGCCCGGCTCGGCGGAAGAGACCTTTGGCCGGATCTATGATCTGGACCTGCGCCCCTACCGTGATGAACTGATCCTCTCCAACAAAGCGGGCTACACCATGTGGCCCGGCCCCTATGGAGACTGGGGCTCGCGCAAGTACCTGGTGGCGAGTTGCGACCAGAGCCTCAAGCGCATGGGCGTGGATTATGTCGATATCTTCTACCACCACCGGCCCGACCCTGAGACGCCCCTGGAGGAAACCATGGGCGCGCTGGACTATGTCGTGCGCTCGGGCCGCGCGCTGTACGCGGGCATCTCGAACTATCCCCACGAAAAGGCCGCGCAGGCGATCCAGATCCTGCGTGACCTGGGGACCCCCTGCCTGATCGAGCAGCCCACGTACAACATGTTCAACCGCTGGGTGGAAGACCACCTGCTGGACACGCTGGCCACCGAGGGCGTGGGCTGCATCGTCTTCTCGCCGCTGGCGCAGGGAATGCTCACCTCCCGTTACCTGGGAGGGGACATCCCCGCCGACTCGCGTGCGGCGCGACCCACAGGGACGCTGCGCACGTCGGCGATCACCCCCGAGCGACTGGCCAGGATCGAGCAACTCAACGAGGTCGCGCAGGCGCGCGGGCAGTCGCTGGCGCAACTGGCGCTGGCCTGGGTGCTGCGGCAACCGGCCATCACCTCCGCCCTCGTGGGCGCCAGCAAGGTCTCGCAGATCGAGGAGAACGTGGCCGCGCTCAGCAACCTGTCCTTTAGCGACGAGGAACTGCAGCGCATCGACGCCATCCTCGCCTGACCTGCGGTGAGCAAGAATATGGACTCTCTGCCCTCCGGCGCAGCCCGGCATACGCCGGGACGCCGGAGGGCTGATCTCCCGCCCGGCCGCGATAGCCGGTGGCACCGGCTCGCCCTGGTTCTGCTGGTCAGCCTGACAGTGCTCGTCTCCGGCGCGACACCGCCCGACTGGCGCAGCACCGTTGACTCGGTGATCGCGCCCCACCGTTTTTCGCCCGTAGGCTGGCACGTGCGGCAGTTCGCCGAACTGCTCAAGCCGGTCACAACGCCGCCCGAGGCGCTCTCGGATCCAGCGGACTTTGTGATCGGCTACTATGTCCGCCTCACGGTGGCACGATCGCTGGAGGAGACACCGGCCGGGACTCCCCCGGAGGAGCAGGCATTCCTCCAGGCGACGCGCCCGATCGTGGAACGTATCCTGGCGGCGCAGGTGCGCGAGGCTTACCGAGAGCGCGGCGTGTACAGTCCGCTGGATCGCTTGCTGCCGCTGCCCGTCACCTTCCCGCCGGTCTGGTTCGCCCTGGAGCCCCCGCCCCACCTGCTGGTGATCTCCCCGCGCACCGAGATCGCCTCGCTCCGCCAGGAACTGCTGGTGCAGACCATGGACCTGGCCACCATGGAGGCCATCGAGCGCGAGGTGGAGGCGCTGGACCTTTCGGCATTGGTGACGCACATCGGGGGATTGGGGGCCACCTATCCGGCCATCGTCAGCGACGACAACTCGCTGCGGTACACCATCGAGACGGTTGCGGAAGAGTGGCTGCACCAGTACCTGACCTTTACCCCCCTGGGCTGGGACTATGTGCTGCACCTGCTGAACATCCGCCCCGACTATTCCATCGCACAGATCAACGAGTCGCTGGCAGGCGTCGTGACCGACGAGATCGGCGATGCGGTCTGGGAACGGTACTATGCGCCCCGCCTGCCGGCGGTGGATCCGGCCCCCGCCGAGCCCGACTCCTTTGACTATCGGGCCTTTATGCGCGAGACGCGGGTGCAGGCAGAAGTCCTTCTGGCCAAAGGTCAGGTGGAGGATGCGGAGGCCTGGATGGAGAGCAGGCGACAGGTGCTGGTCGCTGAAGGCTACCGGATCCGAAAACTGAACCAGGCCTATTTCGCGTTCCACGGCACGTATGCCGATGCGGCCGGCTCCGTCACACCGGTCGGCGATCAACTGCGGGCCCTGCGCGCCACCTCAGGCTCGCTGAGCGACTATATGAACACCGTCGTGCGCATCCGCAGCCAGCAGGATCTGCTGGACCTGCTGGAGCAGCGCAGCCTCGGCACAGCCCAACAGGCTCCGGTGCCCTCGCCCTGAACGTGCAGGCGTCGTTCAGTCTCAGGGCAACCGCTCGCCGGTCCGGGCCACCCAGATGCGGAACCACTGCTCGCGGGTGAGCCCGATCTCCTCCGCCGCCGCTGCCGCCGCCAGGTGCTCCCGATGCAGGGTCCCTACGATCGGCAGGATCCCCGCCGGGTGCCTGAGCAACCAGGCCAGCGCCACCTGATCCACACCATAGCCGCCCAGTTCATCGCCGATGGCCGCCAGCTCAGCCCGCACGCGCGCGGCCTCGGGCGAGTCGGCGAATAGCCGGCCCCCGCCCAGCGGGCTCCAGGCCAGAGGATGGATGCGCAACTGCTGGCACTGGTCCAGCGTGCCATCCAGCATGGCATCGTGATGCAGCACCGAGACCTGCACCTCGTTGGTGACCAGCGGGAACGCCAGCCGCGATGAGAGCAGCGCGAACTGCGAGGGCGCAAAGTTGGACACGCCAAAGTGCAGCACCTTGCCTGCGTCGCGCAGCTCGGTAAAGGCCTCCGCCACCTCGTCGGCATCCATCAGCGGGTCGGGCCGGTGGATCAGCAGTAGATCGATCCGATCGGTGCGCAACTCCTGCAGCGAGTGCTCCACCGAGGACAGGATGTACTCGTGCGAGGTGTCATAGTGGTAGAGCGATGTGCCCCAGTCGCCCACGGAGCACTTTGTAATTATCTCCACGCGCTCGCGTAGCCCCGGCTCTGCGGCCAGCGCGGCGCCCAGCAGGGCCTCCGCCGCGCCTCCCCCATAGATGGCGGCATTGTCCATGGTCGTGATGCCCAGCTCGAGGCAGGCATGAATGTGCTGCACGGCCTGATCAACCGTGACGCCCCGCCGCACCGTGCTAGCCCAGCCCTGGGCCAGGCGGGAGACCTCAGGACCAGTAGAAGAGAGTTGCACTCGCGAAACCGTCATGACCGTGTCTCCTCTGGGAAAAATGTGGAATCCTGTTGTTCCCGCAGCGCCCACAACGCCGAATCGCGCGGAGGCTCTACCATCCTGCCCGTGATCGTGGTCCCCGTCGGGATGTCGCAGGCCGCCCGCACGCCGCCCAGCATGAAAAAGGGCACGGGGCGATCCGGCGCCAGCGGCCCGACGGGGATCAGCGCGGCGTGCAGGTCCGGGTTGTAACTCAGCCCGCCGGGGCTGCTGATCATCTCCCCTCTCGCAAAAGGTCGCGTGGCCGTGGCGGTCATGTCCACCCGCGGGCGCAGATCGGCGCTGCCCGTCGGCACGCCCAGCAGCCCGGCACAGAGAATCGACATCGCCGTCTCGGCGCCGCAGAGGTGATAGGGCCGGTAGGCCAGCATCGCCGTGCCCGTCGGATTGGCGTACAGGCCCTTGTCGATCATGGTCGCGCGCGAGACGGGATCCGGATTGGCGACGACGATGAATACGCCCCCGCCGCCGTGGGGTTCGTGCATAGTGTGCAGCGCATAGGCCACATCCAGCACGCCGCGATGCTCCAGGATGCCGCCGTCCTCGATCGGGCAGTAGACGGAGGGTATCTCGGTGATGCGCAATGTCGCACGGTGACCGATGGGCGTCTCCGGCAGCAGGCCGGTGTTGTTGGCCGCCACGGCCATGTGGCAGATCGGGTCGCCCAGGGCGTCGGGCTCTCCCAGGTAGGCCAGCGCCTCGCGGCGCGCCTGCGCATAGCGCGGCCCCTCGCCCGCGGGGATCGGCTCCAACGCCCAGCGCTCGCTCTCGGACACCGTCACCGCACGCCCACCCCGTGAAACCGTTCCGGAAGCAGGATCATAGCGTGCATCGCGCAGGTCGCCGCCGGAGAGCACCTCCATTCCCAGCTCGCGCGCCCAGGCGACCAGCCCCACCAGCAGGCCCGGCTGATCGCCGTCGTCGGTGGTGTACACCACGCCTGCGGCGTCGGCGCGGCGCTTGAGCACCGGTCCCACGGCCGCATCCGCCTCCTTGTCGATCATCACCACGTGCTTGCCGTGGTCGATGGCCTCGCGAGCATAGAGTGCGGCCGCCTCCGGCACCCGCGTGGCGCTGGCGATGACATCCAGCGGCAGATCCATCAGCAGCAGCGCGTCGCCCACGACGATGACCTGGCCGGCCTCCAGCGCGGCCAGCGCCGCAGAGCGGCTGTCGCAAACGGCGATCTGGTCGCCGGCATAGCCGGCCTGCCGGAAGGCGTCGACCGCCGCCTCCACCTGCAGGTCCGCGACGGCGCACAGATTCAGCCGACGGATGAGGGGTGACTGGGTGACGATCGACCGTCCAAAGGAGCCGGCTCCGATGAGCGCGGCGCGCACCCGCCGTTCCGGCTCGCGCGCAAAGAGATGGCTGTAGATCATGATTTAGCCCTCCTCGGCTGTCTCGAACAGCACCACGTCATAGGCGCCCCAGACCGGCACGGTGACCTCGGCCCAGCCGTCTCTACGGACGAGAGCCAGGGCCTCACCGCTGCTCACCTGCGTGGCCCTCACAAAGGGCTGTCCTTCCGTCTCCCGCACAGCGATGCGCACAGAGTGCAGCGGCACGATCTCGCGCATGTAGCGCTCGCCGCCGGTCAGGTTCACGCCGTGCACGGCCAGGCCGGCGCCGCTGATCCGCAGCGAGAGCTGCAGCGTGGGAGGCGCCTCGGCGCGCAGTGGCAGGTCGTCTAGTGCGGCCCAGCGCACCGCATCGGGGATCAGATCGCCCAGCGGCGGATAATGCAGCATGGTGTAGGAGCGACCCAGCTGCGTCGCCAGAAAGACGGTGCGGCCCCCGCCCGGCTCGCGCGCCACCAGCAGCGGCTCGCCGGGGTCATCCTCGGTGGGATAGGCCCAGCCCTCGGGGAACACCTTGAAGGGCGCCGCCCGGCGCAGGGGCACCTGTGTGTCTGTCGCCGCCGAGACCGGACTCACGCGCCCGGGCAGAGGCAGCAGGCTCAGGTCGGGCGACGAGGCGAGCACGGGATGCGCCTCCACGACGCGCATGTAGGCCTGCATCATCTCGCGAGCCTCCCCCGCCGCGGGCACGGGCTCTCCGGCGCGGCGGATGCCCAGCAACTCGTCCAGCGCGGGCACCTCGCGAGCGCCCTCGGACCCGCGCAGGCCACAGTCGTCATCCACCACCAGCCCGCCGCCGCCCAGCACATACTCACGCAGTACCTGCGCCTGGCCGTCGCTGAGCACGACCGCCGCCGGCAGGACCACGGCGCGGTAGCACGCCAGGCGCTCCGTCGAGAGGACGCGGCAGGAGAGGATGTCATACGGGATGTGCGCCTCGTCCAGTGCGAGCTCGTAGCCACGCATGCTGTCCACGTACTGGCGCATGGCGCGGTCGCCATAGTGCTCCAGCGAGGCCTGGCTGTAGATCAGGGCCACGTTGGCCGCCGAGCGGTCCTCGTAAATGTCCTCGTGTTCCGCCATAAAGGTGTAGAGCCAATCGACGGCGGCGAACCCAAGGGGATCCTC
>Ga0068712_1005334_pt1 | contig 10166 bp, 8 predicted proteins | sample MTBAKSrepl1MetaG_FD_62987 | JGI IMG/M metagenome (GOLD analysis project Ga0068712, IMG submission 62987) | Enrichment culture microbial communities from Arthur Kill intertidal strait, New Jersey, USA, that are MTBE-degrading - MTBE-AKS1... | ecosystem: Environmental > Aquatic > Marine >... | reverse complement strand
AAACTCTGTTTGGGAACGCACTGGCCGCAAACTCAGTTTTGCGGTTCGGCAGGTAAAGAAATCGGTAAGAAATGAGGTTTTCAGTCGCTTGCGTACCCACAGAGTATGGGAGCGAGGCAACAAGGAATGAGGGGTGGACTCGCTTCTTGTAAAAAACCTTTCAAAGCGATATGAGCAAAAGGCAGGGGTAGTTCTTGAGCAAAACCATCAGCAAAAGCAATTCAGGCGATCCGGGCTTTCTGCCGGCCGCGTTTGGCATTCTGTGCAACCGAGAGCATACTTCGCCCCAAACTCTCTTTGCTGCGTGGAGGCATTCCATTGCGTGCACCGTTACGCGGTCGGGAATACTGCTGCGCGATGATAGATATTATTGCATGAAGCTCACCGAGCCGGAAAGGCTTGACCAGATAGCCACACGCCCCCATTTGCAGGGCTCGTTGCTTGTTACTCGCATCATCCATGGCGCTCATGAGCAAAAATGTCGTGTCAACGTAGCGGGAAGTGACATGGCCGAGGAGATCGAAACCGGATTCACCCGGCATGTTGACATCGGAAACCACCAGATCGAAAGCGCTGCGTAATAAATGCTTGCGAGCTTGTGCAACGTTTTCGGCCAGGGTGCAACAGTAACCGGCGGCTTCCAGGTATTCCGATAGAATAAGACTCAAGCAAACATCGTCATCGACAACCAATATGTTAAACATCGTTCCCCCTTCCACGCGGCCCGGCGGCCGTCAGGTCTCTAGCAGAATGCTGATCGCCAGACTCCTGGACGTCAACACAGCAATAGCGGCGTCTGAAGCTCTAATTCGCAACACTCATGCCATCTCGCCAGGCGCCGTGAAAGAAGCTGGCGTTGCATTTATTGTTACTAAAAAATATAAGTATTGTGACAGGTTATTAACATAGTAAGGATGCCGCTAAATCGGTGGGGAACCCGCGCACCGGCATGGCGTCGGGAAGTGTGTAGGTGTTTGCCTGCTCTTCTGTATGCCATTGCCTACAGTGGCGATGCCACAGATAGGCCAGGGATTGCATCGGAAATTTTGCCGATAATGGTTATTGATTGGCGTTGAATTTCTTGATCTTCTTAACGAGTCCTTCGGGGTCTGCAATGACACCGGTTTTATGCAGAAGGATGGTTCCATCCTTTGTCATCACAAGGGTTAGCGGCACATTGGTTTTGCCGAGCTTTCTATAAATCTCAAAAAACGGATCGTTCGTCATGGGATAGACTATATTCAGGGAACCGGCGTAGGCACTGGTTTCATCGGGACTGCTTCCAATCATCACGCCGATCATTTTCACATCAGGGCTCAGCTCGGGATCCTGACGGATCATATCGTAGATCTTATTGGAAACGGGCGCTTGTTCATGACAGAAAGGACATTTTATGCCATAGTAGCCCAAGACGATCAATTTGGCATCGATCTCGGAAAGGGTGAAAGTCTTCTTCTCTTTCAGCCCCAGATACTGTTTTGCCTCTCCGGAAGCAGGCGTGTTCAGGCGAACTTCGGAAAGATCCAGGGTTTCAGGCATGCTGGCGACTTTAAATGTGGAACAGCCGCAGAGCGAAATCAGAAGGGATGCTATCGACCACAATACACGTTGCTTCAATACTTTCTCAAGTCGCATTTCACCAACTCCTCCAAAAACTGCCGAATCAGGACCGCCTGGACGAAGCGATCATTTCCTAGCCACCAAATCCGAACATGCAATGTTCAGTTCCCTTTTGCTTGTGGTGCCGTGCACCTCACATCTGCCCCCGCACCTGCTTTCCCTTTCAAAATTGAAAAGGCAAACCTCCAGTCCCTCCCCGCTCGTCATGCGCTCTGCATCCTACAACAATCCCTGAAACTTTAGAATGCAAATTTGTACTCCGCTTGAAAGTGGGATGCGGGTCGCAAAGCAGGCGTGTTTTTCCGGGTGCGAATGCGTGAGCGCTCGTCCCAGGTATCCATTCGGGGCCGATGACCACTAGGATCTGAGCCGGCCTTCTGAATCGAATGATTTTATGTCCGTGCATAAGTGACGTTGTCTTTTTCAAATTCCTCGATGATTTCATCCGACAAGGTTGGTCGAATCGTGGGCGGAATGTGTGCAATGGTATCTGTGGCGACCTGATAGTCCAGTTTGTCGGCCAACTCCCGCTCAAAGGCGAATTGCGCCACCTGCTGAAAAAGGTATTCAATATGATCTTAGAATATTTTACTTGCACACATCTCCGTAGATGGTGCTTCCAGCATATTCTCGCTCATTGGATACCTCCATGCAAAGCCGGTTGTAGTTGCCAATTCGAATTCAACTCGAACCGACTGGACGAATGTCATATTTAGCCACGAACCGAAAGAATGGCGATGCGATGGAGTGCAAATCGTGTGCTTGAAGGAGGTTGTAAGGCCGAATTCGTAGGGAGATTGGCAAATAAGCTCGCCTAACGGGATCTCCGGGCGGCGGCTGAAGATTCCTTTCAGATTTCTCTTGTATATTGTGACGATACATTTTATATAGTGACGCGCTGTTCATATAGGTGCGTAACCAAGCAAGAGGATGAGCAATGAAAAACGAAAAGCCCACCAGGCGGGAAAGAGAGAAATTAAGGCAACGTCAGGAAATGCTCGCAGCCGCCCTCGACCTTTTTTCCGACAAGGGATACCATAACGTCTCCATGCACGAAATCGCCGGGAAGGCCGAGTTCGCCATCGGAACACTCTACAAATTTTTCCAGAACAAGGAGGATCTCTACAAGGCCCTTGTCTTGGAGAAATGCGACGAATTCGAAGATGCCATGGTGCAGGCGATTGAAGAGTCGAATGACGTGGTTGAAAAACTGCGAAATTACGTCTGCACCAAAGGCGAGAGGTTTCGCGGCAATCTACCCTTTGTCCGGCTTTTTCTGGCCGAAAGCAAAGGGGCGAGCTTCAACATCAAAGCGGGTCTGGACGAAGAGTTGCGAAAAAGAGTTTACAGCTTTCTGGAGGAGAGACTTGCCACCATCTTTGAGAGGGGAATCAAAGACAAAAGGTTCAAGCCGATTGCCAGCCCTTATTCCCTGGCTGTTGCCCTCGACAGTGTCCTCGATGCTTTCCTGCTTCTTTGGCTCGAGGCACCCGAGCATCATCCCTACCCGGAGGATCCGGACACCGTGTTGGACATCTTTTTCAAAGGATTGGTCGACTCGTGATTTCGTGTATGGTTTCTTCACTGGCACATCATGAACAGCCTGGAATGTTCACCCCGACATGGAAAACGTAGATCGATTTCGGAACCCGACATCCGGCGCCGGGAAAAGAATCCCGCTTGCGGACGGCGCATTTTCACGGCAAATACAGTCATCGTTAATAGTTTGGAGGCCTTTGATGCAAGGAAACCGGAACGGTTGTGAATCATTGAGAGGAACCATGGCTTTGGCGGCTCTGGCCGGCCTTCTTATGCTGGGGGGCTGCGATAGCGGGCATGGGCAGCAACAGACCGCATCGCCCCCCGTTCCCGAGGTTGCCACGGTGACCATCGAGCCGCGGCGGGTAGAATTGACCACCGAACTGCCGGGCCGCACATCTCCCTACCTGGTCTCGGAAATCCGGCCGCAGGTCAACGGCATCATACAGAAGCGCCACTTCCATGAGGGCTCGGATGTCAAAGCCGGACAGCTACTCTATCAGATAGATCCCGCTCCCTTTCAGGTGGCTCTTGACTCAGCCAAGGCATCGCTCGGCAAAGCGCAGGCCAACCTCCCCTCGATCCGGTTGAGAGCCGGGCGATACAAAGAATTGCTCGTCGACAAAGCCGTCAGCCGACAGGACTACGACGATGCCGCAGCCGCGGTGGAACAGGCGAAGGCCGAGATCGAATACTGGAAAACACAGGTTGAGGCGGCCCGCATAAATCTGGGATACACTCAAGTCAACGCCCCGATTTCCGGGCGCATCGGCAGGTCCAGTGTGACGGGCGGGGCGCTGGTGACGGCGTATCAGGCGGCGTCCCTGGCAACCATTCAACAACTCGACCCCATTTACGTGGACGTCGCCCAATCATCCTCGGAGCTGTTGCGGCTGAAGCGCAACCTGGAAAGCGGCCAGCTCAGCGCCGACGCACAAAACGGGAAAGCCGTTCGTATCCTTCTGGAGGACGGGACACCGTATCCGCTGGAAGGCAAGCTGCAATTCCGCGAAGTGACGGTGGATCCGGCGACAGGGTCTTATACCGTGCGCATCGTGGTTCCGAACCCGGAGCATCTGCTTCTACCCGGCATGTTTGTGCGAGCCGTCGTTCAGGAGGGGATTGCCGATCGGGCCATCCTCGTTCCTCAGCAAGGGGTGAGTCGCAACCCGAAGGGGGAATCCGTCGCGCTGGTCGTGGATGAGACCGGCACGGTTCAACAGCGAATGCTCACAGTCAATCGCGCCATCGGCGACCAGTGGCTCGTCTCTTCGGGTCTCTCCGGCGGAGAGCGGTTGATTGTCGAGGGCATGCTGAACGTGCGACCGGGCAGTGTCGTGCGGGCTGTTTCCCTGGATAAGCCCGAAGCGGATGCAGACGTCCCGAAAGCGGACATGTCCCATTCGCCGCAAGCCAGTGCCGCACCTACCGGCTCCAAAGCCGACACGGCAGCCGCAAATAAGAACAGCCGGCCGGTGCAACCGAAATAACGGAGGAGAGTGATGCTATCGAATTTCTTTCTGGACCGCCCGGTTTTCGCCTGGGTTATCGCCATCATCATGATGCTCGCGGGCGGTCTGGCGATCTACAACCTGCCCATTTCCCAGTATCCTCCCATTGCCCCTCCGTCGATAGCAATTGACGCGTTTTATCCCGGAGCCTCTGCGGAAACGGTGGAAAACAGCGTGGTTCAAATCATCGAGCAGAAAATGACGGGATTTGACAAGCTGCTCTACATGACGGCCACGAGCGACGCATCCGGCGCCGGGAGGATCGAGCTCACCTTTGCTCCGGGCACCGATCCGGACTTCGCCTGGTCCCAGGTGCAGAACAAGCTCCAGCTCGCCATGGCGAGCCTGCCCGATGTGGTGCAGCGCACCGGTGTGAAAGTCAGCAAATCCACCCGAAACTGGCTTATCATCGTGGGCCTGACGTCGGAAGACGGCAGCATGAACGGGCATGACCTGAGAGACTATGCCCAATCCAACATCGAGAAAGTGCTGGCTCGGGTGCCGGGCGTGGGGGAAGTGGAAAGCTTCGGCTCCCAATACGCCATGCGCGTCTGGCTCAATCCAAACAAGTTGAACGATTACAAACTGACGATAGATGATGTCATCGAGCGTCTTCGCGCCTACAACGTGGAGGTGTCCGCCGGCCAACTCGGTGCGGCGCCGGCGGTGAAAGGTCAGCGGCTGAACGCCTCCATCGTCGTCCAGAACTTGCTCAAGACCCCTGAAGAGTTCGCCGCCATTCCCCTGCGCATCAATCCCGACGGCTCCATCGTGAGCTTGCGGGATGTGGGGCGCACGGAGCTTGGCACCGAGCGATACGAAATCAACGCGCTTTTCAACGGCAAGGAAAGCGCCGCTCTGGCCGTCCGACAGGCCGCCGGAGCCAATGCGCTGGATACCGCCAACGCGGTGAGAGCGAAGATGCTGGAGCTTTCCAACTACTTCCCCCCCGGGGTGAAGGTCATCTACCCCTACGACACGACGCCCTTCGTGAAAGTGGCCATCGACGAGGTGGTCAAGACCCTCTTCGAGGCGATTCTACTGGTCTTCCTGGTGATGTACCTTTTCATGGGAAACATCCGCGCCACCCTGATTCCAACCATGGCTGTGCCGGTGGTGATCCTGGGGACGTTCGCCGTGCTGGGATTGTTCGGATTTTCCATCAACATGCTGACCATGTTCGCCATGGTGCTGGCCATCGGTCTCCTGGTGGACGACGCCATCGTGGTAGTGGAAAACGTGGAGCGGGTCATGCACGAGGAAGGGCTCCCGGCCAAAGAGGCAACCCGTAAATCCATGGGAGAAATCACCAGCGCGCTGATCGGAATCGGACTGGTACTCTCGGCGGTGTTCGGTCCCATGGCATTCTTCGGCGGATCGACCGGCGTTATTTACCGCCAGTTTTCGGTGACCGTCATTGCGGCCATGCTGCTCTCGGTGCTGGTCGCCCTGGTTCTCACGCCGGTTCTTTGCGCATCGCTCTTAAAGCCCATCCCCAAGGGCCATGAGCCCGCGGACAACGCATTCTTCCTGTTCCGTCCCTTTTTTCGGTGGTTCGACCGGACGTTTCGCAGGGCCAGGGATAAGTTCCAGGCCATGGTCGGCCACATTCTCGGCAGGAAGCTCCGCTACCTGCTCCTTTACGTTCTCCTGGTGGCAGTCCTGGGGTTTCTCTTCCAGCGCATGCCCACCGCCTATCTCCCCAATGAGGACCAGGGCATCATGTTCATTCAGGCGACGCTGCCTTCGGGCTCGACCCTGGAGCAGACCGATGAGGTCATGGCTGAGGTCCGGAACTATCTGCTCGTTGATGAAAAAGAAACGGTGGAATCTTTATTCACGGCTTCCGGCAGGGGGTTTTCCGGAGCCGGACAAAACGCGGGGCTGGCATTCGTCAAGCTCAGGGACTGGGACCTGCGCAACCGGCCGGATCTCAAGGTGGATGCCTTGGTGGGACGCGCCATGGCAAGGTTTGCGAAGATTCGCAACGCAAGGGTGTTCGCGTTTCCGCCGCCTGCAGTCGTTGAGCTCGGCCAGGCCGGAGGATTCGATTTCCAGTTGCAGGACCGGGGTGGAGTCGGCCACGCGGCATTGACAGCCGCCCGCAACCAACTTCTCGGCATGGCCGCCGAGGACCCGAGGCTGATCCGTGTCCGTCCCAACGGCCTGGAAGACGTGCCTGAGTACCGGATGGACGTAGATTGGGTAAAGGCGGGCACCTTAGGGGTTCCCATCAACAGCATCCACAACACTATATCGGCGGCATTCGGCAGCGCCTATGTGAATGACTTCATCCAAGGCGGACGGGTCAAGCGGGTCTACGTCCAGGCCGACGCCTCCCACCGCATGCTGCCGAGCGACATCGATCAGCTCTACGTGCGCAATGGGGCGGGTACCATGACGCCTTTCTCGTCACTCGCCTCCGGACGCTGGACCTACGGATCTCCGCGGCTGGAGCGCTTCAACGCCTTCCCGTCGATGAACATCTGGGGCGCACCACCTGCGGGGAAGAGCTCGGGAGAGGCGATGCAGGCCATGGAAGAGATCGCCTCGAAGCTGCCGGGGGGCATAGGCTTCGACTGGACCGGACTTTCCTACCAGGAGCGGATGGCAAAGTCCCAGGCCCCGCTGCTCTACGCCTTCTCCATGATCGTGATTTTTCTCTGCCTGGCGGCCCTCTACGAAAGCTGGACCCTTCCCATCTCCATTATGCTGACTTTGCCGCTGGGGGTCATCGGCAGCATTGTGGCCGCATCGCTTCGGGGATTCCCCAACGATGTCTACTTCCAGATCGGGCTGCTGACCGTTTTGGGACTCACCACCAAGAACGCCATTTTGATCGTTCAGTTCGCCATGGACAAGGTGAAGGAGGGCAGGGGGTTGATCGAGGCGACACTGGAGGGGGCGAAGCTGAGGCTTCGACCCATCATCATGACCTCGCTCGCCTTCGGCTTTGGCGTGCTTCCTCTGGCTATAGCCACCGGGGCAGGCGCGGGAGCGCAAACCGCCATCGGCACCGGCGTCCTGGGTGGCATGGTTGCCGCCACCTTCCTGGCGACTCCCTTCATCCCCCTCTTTTACGTGGTGGTAGTTCAACTGTTCGGAAAGAAGAAAGGCGCCGAGACGGAAAAGCCCGTTGCGGACGCGGTGAGCCCTTCGGAGGCGTAATGACATGACAAGGAAGATGCTTTCACTTTTTGCAATAACGGCCGTTTTTCTCGCCGGCTGCACAATGATCCCCAAATACACGCGACCCGAGGCGCCTGTTCCTGCCGACTGGCCCGCTGGTCCGGCGTACAGGGAGAGCGGCTCCAAACAGGCTGCTTCGGCTGCCGCCGACCTGCAATGGCGGCAATTCTTTACCGATAAAAGGTTGCAGAAGGTCATCGAGACCGCTCTCGAAAACAACCGCGATCAGCGGGTGGCGGCTTTAAACGTTGAGAGGGCTCGCGCCTTGTATCGCATCCAGCGCGCCGAGCTTTTGCCGATAATCGATGCGACTGCGAGAGCCGTCAAGGAGCGTGTGCCAGGCGACGTTTACGGCAGCGGGTTCGACGATGCCGGGGGAGCGATAACCTTGGAGCAGTACAGCGTCGATCTTGGCATGAGCTCCTGGGAGATCGACTTTTTCGGCCGCATCCGCAGCCTGGAGAAAAGTGCACTCGAGGAATACTTCGCCACGGAACATGCCCGCCGCAGTGCGCAGATCCTGCTTCTGTCGGAAGTTGCAAGCGTCTATATGACTCTTGCCGCAGATCGGGAAAACCTCGAACTGGCCCGATCCACCCTCGAATCCCAGCAGGCTTCTTACAATCTGATTCGACGACGGTTTGAAGTGGGGATCGCACCCGAGCTCGATCTTCGCCAGGTACAACAGAGGGTCGAGGCAGCACGGGTGGACCTTGCACTATACACCGAACTGGTGGCTCAAGACGAAAACGCCCTGAACCTGCTGGTGGGCGCGCCGGTGCCGGCCGACCTGCTGCCGGAGGGGCTGAGGGACGTCAAAGCACTGCCGAAGGTTTCACCCGGCATCTCCTCGGAAGTGCTCCTGCGCCGCCCTGATGTTCTTCAGGCGGAAAGCCTGCTCAAGGCCGCCAACGCAAACATCGGCGCCGCACGGGCGGCATTGTTTCCCCGTATCTCACTTACGAGCGCTGTGGGGAGTGCCAGTGGCGACCTGTCGGGTCTCTTTAAATCCGGCTCGCTCGCCTGGAATTATGCCCCGAAGGCCGTTTTGCCCATTTTCGATCCGCGCTTATGGTCGGCGGTAAAAGTTACCAAGGTAGAAAGGGAGATCGCTTTAGCCCAATACGAGAGGGCGATCCAGGCGGCCTTCCGGGATGTTGCCGATGCCCTTGCCACCAGAGGCACCGTGGGAGCTCAGCTAGAGGCGCAACGATCTCTGGTCGATGCAACTGCTGCGAGCTATCGACTCTCCTATTCCCGTTATGAAAAGGGGGTCGACACCTTCTTGAGCACGCTGGATGCTCAGCGCTCCCTCTATGGTGCCCAGCAGGGGTTCATCGCCATCCACCTGGCCAAGATCGTCAATCGTGTGCGGCTCTATGCGGCATTGGGAGGGGGCTGGAAATAACAGCCGCGGGAGGCTTCTAACTTGGGGCGCAATTCATGACCCGTTCCCGCATATCTTGAAGCTCCCATTGCAGGGAGATTCATGTACGTGAGATGACTTAATGAAAAGGGTATCAATATGCACCGACATGGACCGATTTTTCGTTTTACTGCAAGTCTCTTCTTGCTGATCGCTGCTGGTGGGTATCCGCTGTCGATCATGGCGGCTTCCTTGCCTCCGCTTCAGTTGATTCAATCGGGCTCGGACCGTGGATTGAGGATCATCAAAAGCTCTCTCTTTGAAGGGGGTCCCAGTCTCCAGCAGCGCCGGGATGAAATCCTCACCATCGTCGAAGAATACTTCGACTTTAGCGAGATGGCCAAACGAGCCCTGGGAGGGCCCTGGAAGAATATTGCTCCAAAGGAACAGCAGGAATTCGTGCAACTGTTCAAACAACTCCTATTCAACACCTATGTGAGCCGAATTGAATCGACCACCGCGCCGACTACCAGCACCCGCTACGACGGAGAGACGGTCGACGGCCGCTACGCTCTCGTCAAGACCCGGGTGACGGGTGCCAATCGGCCCGACTTTGCAATCGACTACAGGCTGCTCCTCAATGGTGCCGAATGGAAGGTCTACGATGTCGTCATCGAGGGAATCAGTCTGGTCAACAACTACCGGCAGCAATTCGGCTCCATCTTGAATAAAGAGTCCTTTGAAAGCCTCTTGAAGCGCATGAAGAAAAAGGTCGAAGCGCAATCCGCATCGTGACGATCGGGCGGCACCGCCGGCTGCGCCTAAGATGACTGCAAGTGAGAGGCTGTATGAATCCGAGATCATAAATCGTCTCATACATTCAAAGTATGATTCGAATAGCCGACTCTTGCAAGCATTTCAAACAATATATCAATACCCGT
>Ga0068712_1005326_pt1 | contig 10178 bp, 10 predicted proteins | sample MTBAKSrepl1MetaG_FD_62987 | JGI IMG/M metagenome (GOLD analysis project Ga0068712, IMG submission 62987) | Enrichment culture microbial communities from Arthur Kill intertidal strait, New Jersey, USA, that are MTBE-degrading - MTBE-AKS1... | ecosystem: Environmental > Aquatic > Marine >... | reverse complement strand
GGAATTTGAGGCAGTGTTTTCACCCAAACCGGAGGCATCCTCCACGTTTTTGATGCCACGAAATCTTTGAAAGCAGCAAAAGACCTGTGGACTTGCCGAATCACAGAGGTCTGGCGCCGGATGTCTGGCATCTACGAATGGGTGAATGAAGACGCAGCAACTTCCGACCCCTCGATTTTCTTTGACATAAGCCACTTTTCGTGCAACATCTATAAAATTCAGTCAACCATCTACCTCTATTCATGAGGTCCCCGCATGGAAAAACACCTCTTAAATTTGCATCTCTTGATCCTGATGTGCATGTTTGTCCGTTAGGAGCTCTATACCCCAAGACATATACAACTCAATCGCTATATTTATAAAAGCCCTTTCCGGATTTCCTGCCCAGCCACCCTGCCGCGACCATTCTTCGAATGGAGATGGGGCAGGCATACTGGGGATCATTGAGTTCTTTAAACAGGGCATCGCTTCCCAGCACCACCGTGTCCATTCCGATAAGGTCCAGTAATCGCAGAGGCCCCATGGGGAGTCCCAGGCCCACTTCCATGGCCGCATCGATAGACTCCTTGTCCGCGATGCCTTCCTCCAGCAATCGGACCCCATTGAACAGGATGGACGTCAGGACGCGGTTGACAATGAATCCCGGTCGATCCTGTGATACCACCACCCGCTTTCCAAGGCTGCGGCCAAAATCAGTGATCTCCTTTAGCGTCTCCTCACTGGTCATGAGGGTTTGAACCAGTTCAAGGAGGGGTATCACGGGGGGCGGTGTCAGAAAATGGGCGCCCAGAACCTTCTCCGGTCTGCCTGTAGCCCGGGCCATTTCAATCACGGGCAAAACCGATGTATTGGTTGCCAAAAGACAGTGGTCCGGGCAAACACCATCCAACTCTTTGAAAAGGCTTTTCTTGAGTTCGAGGTCCTCGGTGACTGCCTCAATGACCAAATCGCAGACGTCAAACGCATTGAGGGTTGTGGCTTTTTTGATTCTACCAAAAATCGTTTTAGCCTCGTCATCGCTTAACTTCTCGGCCTTTGCCAGCCAAAGCAGTTCCTTTTGGATGAAGGCCATTCCTTTACCAAGAAGGGTTTCGGTTTTTTCACATACCACCACTCTATAGCCTTTCATGGCGCAAATCTGGGCGATTCCCGAACCCATGACACCACAGCCGACGACGCCGACATGGTCAATCTTCATCGTTTGCTCCTTTTGAAAATGCAACACAGCCGGAGATCCTTCAATCTTACCAGCCCATTATTTTCAGGCCCTTTCCTTTCAAGAGTTGTCGTGCGATGATCAGTTTTTCAATATCTTTGACGCCTTCGTAGATCTCCACGATCTTGGCGTCGCGATAAAAGCGGCTGATGTCGTATTCATCGATGTACCCGTATCCACCATGAAGCTGAAGGGCCTCGTCCACCACCCGGACCCCGTTCTCTGCGGCAAACCATTTGGCCATGGAGATGAGCATTTCCTGGGGATCTCCATTGTCCAGTTTCCATGCGGCCTTGTACACCAGATTCCTGGCAGCCTCGGTCAGGGTCGCCATTTCAGCCAGTTTGCCCTGGACCATTTGAAAGGAAGCCAATACGGTTCCGAACTGCTTTCGGACCTTGACATGTTTGATCGCCAGCTCCAGGGCGCCCTGGGCAACCCCCACCCCCTGGGCCGCCACATACGCCCGGGATCGGTTAAAAAAGGCCATGAAACACCGAAAGCCATCTCCCTCCTTGCCGATCAGGTTCTCGGCCGGCACCTTGACATCGCTGAAGAAGATCTCAGCCGTGTCGTGTGCCCGGACGCCCATTTTGCCTCTGATCTTGCTGCGGGTGATCCCAGGGCTGTTGGCATCAATCACGAGAACGCTGTGCCGGCTGTGCCTCTCCCCGGCGTCTGGATTGCTCAGGCACAACGTTACGAAAAAGTCGGCGATGTCGCCATTGGAGATGAACATCTTGCTCCCATTGACCACATAGGAGTCGCCGACTCTTTCCGCCCGGGTCGTAACGGAAAGCACATCGCTCCCCGCATCAGGCTCGGTAGCGGCCACCGCACTGATGGCCTTACCTTCACAGATCGGCGGCAGGTATTTCTGTTTCTGCGCCTCACTTGCAAAAAGCAGGAGCATTTCCGCGCCAAAACAGGGGCAGAGCGTAGCCCCAGCCAGTCCCGGATCCACCCGCCAGAATTCCTCGGTTACCAGGGCGTTCTCGAGATATCCGTACCCGCCACCCCCGTATTTCTCATCAATAAATAGCCCGACAAAACCCAGCTCCGCGGCCTTTTTGATGATCTCCAGGTTGGTCTTCTCTTCCCGATCGCATTCTCTGGCCACGTCCCGGAACTCCCCTTCGGCGAATTCCCGTGCAGCCTGCTTAATCTCCCGCTGTTCGCGGGTCAAGTTGAAATCCATTCCGTCTTCCCTTCTCATCTTCAGAGCGAAACGCTCATTTCGATTGTTGGTTATAGCCAGGAGCCGAATTTATCCCAGAACTCCTTGTCTTGCTTCTGCCAGCCCAATCCAAACTTTTGGTCATAATAGGAGGAAAGGCGTTCAAGCCATCTCCCTACCACGCTTTTGCCCTTTTCCTGAGCCTCCAAGATATCATTTAGGAAAACGGCGATATTCATCATTTCTTCCTTGGGTATGTAGGAAGCCGCCCCTTTCTTGAATGACTTCACCGTATCGTTAACACTCAATGCATGGGCGGTCAGCATGATGGGAGTTACCTTTTTTCTCACTGCAATCTCAAGCAATTGATATCCATCCACGCCCATAATGTCCAAAATCGCCATATCAAAATGCTCAGTCTCTAATCGCTCCTTGGCCATCTCGAAACTGGATGCAGGGACCACATCGCACATGGAAAGCACCTCTGAAAGTGTCTCCAGTACATCCGCTTCATCGTCCACGACGAGAATTCGCTTACCTTTCAAACGGTCTTTCATGGATGTTCCTCCTCGAATTTCTATTGAATCAAGACGCTGGGAAGCCAGGTGACAAGCTGTGGAAAAACAATCAACAAAAGTAAGCAAAAGGCCTGAAGCCCCACAAATGGCAGAACCGACTTGTAGATATCGATCATGGTGACCGATTCAGGTACGATGCTCTTCATGTAAAAGAGATTGAATCCAAAGGGAGGCGTCAGATAAGACATCTCCATGTTGACGATAAACAACACCCCAAACCAGACCGGATCAAACCCTAGTGCCTTGATGACAGGGACAAACACGGGCGTGCATATCATAATGATGCCTCCCGGATCAAGGAGCATCCCCAAAAAAATCAGGCTGAGCTGAATGCCAAAAAGCACCACATATCGGGAAACGGGCAGCACGCTCACCATGTCCCTGATGAAATCGACTGCACCCAGCGCTGTATAGATAGCCGTCAGACAAGACCCGCCGATGATAATCCAGATGACCATGCAGGAAAGGCCGAGGGACTGTTGAAGGGAGGACGTGAAAACCGCCCAAGTGAGCTTTCCGGCCAGAGCGGCGCACAGAAGGGCCCCCAGTGCCCCAATAGCCGCAGCCTCGGTGGGCGTGGCAACCCCCTTGAAGATGGTCCCCAGCACCAGAAAAATCAAAATGATGGGGAGGATAACGGCCCGTAGGGATATCAGTCTTTCCCGCCAGTCCGCCCTCTCTTCTTTCGGGACAGCAGGTCCCAAGATCGGGTTGAAATGGGATCGTATAGCAATATAGGCGATAAACAGCACCGCCAGAAGGATGCCAGGCACCAATCCTCCGGCGAAGAGGGCCCCGATGGATTCGCCTGCAAAAACGCCATAGACAATCATGAGCACGCTGGGCGGTATAAGGATACCCAGGGCGCCCCCTGCTGAGATAGATCCAACCGCGATATTCTTATGGTAATTGTGTTTCAGCATGGAGGGAAGCGCAATCACGCCCATGGCCACGGTAGCCGCGCCGCTGATGCCGCTCATGGCGGCAAAAAAAGTGCAGATGACGACCGTTCCCATGGCCAGTCCGCCGCGGATCCCGCCGATCCATTTATACATCATCTCGTACATGGCCTCGGCAATCCCTGAATGCTGCAAGACAATCCCCATAAAAACAAACAGAGGAATGGCGATCAATATGAAGTTGTTCATCACGCCGAATGCGGTGGCAGAGATCATGATCAGAGACGCAGGCCCCAAAAGGAAAAAGGTAAAGATTACGGCCAACCCCCCAAGGATGTAGACCAGAGGAAGGCCGGTGAGGAGGCCCACGACCAGGGAGGAAAAGAGAAGGATCGTTATGGTTCCGACTTCCATTGGTTAGGCTCCTTTCCCGTCACGAGGGTGATCACATCGCGGATTAATTTGGCTGTGAGCTGTAGAAAAAGGAGGAAAGCCCCCAGCGGAAGCACGGTTCGAAAGGGGTATAGAGGTGGGCCCCACTGGGTGGAGGCCTCTTCCAACATACGGATGGACCGCCAGGCCCCCTCCCCCCCCTTCCACACCAGAACGCCCACAAAGACAAAGGCCAGAAAGGAAGTGAGTATATCCAGCAGTGCCCTGAATCGGGGGCTGAACGTGCCGTAAATGACATCCATGTTCACATGAGCCCCCTTACTGGCCGTATAGGCACCACCGATGAGGATGAATGTCCCGAAAAACATGGCCGACACCTCATTCACCCAAATAGTCGGCCTGTTGAAGACATACCTGACTACCACCTCATAACCTACAACCAAGGCGAGAAAAAAAATAAAGTAGCTTACCAGTCTTCCGGACCATTCGCTCAGAAGGTCAATGACACGCAGGCATGTTTGGATCTTTGTCATGAGCTCCCCCGGGAGGTGGAGGAGGAAAACCCTCCTCCACCTCATTGACAAAAAAAGACGGTTATTTAATATAGCCCAGCTCTTTGAGAAATCCTTTCATCTTGGTGATGGCCTCAGCATTGGTAGGGTCTTTTGCAGCCACCTTGTCCCAAACGACCTTGGCGGCATCGGTCATTTTGTCGATCTGATCGTCCGGGACCTTGTTGACCTTCACATTCCAATCAGCAACCATTTTCTTGAGGGACTTCTCGGCGATGATACGGGTGTTGGTTGTACTCCAGAACCCATTGCCCAGGGCAGCGCTCTCAATAATTCTCTGCTGAACCGGGGTCAGTTTTTTCCATACATCCATATTGATGAGCAGATTGTTCCACCCCCCCATAATGGGCTCCGGCATCATATAGTTCTTCAAGACCTCATGGAATTTCATGATATACATGGGACCTGCATCCCCCCAGTGGGTTCCTTCGACCACGCCTGTGGCCAAGGCCGTGTAGAGCTCGCCCCCTGATATGTAAGTGGTGGAGGCCCCCATTTGATTCAACCATTCCGCCATCACGCCATACCCCCTGATCTTCGCGCCCTTAAAGTCCTCCACTGTCTTGAGGGGCTTCTTGGACATGATACCAACGGGGTAGGCTTCATAAGGGAGGTGATAGATATTGTATTTGGCATAGCCCTTTTTCAGCATATCGGCAAAGCCCATGTGGTACATGAAATATTCCGCTTCCCATATATTCCGAAACGCAAACGGCAGTCCTGCCACCTCGCTGACCGGAATGAGCTTGTGCCAGTAACCTTCTGCGATCAATGCCATTTCCAGGGCGCCGCTTCCCACCGTATTCAGGATCTCTTTGGTGGGAACAATGGCGTCGGAACCGAACAGTTTGATCTTGATCTGTCCGTTGCTCATGGACTCCACTGCATCCACAAAGCGCCCTACAGTCCGCTTCATATCCCCGGGAATGAGGTGCCCCTGGAGTTTCAATGTGATGGGCTTAGGGGCCTGTTCCGCCATTGCAAGGCCTGCCATGCCGATGACCATCATAATGGCCAGTCCGATTGCCAACCTTCTTTTCGCCTTAATCATTGGTATCCTCCTTGTCTTGTAAAATGGTCTACTATACAGCCTTCCGCCCCTTGTGTTCCTCTCCTCTTAAACCTCCTTTCCCACATTGGCTTCTCTTTCCACCAGCAACCGCTTCAATATCTTTCCAGCCCCGCTCTTGGGCAGGCTTTCACAGAATTCAACCTTTCGGGGCCGCTTGTAGGCGGCCATCCTCTCTTTGCACCAGAGGAGGATGTCGTCTTCCGTTATCTTGCCCCTTTGTTCTACATTCAAGACAACAAAGGCCTTCGGTGTCTCTCCTCGGTAGTCGTCCGGAATTCCAATGACGGCAGCCTCTGCAACGGCCGGGTGTTGATACAAGACATCCTCCACGTCCGTAGGGAATACATTGAACCCGGAGCAGAGGATCACCTCCTTCTTTCTCCCGACCACCTTGATATAGCCGTCTTTATCCATCAAACCCATGTCGCCCGTATAGAGCCATCCGTCTTTGAGAACCTGCGCCGTCTCCTCCGGTCTTTGCCAATAACCTTTCATGACCGTAGGGCCTTTCATGACAATTTCCCCCACTTCATCGGGAAGAAGGTCCTTAGTGCCGGTTTCGAGATCCATAATCGCCACATCGCTGTACTGGGGGATTCCCACAAACCCCGGTTTATAGGCATACAAGGGCGAGACCACCCCTCCGGCAGAGGTGCACTCGCTGAGACCGTATCCCTCTCCCAAAAAGGCCTTCGGGGCAATCTCTTTCACCTTATTCTGTATCTCAAGCGAGATGGGGGCCCCTCCGCTTACCAGGAGCCGAAAACAGCTGAAATCATATTTGTGGAGATCCGGGAGCTGGAGGAGGGCCACGAACATGGTGGTAGCTGCGGTCCAGAAGGTACATCGATAATGGTCAATGGCCCGGGCCGTGATATCAGGCAGAAATCGCGAAAGGACAATCACCTGTCCCCCGCTGATAAGAGGTGCGCACATGCACACCACCATGCCCATAACGTGGAAGAAAGGGGTAACCCCCAGGGACACGTCATCGTCCCTCAACCGAAACCAATAGGCGGTGGCAACAGTCGCAAAGGCCAGATGGTAATGGGTGATCATGGCCCCCTTGGGGATGCCGGTAGTGCCGCCCGTATACTGAAGCAGCGCCAGATCGTTTTCCATATCTTCGATCTGGCATATGGGTTCGGGAGAGGCATCCTTCAGAATATCCTTGAAATCCAAGGTGCCGGCAAACGATCCTGCCGTGGCCATCGCCTCTTCAGGGGGCGGAAACACCGTCTTTTCAGGAAGATACTCCCCGAGACCCGTCACGATAACATGCTGAATCGCCAGTTCATCTTTGATCTTGAGAATTTCAGGGTACAGTGCGTCCATCACCACCAGCGTCTCCACCCCCGCATCATGGATTTCATAGATCAGTTCAGACCGCTTGAACATAGGGTTAAGCGAAACCACGATCCCGCCAGCCCTCAGTATCCCGAGAAACCCGATGACAAACTGCGGACAGTTCTGCATAAATAGCCCCACCCGATCCCCTTTTTTCAGGCCCAATTGGATGAGCCCGTTGGCGAACCTGTCCACCGCCTCATTCAACGCCGCGTACGTCGTATCCTGCCCGTAAAAACGGAGGGCAATCCGATCCGGGCATATCTTGGCCCAGTCCCGAATATGCTCGGTCAAAGGCTTTTCCAGGTAGAAGGCCTTGGGAACAAAGGGAGGCCAGAAATTATCCCATCTCTTTTCCATATATCTCCTCCAGACAGCAATGATCATTTCCGTGGTGGCCGGGTGTGTCTTCCCGGCGCTGTTTTAGACACCCTCCGTGGGTTCCGGCCTTCGAAACCTGGGCAGCTTCCCACGACTACAGCCGGGGGGGAAACTCCGGAAGGGACTCAAACAGGGGGTGCGGTTTCGGGTTGCTGATCCTGGCAGCCCGCATCGCTGCGGCCTTGTAACGGGGAAAATCCCCTAAGACCAAGATGGAGAGCTTCTGGGCCTCCAGGGACCCTTCTGCATGGATGGTAAGCACATCCTCGTAGGACGAGGTTAGATCGCGAATCAGCTTCACCAGCCGAAGCCGGTCTTCCGTGGGCACCCCTGCCTTTCCACCTAAGGCACGGTCCAGCATGTCGTGGAGTTCCGGATGAAAGAAGTCTTTTGATGACGGGCAGGTGGCAATAATGCCGCCAGCGATATCCTGAATATACTTAGTTGCCTGGTGCCAGTTATCAGCAAAATGGAATTTGCAGATATTCGCAATCATGGGGTTGGGATATACCAGATCCGAATCAGGTTCCGCGTTGCAGTGTTCGCACGCAGCCTTGCCGAGAATGTCCACGGCCTCGGTGTACATCACCAGCCAAGTCAACTTCTCGCGCACATGGGCAGCCTTGTCGATGCCGTTGTAATCGGCCATGAGAGCGGCCGCGCCTGTGAACAGCTCCAGTTCCATGGCCTTGTAGGTCTCAGCACTGAGTCGATGAAAATTGGCGAACATGTAAGCCACCGGCCCGGCGAACTCCCATTCCCCTTTCAGAAAAATCCTCTCATTGGGTATGAAAACCTTGTCAAAGATGAGGGTCGCATCGTTAATGAATACGCTCTTGGCAATGGGATGATCAAAGAGACTAGTTTCGGCCGTGATTTCCGGCTCCGCAGAAATCAACGTCAGGCCTTTGGCATTGACAGGGACCCCAAAGGCGACAGCATAGGCCTTGTCGGCTTCCTGCATGGCGCGGCAGGGGGCAATCAGGATTTCATTGCAAAGGGGGGCCTGGCTGATATGGGTCTTGGCGCCGCTGACCACAATGCCATCCTTACGCTCTTCCACAATGTGCACATAATAGTCGGGATTAGCCTGCTGATGAGGGCGAAGCCCCCTGTCGCCCTTAACGTCCGTGAGGCCCATGGCAAAGGCTAAATCGTTTTTCTGGAGGTGCTTTCGGTAGGCCTCCACGTTTTCCGCATAGTGGGTGCCATATTTCTTGTCGATACGTCGACTGACCACCGTGACCGCATTCAGTCCATCCTTGGCCACGAATTTGGCGCCCGGCGGCTTGCCAAAGCAGACCCGGGCCCACAGTTTCACCACCTCCCGAAGCCTCAGCAGATCCTCCCGTGTGCGTTGCGGCATGAGGGCAAAACTCACGCGCTCACCCTCCTCGTTGACCTCGGTCAACAGGTCTTGAAACGCCGGATCATTGTTCAGGACATAGTCCATGGCCACCCAGTCCCTGCACACCTTCAAGACCGGGTGTTCAGTGACATCATCCACCCGTTCCCCGTTGCAGTAGACGACTCTCCCATCTTTCAGGCTCTCGATGAATTCCTGCGGTGATTTGATTCCCATTTTTTTCTCCTTTTTAGCTCTTTGCAATGAACGCCGAGCTGTTCGCCCATACCACATCGACAAGACCCACTAACGGCCTCATCTGTCCATAAGCCCATGCCAGGCACAGAGTTCTTCATCTGTGGCGACACATCCCGTTACGGATCCCGCATCCTGTCCGGCCAGAAACACCGCACATTGGACCATTTTGTCAGGAGTGGTCCACCCTCCGCGCTCCTCTTCAGGCATCCAGAACCGCATCCCCTCGGTACTGACCACATTTCTGGGTTTTAACCCATTTACGGCGATGTTGTGTTTTCCCACCTCCGCAGCAAGCCCCCAGGTAAATCGATCCACACCGGCCTTGGCCACGCCATAGGCCAGTCCTGTGGGAACTGCCCCTTCATCCCGTTCCTGCCCAGCTAGAGAACTGATATTGATAATGGAGCCGCTCTTGTTTTCAATCATGGTGGGAAGTACGGCCTTGCTGCATAAAAACACACCCTTAAGATTCACGTTCAACACGATTTCCCATTTCTTCAACGGGGTCTCCACAACAGGATAGTAGAATGCCACCCCTGCATTGTTGACCAGGATGTCAATGGCCCCGAATTCCCGAAGGGACGCATTTACCATGGATTGAACGCTTTCCTCGCTGGTGATGTCGCATTTGACGGCTAATGCATGACGTCCCACCTGTTCGATTTCCTCTACAGTTTTATAAATGGTACCCGGAAATCTATCGTCCTTTTCCTGATCGCTCCGGGCTGCGACTACAACGTGCGCCCCTTCACGGGCAAGTCCAACGGCAATGGCCTTTCCAATGCCTCGGCTGCCCCCTGTTACAATGGCTACCTTGTCTTTCAGCAATACAGCTTCCTCCTCGATTTACTATGTCATGATTCATAGGAATACCAACCTTTACCCGCTTTCCTTCCCAGATGACCGGCATAAACCCGCTGCTTCAGGGCATTTCCAAATC
>Ga0068712_1005322_pt1 | contig 10185 bp, 10 predicted proteins | sample MTBAKSrepl1MetaG_FD_62987 | JGI IMG/M metagenome (GOLD analysis project Ga0068712, IMG submission 62987) | Enrichment culture microbial communities from Arthur Kill intertidal strait, New Jersey, USA, that are MTBE-degrading - MTBE-AKS1... | ecosystem: Environmental > Aquatic > Marine >... | reverse complement strand
CCGGCTCATTGACCAAGCATGTCCCTGTGGTGCACCTTTTCCGATGCATGACCGTATCCTCGGCCGTTCGGACGATATGTTTATCTACAGGGCTGTTAATATCTATCCCAGCCAGATCGATCATGTGTTGAGCCGTGTGAAGGGGATCGGCAGTGAATTTCAGATCCATCTCAAGCAGCGTGAAAGCGGCCGAGACATGATGGTGATCAAGGTGGAGCGGGAAACAGGCTCGGCCGATACGGATGATGCGCATCTGGCCGAAGCGGTGGCGACAGAGATACGGCGAAAGATACTGGTCAGATGCCAGGTAGAAATCGTAGATTATGGTTCCCTGCCGCGTACCGAGAGAAAAAGCCGACGCGTATTTGACCATAGAAACAATTCTTAAGTTTTTCATGAGAACTTTGTACCGGCAAAAGTGAGCGCATTCCCGGCAACCTCTCGGATCGCTGTGTAGATCCCGATCATCCTTGGCCGGGGCTCGGCAGGTATCCCTTTTTAGGGATGCCGAAGGGTAATCTCTAAAGATGATAACAGAATGGCAATGACGGTGAGAATGCCCAACTACATCCTCAAAGTGACCAATGTGTCAAAAAATTTTGGAGGGTTACAGGCAATCAACCGGTTATCCTTCCAGGTAAAGCAAGGGTTAATTTTTTCTATCATTGGACCCAACGGTGCAGGAAAAACAACGGCGATTAATCTGATTGCCGGCGTATACCCCCCGAATTCCGGTGAAATCATTTTTGAAGGTCAGAATCTTTTCAGAAAAAAGCCATATCATCTGGCGTATATGGGAATCGGCAGAACGTTTCAGAATATACAGGTCTTCAGGCATATGACCGTTCAAGAGAATGTGATGGTGGGGCTTCATACCCAAAGTCGTTGCGGATTTTTAAAATGTCTCCTTCACACCCACGGGGTACGGGAAGAAGAAAAACGCATTCGGAGAAAAACAGAACGTACCCTGAAATTTATGAATCTTGAGCCCAAAGCCGACCTGCGGGTTGACGGCCTCCCCTATGGAGATCAAAAACGTGTAGAGATGGCGCGGGCGCTTGCCATGGAACCCAAACTTCTTTTACTTGATGAACCGGTGGCCGGCCTTAATATGCAGGAAACCCAGGAAATGGCCCAGACAATTCTCAGGATCAGGGAAAAAGGGGTCACGGTTATTTTGGTCGAGCATGACATGAATTTAATTATGGAGATTTCGGATACAATTTCTGTTTTGAATTACGGGCAAAAAATTGCTGAAGGGAATTCTGAAGCGGTCCGGCGTCATCCGAAGGTCATCGAGGCCTATCTGGGGAAGGAATTATAACCGACCGTGCTGGAAATCAGTGACATAAGTGCCCATTATGGCGGTGTTCGCGCACTTGATCATGTTTCTATTAAACAGGATCAAGGAGAAATTCTGGCGCTCATCGGCGGTAATGGTGCCGGTAAGACGACCCTCCTCAACCTCATATCCGGTATCATCAAACCGTCCCGGGGGAACATCTTTTTTAGAGGAAAGGATATCCTGCCGTTTTCTCCTGAAAAAATCGTTGAATTGGGTATCATCCAAGTCCCTGAAGGCCGGCAAGTTTTTGGTCCTTTAACTGTTCGGGAAAATCTCGAACTGGGCGCCTATCGAAGACGGGGCAAACAGAACAAAAAAGGTGTGCGGGACGATTTTAAGAACATCCTGCACCTTTTTCCTGTTCTTGAAAAAAGACTTAAGCAGCGCGCGGAAACACTCAGCGGGGGGGAGCAGCAGATGCTCGCCATCGGCAGGGCCCTGATGGGGCGTCCGGATCTCTTGCTTCTGGATGAACCTTCTTTAGGGCTTGCGCCGCTTATCGTAAAAGAAATCATTTTTGTCATTGAAAAGCTGAGAAGGGAGGGAACCACCATTCTTCTGGTCGAGCAAAACGCCAAGGCTGCCCTCAAAATTTCGGATCGGGCTTATGTACTGGAAATCGGCAAGATACGACTACAGGGAAAGGCGTCTGACCTGATGGAAAATGAGGCGGTCAAAAAAGCCTATTTGGGATAAGGGTTCAATCCGCGGCCATGAAAAAGATGAGGGGGTGGAAACCTCAAATTGAGCATGACTGAACAATGTATATGAAAATGAAAAAGGAGGAAAAAATGAAAAAAGGATCTCTGATCATCGTTGCTGTGGCCCTGACCGTTGGTTTTATGTTGGGAACATCACCCTGCTATAGCGCAGAACCGGTTAAAATCGCCGGAATATTCGCTTTAACCGGCCGGGCCGCACATATCGGGACGGCTCAGAGGGATGCCGTTTTAATTGCCATTGATGAAGTCAATGCACACGGTGGTGTTAACGGACGACGGCTTGAGATGGTGATGGGGGATACGGAAAGCGATCCCACCAAGGCTGTCATGGCGTTGAAAAAGGTTCTGGAATCTGCGGATGTCGTGGCAATCATCGGACCGACATTGACCGGAACCGCCATGGCCATGCGGGGATTTATCGAAAAGGAGCAGATTCCGGCGTTTATGCACTCAGGAGGCGATGTTATCTTAAATGCCCCGCTCAGCAAGGATGACCCCGCTTCCCTGCCGAAATGGACCTTCAAATCTCCGTATAAGGCTGCGGATGCCATGGGAAAGATCTGCGAATACATGAGCAGACACGGTATTAAAAAAATCGGCTTTCTCTATTCCAACGAAGGGTTTGGGAAAGACGGTCTGAAAAATGTCGCGGTGCAGGCACCGAAATATGGTGTAACAGTTGTGGCCGAAGAAGCATTTGAGCCCAAAGATGTTGACATGACCGCTCAGCTGACCCGAATCAATGCTCAGGGGGTCGACGGAATCATTGCCTGGACCGTTGGACCGGCCATGGGCATTGTCGCCAAAAATGTTAAACAGTTGGGCATCAAAGCACCGTTATTTGAATGTCATGGTTCCGGAGACCCCATATTTTGGAAGGTTGCCGGTGAGGCCGGTGAGGGGGTGATGATGCCTTCGACCAAGATCGTGGTAGCGGATCAGCTCCCGGACAGCGACATCCAGAAAAAGAAAATCGTTGACTTTGTAAGCGCCTATAAAAAGAAATTCAATCAAGAACCCGGTACCATGGTGGCTTACGGAGCGGATGCGGCCTATATCGTGGTCGACGCCATCAAAAAAGCGGGCCCGGACCGCGCCAAAATCCGGGATGCCATCGAGAACACCAAAGGGTATGTGGGCATCAGCGGTATTTACAACATCAGTCCGGAGGATCACAATGGCCTGTCAATGGAGGACATTGTGATGATTGAGGCGACCAAAGGAGGATGGAAGCTGCTTAAATAGAAAATCATTTCGAGGACTCAAAACTCCCCTTCTCTGTTGATATGGTTCGAAGGAAGGGGAGTGTAAAATTAAATAATTGGTTATGGATTTTTCCCAGCAAATTGCGCAGTATATTATTACCGGTTTGACCATTGGGGCCATTTACGCCATTGTGGCCATGGGGTTTAACATCATCCATAACGCCACCGGAATCGTCAATTTTGCCCAGTGTGAATTTATCTCCCTTGGCGGCATGATCATGTACACCCTGGTTGTGCATGTCCACGCCAACATGATTGCCTCTTTTTTCATCTCCATGGCTGCTGTTGCTTTGATTGGGGCATTGATCGAAAGAGGACCGATACGGCATGCGCGTTCAAAGGAGATTATTGTCCTTATTTTTCTGACCGTGGGCATTTCCGGCGTTCTTCGCGGTGCCGCGCAGGAAGCCTGGGGTACCGATAATTTAGGCGTTCCGGCTTTCAGCGGAGAGAATCCCATCCGTCTCCCCTTTGGCGCCATCATTGTGCCTCAACATATCTGGGTGTTTGCCATTACCGTGCTGGTGGTGGTGATGCTGCATTATTTTTTTAAAAAAACCTTGATGGGCAAAGCCATGCGGGCCACGGCGGTTAATCGGAAGGCGGCGGCTTTGGTGGGGATTTCAGTAAATCGCATGATTTTGTTATCCTTTGCTTTCAGCGGAGGGTTAGGGGCGGTGGCCGGAATGATTATCGCACCGATTTCCACAACATCGTATGATACCGGAATCATGCTGGGGTTGAAAGGGTTTGCCGCTGCGATACTGGGTGGATACGGAAACTTCGCCGGTGCAATATTGGGCGGTGTTATTTTGGGTATTCTGGAATCATTGGGAGCCGGCTTGATATCGTCTCAGTATAAGGATGCCATTGCGTTTTTCGTTCTACTTCTGGTTTTGTTTTTAAAACCCACAGGGATTATGGGGTATGGAGAGTCGGGAAGGGTTTAAACCCTTCGGTATCCGGGATATCTGATGATGAACGCATTCCTTAAACAAAAAGACATCTTGGGTTTTGCCGTATTGGCCATATTTATTATTATTCTTCCTGCGTTCGTGGAGAGCAGATATTATTATATTGTCCTGAATGTGATTGGCCTTAATACCATCGTGGTGGTGGGGTTGAATCTGCTCATCGGATTTGCCGGCCAAATTTCCTTGGGTCATGCAGCTTTTTATGGTCTCGGCGCATACTTTTCAGGAATCCTGACCGTAAATTACGGATTTCCGTTATGGCCGGCGATGCTTGTGGGAATGCTCGCAACAGGAATTGTTGCATATTTGATCGGGTATCCGTCTCTAAAGCTCCGGGGGCACTACCTGGTCATGGCCACTTTAGGGTTTGGAATCATTATAAATATTCTTATGGGTGAATTGGAACAGTTCACCGGGGGACATGACGGCCTGATCGGAATCCCCCAACTGGCCATCGGAAGGCTGGTATTTGATAATGATCTTAAAAATTTCTACCTGATCTGGAGTTTTGTGTTTTTTTCCATGTTGGCCGCCAGAAATCTCATCAATTCCAGAGTGGGAAGGGCATTACGCGCTGTTCACGGCAGTGAGGCGGCCGCAAACGCTTTAGGCATTGACACCGCTGGCTATAAAGTAAAGGTGTTTGTTCTAAGCGCCATGTTTGCCTCCCTTTCCGGCAGTCTTTATGCCCATTACATTACCTTTATCAGTCCCAGCTCTTATGACTTCTATTATTCCATACAGGTCGTGACCATGGTCATCGTCGGCGGAATGGGGAGTTTATGGGGCTCTCTCTTCGGCGCCGGGGTGCTCACCTTTATTTCCGAGGCGCTCCATTTCGCCAAACAATATCACATTATTGCGTACGGTATTTTTCTCTGTCTGGTACTCATCTTTCTCCCGGAAGGGATTTTGGTGGGGATTTACAATTTTATCTTAAAAAGAAAGGCTAAAAAGCAAATAAAAACAGATTACTAATTAGCCTATAATTAAATAGACATTATGTTTACACCGGAGATCACCGCATTTCAGACCGCGAAAAACTCACGAATAAGAGCGTGTAATGCCGAACAGGATCAAGTCCTCGATGATATACTGAATATTTAATGCTATTTCGGGGTGTTGTCGAAATGAAACACGGCTGTTTGGCCCAACACGCTCTAATCCGTTTAAACAGTTTCCCGATCTGAAATGCGGTAACCTCCGGCGCTTCCATAGTTCTTGAATGTCTAAATGATACCGCTCTTATTAGTAATATAAATAACCGAGAGAATTTTTAAAAAAAGCATTCGAGATAAAAAAATACTTGATTCGTTTTTTTATTTCTGTTAGCAAGCTTCAAAACGCAAAAAAAAAGTTTGATTTTGCAGCCATCTCTTCTGCCTGGGTCGTAAGCCGATGATTTGTGCGAGAAAATGTAGCCTCCCACTGATGCGACCCAGGCTTTTTTTTGTTCCTTCAGCCTACACCGTCACGCCATTAAATACCTGCGTACCTGTTTAAATCTTGAGTAAAGATCCCGGCATGCTTGAATTTTCGTAAAATCGAGGTTTCTATCCGCCGATGGCACACATTTGGGCCGATACCATGGCATCGAGATTGTCTGAAAGCTTGTGTTCCGAAGGCTTGTGACGGACAGCCTGGAGAAATGCATTTGCGAGCTCACCGTCAGAACACCCTCGTCTAATCAACGATTTCATATCTTCCTGAATGTTGCTCATCAGGCAGGGCCGAAGTTGACCGCTGGCGGTTAGTCTCAATCGATTGCAGGTGCCACAGAAATGCTGGCTTATTGGGCGGATGAAACCGATTTCTCCGATAGCCGATTCAAACTTGAATCGTTCCGCAGGACCGTCATTTACGGTTCGGTCGACCGGATTAAGTTTTCCCAACGCATGGATACGCTTTTTTATTTCAGGTGCGAGTAAATGACGCTCACTGCTGATTGGGTTGGATCCCATGGGCATATATTCGATAAAGCGAATGTGAAAGGGATACCTGATGGATAATTCGGCAATGTCGACCAGTTCATCATCATTGATCCCTTTAAGCGGTACGACATTGATTTTAATGGGGTAAAATCCGATTTCTCGGGCTCGATGAATACCCTCCCATGTTTGAGCGAAAAAATCATGGCCCGTGATGTGTTTAAATTTATTTTTATTCAGCGTATCGAGGCTGATATTGATTCTGTTTATTCCAGCAGAATTGATTTGTTCGATGTTGTCCTTTAAGAGGACACCGTTGGTTGTCAGGGATATATCCTGCAGCCCCTTTAGTTTTGTCAATTGATTCAGGAAGTCATAAACACCTTTTCTAACCAGAGGTTCTCCCCCGGTTACCCTGATCTTTGAGATGCCGAGACCTATACCCACCTTGACGATGCGGAGTATTTCCTCATAACTCAATATTTCTCTGTGGGGAAGCCAGGGGATGAGTTCTCTGGGCATACAGTAAAGGCATCTGAGATTGCACCGGTCCGTGATTGAAATACGAAGATAGTTCAAGTTACGGTTGTACGGGTCGGTCAGTTTGGAATTTTGCAATTTCAAGATTTCCTTTGAACGTATCGACCCCCAAAGGTGGATACGCTGCGCCTAAAGAACGACTGTCGAAAAAAGTAAAATTAAAGGGTTGCTTCTACAATGCTTTCATGAAGCGGTGTCAACTCATCTGGTTTTTTGAATTTTTCCCGATAAGCCGGTACTTCTATCATCGGCGGCCTTTCGTGACCTTTGATTTCATAAATATCCGGCTTGAATTTGTTTTTTACAAGATTAAATTGAATCATTTCATTATAAAGCTTTTCTTTATAATCCACCAGTCCCAATTTCTTTTTACGGTTTATGAAGGTTTGAAGGATGGCGAAAGACATCCTTCCGAGAGCCCTGGTGTCCTGGTTTCTGTGAATCCGCTTGTCCAGGTCCACCTGAGCCATGACATCGAGCCCCCATTTTTCATAGATATCGAGGATCAAGCTGGTTTCGATTCCGTATCCTATTGGAAAAGGTATGGCTTCAAACAATTCCCGATATCCGGCATACTCACCGGATAACGGTTGAAGTATTTGGGTGAGTTCCGGAAAGAAAAGAGAAAAAAGCGGACGGATCACAAGTTCGGTAACCCGGCCGCCACCGGTTGGCCTGATTTTATTTTTCCCGATTGCGATGGGACGGTCATAAAAGGCTTTAACATATTTTATATTATCGTAAAGAATGAGCGGACCCAAAAGGGCGTAGGCAAATCTGTGGTGAATATTTTTGATATCCGCATCCAGATAGACGATAATATCTCCTTTGGCAATATACAGGGCTTTCCACAGATTTTCTCCTTTACCTTTAAATTTCTCGAGGTCTGGCAAAATATGATCCGCCTCAAAAACATCCGCTCCGTATGCCCTTGCAATTTCTCTGGTTTTATCCGTTGAGCCGGAATCGACAACAACAATTTCGTCAAGAATGGGATATCGGGTCATCAGCTCCGACTTCATGATCAGAATCTCTTTTGCGATGGTTTTTTCTTCATTCAACGTCGGTAAGCATAAGGAAATTTTAAGATTTTTTCTTTGCTTTTCATCTGCAAGCCGGTGGAGATCGCTGAATTCTGAATAATGGAACGTATTTTTTTCAATCCAGCTGATGTTCATCACATACTCCGTTGTCAATAGCCATAATTACACCGATGATTTGGGCAATCCCTTTAAATATGGGCTCAATTTCCACGGTGGCATTTTGCTGGTGATAGTTATCCCCCCGCGTAATACCCAGGGTAACTGCCGGTATGTTGCGTGAAAGAAGAATTGAAAGTTCGGACTCGCTGGGTCCGCTAATCGGTGTCAAATCGAGTTTTTTCATTACAGCAACAGTGCTTTTTACCAAAGGATGGTTAAATGTTAGTTTGGTTGCATGGATATTGCTTAAGGTCTTCAATTTCAAGTCGACTTCATATTCATGACTCGTACCTTCAATAATGTCCTTGATACTGTTGAAGATCGACCTGACCATTTTGTCGGAATTGCTTTGAATTTCAAAACCAAGGGTTGCATCATATGCAATCACGCCATGCATATGTCCCCCTGAGGTTTTACCGATAATGACCCTCGAACGCGGCTTTTGAGGCAAACGGAGTTTCAGGATCTGGTTGATCACTTCGTTCAGCACCAGGATGGCATTGGGTTTGAACTTATGATCCGAGCCACTGTCGGTTGAAATGTTACAATCGACTTCACATCGAATCATTCCATCCGCATAATAATTCAACCGGCCAAGTGGCGCACTCTCTATGCAGACAGCCCCTCTGATGGGCGACGCCCATGTTTTCAAAAGATGCCGGATGCCTCTCAGATTTCCCTTTCCCAAAGATTGAATCACACCGGCCAGAACAATATCAGATTCGAAGCTCAGGTTTAACTTTCGAAAAATTTCCGGCAGTGACACCAGGATACCAACACCCACCGAGTTGTCCATGATGCCGGCTCCGGTGATTGAATTTTCTTGAATGGTATAATAATGGTCGATGTCTTTGCCCCAAATGGTATCCAAATGTGCAACGACAAAAATTGGCGGTTTTGATTCTCTGGTTCCCTTGATGATACCGATGGGATTCCGATAGCCGTCGGTAGTGCATTCGTCCACCTGAAATTCGGCAAGTCTTTCCATAAAAAGACTGGTGCGCCTTTTCTCGTTGAATGTAGGGGCGGGTATCTGGCCGATCAGGACGATGTTCGTGATGATGGTTTCCTTCATGGATCTGATGGTATCGACAAATCCCGGCAGTTTATCAAGATAATCGGCCATTATGGATTCCCTTAATCATGTTGAATAATTAGGCCAAATTTAAAAATACACCAAAACGCGAGAAGAAATCAACATATCATTATACAATATCTTTTTGTCGAGGGTTTCGTGGAATCGGTTCGTATGCCCGAAATACAGTTATTCGTTGCGAAACGGTGTAACGAGGATGGGTTATTAGACCTTGAAAGAGATCGAGAATAACGTTATGATTTAAACAGGCGATGCCGTCCATTACCCTGAGATTTAATTTGGTGTGAATAAATGCATCTGCAGAACGGTATCCCCTGCTGCGGATGAATCCCAAAAAAGGAGGATGTCATGGAACTAAAAGGAAAAAAGGTCATAATTTTGGTGGAAGATCTGTTTAATATTTTTGAATTCTGGTATCCATACTATCGGTTAAAGGAAGCTGGCGCCGAGGTCACGGTGGTCGGTTCCGGGCGAACCGATGAATTTACTGGAAAACCCGGCACCCAGGTTCGACCGGATAAGAGCGCGGATCAGGTGTCCATCCATGATTATGACGGGGTTATCATACCCGGAGGATATGCGCCGGACCTGATGCGTCGTTATCCGGCCATGATTCAAATCGTCAAGGATCTCTTTGACGCCGGGAAAGTCGTTGCCGCCATCTGCCATGCCGGCTGGATGCTGGCGTCGGCCAATATTCTGGACGGGCGCAAGGCAACTTCATTTTTCGCCATTAAGGATGATATGATTCACGCCGGCGCCCTGTGGATGGATGAATCCGTGGTCGTAGACGGGAATCTTATCACCAGCCGAACGCCGGATGATCTTCCGGATTTTATGAAAGCCATTATTTCTGCCCTCAAATAGACGGTTGGACGACGGATCCGTCAAAGCCATGACGTCATACGGAGAATAAAGCAGATAGGCATAGACGATGCCAAAAGGAAAATTTCGATTTTATGAAGAACTCAATGATTTTTTACCCGAGCATAGGAAAAAGAAAGACTTTGAAGCCGAGTTCAGCGAAAAAAGCTCGATAAAAAATATTATTGAAAATTTCGGGGTTCCGCCATCTAAAGTTGACCTTGTTTTGATCAACGGAAAACCGGTCGA
>Ga0068712_1005312_pt1 | contig 10200 bp, 11 predicted proteins | sample MTBAKSrepl1MetaG_FD_62987 | JGI IMG/M metagenome (GOLD analysis project Ga0068712, IMG submission 62987) | Enrichment culture microbial communities from Arthur Kill intertidal strait, New Jersey, USA, that are MTBE-degrading - MTBE-AKS1... | ecosystem: Environmental > Aquatic > Marine >... | reverse complement strand
CTGGCGCGATCCAGCCTCGGCCAGGGGGGCGGGGCATTGGCCAGTCAGAAGCCCGGTGTTCTCGGGGCGGTTGGCGCTGAAGACACAATCATTCCGTGTCAATTCAGCCTCCTCGTCCGGGTCGCAAGCGGAGGCTAAGGCCTGAACCAAGTATACGGAGCGGCCAGAATGAAAGTCAATCAGGGCCGGACTCTAGAAAAAGCTAAAGTAATCTCTCAGCTCGGCCGTTAAGTGCTCCAGAGGAGGAGGCGCGATGGCGGGGCAGGTAATAATCATGAGGCAGATCAATGGTTTGTGGCGGGCAGTCTCCTGCGGTGACGCCCGGAAGTGGCTCACTCTCTCCGGCCCCCAGCTTTCGCCCGCCGGCAAGTCCCGGGAAGGTCTTCTCAAGGGTCTGGTCCACCGAGTGGCCTGAATGCTCTCTTCCCTGGACGATAGCTACCGGCTCCTGGGCCTCAGCCCCGGGGTCGGCCCGGCCGAGGTCCGGCGGGCCTTCAGGCGGGAGGCCAAGCTCCGCCACCCCGACTTGACCGGCCGGGCGGACCGGGCCGATGAGTTCATCCTGCTCAAGCGGGCCTACAGCCTGGTCCTGGGTCACGAGGAGGGCCTCGGGGAGCGGCTGGGCCGGGGCAGGGAAGAGGCCCGCCCGACGGTCAGGCTTCTGGGCCTGGGCCGGGAGGATCTGGACATCTGGCTGGAGCTGGGTCTCTCCTCCAGCGAGGCGGCCCGGGGTTTGAGGACCCTGGTCCACTACACCCGCCTGAGACCCTGCCCCCACTGCCGGGTCGGCTGCCCGACCTGCCGGGGGCTGGGCTGGCTGATGGTTCAGGGAAAACAAGGGCTTAGCCGCCGGACCTGTCCGACCTGCCGGGCGGTGGAGCCCGAGAAATGTCTGGCCTGTGGGGGTGCGGGTCAGATATCCGAGCCGGCCCAGGCCCACCTGCTTGTCCCGGCCGGGGTGACCGCCGAAAGCCGGCTCGTTCTGCCCGGCCTGGGCCACTTCTCCAGCCAGAGGGCCGGGGACCTGGTCCTGTTCATCCGGATCGAGCCGGACCGGCCCGGGCTTAGCTCACGTTGAACCCGGGAAAGGCCAGGACTTCCCCGGCCAGGCGGCCGGCCAGCCTCAGCTCGCTGGGCCCCGGGCCGGAGCGGCCGTTGGCCCTGCCGTTGCCGCCGTCCTGGGACGTGCCGGCCAGGACCTGCTTGGCCCCGGCGATGGAGTACTTGTCCTCCTTGAGGAGCTTCCTGATCTCCATGACCCGGCCAATGTCCGTCTCGGTGTAGCGGCGCTGGCGGCCCTTGGTCCGGGCCGGGGCAAAGAACTCGCCGAACTCGCTCTCCCAGTAGCGCAGGGTGTGGATGGCCACGCCGGTGACCTGCGAGACCTCGCCGATGCTCAGGTGTTCCTTGCGAATCAACATAGCTTGGCCTCCTCGAGGTTTTGCTGTCAGTCTACGCAAGGGCCATGCCAGGAATATAATCATGTAAATTCACCTAGTTGCCTGAGGGAGTCAGCTCTGGATGAGGCGGCCGGGCAGGCAGAAATGGGTCGCTGGGCACAATTTTCCTGCCGGTGGTGGTGAGGTTTGGCTCAAGCCGGGGCCGCCCGGGCGGGCCTGGGATCAATGCTCCTGGCCGGTGAGCCGCCTGATCCGCCGGGCCAGGAGGTTGGCCAGGGCCCAGAGCACGTCCAGCTCCAGGTAGCCGCCGGCCTCGGCGTCGATCAGGAGGGTGATCCTCGGCTCAAACTCCTCGTCGCCCGGGAAGTAGATCGCTTCCAGGGGGATCTGGGGCAGGGCCAGGACGAGCCAGGAGTATTCGGCCGTGCTGGTCTCCCGGCCGCCGAGCCGGCGGCCCGCCTCCAGGAACTGGCTCTCGCTCAGGCTCAGCTCCGCGGCCAGGTCGTCGGTGGAGAGGCGGTGGATGTTGCTGTAGAAGAGGTCCCCGCCCGGCAGCTCCCTGAAGCTGATGCGACGGCCGCTCAGGCCGCCCGGCCCCGGGGCGGAGAGGTACTGGAGCAGGACCAGGGTCTCCTGAAAGCCGGCCCGCCGCCGGTCCGGGCCCTCGATCGAGCGGGCCTCGGGCGCGACCTCGAAGGTCTGGCCCAGCATCTCGACCCGGAAGGCCCGGCCGGTCCAGGCCGCGCCCTTGGTCCGGACCACCTCCTCATGGGCCAGCCGGTTAAGCCGCTCCCAGAGGGACGGGTCCACCTGTTCGGACCGGGAGTAGAGCCGGATGTCCTCGATGGGGACGGGCACGGCCTCAACTCCTCTCCCGGCCCCGACAGGCGGCGAAGACCTCCAGGTACTTGGCCACGGCCCGCTTGATCTCGGAGCGGGGGGCGATCTCGTTGATGCCCCTGATGGAGTGGAAGTAGTCAGGCTGCTCGTAAGTCCTGGCCGAGAGCTTGCGCAGCGACTCGGCCCGGATCTTCTTCTCGTCCACGCCGAAGCCCCGGGAGCGCATGACCCTGGGGCCGGCGAAGATGATCAGGGCATTGGGCTCGGAGATGCAGACGTCGCCCAGGGCGGCGTAGGAGGCCACGGCCCCGCCGGTGGAGGGGTCGCCCAGGATGGAGATGTAGAGCAATCCGGCCTCCTTGAGGCGCTGGATGGTGGCGATGGTCTTGACCATTTGCATCAGGGCCGAGATGCCCTCGTAGAGCCTGGCCCCGCCCGAGCAGCAGACCGAGATGAGGGGCAGACGGTAGGCCAGGGCGTAGTCGCCGGCCCGCTTGAACTTTTCGCCGAAGACAACGCCCATGGAGCCGCCGGAGAAATTGAACTCGCTCAGGGCCAGGACCACGGGGTGGCCGTAAACGCTGGCCTGGGCCGTGACCAGGGATTCCTTGAACGAGGAGCGGTCATTCTGCCGGTTGAGGAATTCCTGGTAGGCCTCGGGGATGTCCCGCTCGTTGATGATGTCCTCGACGCTCAGGTTGCGGTTGAGCTCGTGAAACGAGCCCGGATCGGTCAGGCAGTCGACCCAGCCGGCCGCGCCCAGAACCTCGGCCTGGCCGCAGAAGGGGCAGACGTGGTGGTTCTCCAGGTACTCGCTCAGCTTGACCAGCCGGCCGCAGCCCTTGGAGGGTCCCTTGCTCGAGGACTCGCCGCAGCGGATGTAGTCCTGGCCCGAATCGATGACGTGGTCGCTGGCGTAGTCCTCGCTGACCTCGGTCAGGGAGTTGAAATCGACCAGCTTGACGTCGGGCGAGGGCTTGGCCAGGCGCTTGAGGAGAGGCTTCTCGATGGACTCCCAGAGCGCGCCGAACCGGCCCCGCCTGGGCTGGCCAAAGGTCTGGGCCCTCTCCAGGCGCTGCTGGAGGAGCTTGGCGATCTTGACCCGGGAGAGCTCCCTGACCGTCCGGCCCAGATAGGTCCTGATGGTCTCGGCAAAGGCCGCGGCGTCGGTCACCTCCTTGGGCGCGGGCAGGATGGTGTCGATGACCCCCCTGATCCTCAGGTCCCGGGCCGTGGGCTTGAGCAGGTTCAGGGCGTCCTCGATGCGCTTGGAATCCCTGAAGACGATGGCGGCCATGGACTCTGGCGGGGCCGTGGCGTAGATGGCGTCTTCCAGCTGGGCCCGGCGGTCGGTGTACTGGATGGCCAGGGCCCCGCCGGAGCCGCCCTCGCCCAGGATGATGGAGATGGTCGGCACCGGGATGGTCAGGAACTTGCGGATCAGGTGGGCGATGAAGAAGGCCTGCAGTTTTTCGGCCGATTCCATTGAGATGTCGGCCCCATAGGTATCGACCAGGGTCAGGATGACCGTCCGGGCCGGCTGGCGCTCGGTCCGCTTGAGGACCCTCAGGATGGCCGAGTGCTCGTCGGCGGTGAGCATGCCCCAGTTCAGCTTCTGCAGGGCCTCGCGGGAGCGGAGCTGTTCCGGTTTGGGCTTCTGCTGGCCGATGACCACCAGTCGCCGGTCCAGGAAGTCCGATTCCCCGACCACCAGGGAGCCGCTGGTCTCGGGGTAGTGGCGGAAGTTGCCGAAGGCCAGGGCGACGATGTCCGAAGTGCGGGGCCGCATCGGATGGCGGGTCCGCCGCTTGAACATGTCGACTATGTCAAATCGGGCCACTGATGCTCCTGGATGAGGTTTTGAGGCGGCAGCTAATCAGGCCGACCGCGCGATGTCAAGAGAAAGCCTGCTCCAGCCGCCGGGCGGCCTTACCTGATGTCCCGCTCTTCCACCTTCCGCTCGGGCGGGATCGGGCTGGCCGTCTCCTGGCCGGCCTGATAGCTGCCGTTGACCCGCTGGGCCAGGTCCGCGGCCCAGGCCTCGAAGGCGACCAGGCCGAGGCCCTGGCCTGGCCGGTCGGCCAGGATGTAGCGCTTGCCGCTCTCAAGTGGGCCCATCTCGGGCAGGTCGGGCTCGAGGAGCTTGAATTTCAGCTCTTCAGGCTTCTGGCCGGTGGGGAAGAGGAGGCAGTTGGCCCGGTCCAGCTTGAAGGCTTCCTCGGCCTGGCGGCCGAAGAGGCGGCGGCCCGAGGCGTTGAAGACGATGGCCTTGAGCTTGCCCGAGTGCTCGGTCAGCATCTGACTCATGGCCCCGCCCAGCTCCTCCAGCCGCCAGAGGACGAAGACGCCCAGGCTCTGCCGCACCAGGATGACGTAAGCCTGATTGGCCGCGAGCTTGACGCTGAGGAGCTGGCCGTCCAGGTTGGCCGTCTCAAAGGCCAGTCCCTGGCCGCCGGGGTCATCGAAGATTACCGCTTGCTCCTCCAGGCCCATCAGGTGGCCCCGGCCGTTGACCACGACCCGCAGGTTCTCGCCGGTGGCGTTGAAGACCAGGGCCCTGATCGGACCGGCCGCGGCCGGGGGGGCCGAGCCCAGCCAGAGGCCGATGAGGCCCAAAAGAACGAAGCCCAGGGGCCCTCTCGTCCGCTTTCCATTGACCGCCGCCACCGCGCCACCTCCGCCCGAAGTGAAGCCCAGTCTTGGTTTAACCCCGCTGGAAACTTGAATGAAGGCCGGATCTTTGGCCCGCCCGAACGCCTAAACGCTACCTTATTAGCCGGGGAGCGTCAATGCCCCGGCCGGGATTCCTTGACGCCGGCCCGGCCGGCCTGGTAGATCAGATGCGGAGGGGAGCGCGTGGAGCGTCTGGGACTGATCGGCGGCACGGTCTTCTACGGCAGCCGGCTCCTGGCCGAGGCCGAGACCCGGCAGGAGAGCACCCCCTACGGCCCGGCCCTGGTGGTGGTCGGCCAGCGGCTGGCCTACCTGCCCCGCCACGGCCTGGACCCCCAGGACTACGTCCTGCCCCACCGGATCAACCACCCGGCCAACCTGTACGCCCTCAGGAGCCTGGGGGTCAGCCAGGTGGTCGGGGTCAACTCCACGGGCGGCCTCAAGCTGAGCCTCAAGCCGGGCGACATCGTCGTCCCCGAGGACTTCATCTGCCTGGCCCCGGGGCCGACCGCGGCCCTGAACCAGGTTCTCCACGTCACCCCCCGCCTGAGCCAGGCCCTCAGGCTCAGGCTTCTCCAGGCGGCCCGATCGGCCGGGGTGGAGGTGATCGACGGCGGGGTCTACTGGCAGAGCCCCGGGCCCAGGCTGGAGACCAGGGCCGAGATCAGGCTGATCCAGAGCTTCGCCGACGTGGTCGGCATGACCCTGGCCAGCGAGGCCGTGGTGGCCCAGGAGCTGGGCCTGGAGTACGCCTCGCTCTGCTCGGTGGACAACTATGCCCACGGCCTGGCGGCCGAGCCCCCCAGCGACGCCGAGATCCGCCGGGCCGCCCAGGCCAATAGCCAGAAGATGCTGGCCGTGATCCAGAAACTGCTCGAGGCGGCCGAGAGGTGAGCGTCCGCTACCTGGCCGAGGCCCTCTACGAGGCCATGCGCCGGGTGGAGGAGCTCAAGGCCCGGGTCAAGGAGGCCCGGCTCGAGGAGCTGGACGAGCTGGCCGTCAGGATCAGGGCCGCCGAGGCCGAGGCGGCCGAGCTGAGACGCCGGCTGGAGGCCAAGAAAAAGGACGGCTGAGGGGGAGGGACCATGAATCAGGTGGTGATCGATCTGGACAAGTGCGAGCACGACGGCATCTGCGCCGCGGTCTGCCCCAGGCGGCTGATCGAGTTCACCCCGGAGGACCCCACGCCCCGGCCCATCCCCACGGCCGGGGAGCAGTGCATCCGCTGCGGCCACTGCCTGGCCGCCTGCCCGGCCGGGGCCGTCTCCGTGGCCGGGGTCGATCCCCAGGACTGCCCCCCCATCCGGCCCGAGCTCCTGCCCGGACCGGAGCAGCTCGACCATCTCTTCAGGGCCAGGCGGTCCATCAGGTGCTTCAAGAAGCAGCCCCTGGACCGGGCGACCGTGGAGCGCTTGTTGGAGACCTGCCGCTGCGCCCCCACCGGGAGCAACTCACAGTCGGTCAACTGGGTGGTCGTGGCCGGGGAGGAGCGGCTCAAGGCCCTGGCCGGGCTGGTCATCGACTGGATGCGCCAGGCGGTCGAGGCTAGGGCAGATATAGCCATCAGGATGAACCTGGGCGTGGTCGTCGAGGCCTGGGACAAAGGCCAGGACCGGATCTTCCGGGGCGCGCCGCTGCTGGTGATCACCCACTCCCTGGAGACGGCCTCCATGGCCAGGGAGAACTGCGTCATCGCCCTGACCTATCTCGACCTGGCCGCGGCCGCTATGGGATTGGGCGCCTGCTGGGTGGGCTACATGATGCTGGCCGGGGCCCTGCACCCGCCCCTCAATGAGGCCCTGGGCCTGCCCCAGGGCCACCGCCTCTACGGGGCCATGCTCCTGGGTCAGCCCAGGTACAAGTACCTCCGCCTGCCGCCCCGAGATCCGGGTAAGGTGGTTTGGTGGTAGGGCTTGGGGATCAGTGGTCTAAACGGTGCATTAACCCGGGTATTCCATGAAAAAGGTGGTAAAGCAGCATATACCCCCTATACTTCAGTTAGTTCTCAATAAGAAAGGTGACTTCTTCGTCATGACGGGCTGGGCCTCCAAAGTGATCGGGCTTTCAAGCCGTAAAAGCCGGAAGGTCGGAGGCGAGTTCAGCGGCGGGCGAGTGACCAGCAAGAGCGGGGTGTCAAACCCGGGACGGTCGATGGCGAGATGACATCATTTCGCTACGACTCCTCCGGGCGGAAGGCCCCGGCCGCAATGGCCCAACGCGGCAAGCCAGGCCCTTTATCGGCCCGTTCACGAAATATCCGAGTTAGCGATTCGGAGCGGCCCGCTCTCGCTTATTAGGCCGGAAAAGGCCGCGTACCCCGTGGCGCGTGCAAGACTGTACCAGAAGACCAAATCATTCTGGGACACCTCCAACTTCACAACGGGTTCTTTGCACGAACCCTTGCTTGCCCAAAAGTCAATGAAAGACCCATCTTGGCGGATGGACCAGTTACCATGTGCAAACGCGTTGCGAAAGGCTCGGACAGGATTGTTACGGAGGTAGCGGGCGCATTTTTTGCCCGTCGAGCCCGAGGGAAGGGCTTTGGATACTAAATCGAAAAGTGCTTCGCTAAGATAGACCACACTGATGTAGCAAAGAGTTACCGTGTGCGCATATGCAAGTCCAGGAAGGTTCGCAAAAGCGGCGGGATTGCAGATAGCGTTGAATGCAATGCTTTGCTGGAGCTGATGGAGACGCTTACGCGTTGGCACCGGCGAGTACTTAATGATTTCCTTCTTCTTTTCGGCCGGGAGTGCCGATACTTCTCGGTAAATCGCCGTCGCGAGACTGCGAGAAGAAAAAGGATCGAGCCGCAGATCGCCTTGAAGCTTCGCCGAATACTTCGCCAAGTGCGAATCAAATATCTCTATAACATTACTCGTTTTATGTCTCCTGAATTAGCGGGTTACTGATGCCGGTTGTAGCTTCCGGATCTGAGTCTGGGCTTCTGGTCCGTGCTTTTCGATTAGCCATTTTATGTATAGTGTGTAAAGTGGCGGTAATTAACTGACAGTGGCCTCCAGCCGGGGTTGATTTTTAAGCGGCCTTCTTATCGGGCTCCTCTTTGGCTTTGTTGGAGAAGGCCAGGAAAGAGTCCAGATCCTTTTCCATCTCGCCCAAGGACTTGTGCTGATTCCGTCGCATTTTGTCCCGAAAACAATCGTCCTGGAGGGTGATGAATATCGTCACCGAACAATTAGTACTGGGGCCTGGGCAGGTCCAGTGGCAGGATCACCCTCTCCCCCCTTTTGACCCCGTGCCGGGCCGCCCAGCCCGCGGCCACCTCCAGCACCTTGTCCACCCCGTCCGGCGAGTAGGCCGCGGCCGGCCTGGTCCCCCAGGCCGGCGGCCTCATGTTCGGGGCCAGGCCGACCACGGTGAAGCCCGAGATCCAGATGATGTCGATGCTCATCCGCATCCCGGCCATCCAGAAGGAGCGCCGCCCGGCCTCGGGAAAGAGGAAGAGCATGCCCTGATCCTCGGCCAGCCGTTCCCGGCCGGCCAGGCCCTGGCGCCTGGCCTCCGGGGTGAGGGCCAGGTCCACGACCAGGGCCTGGCCGGCCAGCTTGATCAGGGCCGTGTCTTGGGCCCGGGCCGGCTGGGCCGGGGCCAGAGACAAAGTCAGGGCCAGGCCGAGGCCGAGGAGCCAACGGCCTGGACCGGGTGGACCGGCCGGCTGAGCGCCGGGCGGCATCAGGGCCGGCGACCTAGGGCGCCACCCGCTCGTAGATCAGCCACTTGCACAGGTAGCCCTGAGGGTCGAGGCAGGGATGGAAGGACTTGCGGCTGACGAAGGCCTGAATGATGGTCGGCAGATAGGTGCCCATGGCTGTGGCGTTATTGTAGATGGTGTTGAGCTGGGCGCCGGTCTCGCTGGTCAGGTTGACCACCACCGAGCCCCGCCTGACCTCGATGGAGGTGATCCGGTGCCGGCCCTGCCAGGTGCAGTTGACGCAGGTGTTGGAGTCCTTGACCAGGCCTTGGTCAGACCCGGTGTCCAGGGTCCCGGCCTCGGGCACCTGGCTCTCCGGATCGTCCTGGGCCAGGGCCAGTGGGGCGCTCAGGAGAAAAACCACGGCCAGCAGGATAAAGGCGATTGCTCTCATCTGAACCTCCTCGGCTAGGGGCGCCGGGCCGGCGCCCGGGTCTCTTCCGGGGGCGATGTCCACCCCGATCTGAAGTTCTGCAAGCATCGGGCCACGCCGGCCGGTCATGTGGTGTACTCGGCGTTGATCTTGACGTAGTCGTAGCTCAGATCCGAGGTGGTGAATCTCTTTTCGGCCCGGCCCTGCTTGAGATCCACGGTCACGGTGAAGCTGGCCCGGCGCATCACCTCCTCGGCCGCGGCCACGGCTTCGTCGCCCACGGCGGCGCCGTTCAGGCAGACGGCCTGGTCGTCGAAAAAGATGTCCACCTCGTCCGGCTCGATCCGGGCCCCGGAGTAGCCGGCGGCGCAGATGATCCGGCCCCAGTTGGGGTCGCCCCCGAAGAAGGCGGTCTTGCACAGGGGCGAGAGGGCCACGGACAGGGCGACCATGTCCGCCTCCATATCGCTCTGGGCGCCCTTGACCCTGATGGTCACCACCTTGGTCCCGCCCTCGGCGTCGGCGATGAGCATCTGGGCCAGTTCGCGGCAGACCTGCTCCACCGCGGCGCTGAAGGTCCGGCCGGCCGGGGTGAAGACCCCGTGGATCTCCGGCCCGCCGGCCGCGCCGTTGGCCAGGAGGATGACCGAGTCGTTGGTCGAGGTGTCCCCGTCCACGGTGATGGCGTGGAAGGAGGTGGGCAGGGCGTCCTGGAGGGCGCCCTTGAGGGCCGTGGCCGTGACCTGGGCGTCGGTCATCAGGAAGACCAGCATCGTGGCCAGGTTGGGATGGAGCATGCCCGAGCCCTTGGCCAGACCCAGCAGTTTGGCCGGGCTGCCTTCCAGGTCGAGACTCAGCTCGACCTTCTTGGGCCTGGTGTCGGTGGTCATGATCGCCCGGGCGACCCGGTCGGCCCCCTCGGGGCTGAGGCCCCGGATCAGGGCCGGGGCGGCCGCCTCGATCCGCTCGATGGGCATGGGCCGGCCGATAACGCCGGTGGAGCAGACGCCGACCAGGTCCGGGTCGATCCCCAGGCCCTGGGCGACCAGTCCGGTCATCCGGGCGGCGTGCTCCCGGCCGACGGGGCCGGTGCAGGCGTTGGCGTTGCCCGAGTTGGCCACCACGGCCTGGAGCCGGCCCTGGGCCGCTCTCTCCTGGGTCAGGATGACCGGCCAGGCCTTGACCGAGTTGGTGGTGAAGAC
>Ga0068712_1005304_pt1 | contig 10209 bp, 9 predicted proteins | sample MTBAKSrepl1MetaG_FD_62987 | JGI IMG/M metagenome (GOLD analysis project Ga0068712, IMG submission 62987) | Enrichment culture microbial communities from Arthur Kill intertidal strait, New Jersey, USA, that are MTBE-degrading - MTBE-AKS1... | ecosystem: Environmental > Aquatic > Marine >... | reverse complement strand
TTTTTCAAACACAACGGAAAAAAGGGGATGGAGGTGGAGGTCACCCTTCCCGGGAATCGCCGCCGCCGGGCCCACCAGCTTTCCGGGGGCGAAAAATCGGTCACCAGCCTTGCATTGAAGCTCGCTGTTTTTTCCAATCTGGAAAGTCCCTTCATCCTCCTGGACGAAGTGGAACCCTCGCTGGATTATACCCACCATAAATCCATGCAGGCGTTGTTGAAAAGCGTGGCTTCCGGGAGACAATTGATCATGATCACCCACCTGAGGAGTACGGTGGAACTCGCCAATACGGTCCACGGCGTCCGCACCCGGTGGGACGGCTCGTCTTTCATGAAGTTTTATTTCGTCATGGATGAGCGGCTGCTCCGGTTGTATAAATGCTGTTGACCGGAAATGCTTCCCGCAAGTCCCGTCTTTTAAGGGGGGGTTAAGAAACGCTGTCTTGGAACAGGCGTCTTCCTTACCGGGGCACACCCCTTCCGGGCGCAGGGCGAAACAACCCGGGGTGCGACCGGACCGGATACGGATACCGGCGTGCAGCGGATCGATGAAAGGAAATATTCCATGTTTCGAACCGACACGATCCGTTCGGCCGTTTCAAAAGCAAAACCCCATTTCCCTGAAATCCAAGCCCTCTATCAGCGCCTTCCGGAAACCCGGTGCGGGTGCTCCCGGCCGGGTGTATGCTGCGTGTATCTTCCCGAAATGACGTTTACGGAAGCCATGCAATGGATGGATATCCTCCTGGACATGGAACCGTCCCGGAGGATTGAAAAGATAAAAAAAATCGTCGAATTCTATCTGGTGACACCCCTGCGTTCAGTGGGGTGCCCGTTTTTGGAAAACGGGGCATGCACCATCTATCAATTTCGTCCCTTTGCGTGCCGGGCATACGGCTTGTGGAGCCAAGAGCGGGGAGCCCGGCGCACACGGCAAAGCATCGAGGATCGAAAGAGTCTTGTGAAACAGTGGGAAAGATTCGGGATCCGTTTTCCAAAGCAATGGACCGGAGGGGAGATCGACTACTGCCGGCAGGTGACATGGACGTCGCCGGCGGTTTCAGATACCGATTTGATGCAACTCCTCGATGCGATCTACCGAACGGACGATCCGTTTTTCGAACTCAAGGCCGAATTCGAAAACGCCCTGCATTCGGATTTCAGTTTCCTGATCGCCACCCTGGTCCTGGGGTATCAAAAGGCGGTCCTGGCCAAATATGCGGTGATCAAAGAAATGGTTCGGGAAAAAAAGGAAGACCGCCTGAAATCATATTTGAAAAAAATTTCCCTTTAATTTTCGATGACGCACTGCTTCAGTTTTTCGATCATTTTGGCGCCGTCAATGCCCCATCCGATGAACGCCAGGCGGGTTTCGGGTTCCCCGCCCCAAGACGCCCATTCGGCCTTTTTCCCCACAAAATTCAGCATTTCAAGTCGGTCCGGAAACCGAACCGGGCCTTTAACGCGGAAGACTTCCCAGGGGAGTTCATCCAGAAATCGCCTGAAACAGGATTCATCCAGCGGTTTGAATGCCCGAAAGGAAAACGTCACGAAACGAAAAGCGGGAACCGGGGCATCATCAGGATGGGCGTCATGCCCGGCGTTGCCGGTTACCGAATCCTGAATCGGAGCGCCTGCCGCGGCAAAAGATTCAAAAGCCGCCGTCCGGAAAAAATGAATGGGAGGAATCCCCACGGCTTTGGGGCGGGATTCGGCAAAAAGGGCTTCCGGATCGATTCCGCAATGGAGGGTGGGGATTACCTGGCACCCGTCGAAGTGTTCGTGAATCTCTTTTAAAAAACCGGGGACTTTTTCAGGGTCGATCAAATCGATTTTATTGAGTAAAATCAGATCCGCGGACTCCAGTTGATGATAGAACAAGGGGCCGAAGGCGTCCCGTGCCGCCCAAAAATCCGCGTCCAACACCGTGACGGTCTTTTTGAGTTCCAATTTGTCTTTAAAGGCGGGTTCGTGAAGAAGCGGTATCAGGGTTTTCGGATCGGCGATGCCGGACGTTTCGATGAGAAGCCGACGGGGGTGAAATTGTGTCCATATCCGGTTCAATGATTGTCGCAAGTCCGCGCTGAGGGTGCAGCAGATGCACCCGCTGGTCAACTCCACGACATCCGACCCCGCATCTTTGAGCAAGAGGCCGTCAATACCGATCTCCCCGAATTCATTCACTAGAACAACCGTATGCGACAGATCGGCCTCCCAGGAGAGAACCCGTTTCAAAAGCGTGGTTTTCCCCGCACCCAAAAATCCGGTCAACAAGAGGACTTCTGTCTTTGAGGAAAGGTCAAAAGGCTCAGGCATGACGGCCTTCTAAAGAAATGACACCCCAAAAGAGATTAAACTCGCTTTCCGTGCTCTGTGTGGGGTCCGATACGGTATTGGAGGACGCTTGCAAAGCGCCCGATTATTATTTCTTTTTTTCAATAAGTTATGTCTTTCAATCCAGATTCTTCCGGGTTTTTAAGTCCTCGTTTATCTTTATTCGACAGCGATGGTGGCAACCTGGTAGCACCGAAGACAGCGTTCCGCTTCCGCCACCGCTTCTTTGGCCGAAAACGCGTGTTCCACCTCATCGAAGCCAGCCTTCCGCTTTTCCAAGGGAAGTGTTGGGGGGTTCAATCGTGGGCGAGTTTCGACTTTGACGATCTGTTCACTCAGATCAAAAACCGCAACCGATCTGAAAAACCGGTCGAAATGGTCCTCGTCGCTGCATTTGAGGGGCTGTTGACGAATCCAGCGGTCAATGCTCAGGGCGGCTTTTCGGCCTCCTGCACAGGCCCTTACAAGGGAATCCGGTCCGGTTTCGCAGTCTCCGGCAAAAAACAATTTGGCGCGGGGACTCTGCTTGGTGCATTCATTGACCCGGATGGTCTTTTGCGGCGTGGTCTGAACTTCCCCGATGTCTTCGAGGAGAGCGGTGTCGATTTGCTGTCCGATGGCGGAAATGAGCGTATCACATTCAAATAGGAATTCAGAGCCCTCGATGGGGACGGGACGGGGCCGTCCGCTTTTATCCGGCGCCCCGAGGGACATTTGGATGCACTCGACGCCGATCAATTTTCCATCCGTTGAAAGGATGCGAACCGGAGCGGTTAAAAAGTGGAATCTTGCCCCTTCCTCATGTGCCTCCTCGATTTCAACGAAATCTGCAGGCATTTCATCACGCATTCTTCGGTACATCAAATGGACTTCCTCTTTGTTTAGTCGCAGGGAGGAGCGGACACAGTCGATGGCCACGTTGCCGCCGCCGATGACGACGACTTTTTTCCCTTCCGGATAAGGATCCCGGCCTTCGTTGACCGTCTTGAGATAATGCAAACCCGAAAAAAAACCCGAAAACGAGTCTTTTTCCCCTTCGATCCCTATGGCGGCGCTCTCTTGCGCACCGATGGCGACGAATACTGCGTCGAATTTTTCTTCGAGCTGTGTCAATGTAATGTCCTTGCCGATGGTTTGGTTGAAATGAAACGTGACACCGAGTTTTATCAGGGGGCCCACTTCATTCTGGAGTATCGAAGGCGGAAGGCGATAATCGGGGATGCCGACGAGGGCCATGCCCCCGGGATGGCCCAATTTTTCATATACACTGACCTGATGCCCCTTCTTGGCCAGGAAAAAGGCGCAGGTGATCCCCGCGGGTCCTGCACCCACGATGGCCACACTGCCCGTCTTTTCAGATAAATCGACGGGACCGGGAGATGATGTCTCTTGTTCCGGTGTGTTTTCGGCCACAAAACGCTTGAGTGCTTTTATCGCGATGGCTTCATCCACAAGGGCCCGCCGGCAATGGCTTTCGCAAGGACGGAAGCATGCTCGTCCGAGCGTGCCGGGCAGAGGGAGACGTTCCTGGATGACCGCCAAGGATTCCGAGAATTTGGCCTCTTTGATGTTTTCAATGTATTTTGGAACATCAAGATGGATTGGACAGGCATCCATACACGGCGCGGTTAACTTTGAGCGGTAGGTTCCCCGATTCACCGTCCGTTCCCCCTTTGCGGCTTTTGCATATTCTTCCGCGAAATACCGCAAGCTTTCAAGAAACGGATGGGGCCCGATTTTCCCGATGCTGCATTTCGCATTACTCACGATGGCTTCGGCGGCCGATTGCATAAACTCGAGGTCTTCTTCCGTGGCCTCTCCTTTAGCGATATCATCGAGAACTTCGAGCATTTCCTCCCATCCGGTTTTACAATAATTGCACTTACCGCAATCCTTGGAATGGTTCAATACGGCCGTCAGATATTCCCGGCTCAAATCGATTATGTCCACTTCCGGAGAACGGATGACGATTCCGCCCCATCCCATAAGCCCCTTGATGGCTTGATTGTCCGCAAAATATTCCGGCAAATCGATCGCGGTAACGCTTTCAAAATCCTGAGGTGCCTTCCCGCGATTGTCAACCAACTGCCCCTTCCAGGAACTGAAAAGGATATCCTGCATCATAAAACGTCCCCCTCGCTTTGATTGTTCTGCTTTTTGGATTCCAAAGGCGTCCGCTTTGAAAGACCCTGGAATGCCTCCCTCGGGAGGCCGGCGGCAATCTAACAGATCGATGGATCAGATCGATGGATCGAATTTGTGGCACAGGGGCCCGAATGTGTCAACGGATTCCCCTGCAAGGCACGTAAAATCATCTGTCCGTTTTGAAAAAATCGTCCTTTAGACGATAGGCATGAAGACCGATTTTTACTAAAAATTGCTTGATATTGGATAGTATAAAAATCGATCCGATGGGGCATGAAGACCCATTCACGAAATATCGGCGGCAGGCGCAGACGGTCCAGCGTGACGGAGCATCCGCCCCACGGAGGGATATCGAATATGGTTGTGTTTTTCATCGGTCATTTAATAGAAAGGAGGAAATATGGAACGGTTTTCGAAAGACCCCATGGTTTGTGAGATCGGCGGTGTGAAGTTTGCCGGTCAACCGGGAGATTATCCCACGGTTTGCTGTTTTTCCATTTTTCAGGAGAGCGACAAGCTGTTCGACAAGGGGAGCCGGAGGAAAGGGTTCAATGAAGAACGGGCGAAAGAACTCCTCGAGACGGCGGATCGGTTCAGCAGAGAAACGGGAGTGCCCGTGATGGCGGACATTGTGGCGAGTCCGGGAGAAAAATTCAATAAATACGTAGATTTTGTCACATCGGTGTCCGATATGCCGTTTTGCATCGACGCCATCATGATGAAAACAAAACTTGATGGTGCGGCGTACTGCTCGGAAAAGGGACTCCTTGACCGGATGTTCTATAACAGCATTACCGTGTGGGAACAAGATTTGACAACAGAGGTCAAGGAGATGGCGCAAATCGGCGTGAAACACGCCCTTTTGGTCGCATTTGACCAAAACGATCAAACCCCCAAAGGAAGAATTGCGGGAACCCAAAAGCTTTTGGATGCCATTGAAGCTGCAGGATTACGACTTGAAAGCATTATCGTAGATACGACGACGTTGAATGCACCTGCCAATGCACTGTGCGGCATTGCGAACCGATTGATCAAGGAGAAGTGGGGTTTCGCAACCGGCAGTGCCCCGAGCAATGGATCTTACATGGAACTGAAGCGCTTTAAGGATACATTCGGGTTCAAAGGATGGGCGGGATTCGACGCCGCCGTGGAAGCGCTTTCCGCCTTTTACTATAACGATCTGATTTTCACCGGTCCGATGGCGGGCGCCCCCCGGGTGATTCCGTCGGTGGCGCTGGCCGATGCGTTCTTAGCCACGGCCGTTTTCGACAAGACGCAGTCTTTGCCAAAAGATCCGAACCATCCTCTCCTTAAATTGTTTTCCGGTTTTGCGGATCAGCTGAAAGTGGCCTGGGACAAACCCAGCGATCTGAAACAGCTCTAAAAGCCGATCTTCTTTTAAAAATACGATAAGCTGCCGAAACGGGGCGGCGGAAACCACTCTCATGCGCGTCGCCCCGTTTCCCCTCCATGCTGAATCTTGAGACCTTTTGGCAACCTCTTCCTTAGAATGGGCCGTCTGCCGCGCTCATAACGCAGAGGGGATCGTTTTCCCTTCACCATGCCGTGCATTCGCCTTCCGGCCGTAAAAAAAGGTTACAATTTCAGAAAGAGATGTTAGAATAAATTTTACGCAGTATTCGAGCGTCTTGCGAAGGACTCCCTTCTGAATTGAATTCCGGGCACCGAAGGGGAGACAGAACCGTGTTTGACTGGAAAAATGAACTCAACCGCAAAGGGCACCGCATTGCCATCTCGGGGCAACCCATCGCCATGCACTGCCACCATTACAACATTAATCTGCAGAAGACACTGGAAGACACCATGGGAAAAGACGGTGTGGTCCTGTTGTACCGCTCGGTCGAAGAAACCATTTATTTGGGGCTTTCCAACCTGTTCAAACAGTATCCTAAAATCAAGACACTCAACTCAAAATTAGAAATGATTTCTTTACTTTATCAAAACTGCGGGCTGGGAATTCTGCATTTTCAAAGCGTTCGGCCCGGCAAATCGACGATTACAAGCCCGTCAAGCCACCATGTGACCGGATGGCTTGCCAAGCATGGGAAGCGGGAGACCCCCGGATGCCATTTTGCCCGGGGATGGATCGCCGGGGCCCTGGAAGCGGTTTATCAGCACCCCATCGGGTATTTCACCGTCGTGGAGAACCGATGCAAGATGACGCGGGATCTGGAATGTCATTTTTCAGTGACAAGCACGAAAGAGTGATTATTTCCATCAGAATTTCGGTGGCTTGCGTTCCCGCCACGGCCCTGTTTCCCTAGGAATCAGGCGCATGAAGAACTGAAAAAACGGCGTTTCCATCAAGAAGGACGACGCAATGGCCATCGACGGCAGTAAAATCATTCACGCGGTTATGGAAGGGAGTAAAATCCGGGAGTCCAAGGGCATTATTCCCATTTTCGGAGTCTATCTTTCCCTTTTTTCGGTTGAATATTACAATCAATTAAGTTTCTCCTTTATGCGAAAAATGGGCGCACCCCAAAAGAAAACAGCCGAAAAGCTCCTGATTGAAGCAGCCCAGGAATGCGGTTACGCCACTTTTCAGGGCATCCGCAATTCGTGGGAATGGGAGCAAATCGTTGTCCCGATGATTGAAAACAGGGAAGATCAGATTTTAGGATTTACAGCGGTCGCGGTAGCCTTCGGATGGGGGGACCTTGAAGTAACGAAAATTATCCCCGGAGAGAAGATGATTCTCCGCGCGAACGATTCCTACGAGGCGACAGGCTATCTGGAACAATATGGATACGCCGATTCCGGCAAATGTTATATGCTCAGGGGTGTGTCGGGGGCGTTCATGGATTTGATCTACGGAAGAGACTATCCGGAAGGCCTGTTCAGCTTTACGGCCCAAGAACCTCTGTGTCGGGCCAAGGGAGACACCTACTGTGAGTTCCTTGTTACAAAATCACCGACTGTTTATCCAGTTTAGAAAAGGCCGCACGGTCCAGGAACAGTCCTGTTGGCAAGCCCTATCTTGTTCCAAGATCCTTTGCCCGGCTCACGGGAAGGAGCGCATCGAATGCTGGCTCATACCCAAGACCCACTGCACGAATTACATTCAGGAGGATTTTTATCAAAAACTGTCATCCTGCCTTGAATGTGCCTACTTCAAGGAAATCGGAGAAGTCCATCCTAGCGGGTGGAGCCACTTTTTTTCGGACCAAATTCATAAATACAATATTAAAGCGCTGGAACATCTCTACCAGAAAGAAGAAAGCTTCATTGAAATCTTGGACCGCATTCCCGATGGACTTTTTACCACGGATCACGAGTGGCGCATCACCTATTTCAACCCTGCCGCTGAAAAGATAACCGGTTTTTCGGCTTATGATGCCGTCGGAATGTACTGCAAGGATGTCTTTAAAAACTCCATCTGCGAATCCGATTGCGCGTTGAAAAGGGCGGTCAGCCAGGGACAGGATGTGCACAATCGCGAATATGAGATTACCAATATCGACGGCCAACAGATTCCCATCATCTGCTCCACCTCCGTCTTTCGGGATCCTTCCGGGAATATCATGGGTGGCCTGGAAATATTCAAAGATATTACCGAACATAAAAAACTCCGGGAAGAAATCGTCACGCGGGAAAGGAAATACCGGAGAATCTTCGAGGGAAGTCATGACATGATTTACACGACCAATCTGCCGGGAGAAATTTTGGATGTCAATCCCGCGGGGGTCGATATGTTGGGTTACCGTTCACGGGAAGAGCTCATCCGCATCGGGACCGCCGAACGGCTTTACGCGTATCCCAAAGACAGGAAACGGTTTCTCAGCCAGATTCTCCGAAAAGGGTTCGTGAAGGACTATGAAGTTGATTTCAGGAAAAAAGACGGCACACCGATTCACGTCCTCATCTCGAGCCGGAAATATGAAAGCCCCACCACTGGAGACGTTGAGTTTGAAGGCATCATAAAGGATATCACCCACCGAAAACGAACCGAAGAAGATTTGCGACAGCGCAACCGGGAACTTTCTATTCTCAACAGTATCGCGATGGCCCTGAACCATAATATTCCGTTGAACCAAATCCTTTTAAAAACGCTCAAGAATGTTCTCAAGGTGTTGAATCTTGACAGAGGAGTCATCGCCCTGGTGGACCGGACACAGAAAAGCGTCCAGGTGCGCGTTCGAAAAGGTCTTCCGCCGGCGGCAGAAAACAGGACCGACACGATGATCTTCAAGGATGCGCTGTTGAAGGTATCCCTTTTGGAGGGGCGGATGGTTCTCGATCCCGAACCGTCCTTTCCGGCCTTTAAGGCCCGCTATCATATGCGGCGGCGTGGGTTAAGCCCCTGGTTGACCTGTTTTCTCATTACCTTCAAGGGGTTCGGTGTAGGGTTTTTCGGACTGGATATTCCTTTGTCGCGGCGCCTCAGCAACCAGGAACTCCACTTGATGGGTTCACTGGGTAATTTTTTAGGAGGTGCGGTCGAAAACACCCAGCTGATGGATATGATCCGCCGTCATCGCCAGGAATTGCGACAACTTACCGAAAAGCTGTTTCAATCTCAGGAAGAAGAAAGAAGACGAATTGCAAGAGAACTCCACGATGAATCCGGTCAATCCTTGACGGCGGTGAAGCTGGCACTGGAGCGTTTGAAGCAAAACATTTTCTCAGAAGAAATCGATCTTGAAAAGGAGCTCAGCGATGTGAACAAGATGATCATGCGGACGGCTTCAGAGATCCGGCGTCTGTCTTATCATCTGCATCCGACTCTATTGAGTGACTTGGGGCTCGAACCGGCATTGAAGCTGTATTTCAAAGAGATCAGTGCACACTCGGGACTCCAAATTGAATTCAGCATGGTCGGATTTGACAAACGATTGAAGGCGGATTTGGAAACCGTCTTTTATCGCTTCAGCCAGGAAGCGCTGACCAATGTGCTGAAGCATTCCCGCGCGAAGAATTTTCGATTGTCCATCATCCGAAGTTTTCCAAGAATTATTTTTGTCGCCGAGGACGACGGTGTCGGCTTTGATTCATCCATCATCGGGAAAGATAAACAGAGCTTGGGACTCCTCGGAATGCGTGAGCGGACATTCCTTCTCGGAGGAGATTTTTACCTGCTCAGCCGCGTCGGAAAAGGGACACGTATTCGAATTGAAATCCCCATGGAAGAGGCACTGGACCATGCATAATACCGTTCGAATCCTCATCGCGGACGATCATACCATTGTCCGGCAGGGGTTGGCACGGATGCTCAACGATCAGCCCGATATGAAGGTCGTCGGTGAAGCCGTGAACGGTCGTACTGCCGTGGATAAGGCACTGGCGCTCAAACCGGATATCGTCATCATGGATATCGCCATGCCCCAGATGAACGGCATCGAGGCCGCGAAGCGGATCCGAAAGGATCTGCCCAAAACGAAAATTGTGATTTTGTCCATGTACTCTCATGAACATTACATTCACAACCTCTTGGAAGCCGGCATTTCGGGCTATCTCCTGAAAGATTCGAGTGGAAGCGATATCGTTCAAGCCATTCATGCCGCCATGAATGATGAAACTTTTTTAAGTCCGTCCATTTCTAAAGTTCTTGTCAACACTTATCGCTCTCCCCGTAAAGTATCCTCTCTGGCTCAAAGATACCAACAGCTTTCGAATCGAGAGCGGGAAGTATTTCAGTTGATCGCGGAAGGTCGCTCCACCCGACAAATTTCGAATATGCTCTTCGTCAGCATCAGTACGGTGAAATCGC
>Ga0068712_1005297_pt1 | contig 10220 bp, 6 predicted proteins | sample MTBAKSrepl1MetaG_FD_62987 | JGI IMG/M metagenome (GOLD analysis project Ga0068712, IMG submission 62987) | Enrichment culture microbial communities from Arthur Kill intertidal strait, New Jersey, USA, that are MTBE-degrading - MTBE-AKS1... | ecosystem: Environmental > Aquatic > Marine >... | reverse complement strand
CATCTTGATAGACAAGCTGCCGCTCAACATCGTCAACGCGGGCCCCATTTTGCGCTTTTTCCCCTCGACCAAGTTCGTCCTGGCCATCCGCCATCCCTTGGATGTCTGCCTGAGCTGCTTCATGCAGAATTTCCGCTTAAACAGCGCTATGGCCAATTTTTTGACCATGGAGGACACGGTTGATCTTTATGTCCGGGTCATGGACCTTTGGCAACGGTACATCGAGATTTTGCCCATTGATTACCACTTGGTGCGCTACGAGGACTTGGTGAGCGACTTTGCGGGCGAAACCCGCCGGTTGCTGGCCTTTTTGGGGGTGGATTGGGACGAAAGAGTGTTGCAGTACCATGAGCACGCCCGCGAGCGGGGCAAGATCGGGACCCCCAGCTATCACCAGGTCACCCAGCCCATCTATCAGAAGGCCAGATACCGCTTCAAGCGCTATGAGCGGCATCTGGCTCCGGTCAAGGACCGTTTAATGCCGTATATCAAATACTTCGGGTATGAATAGCCGGGATATTCAAAGATTGCACGCCCTGTTAGGGCGTTCGGGGCGCCGCAATTTTTGGATTTATGCTCTGGCCGGCCTACTGCCCGCATAGCCGGTCCGCTCACGGATGCGGGCGTCTATCTCCGCCTGGTTTTCCTGCATGTAGCGCAGGGTCTTTTCGGCCGCCGCCACCAGCTCCTCGCGCTTGGCCGCGGCGATGAGCTTGCCCGGCAAGAGGAGCTGCCGCCTGGCCAAAATGGCGATTATCTCGTCCTCGGCGTCCAATTCCACTGTAAATTCATCGGCTAATTTCAGCAGGCGGTCCCCGAATTCCTGGGGATGTTCCAAAAGCTCCACCGGCAGACCTGTCTTGGCGGCCAGGTCTTGGCCCCAGCCCGGCGGCAGGCCGGAACCCTCCAGGAGATCGGCGGCGTGGGCCAGTTGATGAATCACGGTGGAGTCCCCCGCGTCCGGGCTGAGCGCGATATACACATGCCCAGGGTCAAAGGGCCTGGTTTTCTGAGGGCTTATCAATACCCCCCCGGGTCCGGCCGGCCCGGAACCCTGGCTTTGGGGGTTGAGGGCGCGAAAGGCCGCCAGATCCACCAGCTTGATCGCCATCTCCCGGCCGGCGGCCGACCTCAGCTTGAGGCCGGCTGCCATTTCCGTCGCTCTTTGGTGGGTACAGGCCGGCAGTCCGACTATGGCCCGCCCCAGGGTCCCGGGGTCGGGCTCCAGCATGTTGCCATAAAGCTCCTGCTCGCGGCCCAGGTGGCAGCGCTTGAATTTTTTCCCGCTCCCGCAGGGGCAGGGGTCGTTGCGGCCGATGTTGCTTAAATCCATATCCCTTGATTTACCTTGGCGAGCGGTGGAAGGTCAAAATAAATCGGACCGGCCGAACCTTGGCCGATCCGACCAAGCAGAGATTAAGAGAAACCGCCGGTTATTCATCGGGCACGATGAATTCCTTGCCCGCCACGGGGGTGTTCACCGGGAAAGGCCCCAGTTGGCCGGTGTTGGGGTCGTAGCGATGCCGGTAGCTGGCCTTTATGCCGATGGTTTTGAAGGTGTGGTCCCAGCCCCTCTGGTAGTAACCGCAGTTGTCGTTGAAGCAGATATATTGATGATCGCTGCCCCAGCTCGCCGTGGCCGGCGAAACCCATTTGCTCATTTTCTGCCCGCAATGGGGGCATATGGTCTTGTCCTGGTCTGTCATTTGGTCCTCCTAGGCGTTTTTTTGGGCGGGTCGCATACACGGATTTTGCTCCGGTACGTTAGCGATTCCCGCCGCCACTCCCTGGTTTGCCGCAACTCAATTCATCCAACCCGGGCCAGGCCATGGGCCTCAACCCAGGCCATGTGTTTTCTTTAATATAATCATTCAGGTTTCAGGTGCAATCAAGCCTGGCAAACCTGGAGGTAATACCCATGCGCCGCAGGCCGTCCGCATGGCCGCCAGTAAAAAAGGGACCGCCATGTGGCGGTCCCTTATGTGGAGAATTTTAATGCCGATCTAGAAGCCCTTCATGGGGTTGGGCCCCAGTTCGTCCATGGTCTCCATAAATTCTTTCAGCACCTGCGCCACTTTGTCCGTGTCGTTTATGGCGATCTCCTCCACGCGCACGCGGTCGCTCTCCAGCATCAGGCGGTCTAGGGTCTCGGAGATTTTGGACATGCGCACGTTGGCCAACTCCGAGCCTTTCACGAAATGGCACTGATAATCGTCACCGTGGCGGCAGCCCAGAAGCAGGACGCCGTCGATGCCGCCGGACATGGCGTCCGCGATCCATACCAAATTCACCGAGCCCAGGCAGCGCAGGGGGATGAAACGCAAGTAGGGGCTGAATTTATGGCCCTTTTGGACGGCCATCTCCAGGGCGGGCAGGGCATCGTTTTCGCAGACAAGGACCACCACCCTGGGTTTTTCCTCGTCCTCTTCGGGGACCTCGATGGCCTTTATCATGCTGCCGATCATGTCCACCGAATAGTTTTTAAAGGATATGATGCGCTCCGGGCAGGCCCCCATGCAGGTGGCGCAGCGGCGGCAGCGGGTGATGTTGGGCAAGGGGTTGGCCTTTTCGTCCTCGTTGATGGCCCCGAAGGGGCACTCCTCGGTGCAGCGCTTGCACTGGGTGCAGCGCTGCATGGCGAATTCGGGGAAGGACATGTCCCCCGAGCGGGGATGCACGGCCACGCCTTCCTGGGCGCCCCTTATGGCCTGGATGGCCTTTAGGGCCGCGCCGGTGGCGTCGTTTATGGCCTGGGTGAGCCGCATGGGCCGGCGTACGCAGCCCGCGGCATAGATGCCCGTGCGCCTGGTCTCATAGGGGAAGCAGATGAAGTGGCTGTCCGGCATGGCGTATTTCAGGGTGGGCAGGTTGGGGCCCTGGCGGTAGGCCAGGTTTAATACCGACCAATCATCGCATTGGGCCTTGGCCTCGGCCGCCAGCTTCTTGGCCTCCTCCTGGTCCATACCCAGAGCCACCAGCGGCATCTCCACCACCTTGGGGTTGTTGGGCTTCATGCCGGTGGCCAAGACCACCAGATCCAAATCCTCCAGCAGCACCTTCTCGCCCAGGATCACGTCCATGGTCTCCAGGCTCAGCTTGCCGCCGTTTTGGCTTATGGCCGGATAGGTCTCGTCCCGGCGGATGAAGATAACATCCTGGCGCTGGGCCTCGCGGTAGACCTCCTCGCCCTGGTCCGGGGTGCGGATGTCCTTGTAAACCACGTAAACCACGGCGTCCGGGTTCTGTTTTTTAACGTACATGGCCTGCTTGAGGCTGGCCTGGCAGCAGACCGCCGAGCAGTAGGGCAGATGCTTTTCGTCCCGGGAGCCGGCGCACTGCACAAAGGCCACCGCGGCCACGGCCTTGCCGTCTGATTTGCGCGCGATCTGTCCGGCCCTGGCCATTTCTTCCATGTCCACGTTGGTGATGATGTCCGGGCTTGAGCCAAATGCCAGATCGTCTTTCAGGTTTTGGGGGTCATAGGGTGTCCAGCCGGTGGCCTGCACGACGGCGCCAGCCTTGAAGCTCTCGCCGTTTTTCAGGCTGACCTTGAAAGCTCCCGGGGCGCCCTCGGTCTTTTCCACCGTGGTGCCGGTGAAGACCTTGATGCTTGCGTTGCCGGCGACATCGGCCAGAAGCTGGTCCAGGCCCACATCTTCAAGCTTGTTATAGGGAGGGGTCTCAGGCGCCCGGTTGGCCATCTTGCCTAAAAAGCCGCCCAGTTGGTCCTCTTTTTCCACCAGGTAAACCTGATGCCCCGCCTTGGCCGCCTGTAGGGCCGCGGTCAGCCCGGCGATGCCACCGCCCACCACCAAAATATCCTGGCAGGCTTCCTCTTCCAGGTGAAAGGGCTCCACCGGCTTGTTTTTGGCCAGCTTCACCGCGTACATGCGCAGATAGTCCTCGGCCAGCATCTGGCGGTTCTCGCCTTCTTCCTCCTCGCCCTCATAACTGGCCTCAGAGCACCACACGGCCAACTCCCTTAAAGGGCATCTTTCCAGGATGACGCCAGGGAAGGAGAACTCATCCGTCTTCACCCGGGAGGAGCAGGCCGCGATCAGGATGGAATTGACCCCTCCGGCGATATCGGCCCGGATCATCTCCAGGCCCTCAGCAGAGCACAGGGCCTCGTGCTCCTTGACCTCGGGGATCTTGCCCTCTTTTTTGACCACGCCGGTTAAGGCCTCGAAATCAAGTGCCTCGCCGATGCCGCAGCCTTTGCACAGATAACAAGCGGTTTTAATCTCTGACATGATACTTACCTCCCGGCCTGCATGGCCTTGAGGGCCGCCGCCGTGCCGTCCTGGGTGCAGGAGACCACCTCGCTGGGCCGCCGCACGGTGCCCACTCCGATGATGCCCGGATGGGGCAGGACAAAGCCGTAGTCGTCGTAGGAGACCTCGGCGGGAATGGGGTTAAGGGCGGTATTGGGCTGCATGCCGGTGGCCAAGACCACCAGGTCGTGCTCGGCCTCGAACTTCCGGCCGCCCTCGGTGTCCTCCCCCTCCAAGAGCAGCTTGCCGTCTGCCGCGGGGGTTATCTTGGCGATCTTGGACTTGACAAAGGTCACCCCGCCCTCGGCCTTGACCTTGCTGTAGAAGTCCTCGTTGCGGTCCATGGCCCGGATGTCGATGAAATAGATGGTTATCTTGGCCTCGGGCGCCTTCTCCCGCAGGTAGGTGGTCTGCTTAAGGCTGGCCAGGCAGCAGACCGTGGAGCAGAAGGGCAGATGGTTCTCGTCCCGGGAGCCGGCGCATTGGATGAAGGCCACGCTCTCGGGCGGCTTGCCGTCGCCGGGGCGCAGGATTTTGCCACCGGTGGGTCCGTTAACCGCGGCCAGACGCTCCATCTGCACGTTGGTGATGAGATTGGGGCTCTGACCGTAATTGTAGTTTTCCAGCTTGTGCGCGTCGTAGGGGCTCCAGCCGGCCGCCCAGACCACGGCGGAGACTTCCAAGGTAAGCTCCTGCTCCTTGTCATCCAGATCCACCGCCCCGTAGGGGCAGGCCTCCTGGGCCTTTTTCCCGTCTTCCGTGCTGGCAATGGACGGATCGAGCACATAGCGCAGGGGGAAGGCTAGGCCGTGGGGCAGATAGGCCGCCTTGATCTTGTCCAGCCCGTAGTTGAAGGGATTGTCTATGAGGGCATCCACGGCTTCGGCGCACTTACCGCAGGCGGTGCATTTTTCATTGACAAAGCGCGGGGACTTTTTGACTTTAACCGTGTAGGCCCCGGGCCCGCCCTCTATGGCCGCAACCTCGGCTGTGGTGATGATCTCAACGTCGGGGTTGGCCTTGAGCCTTTTAAAATTGATCTCCAGGCCGCATAAGGGCGGGCAGAGCTTGGGGAAGTAGTTGTGCAGTTGGGCCACCCGGCCGCCCAGGTAGGGATTTTTCTCCACCAGCATCACCTTCTGGCCCGCCTCGGCAGCCTCCAGGGCGGCCGTGAGCCCGCTGATGCCGCCTCCGACCACCAGGATGCTGGCCTTTTTATCGTCTGTCATTTATCACCTCCGCGGAAGTTCTTTCCTAAGGCCGCCTATACCAAGTTGCGATCAAAGCCGTCCATAGCTTTGATCTTTTCGCGGCCGGGCAAAAGCGCGACTATACCCCACAAAGCTTTGCTTTGTGGGGACCCCATGTTTTGCCCGGCCTTGCGAGCGCTTACGCGCTCGGCGGGCCGTCGCCGGGGTCCCCAGCCAAGCCTTGCTTGGCTGGGGTGGGTCCTGGCCCGCATTAGTAGGCTGTTTTCAACAACCTACTAAGCCTTTCCGCACGGACCATACACGACCGCTGTATGGAGGTCGCAAATCCGGCGGGTGATGATGGGTTGAAATGGAGTAGGCCGGTTTTTCTTGCCAACCGGCTGAACGGGGTAGTTAATAACATAGTCCAGCCCTTCAAGTCCAGAAAAAGCGGCGTGATGAGGCATTACAAGGCCACGCGCCGCCAGGCCTCCGGATTATTTGTCGCGGGTCTAATACGCCTTAGGCCGCGATGCCCCTTGCCGGAACCGGCCCGGAAAAAACTCCAGGCGCCGCTTGAACGGCGCCCGGAGTTTTTAAGTTATGGGAACATGGTAATCGGTTTTACAGAGGAACCACTTCCCGCTTCATGAGTTCCCAATTGCCGTCTTTGTACTTGCAGTTGACGAAGCACTTCCAGTTTTGATCGTCCATGCCGGGTTTGTCGGACCGGAAGTAGTAGCCCGGCCAACGGGTCTCCTCGCGGAACAGGATGGAGCGCACATGGGCCTCGGCCTGGTACATGCGGTGCACGTTCTCCCAGCAGCGCTGCAGCTCATAGGGAGTCTCGGCGCCCAGCTTGGCAGAGTCTTCCTTCAACATGGTCAGAAGCTCCAGACCACGCTCCAACAGGGCCTTGGATGTCTTGAAGGCGCTGGTCACGCCGCCGGCGTACTCGTCCATGATCTTCTGCAGACGGAACATGAACTGCATGGGGCGGATGTAGGCCGGGTTGATGTCGGGATCGGTGGTGAACGCCTTGTTGGCCGTGAAGGTCGCCATGGGCTGGAAGGTTTTTTCCTTCAGCTCGGCGGCGTTGGCCACGTTGGGCTGGCTGTTGTTGTCCAGGATGAAGCGCACGGCCTGCTTGGCGGCGTAGCGGCCCTCGGCATGGGAGCCGGAGGAGAACTTGTGGGAGCTGGCGCCCACGCCGTCGCCGGCGGAGAATAGGCCCTTCACCGTGGTCATGTTACCGTAGCCCCACTTGTAGGGGGTGTTGATGTCCTCGGGGCCGGAGACCCAGGCACCGGAGGCGCCGGAGTGGGAGCCGATGAAGTAGGGCTCGCAGGCGGCGATCTCCGAGCGCTTGGCCTCGGGTTGGATGTTGTGGGCGGCCCACAAAATGGCCTGGCTCACGGTCATGTCCAAAAAGTCCTCCCAGGCCTCGCTCTCCAGTTCCTTCATCTTTTTCTTGAAGGCCTTCTGGTCGTCCTTGTACTGGTCGGCCAGCTTCTGGATGGCCTCGGCGGTTTCCATGTACAAAGGACCCTTGCCGGCGTCGGTGTCCAGCATGCCCAGGTAGTTGCGCAGGTTGGCCGGGATGGGCTTCACCAAGCCGTAGGGGGCCCATTTGTTCAGCACGTCCTTGTGCTCAACCATGTAGTCGCCGCCCTCGGCGCTGGTGGCGCGGGACTTAAAGAGCAAGAACCAGGCGCCCACCGGGCCGTAGGCGTCCTTGAAGCGCACCGGGATGAAGCGCACTTCCTGGCAGGTCATCTCGGCGCCGGCGGCGATGGTGAAGTAAGCGGTGGAACCGCTGTTGAAGGGCGGATACCAGGAGCGGCCCAGGCCCTCGCCCACGGACCGGGGACGGAACACGTGCACCGCCCCGCCCATGGCCGCGACCACGGCCTTGGCCTTGAACACGTAGAATTTGTTCTCGCGGGTGCTGAAGCCGTAGGCGCCGGCGACGCGCTCGCCGTCCATGATCGGCCCCACGATGAAGACGCGCTCGTAGATGTCGAAGCCCGCCCCTTTAATGGCGTTGATGGCGGCCTCGGCGACCACCACCTTGTAGGACTCGCCGTTGATCATGACCTGCCAACGGCCCTCGCGCACGTACTTGCCGTTCTCATCCGTCCAGATTGGCAGGCCCCATTTCTCGAACAGATGCACGGAGCTGTCCACGTGGCGGGCGATGTTGAAGACTTGGTCGTCGCGGGCGACGCCCATGAGGTCCTGGCGGACGTATTTGATGTAGTCCTCGCAGGTGTTCTCACCCCTGCTGTAGCCGATGTATTCGTTGATGGCGGAAAGGCCCATGGCCACCGCGCCGGAGCGGGTGGGGACGGCCTTGTCCACCCAAGCCACTTTAAGGCCGTTTTTCTTTGCCCAATAAGCGGCCTCCACGGCCGCGCCGCAGGCGGACATGCCGCCGCCGCAAATCAAAAGGTCTGTGGTGACCTCTACGGTTTCCCAATTCTCCATAATCTGACTCCTCCTCTTATTATAGAGAGGTTGATTTTTTAAGGCTCCCGACTTTAGATGCTGGGCATCTTGTCGACGCCGGCCGAGGCCGGTTCGGTCATCAAATTGACGCTGTTGATGTCGCCGTCACCCTCGGCGAATCCGCCCAGGGGCTGGGCCTCGCCTTCGGGAGTGGTGCGGATGGGGAATTTGAAGCGTTTGACCGAACCGTCGCGGAACTTCACCGTCCACATAATGTCCTGGGAGCCGCGTAGAGGTACCACGCTAGCGCCTAGAGGCACAAAATCGGCATAACCGCGTACGTCGACCGCCTGTTGGGGGCAGATCTTCACGCAGTTGTAGCATTCCCAGCACATGCTGGGGTCGCGGTTGAATGCCTTCATCTCCCCGTAACCCATGGAACCGTCTTTATCCAGTACCATCAGGTCATTAGGGCAGATGTACATGCAAGCCGTCTTGTCCTGACCCTTGCAGCCATCGCATTTTTCAACCATTACGAAACTTGGCATTCAGTTCCTCCTCCGTTCTCCATGGGAACTTTTGATGGTTTAGGTTACACAAATTTTCAATTGGGTTTTCTGTCCAATTGCCTAGGTTTGTTAATACTTCCCAAGAGTTAACTGAAGTTACGAATGCTGTAATTTGCACCTCCTTACCATGATGGGGTTACGGAAGACCTTGGTTTGCCGGCTTGAACCCGCAGCCAAGGCCTCATCTGGTTTTAGGACTTATTAGTACTTGTGAAAGATAGTGCTTTGTATCCCGTCCCCGTTTTATTGTCAAGAAAAAATAAATCTTTAAAATAAAATGTATAAATTCAACGTCTTACATAAAAGAATCCTGGAAGGTAGAAATATATCCCTACTTTTCTAAGCAAAATCCTAGGGGATAAAGGCGTCCAGGGCCTTGCAAGCAATCCTTTCAAAGGCCGTAGTCAACGGAGGTAGATTCCTGGTGAATCAAAAAAGCGGGATTGGGCGTAATCAAAGAGGCCGGCCCGCGAGGGGCACGGCCTCTTTATATCATAAAATTAAAGTGTTATCGGTAGGATCGCTGGTTCTGATATTGGGTCACCTGATGCATGAAAGCCTCCAGGCGAACGCGGGTGCTGGCCTGCTCCTGGCCGTCCATGGCCAGGGGTAAAAAGGGAAGGTTGTCGTGGTCCTCCCTAAAGCGCTTCATTAGGGCGTTGACGATGGTGCCCGGCATGCAGGTGAAGGGAATTACGTTCACCACTCCGGCCGCGCCCCTTTTCAGCATGTCGCAGGACTTGCCCACGCTCAAGATGGCCTCTCCTTCATAGGTGGAGTGCAGATAGGGCGCAGCCATGGCCAGGGTCTCGTTGATGGTGGGTTCGTGCAGGGTGCGCAAAAAGCCCTGCCAGGGTCTGCCCAGCCAATGCTCGTCCTTGTGCTGGATGTAGTCCTTCAAGCGGGTGCCCAGCCAACTGCGGTAGCGCTTGAGCAATACTGCCCGCCGGCTGCCGGTAAAGTTTACATACAGCACCCATTCGCCGATGGTGGGCATCCAGGCCTCGCCGCCCAGCTCCTCGATCATGCGCACCACGTTCTCGTTGGCGAAACGGTTGGCCCGGGTATAGATCTCGCCCACCACCCCCACCAGGGGTCTGGGGCTCCCGTTGGTCTTGGGTATGGCGGTGAAGGCCTGGCGTGCGCTGGCCATCACCTGGTGCAGGTCGCCCCGTGCCCGCATGGTGTCGCAGACCAGTTTCAGGTAGTCGGCATACACCCGGTCGGTGTCGCCGGGGTGGGCCTCATAGGGCCGGTTCTCATGCAGGGCCTTTTGCAGAAGGTCCACCGCCACCAGGCCCCGCCAGGCCAGGCGCACGAAGTCACTGCCTCCGGCCATGCCCAGTTCTTCATAGAATACCTCCGACTGGTCCGGGGCGTAGATGGGCACCTGGTTAAATCCCAGCTCATCCAGGACCAGGCGGTGAAAGCGGTGATACTGGCCGAAACGGCAGGGGCCGGTGCCCGAGGGCATGAAAAGCGCCACCTTGGCCGGGTCCACATCGCCGTCTAGGAGCAGCTTCAGCATGTCGCCGGTGGTCAGGGCGCAGGGATAGCATTCCTTGCCCGAGGTGTAGCGGCGGCCCAGCTCCAGGGTGCGGCGGTCGCTCTCCGGAAGCACGTGGGCTTCCCCCCCGCAGGCCTGGAAAGAGGCGGCTATGGCATAGGTGTGGTCCGACATGGGGGGTATGTAAATCGTGCGCCCCATGGTGCTGACGTTCCGCCGTCTGGCGGGCCGG
>Ga0068712_1005294_pt1 | contig 10221 bp, 12 predicted proteins | sample MTBAKSrepl1MetaG_FD_62987 | JGI IMG/M metagenome (GOLD analysis project Ga0068712, IMG submission 62987) | Enrichment culture microbial communities from Arthur Kill intertidal strait, New Jersey, USA, that are MTBE-degrading - MTBE-AKS1... | ecosystem: Environmental > Aquatic > Marine >... | reverse complement strand
ATTGACACGGCGTCGCCTGCGTGATAGCAAAATTTATTTGTGTCGGGGCGTAGCGCAGCCTGGTAGCGCACTTGAATGGGGTTCAAGGGGTCGCTGGTTCAAATCCAGTCGCCCCGACCAATTAAAACAATGGGTTACGGGTTATTCCGTGACCTATTTTTTTTCGTTTTTTAAATCCGGTGAACATTCCGGTGAACATTTTTAAGCCCTTTGTAACAAAAAAATATTATAAAAAAAGTATCGCATAGTTTTTTTCTTTTTAAAACTAAAAAACTGGACGGGGCGTCCAGTTGCTTGTCGGTCCCTGCCAACTGCGTCAATGAAGCAGTTCCGGGTAACTGGTGGCTGTCACCAGTTCGGATAACTGCACACCCCGTGCAGTTGCTTAGCGGTTCCGCATATCTCGGATAGGTGTCCACCATGGACACCTTGTTCCCCCGTCCCGCGCGCGTAGAGGTGATAGCGCCGCCTTTTCCAGGCGGTCGACCAGGACAACCGCCTGCCGCTTATGCCGCCGTCTTTTTAAAAAAGCCATACCAAACCATTAACCAAAAAAAATATCGCCTGCTAAGCCATTACAGCGCGCCGGTGTGCAGCCTCAAGCCGTTGAAGCGCCTTTATATCGCCCCGATGTGCCGCTTTATAAAAAAGAACGGCTCCCAGCCTTTCGACCGGAAGCCGTCTCGGAGGCAGGCGGAGTCATGAAAGCCCGGCCAGGGTTCGAGGGTCCCCGGCTTCGCTCGCCGGCCATTACTGGTCCAGCTTACCGCCTTGCATATCCCCCAGGCCCGGCCGGTCCCCACCGCCAGGCCCAGGGGAAAGGAAAAATTTACTCGACTCTACCTGAAACAAAAACGTTGATGTTTCCGGCCCCGGATGCCTCAACGACAAGGTTTGTCGCTGCCGTCAACTTCATCCCGCCGTTTAAAAAGGTCCATTGAATTGTTTGATTGATTGCAAAAGGCGTCGGCCCAAGTAAAACCGTGTCGATGGTTCCCGGTACGGTTTCGCCCTCGCCGATGGAAATTGATATTGCCGAATCACTTGAAATTGTCAGGTGATCGACGTAAATGCTCAACCCTGCTGCCGGCGCCGCTTTCAATTCTTCAACACCGCTTGCATCGGCGCTCGTGGCATTGAGGAAATATCCAAACTTGCCGACTGCCGGATTTGTTATTGAGATTGCCATTTTATACCCCTATCAAAAGCCGGGGAAGCCCTAGGGCCCCCCGGCCGTTTAAGGTTTAGGATCTGGCGTCCAGGACGACGAAGTGGCTCTGGGTATTGGTCGCCCCGCCCTTGTACGGTGTCAATGCCGAAGCAAGCGCCGGCTGACCGTCAACCCGCAGCACGAACCGGAAGACCGACTCGTCATAAATAAATCTTACGTGGATGCTCATGTCCGATTTGATACCGCCCTTTTCTGCAAGGATATACCCATCCTGCAGGTCTGCAAGGATGATATCGCCTTGTGTGCCGAGAGTGGCGCATTGCTCGCAAAAAATGACAGGGCGTCCGAATAGACTTTGATATGGCATCCCCGCAATCTGGTTTTGCGGCATGTAAACGGGGATTCCGCCTGTACCAACTGCCAAGGACAACTGAAGCAACTGCGGTAAAACGTTTTTATTGCAAAGCCAAACCGCCCGGCTCTCTGACCCTGGCAGCAAGCGACTCCACATTTTGATAACGTTCTCCGCAACGACGGTGGCCGCCGCCTGACCAGCTTCTTTCCCGACGGATACCAAACACCCGGCGTTCAGGATTCCAAGCGGCTGACCGACACCTGAACCGTTGATGATCGCGTCGTCGAGCTGGAACCCGAATTCGCTGACAAAAGCCGATTGAATGACTTGAGCAAGCGCCGTTGTGTCCGCAAGCAACTCGTCGCTCGAATAACAAAGCCCGATCAACTTTTTGAGCTGCAATTCCATTTGCCTGAATTTCGGTTTTGACGCTGTTTTCTCAGCCGCTTCGTCGGCCCAATACCCCAAAACCCCGCCGAACCGTGTAGAGGCCCGTGATGTTTCATCGAAGCCGTTAATTTTGATCGAATTCGAGTTCCCGGAAATTTGAAGCCGCCTGCATTTTTCCGCCAAAAGACTCGTCTGATAAACCTCTTTCAAAAGCTCGTTGCTGTAATCGGTTTGAACCACGAACCCGCCCTCGCTGGGTACGGTTTCGTTCAGCCCGGTCGCCGCGTTATAAAGCCGCGGATCGATTTTTCCGCCTGGCATGCCGGCATGGGCAACGGCTCGAAGCTGATCTCCGAAGTTCTGAAAACCCGCGCCGTTGCTCGGTTTTGCCGAAAAACCGCCGACGGTACGCGGTGACGGCGTGTCGTCGATCTCAGCCCTGAACCGATCAATCTCGTCCTGAAGGCCATAGGCGACTTTTTTTTCTTCGTCGGTTAAGCCTCGGTTTTGATTGGACGCGTTTTTGTAAATACGTTCGACTGTGCTGTTTAGAAGCTCGATTTTCCCTTGTGTCCGACTATAATCCAGCGGATTTATGGCTGTATTTTTAATCATCATTTTTTTATCCTTTAAGTTTTGAATGTTTAAGTTTAACTTCTCCCTGGCCTGCCCAGATCTCAACCCCGGCATCTCGCGCGGGTTTTGATCGTTTCGCCCAATCAGAAGCCGGCATCTCGCGCGGCCCCATGCTTCGCCATCTCGGCAGAGCATTTGTCATCAAGCTTCCAGTCCGTGGCATCTCGCGCACGTCCGGCATCGGCAAATTATTATGAGCGCCGAAGCGCGTTTCATTCGTTTTCAAAGTTGATTATCTCCGGCGATAGTTTTTCAGCGTGTTTCGCCAAATATCGTTTTTCGGTTTCTGAAAGTAACCCGTGCCGCTGTAAATATGCTGCCTCAGATTCATAAACTGGTGGATCTCCCGGATCGAGGCTGTCCGGGTCCCAGCTTGCCGGAATGCCTTTGTCAAACCCCGACCATGCGCATGAAGTATCATGAGATGGTAAACCACTTCCGCCAAGGCGCCGACGTTGCGGTGAATCGAACCGTTCACCCGCCCAACCCTTGACCGGCTCTTTTTCAGCGTCGCATTCCCACCAAGCGAATGGACGGCTGCAAGGGTGATCCGATATCCAGCCCGACATGACCTCGTCTCGATGTCGATCCCAAACCGCCAAAAGTTTTTCAGGCTGATAGAGAACCATAAAAAGCTCATAGTCGCCTTTTTCGGATTCACCCGTTCGCAGATAACGACCCATCGCCTCAGATAACGACGACGGTACAATTTTCCGCGTCCGCCTGGTCCTGTTCGTCGGCATCACTTGCCCCCTGGCCGGCCTGGACGATCCCTCAACGGCTCAAGATCCAGGTTTAAAGCCTTCAGCCCTGCAAGGAAAGCCGCCCGGCTGTCCCTCTCAATCGACAATAGTGGGTGAGGTTTTAGCTGCCCGTATTTATCCAGGACCGCCATGCCGGCCTTGTCGATTGACTCCCGCGCCGACTGTGCCCTGTCGTATGACTCAAGCGCAACCCTCAAGATCCGCAACCCGGCAACGTCGCTGATCAAATACTCGTCGATGATCCCGCGCCATATCCGCTTGGCGTCCGCCGATAAGTGCCCTGGTGCCCGTTGTAATTTCATAACATCCCATTTTTAAAGCAAAAACTTAAATTTATGCGCGTTTGATTGACCGCGCGGTTATTTTTCCTACCTTGGATAAGAATACCCATGCCGTACCCATCCACTTGTAATCATTGAACATTTCGCTTTGCCTCGTCCATCGCCATCGCTGCCTCAGCTTGTCGGAATAGATCATCACAAACCCGCTTCATCTCGTGAACCGCCTTGTAGTCGTGAAGATTCATCGAAGTCGTAACGGCATTGCACATGCCGGCAACCGCTGAAATAATCATCCGGCTGTACGGCCCCGGCTCTTTAAGTTTTTCGTCTGTCATTTTTACTCGCTTTCTTTTGGCGGTCTGCCGATGATAACCTCTTTGCCCGGCGTCGATCCTGAACCGACGGATTCTCATACCTGGTCCTTAAGATTTTTAGGTAGCCGCCCGCAGCAACCCGCTTTTTTAGTTCAGCAACCGCTCTGTCGATGTCGTTACGATAAACCAGGATCGTCGGATCGTCCTTAAGTTTCACCTCGTCGCCTCCACTTTGCCATAAACCCTTGCCCTGCTTTGTGCTGCGGCCATTAGTACGCCAACATTCGAATCGATATAATCGTAAACGATAGCCCGATCCTTGCCCGGCGCAGGTCTCAGAACCCGGCCCAAGTATTGAAGGACTCGCCCATCGAATTTTATAGGAGTCGCAAGGAAAAGCGTCGAAAGATCCCGGCAGTCGAAGCCCTCGCCGATCAACTGACCTGTCGCGATTAAAACTCTGATCTGGCCGGCATTAAGTTTTTCGACAATCGCTTGTCGTTTGGTCGCCGGCAAATCGCCGGTCAATACTTCGGCATCGATTCCGCTGGAAGCCAATAAAAATTGAAGCTCATGGCAATGGTTCTTCCGGTCCGAAAGCACAAGCGCAACCCCGGCGTTTTTATTTTTAGCGGCTGCCGCAACATCCGATGCAATAAGCCTGTTGCGGTCCAAGTCCTCTGTAAGCTCTTTAAGCATCTCTTGATATTCCTCGACAGGATCTGCTTCGGGATAAAAGCTTGTTTTTCGCGTGATGACTTCCGGCCGAAGAATGTCCCCGTTTTCTTCCAAATCGTTTTTGTTGACCTCATGCACAAGATCTCCCATGTGCCAATAGATAAGCCGTGAAAGTTTATCCCGACGCCAAGGCGTGGCCGACAACCCAAGCATGTAGCGGGAGTCAAACTCGGTTACGGCATCGATGAAAGTCCTGCTCGGCGCCCGGTGGCACTCATCAACAATTAAAAAGCCGAAAGCCGCAGAAAAATCGTCCACACATTTATAAAGAGTTTGGACGAGCGCAACGGTGATTTGTTCCCCGACAGTTTTTTTGCCGGCTCCAATGACGCCGATCTCGGCCCGTGGTATCCCCAAAAAAGTTTCAATCCTCGCAATCCATTGTTCGAGTAGCTCTTTCGTGTGAACAATAATAAGCGCCGGCTGCCGCCGTTCTGCAATAATCGCAAGCGCCATAACGGTTTTTCCGCTGCCGGTCGCCGCCGATAAAGTTCCGAATTCGTGCTTTAAAACATCTGAAACCGCCTTTTTCTGAAAGGGTTTTAAAGTTCCGATGAAATTATAATCGACTTCCGGCAGGGTCCGGCGCTTGTCAAAAATTTCGTATTTTTCGCCATACTGGCGACATATGCTTATCGCTTGTCGAACGAACCCGCGCGGCAAAATCAAAAGGTCACCAGCCTCAGAATAGTATCGCAAAATTCTTTCGACCCCGCCGTTCCATCGACCCATGCGCTCATTTTCCAGCCAAAGAGGATTTTCAATGGTCAAGCGGTTCTTAACGGCGCGAAAAACGCCCGGTGAACCGTCCAACAGCACTAAATAATTGGAAATTTCAATCCTCAAAACGGTTTTTCCCTTTGGTATAAATAAAAAGCCTTTTTTTTGTTTTTTTGTTTCCGCCAAAGGCTAGTGTCATCATTTTTGTCATCACTTTTGTCATCACTATTAACTTTCTGTTTTTATTCGTTTTTCACTCGTTTTTGGGGTGTCATCAAGGGGTAGGACAATTTATAAATTCCCTCTACCCTATAAAAGTGATGACATTGCACTTTTTTATATTAAAATCAGCATGATAAGTGTCATCAAAATAGTGATGACACTTTTGATGACACTTTAGGTTAAAATCCATTTTTTGGCCTTTTTCTCAAAATAAATTTCCTGGCATGTCGACAGATTTTTTATCGCCGAATTAAACACCCAAAGGCCATCTCGCTGGTAGTTGACGGCGCGTTTTAATTCCCGCTCGGAAAGGGGTCCACATCGAAGGACTCGCCGAATTTTTTCCTCTGTTTGCGCGGTTTTTCCGTCGGCGTCGATAGGGTCGTAAAGTTTTCGCATCTCCAATTGCCAGTCGCAAAGCCGCGTCGCGTGATCCGCAATTTCGGCGTCGACGCAACTTTTCAAACTGTTGGCCGCAAGCAGCGCCAAAAGTCGAAGCGCATACACATCAAGACGCTTTGCGTGAACGGATCGTTCAAGGCCCATGTACCAATCATGAAATTGATCGCGTGCGGCGTCCGTTATCCGAAGCTCGCTATTTGTTTTTGCGTGAGAAATAACGGCGCAGATATTTCGCCGAAGTTCAGCTTTGTCGACCGATGGGATTTTTTTCGGAAAGGAAAAGCGCCGGTCTGCAGTTCCCGGCACGATGAACAACCTGTTGTTGAATCCGATGTCTGTAAATGAAGGGTCCCAGGTCCGTTCGTATGTCGAAACGGTACTGGCTGCCAGTACAGAAAGCCGACTTCCTTCCAAAAGCAAATGCTTCGCTTTTGTGGTGCTTTCGTATCGATTTGACTCGAACAAAGTCGTGACGCATGGGAGTAGTATCGAAGAATCAATCCTACACTTCGAAACGAATTGCTTGAATTCGTCGAAAACCAAAAGCAGTCGGCCGCCGATCGCCTCGAACCTGGCCTGCAAGCCCTCGGCAGAATTGACGCCCAAAGACATCTCGAAGTTGTCAACGCTATCCCTGAAAAATTCGCATGTTTTTGAGATGGCCGTTGATTTTCGCTCGTCGGCACTTTGTCCAAGCAATAAAGTGTAAAGTCTCGGCTGTGGCTGAAGCTCGGTTTCCAAAGTAAGGGTGTCACTCAAAACACTCCCAAGGCAGGTCAAGTAAGAAAAAAAGAAAAACTGCTGTGGACTCTCAAGATATTCTGAATAAATCTGCGTAAACAGGCCGGCCGCGCCGATCATAGCCTCGTACGGGAATCCTTTTTTTGGCCGAAGCTGTGACTTTACAGCGCCCAAGCCGCCTATTTCGTGCAAATCGTTAAAATCTGTTGGTTTTCCTGACTCGTCGGTGAACTTCGGAAGAATGACCGTTGCATTACTTATTTTTTCTGCAACGGCCGCGGCCTTTGTTTGACCCGGATTCCCGGCAGTCCACTGGTCATTGTCGCCGGCGATTATTAAAAAAACATCCGGGTGATTTTTTCTAAAGCTCTCGGCCGCCGGAAGCAGGTTTATCGCGTCAAAGCCAACAATAACCGTGCCGCCGGTCGCCTCATGGATTGAAGCGCCGGTCGCGTAGCCCTCGCATAGAAAATGCTGTTGATTGCCTGGTATCGTGAAAAAAGCGCCGGCCTTTTTGCCGCAGGCCAAAAACAGCTTTCTCCCATCGCCATCGATAAACTGGATGGTTTGGATATTGCCGTCCGGCCCGTAAGCAGGCACAACAAGGCGTCCATCAAGCGCTTGCCGGATGCCGTATGCTTTGACTTTTTTCCTTTTTAAATAGGGATGGCACGGGGGTGCCGGTTTTGATTTTTCCCAAATTGCCTTGGCCTTTTCCGCCGCCTGCTGGTAGCTCCGATCTTCTTCGGCTTTTCTCTTTTCGACTATTCGCCGATCCGGCTTGTTTCCATTTCCGCCGCTCCAAGCAAACCTTTCGCCGGATATCCAGTCGCCAAAAACCCCGGCCGGCGATGCTCCGTCCGCGTGATAAACATACCAACCCGGCAGGCCCTTCCGATCCCTTAGATTAAATCTATGGATTTTGCCGTCCGGGATGACGGAATCGACGTGGTAGCCGTTATCGGCCATAAACCCTTGAAAAACTCTTGCTTTATCTTCCTGAAGAATCATTTCGGCCATCCGCTTTCTTTTTGAACCATGATTCAACTTCGTCGTCCAACCAACCAACCGAATTGCCGCCAAGCTGCACGCGTTTCGGAAACAGCCCCCTTTTTTCAAGGCGATAAATTGTCGCGTCGCTAAGCGATAGTCTCAAAAGTAATTCCGGCTTTCTGATGATTCGCTGATTCATGCTGTGGCCCCTCCCCAAAAAAAAAGTCCCCGCCAATGTATTGACGAGGACTGTATAACGATGCAACGCGATGCTAATAGCGCGCTATTAGTTTTTTCTTTGTGTTTTGTATCCCCTTTTAGGGCAAACTGCGGCGCGGGCAACTTTTGACACGTCTTCGCTTGGAAGCCCGGTCGCTTCGAATGCAAAACTTAAAATATTGCAAAACCTGTTGATATGCGGGTTTGGCGACGAGTGTGTCGTTGTCGGTCTGCCAAGATGCCTGCTGTAGGCGTCCGCTATCGCTGTGGCAAATTCGTTGCGGATAGTTGGATTTCCGCGTTTGGGCAAAAGATCCGGTGACCCTTTTAAAATATCGATAAGCTGACCAATCTGCCTGTCTATCCCCCAGGATAAACTATGCGCCTCTTCGAGTGAAGCAACCCAATCATAATCGGAAGGCTCTTCAAAGCCATACGGCATAAACGGGGTAATCATCCCCCTTTTTATTTTTTGTGCCGCGGATCTTGCTTTTTCCAGGTTTGCGATTGTTTCCAAAATCGCAACTTTACGCCCTTCCTTGGATGGCCGCTTGTGTGCCGTTTCCTCATCCGAAAGTATCCAAACACGATTGCACAAATATTCAAGATGTAGGGTAAATTCGTTTATGCAAAGAGGGTCAAAACCCTGTAGGATATCTCTTAAATTCTCTTTTTCGTCTTCCGTAAATCTCCACTCGAACCACTCAAACCGATAATCCTTCCCTGATCTCGACGAAACTTTTAAAATCTTTTCCATTTTTTGCGCCTCGCGCTATCTCGAAAACGCTATGACATTTGACTTGTTTTCGGAAACCCCGACAATTTCGCGCAACCGGGTTTCCCAAAGAACCAAAGCCTGTCGCTTCTCTAGGTCGTAGGTGTGTCTGTTATAAATGCCCAAGACGCCCTGCAGCTTATGCCCTAAAACTTTCTCGGCGATAATGTCTGAAACTCCAAGCTCCGCCAATTTCGTCCGAAGGGTCCGCCGCAAATCGTGAGGGGTGAAAGGTGATTCAATGCCCATTTCCTCAAAGTGTCGGTTTATCGCGCGACTTAAACTGTGCCGATCAACAGGCCGGCCGGCTTTAAAGCTTGAGCGGAAAACAAAAGGTGAGTCTGCCGAATACGCTTTTGCCTGCTCGATAATTTCCAGCGTCATGGCGCACAAAGGAACCCGATGCGGCTCGCCGTTTTTCGTACGTTCCGAAGGGATGGTCCAAAAGTCGCCGTCTATCTCATCCCATGCCATAGATGCAATCTCGCCCGGCCTCTGTCCAGTAAGCAAAATCATTTTCAAAAGTAGCTTTGTAACCCGGTAAATGTTGATCGCGGCATTTTCGAAGCTCATCGCTTGCCAAAAAAGCTTAATTTCATCATCCGACAAAACGCGGTCCCTGCCCTTCTCGTCAATCTTTCTGACCCGCGTACATGGTGAATCGTCTATTATTCCCCGCTCTGCCGCAAAGTTAAAAACCCTCGTTAAAGCCCCGTGTACGCGATTCCGCACGACCGGCGCCCTGTCTTCTATTTTGTCCAGCAACAGAACGATGTCCCGCCGTTTTATGTCTGTCACCTTCCGTTTTCCCCATGCCGGAATCGCGTCTTTTTCTAAAAGCTTTCTGGTCTGAAGACCCGATTTTTTCTGACTCAACTCTTTTATCCAAATTTCATCAAGCAAGTCTGAAAAATTCGGTTCGGCTTTACGCCTTGATTTCATATCAAGCGCTTTTTTTCCCGGATCTATCCCTTTCTGCAAATCGATCATGGCCGCGCCGTGCTTTTCGCGGGCGTCTGCAAGTGTGATTCCGGGATAAATTCCTATTTTCATTTTTCTGCGCCTGCCATCGAATCGATAGCGGAAAATCCAGCTTTTCTGGCCGCCAGGGTAAACCAGGATATAAAGGCCCTGACCGTCCGCAACTTCAAATTCGGCATTTTTCGGCCTCAATTTTCGAACCTGAAGATCTGTAAGCCCCATGTTTTTTTGTCCTTTCACTCAAAAAGCCCGGTGAACATTCCGGTGAACATTTGACCTTGTTAAGGGTGAAAAATGATGCAAAGCCATGAATAGGAAAATAGGGTATTTTTATAATGAAGTCAAGCGTTTTTGAATAGAAATGAAAAGGGGTGAAAAGGGGTGAAAAGGGGCATGATCTGAATGGGGTTCAAGGGGTCGCTGGTTCAAATCCAGTCGCCCCGACCAGTAAAATCAATAGATTATAAGGTCGCACTTTTTACCTGCCCAAGCATTGTGACAGTTTTGTGACAGTCGGTC
>Ga0068712_1005281_pt1 | contig 10233 bp, 9 predicted proteins | sample MTBAKSrepl1MetaG_FD_62987 | JGI IMG/M metagenome (GOLD analysis project Ga0068712, IMG submission 62987) | Enrichment culture microbial communities from Arthur Kill intertidal strait, New Jersey, USA, that are MTBE-degrading - MTBE-AKS1... | ecosystem: Environmental > Aquatic > Marine >... | reverse complement strand
TTCGGTTTTTGCAGCCCTTGGGCAGAGACCCCCACGGGCAACCTTCTTCGCGCCATGCAGAGAAGTTACAAATTAAAGAGTCTAAATCAGCCCCGACTCCACCTGCTTCTTGAGATCATTCAGGGTCAGCAGCGCCTCTATCGGGGTCAAGGTCTCCAAATCGATCCTTTTGATCCACTCCCTTATTTCCCCGTCCATAGAACCGAAAAGGGGAAGCTGGACCATGGCGCCCTTTCCAGAATCCGGGGGAGACCCGCCTCCTGCCAGACGCGGCCTTCCGCTTCCGTCCCCCTCGGTCTCCTCCAGACGGTTTAAAATCTCCCTGGCCCGTCTGATCACCTCTTCAGGGATCCCGGCGATCTGGGCAACCTGGATCCCGTAGCTCCGGCTGGCGCCCCCGGGGACCAGCTTCCTCAGAAATATAATCCGGTCGTTCCATTCCCGCACCGCAATATTGAAATTCTTGACCCGCTCCTTGGCGGCCGCCAGCTCGGTCAGTTCGTGATAGTGGGTGGCAAAAAGGGTCCGAACGCCCTTGCCGTCTCTGTCGTGCAGGGCCTCGGCCACGGCCCAGGCGATGCTCAGGCCGTCAAAGGTGCTGGTCCCCCGTCCGATCTCGTCCAGGATCACCAGGCTTCTGGGGGTCATGTGTCTCAGGATGTTGGCGGTTTCGGTCATTTCCACCATAAAGGTGCTCTGTCCCCTTGCCAGATCATCCGATGCCCCGACCCTGGTAAAGATGCGGTCCACCAGGCCGATGACGGCCCGCGATGCGGGTACGAACGCCCCCATCTGGGCCATCAATACGGTCAGGGCCGTCTGCCTGAGCACCGTCGATTTGCCGGCCATGTTGGGACCGGTAATGATCATCACCTGCTGGTTCTGGGCGTCCAGGCGGATGTCGTTGGGGACAAAATCCTCATCTTTGACATTCAGTTCGACGACAGGGTGTCTTCCCTCCACAATGTCCAGGTCCGCGGTGTCATTGACCTCGGGACAGGTGTAATCGTTGGCCTCCGCGGTCTCTGCCAGACCGGCAATCACATCGATCTGGGAGACCAGGTCCGCGGTCTCTTTGATGCGCCGGTTTTCCTGGGCTATCCGCCTGCGGATCTCTTCGAAGATCTTCCCTTCCAGTTGGATTCTCTTTTCCTCGGCCCCTAACACCTCTTCTTCCTTGACCTTCAGGGCCTCTGTAATGTATCGCTCTCCGTTGGCGAGGGTCTGTTTCCGGATATAGTCGTCCGGCACAAGGTGGAGATTGGGTCTCGTAACCTCGATGTAATAACCGAAGACCTTGTTGTATCCCACCTTGAGACTCGATATGCCGGTCCTTTCCTGCTCAAAGCGGGCAAACTTGGCGATCCAGCTCTTTCCCTCGCGGCTCAGGGAGATCAACCTGTCCAGTTCCCCGTTATATCCCTCCTTGATGATGCCCCCTTCCTTCAGAGAGACCGGCGGATCTTCCTGGATCGATGCCCCTGTCAACTGCACCACATCCTCGAGGAGATCCAGCCGCGCACCGATCTCGGATAAAAGCGCGCTGTTGGAATCGGCCAAGGCGTTTTTAATAAAGGGGAGGCTAAGCAGAGAGGTCTTGAGGGCGATCAGATCCCTTGCATTGGCCCGGCCGAGGGCAATCCGGCCGTTGAGCCGGGCCAGGTCATAGATCTTTTTCAATTCGTCGCGCACGTCCCTGCGCAACAGGGGGGCCTCCTTGAGACAGGCCACAGCCGCAGACCGTCCCCTGATCTTCTCCAGGTTGACGAGGGGATAAGCAATCCAGTTCTTGAGGAGCCTGCTCCCCATGGGGGTCACGGTCTTGTCAAGCACGGAAAAGAGCGAGCCCTTGACGGACTGTCGGCGCATGGTCTTGAGGAGTTCCAGGTGGGTGCAGGTGGACCCGTCCAGGACCATGTAGTCGCCCATATGGTAGGTCGCCATTTCCCGGATGTGTTCAGGAAATCCTTTCTGGGTTTCCAAGATATAGGCTGCTATGGCCCCGGCTGCAACCACGGCCTGGGGCATGTCCTGGCATCCGAATCCGGCCAGGGACCCCACCTGCAGCTGGGATTTCAGGAGGGAGGGCGCATCCCCGGGATCGTACAGATCCCGTTTCAGCACCTCCAGACGGTAGCCCGCAAGGGCCTTCTGGTTCATCAGCGGGTCGTCTTCGGGGATCAAGACCTCGGCCGGATCGATCCGCTCCAGCTCATTCAGGAGGGAGGCGAAGGAGTCCGTCTCCGTGACCCTGAACTCGCCGGTTAAGAGATCCAGGTGGGCCAGCCCGCAGGCCCTGCCGTCTCCTGAGACCGCGGCCATAAAAAGAGGCGACTTGTCGTCCAAGTCCTTCTCATCCACCACCGACCCGGGCGTCACCAGCCTGACGACCTCCCGCTTCACGATCCCCTTGGTCGATCCGGGATCCTCCACCTGCTCGCAGATGGCCACCTTCCACCCGCTGTCGAGCAACTTGCCGATATAGGCGCGATGGGCATGATGGGGGATGCCGCACATGGGCACCTTTTCGCCGTTATAGGTCCCCCTCGATGTCAGGGTGACGCCCAGGATCCTGGAGGCGGTCTGTGCATCGTCAAAAAACATCTCGTAGAAATCACCCATGCGGAAAAACAAAATGGCATCAGGGAATTGACCCTTGATGCCCATATATTGCCTCAGCATAGGTGTCATCGACGTCATGTTGAATTGAAATGGACTGCAACTGCCCCTCATCCGAGGTCAGGCAGGATGCTGTGCCGCCGGACCGTCGGCGTCTTTCAGACCGATGGTGTCCCACCGGTTGCACTGGGGGCATTTCCACACCAGTTCTGCGGGCTCAAAACCGCACTGGGTGCACTGAAACCTCAGGTAGGGCACATTCAGATGCGTGATGATGTCGCGATACTCGGCAAGCATCTCCCTTTCCCTCCCTTGATCCAGGAGGATCTCGCCCTTAAACCGTCTGGCCTCCCAGAAAGAGGGATCCAGTTCCAGGGCCTTTTCGATTTCGCCCAGGGCCCCTTCGGAATCGCCTTCATTGTTGAGGTAGCGGGCCAGGGCCAGATGGGTGAAGGCATCTGAATTGGAACGGGAACATTCCTTCAGGAAATTTCCCACCGGCGCCAGATCCTTCATGCGCGAATAGGCCCCTTCGAGCCGGCGGTATGCCAGAAATGTGAACTGGGGGGCGATCTCCACCACCTTCTTCCAGGTGGAAATGGACTTTTTGTACTCCTGCCTGGCAAAATAGAGATCCCCCAGATGAAGATAGGCGTCCACACACCCCTTGTCCGTGGATATGGCCTTGGAATAGAGGGACTTGGCCCGCCCCATATCTCCCTCTTCCATAGAGACCTTTCCGGTCTCCACCAGATAGTGGGCCAGGATATGCCGGTGATCCCCCTTTTCCAGTCGCGCAATCTTCTGCCTCGTCTCGTAGGCCTTCTCCCAGTCCTTTAACTCTTCATAAATCCTTTCAATCTCCTTTAATGTCCTCACGTCGGAAGGGTCGTGCCGGGCTACTTCAAGAAAGGTCTTGAGTGCCCGATTCAGAAACCCGCCTTTGCGATAGTCCTTGCCCAGATCGAAGATGGCCCGCATCTTGATGCGCTGATCAATGTTGGGTCTCAGTATGATGCTCTGGCGGATTCGGATGGCCCTGTCGATGTCCCCCCTCGAACGATAGAGATTCCCTAACGCCACATAGGTCTCGATGGTGTCTGAGTTGACCTGGACCGACTTGGTAAACTCCTCAATGGCGTGATCATGATCGTCCGAAAGGAGATACTGAATGCCCTTGAAAAAGGACTTGTCCCCCTTGCTGACAACGGGCTTTTTTCTTTCTCCACCTTCAGACCGGCCCCAACGCCCCACAGCAATCCCGATCCCCAGGCCGACTCCCGATGCGATCAGAGCCTGTGCAATGCCCGGTTTCGCAAGCCATTGCCAAAGGGTTTCCAGCACCCTGACATCTCCTATCCTGAGCCGGTCCTAAACCGGAATCTGTAATGACGTGAAAGATAAAGGGGCGGGTCTGAGCCCCGTCTGCAGGGTCTCACGAAGTGACGGACGGCCCTTCCGACGCCATGCCTTCGTTGGTAACCGGCAGATTTCTCAGCGAATTCAGTTCCTGCTCCTTCTCCTTGACGTCTTTCATCAGACGCTTGATCTGTCGGCGGTAATTGAGACGCTCAGAGATTCCATATATCCACAGGCAAAATACGCCGATTAAAAACGTGACAACGGCAATCAAGAACACGGGCAGCCCTGCGGTTTCAGCCTTGAAAAACAAAAGGTTGATCTTGAAGTTGATAGGGGTGGTCAGGGCCTGATAGTTCTGAACTGCCACAACGACCACAACCAGCAGGAACAGGACGACGATAATCGCTTTGACATGTCTCATTTTTCACCTCCATTAACCACGCTCAATTCTTTGAAATGGGGGAGCAGTTTCTGATATGTCCTTTCAATGTGCTCCGGGATGACCCTAACCTCCCCTATGACCGTCATGTAGTTGTGGTCCCCGTTCCACCGGGGGACAATGTGAAAGTGCATATGGTCCTCCACTCCTGCCCCGGCCACCTTGCCCAGATTCAGGCCCACATTGAAGCCTTCGGGGTTCATGACCTTCTTCAGGATTTCTACGGAAAGGGTCACAGTGGTCAAGAGGTCCAGCCTTTCCTCCTGGGTCAGGAACTCCAATCCACTGACATGCCTTGCCGGGGCCACGAGCAGATGCCCGTTGTTGTACGGAAACCTGTTCATAAGGACCATGGACAGCTCTCCCACATGGAGAATCAGCCGCGACGGGTCTGTTTCCCGGTTGTCGCCAGGGCAAAAGATGCACGGCCCGGCCTTTTGATCGGACAGAATGTATTCCATGCGCCACGGCGCCCACAAGGTCTTCATAACGCTTCCTCACAGATAGATGATCTCACCGCGTGCCTCCTTGCCCAATCGCAGAACCCCGATGCTGTGCTCCCCTGTGGCGCTGTATCCGGTCGCTGTCCCCGGATTAAACAGAAGCACTCCCTCCCTTATGTGGTTTGCGGGTATATGGGAATGGCCGTATACGATGATATCGACGTCGGAAAAAACGGAAAAGATCCGATCCTCCAGCCCCTCCGCGGAACCCCAGCCATGGATCAGGCCCAGCCGGCAACCGCCGACATTCAGGACCTTTTTCGCAGGCAGGATCTCGTGGAGGACCGGGGGATCCATGTTGCCGGCCACGCCGTGAAACGCCTTGGCATTCAGGAAGTCAATCACATCCGGACAGACCACGTCCCCTGCGTGGAGGATGAGATCCATATCCGACAGATAGCCTTCATAGATATCCAGAAATCTCCGTGTCACCTGATGCAGGTGGGTATCTGAAAGCACGCCAATTTTCACAATATTCTTTTCAGCGCTGGGGTTAGAAATCAGCCTCTTTAACTCTGTGCGAGGGTATACCAAGAGAGAAAAAAAGACAAGGCATAAATCTCCGGAATGCGCAAAAAGCATTTGACAGGATCGCGATAAGCCCGGTATTTTGGCAGGAAAACCATGAAGGCTGACGAGGTGAAGGCAATGCCCATCTATGAGTTTTACTGCCCTGACTGTCATCGTATTTACAATTTTTTTTCCAAGTCGGTCAATACGGAAAAACGGCCGTCCTGCCCCCGATGCGGCCGGATGGAACTGGACCGGCGGATGTCGGTCTTTGCAAGCCCCAAAAACCAGGGAGGGGAAGACGATGCCCCCCTTCCCGATATGGACGAGGCCAAGATGGAAAGGGCCATGAGCCTCCTTGCGGCCGAGGCCGAGAACATAGACGAAAATGACCCCAGACAGGCGGCCAACCTCATGCGCAAGCTGACCGACATGACAGGTCTCAATCTGGGTTCGGGGATGGAAGAGGCCCTCAGAAGAATGGAGGCAGGGGAAGATCCGGAGGCCATCGAGGCGGAGATGGGAGATCTCCTGGAAGAGGAAGAACCCTTTGCCTTGGAAAAGAAAACAGCGGCAGGAAAAATATACAGCCCGCCCGAGGTGGACAGCGCCCTCTACGATCTGTGATCCCACCACATGCGAGGTCACCCGGTCTTTAAAGCGGCCCGGGGCTGGGGGATGTGCGCCTCGTCTTATAGCATATCTTGAACACCTTGGGCCTCACGCCTCAATCAGCTCGACATCCCCCCACGCAGCAACCGCCTCGTTTTTTATGACCACGCCGCCCAGGATGCCCGGCATCTGACCGGCCCATTTTCCCAGCCGCTTTAGATCGGCGCGGTTCCGGATCCGGTTCCCGAGGGCCGTGGCCGCGCTGTCGGCCAGGGCCGCAGATCTGGACAGGATGCAGACCGCGTCGGCGTTCCCCTCGCTCAGGGAATGGCCGATGGTCCCGGATGAAGAACAGACCCCCAACGGCATCTGGCGCGTGGGGATCCGGAGTCCGAGCCGGCCGCTCAAGGGCGATTTCCCTGCAAACATGGACACAGTCAGAGGCCGGTCCGCTTTCAGGTAGATGTCCCCTCCGTTTTCCACAATGACCTCATGGGTCCATTCCAGGAGACCTTCCCCCACCTCCTGCGCGATGGCCCCGGCAACCGCGGCCATGGGACCTACGCCCGCTTTTCCCGAGGCCCGGATCATCTCCTTGACGACCTTCGGCGCATAAGGGTCTTTCTTGAGGGGGACAAGGGAGCTTGTAAATGTGGGGTGGCGGCGGATATAGGCCTCAAGCTGGTGCCTCACAGCAAACACCAGGTCCCGGGTCTGAGTCTCCAAGTCCCTGTCTGCACAGACCCAGAGGTCCGTCTCCCTCACGGCGACATGGAAACAAAAAAGGCCCTGAGGCCTGAGCCGTTTTCGGTAGATTCGATCGACATATGGGGTCATCGCATCATGCTGCCGGGCGGCCGGGAAGGAATCCCGAGAGCGGGCCGTGGATCAGAATAGAAGCACAGCCAAAAAAGGCTTCCCAGATTGCCGTTGTTTTGCCCCTTACAAATCTTCCCTCCTAAGTGGTTTAAGATCCCGGGACAAAAGATGCACGCGCATCCGAGAAGCCTCTTTTTGCCTGTGTGGTGTCGAAATTCTCTGCAAAACCCCTGCCACATTCCCCTTCCAAACTCCCTGCACAACTGGGCTATCGGTTGTGCCCCTGCTCTCCCTCCACTGCCGCCATAGGCCATAAAATAACCTAATTAATTGATATTACAATAATAAAAGCTCAACGGACCCAAAGGCATCCCACTTTGGGGGTCGTCATTTCAAGGGGAAAAAGGCTGCATCCTGCATCAGGTGCACAGAGTAATCCCCAACATATTGCGGCCAATCATGCCCCCTGCCAACCCGGTTGCCCCCAGGCTGTGAAGGTTTATGGAATCGAGCCCCGGGAAAACATGCCGGAGGTGTAGTGAGAATGCCACATGGTGTGAATTTAGACGACACCTTTGCAGGGAGGCGGGCCTTGCATGTTTTCAATGGAGGAGGTTGACCCTTTCCCAAGACGGCCTGACGGCCCCAACCAAAGAGCGTTCTGCCCGCCCGTGGGGGTCTCTGCCCAAGGGCTGCAATAAGATGCGTTCATATCGTTCGGCGACCGCGCCCGGGCTCGCGATGCCGTTTTTTGAAAGGCAGCAAGGAATCCCTGTCGACCCGCCTGACTCGCCTCACTCGCATGGCGGGCAGGTGAAAGGGCGTCCTTGGGGCTGGAACAGGCTGTATTTTAAAGCCCTGCTGCCGTTCCCAAGAGCTGTATTCGGTTTTTGCAGCCCTTGGGCAGAGACCCCCACGGGCAAACTTCTTCGCACGTTGCAGAGAAGTTGCAAACAAAGACTCTAAATGCGCTCCGCTCCACTGTAGCGCGCCCTGTACCCCGTGGACAGGCCGTCCCGATCCATTTTGGCCGCACGGGGCAGGTAATCCAGGATGTCCTGTGCGGTCATTCCGTCCTCGCCCTTTTCCTCTGCGGCCAGGTCTCCGGCAACCCCATGGAGGAACACCCCTTTTTGCACCGCATCCTCCAACGAAAGACCCAGGCCGAACATGGCGGCAATGGCGCCTGTGAGCACATCCCCCGACCCGGCGCTCGCCATGCCCGGATTCCCGGACATATTGACATAGACCCTTCCATCCGGGAATCCTATAAGCGATCGGCCCCCCTTCAACACAACAACCGCATGGAGTTCTCTGGAGGTCCTCTGAAGAACGCCAATGCGGTCCGCCTCGATTTCCGGAATGCCCAGGCCGGTCAGCCTCGACATCTCGCCCGGATGGGGAGTCAGCACAGTCTTGGCCTTGCGTTCCTTCAAGACCTCCGGATTCGTGGAAACAGCGGTGATGCCGTCGCCGTCGATAAGGACCGGCCTGGGGATGTCCCGAACCAAGGCCCTGACCAGGTCTTGTGTCTCCTGGTCCACTGACAGGCCGGGTCCCAGCACGACCATGTCCATCCTGGCTGACAGATCCAGAAGACTGTCCTTGTTCTCAAAGGCCACGCTCCCCGAGGCGGTTTCTTTCTGGGGTAAAAAGACAATCTCGCTCCCCTTGTTGGCGATAAAGGGGATCATGGAGGCCGGGGCTGCAAGCCGCGAATAGCCCCCTCCGGCCCTCAGGAAAGAGAGGGCAGAGAAATAGGGCGCCCCAAAATAGGTGGAGGCGCCTGCGATGAACAGGGCCTGGCCCACACTCCCCTTATGGGCGTTCCGATCCCTGGCCGGCAGCGGTCCGGGCCGGTTGACGGCCACCCGCAGGTCGTCTGCATCATACAGGCGGGGCGGGAAGGATATATGGGCGACATACAGCCTCCCGCAGCGTTCGTGGCCCGGAAAGAGGATGTTGCCCAGCTTCGGGAGCCCGAAGGTCACTGTATAATCGGCCTTCACCGCAATGCCCATCACCTGGCCCGTGTCCCCTGAAACGCCTGACGGGATGTCGGCGCTTACCACCGTCTGGTTGCCTGCATTGATGAGTTCGATGACATCCCTGTAGCGTCCTGCAACTTCCCGCACCAGTCCGGTCCCGAAAATGGCGTCCACAATGACGTCCGCGTGGGCCACATCGCTCCTGAGGGCCTCTGCTGACGTGATGTCCTGGACCTCGATGGGCAATCTGGACACGATTTCCATATTTAACCGGGCCGCCCCCCGGTATTTGGCCCTGTCCCCCAAGATAAATACCTTGACCCGGCCCCCGTTGGAGTGAATCTTCCTGGCCGCCACCAATCCGTCGCCGCCGTTGTTCCCGACCCCGCAACACACGACAAAGCGCCTTCCCTCGATACCCATCTCCCGCGAGATGACGTCGTAGATTGCGTGGCCGGCATTTTCCATGAGCAGCTCTTCCCTGATCCCGAATTCCTCGATGGCCCTTCGGTCCAGCTCCCTCATCTCAGAGACACTGGTTATTTTCACGGCCTTCCTCCCTGTGATCCGGACATTTCCTCTTCCTGCTGTCCCTGCCTCTCCAGGGACTTGCAGTCGCCTTTCCAGAATGCACGCATGACCCTGTTGTCTTGGCTTACTTCAAAATAGGTGATGCAATAGTCCATGGAAGGGACGCTCTGACCAATGACGTTCCCATGGGTTTCCCCGGAACGTCCGGCCCTGGGGTCTACCCTGGGCGGATACTCGATCAGCGCCGAATGGGCCAGCGGATTCAAGGTGTATTCGTCTCTTGTTTCTACATATACCCACACCTTTGTCTGGCCGGGCGCGTCAAACGTCCTTCCGGGATATCCCCATGCATCCAGGAGGCGTTGGCCGTCCTGTCCCACATACTCCTGGCACAGCTGGGTATATCCCCTCCCGGTGGGCAGGCTCAGGGTCTTACAGGCTGAAAGGGCCAGTCCCGCCAGCAGGCAAAAAGACCATATCTTGATCGACGTGTGTTTCATAAGACCTCCCAGTATTGGATGAAGATCAAAGGCGCCGGGTTTGACGCGGCGATGAGACGATTATAAAAGGCATGAGATGTTTTGCAAGGCAAAAGGGATGGGAACGGTCAGAAATTCCTCTTTGGTTGTGCAAGGGCCAGGGCCTCCCAGCCTGAGCCCCCTCTTGACGCCAGCTCGTCTGTCGGTGTATAGACGTCTCCGGAGGTCCTCATGGATGAAAGACAGATTGAGCAGGGATATGCCCATTTTCACAGAAACCTGAATCGCATCCTGCGCGAGAAAAACGTAAAGACCTTCAAGGCCCATATCGCCTCTCATCCGATGCAGGCGGGAAGGCTCTCCCGGTGCCT
>Ga0068712_1005275_pt1 | contig 10239 bp, 7 predicted proteins | sample MTBAKSrepl1MetaG_FD_62987 | JGI IMG/M metagenome (GOLD analysis project Ga0068712, IMG submission 62987) | Enrichment culture microbial communities from Arthur Kill intertidal strait, New Jersey, USA, that are MTBE-degrading - MTBE-AKS1... | ecosystem: Environmental > Aquatic > Marine >... | reverse complement strand
AGCGCTGTCCCGAGCCCGCCGCCTCCTGCGAGGTCGAAGGCGACGCCGGCGCCTGTGAAGAGTGTCCACCTCGCAATCTTCGTCGGGAGACGATCCAGCCACGACTTGGAGAAGGTCGCTGACCAGTATTCCCGCAGGAGGTCACTGTCCGGGGGGCGTGTCGAGAGCCACTTCTTCCAGCGACGAGCGTTGTCAAGGAGAGGAAGGAGGTCGGCGATCGAGCGCTGACCGCTGGATACGACTTCGCGCACTGCGCGAGCATCGGAAAACACAAGGTCCTGGAAGTGCGCCAGCTGTTCGTGCGACGAGCTCACTCTGTCAATGAGGCAGTCCATCCTGAGACGGACGAGCTTTGAGCGTGTGGGGCTGACAAGAAGCTCGGCATCCTGGGAGGCAGCAAGGGAAATGTGCTCCCGTGCCTCGAGAATCATGACGAGGAGCTGAGCCGGCGACAGGGAGGAGCGGGAGGGCGGCACCCTACGGTGGTAGACCTCGTTGGCGGCTGCGAAGTCGATGTTGGTGCTCACGTGGATGTACCCCCCGTGCTCGCGGAGCGAGAACTCGATTGGGAGGGGCTGTTCGTATTCCGGAGCAAGGCCCAGAAGGATGCTCTTTGCGCACTCCTGAACGTAGTGGGCGTCTTCAAGATCGCTGCGAGCGGCGTCAAGGATTCTGCGATCATGGGGCGGCTCTGAGGAGTGCTCGATGAATCGTCTCGCCAGCCGCCTGGACCTCCCCGGCTTGCCAGTCGCTGCCAGAAAGAGGCTCGGAGCTACATCTTGCAGGGAGGAGTGCTCCGGCTCGACGTTCACGAGCGTGTGCCGTTCGAAGGCAGTGGTCGCGTTCTCCGTCGCAACACCGCCCAAGACGGGGTCGTAGACGAATGCGAGGTGTCCCTCGTCGACCAGGGTGGTCAGGGCGTCCACTCCGCAGATCCGGATGAGCTGCCTGAGCACCTCGCTATGACCGAATACTGTCACCTTCTGGTAGAAGAGGAGTGCCTCGGCCAGCAGACCGGCATCGATCGTTGCCTCCGCGTCATCCTGGGTCTGGCGAGCGATGCAGATTGCCTCGAACACGACTCGACCTCACTCGGGTGGCGTGGCTTACGTTGTGGTGGCGGACAGGTCAGGGCTCGGTTATCGGCCGCATTTCAGCAGCGACCCATCCGCCAGAGCATACAAGGCCGCGACCGAAGTAGGGCCACCCACGACCGAGTGCGGCGGGCTGCGATCATCCCTAGCCGATAAGTTGACCTGAAACCGAGCCGTTGTGGAGCTGCGTCAGCGTCGCGTCGGCACTAGACACGACGTGCAGCAGTTCCACGCGCCAGACAGAATCGCGTGACCTGTGCAGGCGTCGCTACTGGCCAGGCAGCGACGAGTCAGGAGTCGAACCGGAAGGCCTCCGCTGCCCCTTGCGTGATGCAGAAGGGGCGGTACGAGGCTCACGAGGATGCCTGCGCCGCTTCCCGTGCTCCGCCTGGTGATACGCTGACTGCAGACTGGAAGGAGCCAGGTGGGCGGCGCTGACGGACGCACGTACCTCGGCAAGTGGTGGGCACCCAATCGCCCGAATCGACGGGTGTTCGGAACGCTGTCGACCACTCCCGAAGACATGAAGCTCCGTCTAGCGGGACGCCTGGTCGATGAGCTTGGCGAGAAGCTGGTCATCCGCGGGCGAACCAGTGACGGTCAACCCGTGACTCTCTTGGATTGCCTGTGCACTTCCCACACGCCTGGGTGGAGCGCCCTCTACGGGTCCTACGACGCTCAGGAACTCAAGGCTGGGGTCGTCCTGTTGGGTGGCCGGGCACGAGCTGACCCAGAGACACGATTCCGCCTGTCGTCAGTCGAGATCACCGGCCTGGCGGAATTCGCGTCCTATCGGCCCTTCGGCGTGCTCTCGACCCCTACGGATGGAATGAGGGAGACCATAGAAGTCGAGCCGGCGCGCATCATCCGCATGCGGCACGCAGATGTTGACATCGCTTTCAGGGTTGACGCTGGTGAGTCGTGGTCTCCGATGTTGGCGACCTTGGAGACCCGAGCCCGACTGGATTTCCACAGTCCGGTGCCTCGCACCATCGAGCAGTGGGATCGCGACTACCACTGGCCTGCGGCGACTCTCGTATCTCTGGCGCTGGGGCGAGCCTGCCACGTCTCGCGGCTCACCGTACTCGAGTCCGAGTTCCCGAAAGCGCGCCTCAGTGACGACGGTCGCACCGCCACGCCGCCGCCATTCGTCGAAGTCCTCCGCGGGCGGCCGCTGACTGGCTCGTCAGGCGCGCAATCCGGCTTCGAACGGTTCACGTTGTCTGATGACGCGGCCCTGGAGAGCATGCTCCCACGCTGGCTGGACGCGCATCAGGAGCTGCGCCTTCCGCTCAACCTGTACTTCTCCACGGTCTTCGCGCCGTTCATGTACGTAGAGTCACGGTTCCTGAATCTGGTGCAGGCTGCGGAGGGATACCATCGCATCCGCTTCGCTGGGTGCACCGGCGAGGACGAATCCGTGCACGCTGATCGTCTGGCGGCCATCTACGCTTCGATTGACGACCCTGACCAGCTGAAGTGGCTGAAAGCGAAGTTGGGGGATCACAGCAACGAACCGACGCTGATGCGGCGCCTCCTTGACCTGACTGAGCTCGCACGGAGTCGAGGAGTGAAGATGAGCGTCAAGGAGGCGAAACGGTTCGGTCGGAGGGTGAAGCTGGCTCGAGACGAGCTGAGCCATGGTGGCCTCGGGAGGGGCGTGACGCTCCGAGGTGACTACTTCGAGATGGAGCAGCGGCTCAAGAGTGTGTTGCAGGCGTGCTGGTTGGCTGAGCTAGGGTTGTCGCAGGGCGCGAGCGCCGCGATCCTCAACCGTTGGTGCTGACTGACTTCCCGCGACTGTGCCTGGTTTCAGTTGGCCTCACTCTGCAGCGGGTCCGTGCCGGCGTGAGAACCGGAGGCGGTCTCCGGGGCGGCGGACATGCGTCGGACGCAGCGCCCTGAGCAGCAGTCTTGGGCTAGTCGGGGGTTCGCGTGACATGGGCTGTCGCGGGACCCCGGAATCGACTGCCAGATCACGGTTACCACGGAGGCCAGCATCCCATCATGGCGCATGATGGGGCTCGGCGTGGACGAGGCCAAGAACGCCTCCATCCCAGGGCGGTTCCATCCACCAACCGTCCTCGCCAATGGCGCACTATGGGGATAGGCTTGCGCTGTGGCCGAGGAACCCCTGATAGGTTTCGCAGCTGTTGACAACGCTCTGGGTCCGTTCGATGCGCACGAGTTTCGGGGCATCGGCTCGTACGGCGAGACGTACAGAGTCGAGAAGGGCGGTGCCGAGTTTGCCATCAAAGTCATCCACTTTGCTGGACTGCCTGACTGGGTTCTGGCGCGAGAGGTTGAGGCTCTTCGCCGCGTTTCACATCCCGGCGTCATGGGGTTCATCGGGTCCGGTCTGCTGGAGGCGGCAGGCGAGTCCTACCCCTATCTTCTCTGTGAGTTCGTGCCGGGGGAGACGGTCTCAGACAAGATCGCCGCGGGAGAAGTGCCCACTTCTTCAGAGCACGTTCGGAAGATGCTCTGCGGATTACTTGCCGGCGTGGTTGCGATTCACGACGCAGGGATCTTTCACCGCGATATCAGCGCACGTAATGTGATGCTGCGCGGGGGAGATTGGGGCAATCCGGTGCTACTCGACTTCGGTCTTGCCCGCGTGCTCGACATGTCCGGACACACCGTGTACCCGCAGCGAGTCGGCACTCCCTTGTACATGTCGCCAGAGCAGCTCCGCGGGCAACCTGCAGGAAGACGGAGTGACATGTACTCCGTCGGCGCGGTCGTGTATCACGGATGCACAGGACATCACCCTTACGATGCCGATAATCACCCGACTGTTGATCTGCTGCTCCGGCGGATGGCGGATGGTCCGCCGCGAGACCCCCGGTCGGTGTCGCAACTGTTCGATGGCGCGACCGCGGCCGTGATCATGCGCCTGCTTTCCTACGATGCCTACGCACGACTCACGGTCCGTCGGGCTCTGGAGGATCTCAATGACGCCTGAGCGGCCCTACCTGATTGTGCTTCACGGAGCCAACGTGGGCCTGGAACCGACCAGGTCTGTGTTGAATGAGCTGCACAACGCTGGCTTTGCGGCTGGAGCGGCCTTGCCCATCCCCGCCTTCATCCCGGCCACCGCGGCAGACTACTTCGCCGAGTTTGCGCAGCATGCCGAGCCGTCGCTCGCGGACCCTATGACACATGTCTTCTCATGGGAGGAGGGTCAGCGCGGCGGCCAGCGAGAGAAATGGAAGTACATGCAAGTCCCCGACCCTGCCTCTAGGCCAGCCCCGTTCACGAGCGCTGTTCTGTCGGCGCAGCTCGAGGTAGGGGCGGAGACACTCGTGACTCCTTGGCTCGCTCACGGCTTCGACGGGGGCACTCGCAATCTGCAGGCCACGCTCAGTTTCGCAGAGCATGGCGTCTCCAGCCCGCTGGCCCAAGGCCGGCGTGTCCTGCTCGGCGCCTCCGTTGCGGCGAGTGTCCTGGCCGACAGTAGGGCCAGGAGTGACTACCTGAACGCGCTAGTGGAGTTTCCCGAAGGGGACTTCTACTTGCGCGTTCACCAGTCCGGAAACCCCGCTTACTCGCAGCCCCGAGATGTGCGTGTTCTTGCTGGGCTGCGTCACGTCGTATCGGCGCTTCGCGAGAACGATCGAGGCGTTCTGCTGCCACAGAGCGGGTTGCTCGGATACGCCATGTCGGCGTTCGGGGCGCACGGCTTCGGTGCGGGGATCCCGGCCTCGCTGCAGTCCTGCTGTGAACCGCAGAGGGGCGGATCTGGCGTTCGTCTTCCCTGGTATTTCGTTCCCGAGCTTCTCACGTTCGTCTTGCGCGACGATCTGTCGGAGCTTCAGGGCCTGTCCGGATACCATCGGTGTGACTGCGTGTTTTGCAGGAGCCTGTTGGAGCCGGGTGGCGTTTGGGACTTCAACGAGGCGGGTCAGCACTTCCTGTACTCACTCGCTCGCATGGCCAACGACATGCCCGAGGATCCCAACGAGCGAATCACAGCCCTGCGCAGGCGACTAGACGCGGCCGCAACCCTCCGAGAAGAGCTCCAATCTGCTGGACGACTCCTTGATGCTCGCTCAGAGCCGAAGCACTTGGAAGCCTGGTCTGCGGCGTTGACCTAGATTCAAGGCCCAGGAGGGCCCCGAGAGCCTTCTCACCGAACAGTGAGGCTGCGAGAGGGTCGCGCGGGCGCCGCTTCGAAGCCGCGAGCAGGTCAACAACTTCCAGGGCCAGAGCGTCAATCGACATGAGGCCCACGCCGTACTGCCGGTATATGTCGCAGTGCCGGAGGAATCTCTGCTCAAAGGCGGCGTCGAACACGACGTAGGCCTCGTTTGCGAACGACCGGTAGCTGCGAGCCTGGAACAGAGCTCTCCTCCAATCGCACCGTTTGACCTCGAGAGACACCGCATGGGTCACAATCTGCGGCATCGTCGATGTGCGCGTCCAAGAGCCCGATCGCGTGTGTGTCACGCGGTCTTCGCGGCTGAGCTTCCGCAACACCCGCGCGGCGCTGTCCTTGGCGAGATGACTGTCGTGGGCAACCTTGGCCAAAGTCGCGGGTCGTGTTCTGGTAAGCGCACGAAGGACCAGCAGTTCCGATCGGTTGAGGGGCCGAAGATGGCCATTGTTGGAGCGCTGCTGGAGCGCGTCCACATCCACTCTCGCCACCACGATGTCGGGGATGGACGTCTCGGTCTGCGGCTCGCGCAGCACCACCCATGTGCCGCTCTCCGGTCCCCAACGAGTGGCCGCGAAGCTGGCGACCGGGTCCATCATGGACTCCTCGGTCTTGAACACAACGCCTCCCATGTCCTGGTTCGCGGCACCTAGGCGTGCGGACGTGACGACACTTCTGCGTCGGGTGTCGTCATCCTGTAGAAGAGCGGTGCGACCAAGGCTGATCCTCGCACGTACACTACCATCAGCACGGCATCACTGCGGGTGATGGGTGTCGCCCCGGCCCGTGCCAGTCATGCAGGTCGTTCCTGCGATTCCGCCAGGGAACGGAGCCTTCTGCTCTTGCCGCTGCTGGCTGCTGTCGGCAGACAGGGGCCGCGTCGGCATCTGGTCGGCGGCGGGGGCGAAGCTGCTGCACAGCCGCGCGTTTCTGGCTAGCCGCAGAACGTGTAGACCTGTGAGCCGTCCCTTCCTGATGGACGGCCGATTGCGCTGAGACTCAGGAGACCTTCCTGATCAGCCAGTCCGTCAGACCTGCCTCAAGCGTCATCGCTGCCAGCTCGATTGGACCCAGCAGCGTCACGTGACTGTGTTCGACTCGCCCGGGACTCCCCGAATGGTGGACGAAGAACATGCGGTCGTAGTCCTCGAGGCGCTCCTCCAGCTTGGCAACATACTCCGCCAGCTGTGAGGCCGAGGTTCTCGACTTCACTTGTACGAAGGCTCGTTGGCCAGTGCTGGGCAGAACCAGATCGAAGTCGACAGTCTCTTGCGTCTTTCCGACGGTGCCGACTCGCCGCCAGCCACTCGTCGTGAAGATCAGATCGACCAGCAGTTCGAAGTCCTGCGGCGTGAGCATGCGCATCAGTCCGAGGATAGCTGCACGAAGCTCACTCGAGGCAACGATTGCACGCTTGACCTCGGGACCATTCTCGCCATTGATGCGGCGGATGACGTACGGGGCGACCTTGACCTCGCAAGAGGTGCCACGGAACATCGCCAGTCTCGTGAGCGCGCCCGACAGGTTGTCCTTGGTGAGTGGATCGCCACTGATGTCCGTGCTGCACCAGCCACCCTTCACTTCTCGGAACACGCCGTCGCCGTCAGGATGCGGTCGCGCGGCCTCTCCGGTCAGCGCCCCCCAGTACAAGCGGCCGGCCATGAAGGTGGTCCAGAGCGTCGTGCCGTCATCCTCGAAGAAGAACCGCAGCTCGTTGCAGTAGCGTTGCGAAACCGCCTGCTGCTTGCCCGCCGACTGGAACGACTGCGTCAACTCGTTCCATGATCTCGATGTGCACAGCGAGAATCTCTCCCGACAACCACTATCGAAGCCCATGCGAATGATGCCCTTCTCGCGGCACTCCTTCTCCCAGGAGCCACCGCGTCCCAGCTTGATGTACCGCACCTGAGCGGGGGTGATCGGGGCTTTCATGGAGTCGAGCCCAGATGCTATGGGCTTCGCTGTCTCCCGCATCGAGTGGGTCTGACGCTCAACGTCCATGGCCGTGCGCTCCTTTGTCTGCAGTCGCCCTCGAAGGCGTCCACCCCTCCGACTAGAATAGGCAAGCCGTGGACGCCCTCGAAGCCTACCTTGCCGAGCTCTCCGCCAACCGCCTCGCCGGGGCGGTGCCTGAGACCTCGGGCTACGGCCCTCTCGCCAGCCTCCTGAACGAGGTCGGCCGCCACCTGAAACCTAAGGTGCGCTGCGTGATCAACCCCGCCAATCGCGGCGCCGGCATCCCCGATGGCGGCTTCTTCATCGCCAGCCAGTTCCAGAAGGGCGCCGCCGAGCCGCTCGCCGGCCAGCTCCCCGCGCGCGGCGCCCTCGAGGTCAAGCCGGTCGAGGCCGACGTGCGCGTGGTCGCCGAGAGCGGTCAGGTGCGCCGCTACCTCGAGAAGTACCGTCAGGTGCTGGTCACCACGTACCGCGAGTTCGTGCTCGTCGGCTACGACGCCGACGGACAGGTGCGCCTTCTCGAGAGCTACTCGATCGCCGAGACCGAGCTCGGCTTCTGGACGCTGGCCACGATGCCGCGCAAGGCGGCAGCCGAGCACGGTGAACGCCTCTCCGAGTTCCTGAAGCGTTGCCTGCTGCGCCAGTCGCAGATCGCCTCACCGCAGGACCTTGCCTGGTTCCTCGCCTCGTATGCGCGCGAGGCCCGGGCCCGCACCGAGGAGCACGACCTGCCCGCGCTCGCGACCACGCGCGCCGCTCTCGAGGAGGCGCTCGGCATGGAGTTCACCGGCGAGAAGGGCGAGCACTTCTTTCGCAGCACCCTCGTCCAGACGCTCTTCTATGGCCTCTTCGCCGCCTGGGTCTTCTGGGCCGAGCACCACGAGCACGGTGACGCGGCGACGCGCTTCGACTGGCGCTCCGCGGCGCGCTTCCTGCACATCCCCATCCTGCAGAAGCTCTTCTACGACTTTGCGAACCCGGCGCAGCTTGGCGCCCTGCACCTCGACGAGGTGCTCGACTGGGCCGGAGAGGCGCTGAACCGCGTCGACCGCGCGAGCTTCTTCGCCAACTTCGAGCAGCACCACGCCGTGCAGTACTTCTACGAGCCCTTCCTCGAGGCGTTCGACCCCGAGCTGCGCAAGGAGCTCGGCGTCTGGTACACGCCGCCGGAGATCGTCACCTACATGGTCGAGCGCGTTGATCAGGTGCTGCGCTCTGAGCTGGACATCGCTGATGGCCTCGCCGACCCGCGCGTCGTCGTCCTCGATCCCTGCTGCGGCACCGGCGCCTACCTCGTCGAGGTGCTGGACCGCATAGCGCGCACTTTGCGCGAGCGTGGCGACGATGCCCTCCTCGCCCATGACCTGAAAGAGGCGGCCAAGGGTCGCGTGTACGGCTTCGAGATCCTGCCGGCGCCGTTCGTGATCAGCCACCTGCAGATCGGCATGCTCCTCCATCGCCTCGGGGCGCCGCTCTCGGACACCGATGGCGAGCGCGCTGGCGTCTACCTCACCAACGCGCTCACCGGCTGGGAGCCGCCCACCGAGCCCAAGCAGCACCTCCTCTTCACCGAGATGGAGGAGGAGCGCGACAAGGCCGAGGCGGTGAAGCAGCACGCACCCATCCTGGTCATCCTTGGGAACCCGCCGTACAACATCTACACAGGGGCAGCGATCGACGAAGAGCGCGACCTCGTTGAGGCCTATCGGATTGCGAAGCGCGTTGCTCCGCCACAGGGGCGTGGCCTGAACGACCTCTACGTGCGCTTCTTCCGGATGGCCGAGCGGCGAATCACAGAGGGTGTAGAAGGTCGTGGTGTCGTGTGCTTCATCAGCAACTACACCTGGCTCGATGGACTCTCCTTTACGGGCATGCGTGAGCGCTTCTTGGATGTCTTCGACCGCATTTGGATCGACAGCCTGAACGGAGACAGGTACAAGACCGGGAAGCTCACGCCGGCGAGCCTGCCAGATCCGAGCGTGTTCTCCACCGAGAAGAATCGCGAAGGAATCCAGGTCGGAACTGCCGTCGCACTCCTCGCCCGAACCAGTCCGCACGACCGCGTCGAGAATGTGCTGGTCAGGGAGTTCTGGGGGACGGAGAAGAAACGATCGCTACTCGAGGCTGCAGCCGGAGGCTCTCTAAGCGCTTATGAGCCGATCAAGCCGCAGCTCGCCGTCGGCCTTCCCTTCGTCACCTCCTCGGCAGGATCCGAGTACCTCACGTGGCCTCGGCTCACGGAGATACTCCCGAAATCCTATCCGGGGCTGCTCACGTCCCGCGACGACTTCGTCGTCGACATCGACAGGGATGTGCTTGTCGATCGCATGATGAGGTACTTCGACCCGTCCATATCCGACTCCGTGATCGAGGCCGAAATGCCGTCAGCCATGGCTGATGCGAGTCGCTTCGAGGGGGTGAAGACTCGCCGCACTCTGGTTGAGCGAGGCTTCCTTTCGGATCACGTCGTGCCGTACGCCTACCGACCGTTCGACAACCGCTGGATCTACTGGGAGCCGGAGACCAAGCTCCTGCATGAGAAGCGCAGCAAGTACTTCCCCCAGGTGCGGCCAGGCAACCTGTGGCTCGAAGCGAGGCAGCGGCAGACCATGGCACACTTCGACCGTGGGTATGTGACTCAGCTACTCGCCGATAGCTTCGGCGCCGGTTGCTCGAGCTTCTTTCCACTTTACGTGGGTGCTGAGGCGGTCTTCCCCAATCTCTCTCCACGCGCGTCCGCGATGGCGAAGAGCCTGGCGTCTACCGAGCGCGACGTCTTCCAGCACGCAGTGGCAATCCTGCAATCACTGGCGTACCGCGATGGCAATGCTGGCCCGCTGCGTCAGGATTGGCCTCGGATCCCCATGCCTGCGACGGGTGACGACTTGCGCGCCTCGAGCGGCCTCGGGAGTCGTCTAGCAGGCTGCGGAAGAAGGCCGGCTTGAGAGGAGCGCAGTTGCCGAGGGGAGTGGTAGAGAGCGGGCTGCGGGTGGGTTCGGCGTCATCCGAGCCCGCAAGGCGGGCCCAGGAGGC
>Ga0068712_1005252_pt1 | contig 10290 bp, 22 predicted proteins | sample MTBAKSrepl1MetaG_FD_62987 | JGI IMG/M metagenome (GOLD analysis project Ga0068712, IMG submission 62987) | Enrichment culture microbial communities from Arthur Kill intertidal strait, New Jersey, USA, that are MTBE-degrading - MTBE-AKS1... | ecosystem: Environmental > Aquatic > Marine >... | reverse complement strand
AACGATTTGAACGCTTTGAACGTCTTGAACACAAATGCTACAAACTTCTGACGGGCAATTACTCGAAATGGCTGCGAAGAATCTTTTGTCATCGGATGGGCGAAAAAGACGCTATGAGCCAAGATAGTTATTTTCTTACCAGCGTCCCGCAAACAATGCAAAGGAGGTCTTAATGGACAAATCTATACAGATAGAAGTTAAACCTGAGGATATCATCGAAGCGGTTAAGAAGATGAAGAAGAGAGAAAGAGATGCTTTCCTGGAGGACCTCTTAGCCGCCACTTCGCCTGAGTACGTCACCAGCATCAAGGAAGCCCGGGCTGATTACAAAGCGGGCCGGACCAAGACCCACGAAGAGGTTTTTAGCGAATGAAGTTCAATCTCGTTTATACTCAGAGGGCGCTTCGTGATGTAAGGAACCTTGAACCCTCTGTGAAGCTGCGTATCGGTAAGACTCTGCTGAGATTTCGAGAAGATCCCCTGAAATACGCTGAGAAAATTACAGATGCTAAGCTGGGCTCATATCGTTTTCGTATCGGTGATTACAGAGTTATATTTGACCTAGAGGGTGAGGATATCGTGATCTTGAGGATTGGCCACAGGCGCGACATTTACAGGAGGTGATCTGTAAGCTTGCTTTCTGCTCCATGCTCCAAGCTCTTTACTCTGTGCTTGGTTTGCTGTGGCTCCGACCTCTGAGGTTTTGTAGCTCTGGTCCTTCAAGGTAACCTTCAAAACCTACCAACGTCCCCGGGGGGTTTAGTTGTCCCTTTACGACTTTTACGATTTCAACGACTTTAACGATTTGAACGCGTGAGGCTCTGCGGCTCTGTGGTTCCTTGGCACGGCGAAGTGGTTTGCAACGAAGCCGGCTGCTCCCTGGTCTTTTACGTCTGTCGGTGTTTTGTGAGAAAGTCAAAAAGTAAAGAAAGTCCGCCACACGTCCCGGATTGATAACTTTCTTTTGTAATCTGCGTTAATCTTCGTAATCTGCGGATACTTTGGAACTGTCTGTTGCTAACCTTCGGCTCTTTGCTTTCGCTCTGTGTTCCCAGTGGCCTCTGTGAGAGATACTCTTTGCTTTTCGCTGTGTGCTTTGTCCTTTCATTATTCCATTATTCCATGATTCCGATGTTTGGTGTTCCATCATTCTCCTTGACAATATTTTCTCCTTGTCATAAAAACCTGTTCGGAACTGAACAATAGAACCCTGGAAAGTCCCATGAAATTTTCCGATAAAGCTTTTGCTGTCTTGGACGCCCTGGACAGGGAGCAGATCTTTAACCAGCGCCAGCTTGCAAAACATGCCGGTGTCAGCCTCGGTCAGGTCAACTACATTCTCAAGAGCCTGATTGAGAGGGGATTTGTCAAGGTTGGCAATTTCAGGAAAAACCCGCACAAGGAGGCCTACGTGTATCTTCTCACGCCCAGTGGGATCAGGAAGAAATCGGCCCTGGCCGTGAAGTTTGTGCTTGCGAGGCTGGAAGAATATGAGCGGGTGAGGGGGCAACTGGCCAAAAGGCTGGAAGAACTTGACGCAAGGGGTCATAAGTCGGTCATTTTTGTGGGACCCGGGGCGGTGAAGAAATTGATGGAGGGAATCATCGAGGAGAAGGGTCTGAGGGTTCGGATAAATGATTATTTCGGGAGCAGGGCCGGCCTTCAGAGCCATGGGATTGCACGGGATGATGTGGTGCTGCTCTTTGATGGGACCAACCAGGGAGTTAACGGTCTTTCCAGGGAATGGGGTTTACCAAGGGACCGGATACATGCGCTGTGGTAAGGCGCGAGGGCTTGGCGGTCCCCGGCCCTGTTGTTTTAGTAGTTTTATTTGGGTTTTATGAGATTGCCGAGGATGGAACTCAAAGGGCGGAGCTGTCTCCATTCCCCACTTTGTGACTTCCAAAGTTTACCCGCCTCCGGAGGGTTTACCTGCCTCCGGAGGGTTTACCCGCCTCGGGCGGGTTCTGAAGCTCCTTGGCACGGCGTAGCCTTGGGCGAAGCCGGCTGATTTTCGCTCCCTGTCCGGCGTAGTCTCGACGAAGACGGAAGTTTCAACGAAGGTGGAAGCCCTGAGCCTGCCTGCCCTGAGTGTGTCGAACGGGTCGAGGGGGCGTAGGAGGACCTGTCCTCCGTAGCCTCGGCGTAGGAGGATGCTCCTCTGAAGTTCCTTGGCCCGGCGTAGTCATGACGAAGCCGGCTGCTCCCTGCTCTTTTACATCTGTCGGTATCTTGTGAGAAAGTTAAAAAGGAAAGAACGTCCAGCTTCCCCAATTGCTCGCAACGGCTGCGAAGAATCTTTTGTCATCGGATGGGCGAAAAAGACGCTATGAGCCAAGATAGTTATTTTCTTACCAGCGTCCCGCAAAAGTTCTTCGGTCTTTTGGTTTTGCCCTATGCTCTTTGCTCTATGCTAAGATGCAATTCTTCCGCCTTGAACGCTTTCAACCGACGTGATACCCTCAAAACCTACCAGCGAGGACTGAGACAATTGGAGACGGGATAATTGGCCGAGAAAGAATACCTCATCTTATTGGACGTGGATGCTAGAAAGAGACACTACCATTTTACCGAGGCTGGAAAGGTTGTGAAATTTGTGGTGCAGTTGGAGGTGAAGAGGAAAGGATCATGGAAACCGGTTTTACGATATGACTGCGCGCATGATTACGCGCATAAGGATTGCTATGATTTGAGGGGAAGGAGCAAGAAAATTAGGCTTTACATGGATTATGAGGATGCTCTCAACTTTGCCGATGATGACATCGATGAAAATTGGCAGATTTATCAAGAAAGATTCCTAAGAGGAGATTTCCCATGACGAGAAAGAACGCTTTTGTCGAGAAGAATACCAGCCTGGTCAAAGAATTTGACAGGTATATTTTGGAGCATCCCGAGTTTGCTGACCAACTCCCTGATAATGCGCTTGTCGTGATGCTGATTGAAGGGGATGAAGAATTTAACCGCTGGGCTAAGCAGGCAGCTCAGGAAGCAGCCGAGAAGGATACCCCTGTCGCGTATGTAACTATTACTGAAATTAAGCCGGTTCGCTCCCGAATAGAAGGCTTGAGATTGGAGTTAGCAGCGTGACCAAGGTTTACCCGCCGTTAGTATGGAGGGTTTACCCGCCTGCCATAGGCAGATAAACCTCTGGCGGAGGCCGTGGTTCTGGTTTGTTGCTCTATGCTCTACGCTCCCTGCTCCCTGCTCCCTGCTCTTTTACGTCTGTTGCTGATATTGCCAAAAAGTTAAAAAGTAAAGAACGTCCCGCTTCCCCAACGCTTCCCCAATTGCTCGAAATGGCTGCGAAGAATCTTTTGTCATCGGATGGGCGAAAAAGATGCTATGAGCCAAGATAGTTATTTTTTTACCAGCGTCCCGCAAAACACGCCGATACCTGCTAAGCGGTTGAGAAGGGTGTTTTGAGAAGAGTGCTTCAAGGGTTTTGGGGGTTGAGACGTGAAAATTGAAGAACTAAAAGAAAAGCGAGGACAAATTCTCATCATTGCTAAACGATATGGTGCACAGAGACTCCGGGTCTTTGGGTCGTTAGCCAGAGGCGACAGCGGAAGGGATAGTGATGTAGATTTCTTGATAGAGCTGGAGACGGGGAGAACCCTACTTGACCTTATCGCTATGAAGCAAGATCTCGAAGACCTTCTTCAGCGGAAGGTTGATGTGGTCACGGAAGGAGCAGTGAGCCCCTATATCAGAGATGAAATTGTAACTCAGGCGATCAGTCTATGAAAGACGATAGGATTTATCTTAAGCATATCTTGGATGCCATCCTCAAGGTTAAGCAATATGCTTCTGTCGGGCATGAGGAATTTATGGCGCATTCGCACTGGCACGACGCAACTATGCGCCAACTCGAGATCATAGGGGAGGAGGCAAAGCGGCTTTCTGAGGAAACTCGGATTCAGCACCCCGACGTCCCTTGGCGACGCATTGCGGGGCTGCGCGATGTGTTGTTCCATGACTACATGGGAGTAGACCTTGAGGCAGTCTGGGAAGTGACTCAACGAAATGTTCCTGAGCTGGAAGGAAAGATCCGTGATATCCTGAAGGAGCTCGAAGAAGCTGGCGAGTAGCCCTCGGGTCTTAGGATCCCTTTGATTTTGTGGCTGCGCATTTCTGATACTCGGACGTGATTTCATTTTCCGTCCTCTGTCCTCCTCTGCACCGCGTAGCACTAAGCTTGTCGAATGGGCGAAGCCGGCTGATCTCCGATCTCTGGTTCTCGGTGGGCTTCGATCTCCTTGGTGCGTCGTCTTGTCACGCCATAGCCGTCAGGCGAAGGCGGAAGCCGGATGCGTAGGCGGCTGGTTTTTGCTGACCTCCGATCTCCTTGGCCCGGCGAAGTCATGACGAAGCCGGCTGTGGCTCCTTGGCACGGCGTAGTGAATCGCAACGAAGCCGGCTGAGTTTCGCTCCCTGTCGCAGGCCCTGAGGCTCTCGAAGGGAGGTCCTCGGAGGGCTCCCTGCTACATTATTCCATCATTCCCTCTTGGTTTCTGCCTCCTGTATTCTTTTTCAATGAATAACCTAAAAAAACTAGCAACGTCCCCTATATTTTCCCTGGTTCCTGACTTCTTTTTTAAGAACGATTCTTCCGTCTTAATTTGATCTTATATGTTGACAATAATAGCAATCAAATGAATATTGGTGTATGATTGACACAGGTTAAAGAGTAGAGAAACGATGTCAGGAGGGGACCTATGGTTGGGAAACCGCTTTTCGTGCATGCTGAATGGGACGATGAGGCTGAAGTCTGGGTAGCAAGCAGTGATGACGTGCCCGGGCTGGCGACTGAAGGAAGTACCATCGAAGGGCTCATCGAAAAGCTAAAGGTGATGATCCCAGAGCTGCTTGAAGCCAACGGCGAAGCGGTAGAAGGCCAAGTACCTTTTGAGATTTTAACTCGACGGTTCGAAATTGCTCAAGGAACGAACTGCTGATGTCCGACTATACACCACGCCTCAAGCAATATTAAAGAGAAAATGAACTCATTTTAAGGCTGAAGCTCTGTCGCTCTGGCCGTTGCAATGGCTCAGGCATCCGTGGTTCCTTGGCCCGGCGTAGTCTCGACGAAGACGGAAGTTTTAACGAAGGTGGAAGCCTTTGCGTAGGAGGACCTGTCCTCCGTAGCCTCGGCGTAGGAGGACCTGTCCTCCGTAGCCTCGGCGTAGGAGGACCTGTCCTCCGTAGCCTCGGCGTAGGAGGATGCTCTCTGCTGCTGCGGGCGGGAACCGGAAATGCATAAAATTATGGGCGTTCCTCAAGACTCAAAAGATCCCTCACCACAAACTTCTGACAGGCAATTACTCGAAATGGACGCGAAGAATGGCTTCTCATCGGATGGGAGGAAAAGACGCTATGAGCCAAGATACTTATTTTCTTACCAGCGTCCCGCAAAAGGAGGTTATATGAAATATCGCGTAAGTCTTGAAAAAACGGAAGAAGGCTATTCTGTTTGGGTCCCCGGATTACCGGGCTGCTGGTCTCAGGGTAAAACCGAAAAGGAGGCATTGGAAAACATTACGGATGCCATTGAAGGCTATCTGGAAGTCGTCGATAAGCTCACAGCTAACAAAGAAGTCCGGTATGTGGAAGTAGCGAATGCCTAAGCTGCAGGGGATCAATCATCAAAGAGCGGTAAAGGCCTTTGAAAACCAAGGATTTTGGATTGCGAGACAGGGTAAGCATATTGTGATGACCAATGGCGAAAGGATTATTACCATCCCGAGGGCGAATCCAGTAGACGCATTCACCATGGGAGGAATTATCAAAGATGCGGGGCTAACGTTAGATGAATTCAAAAAGCTTTTGTGAGGATAACGGGGAAGATATTCCGAATATCTTCAGCAAGTTCATAATGTAACAAAGTCCCCCATTACGATACCAACGCTCTCAATGCTCTAAACACACCAGAGCATCGGTTTCACTAGGAAAGAAAATAATTTACTTTTTTACCAGCGTCCCGTTTTCACAGATAATTATTTTCTTACCAGCGTCCCGCAAAACGCCCCATAGCCAGAAAATAGCCCTTCGATGCTGCGTTATGAGTAATCGTTGGGAGGATTTCTGGGAGCAACGGACGTACGCATAACCGTTTTACCTACAAATTTGTCGCACACCCGTCTCATATCTTTTACTTGACTTTTCTGAGTGTACTGGTAGTCTTTTTTGATCTGAGTTCCACATCAAGAAAGTGATGTTTCTGCAATGCCGATTCTTCAAAATGAAAAGATTGCTCTGGAAGAACTTACGAAACGGGTTCGGAGCCTATACCCGGTCAGGGATATAAAAGTCTTTGGGTCCAAAGCCAGAGGAACAGATGTGGAGGACTCTGACATCGACGTCATGATTTTGCTGCCCGAGTCCGACCCCTCGATAGAATCTGAAATCGACGATGTGGTCTTCGAGATTAACCTGAAACACGGCTGTCTCATTGTGCCCCTATACTTTGGTGAGAATGAACTGGAATCTGGTCCCCTTAGCGAAGCTCCGGTCTACAAGAGAATCCTAAGCGAAGGTATACAGTTGTGAAAGCGGATGCCAAGCGGAGTGACTTAGCTCGGTTTCGAATTCAGCAGGCAGAGGAATCTCTGGATGAGGCAGAGTTGCTGTATCGTTCTGGAAAGTCACCCCGTTCGGTGATCAATAGGGTTTATTATGCAATGTTCTATTCGATCCTTGCATTGTTGATTTACGAACCATATTCGTCGTCAAAACACAGCGGTGTCCTTTCGTATTTCAACCGGCGCTTTGTCAAAGAGGGTGTAATTCCTGAAGACATCGGCAGGGCGGTTAACAAGGCATTCGATCTCAGGATAAGAGGGGATTACAAGGAACAAGTTGTGTTGACCCGCGAACAGGTTGAACCATACATTGGCCATGCTCGAGGCTGCACAGAGGCGGTCCGAAACCTTCTGATCGAACGTGGTCTCATTTGAGCGCTTGATTTTAGACTTTCGCGCAGTGCCCCTTGCCCTGTTGACCTCCTAACGATCCAAACGCTCTTAACGCTACTAGCTTCGAACGCCCGAGAGAGGAAACTTTAAAACTTAACAGCGTCCCCATGAATTCAAAAAGCTTTTGTGAGGATAACGGGGAAAATATTCCGAATATCTCCAGCAAGTTCATAATGCAACAAAGTCCCCCATTACGATACCAACGCTCTCAATGCTCTAAACACACCAGAGCATCGGTTTCACTAGGAAAGAAAATAATTTACTTTTTTACCAGCGTCCCGTTTTCATGAGCTGTGTCGAAGGGAGCCTGTCGAAGGGTTTACTGGTTCTTGCTCCCTGCTCCCTGCTCCCTGCTCCGTGCTACAATACCGCCCAACGTGCCCAAGGGCAGCATTTATGCTTTTATGTATATCCCCTAAAATCATAAAGATGATTGGTGAAACAGCCCCGGCTGCGATGGAGGAAACATGCGCAAGGTCAGGATAGAATATGACTCCCGTGTCGATGCTCTTATAGCTGTATCAAAGCGACTGAGCATCTATGAGGGACGGAACAAAATGGAGTCGGAGGAGTTCTTCGATAGGTTTGTCAAAGGGCAGACAGAAGATTCAGAAGAGTTCGTCGACTGGGCTAACGATTATCAGCACTATCTGGCTCTTAGAGAGGAGGTAGAGGCTAAAGTTCGTCATGCCGGTTAATCCTCTTTTAGAATACCTGAATGAGGTGGAATCTGCCTTCGGTGCCCTGTCATCTGGGTACATTGAGAAATATGAGGAAGAATGCCTGACGCCCGAGCGGGTTAACCTTCGTATTCGGATCCGGTTCCCCAAAGGGGATATGCTGGAATGGAATGAAGCAGTTATTGCTGATGAAGATCATGTGGTTCATTTAGCGTATCGGTACCATTTTCAGGATAGGAGGAATAATCTTATCTTCCGGTATGATAACACACCTCATTTCCCCGGTCTCAAGACTTTTCCCAATCACAAACACCTGCCGGACAGAGTGATCCATGCAAACAGGCCGTCAGTTGTTGAGGTATTGGATCAGGTGAATGAGGCATTGAGGTGAACACCCCATCAGTATGGCGGTTTCTGAGGCTTGCCCGCCGTCTGTGTGGCGGGTTTACCTGCCTCGGGCAGGTTCCTTGGCCCGGCGAAGTGAATCGCAACGAAGCCGGCTGAGGTTCCTTGGCACGGCGTAGCCCTGGGCGAAGCCGGCTGTGGCTCCTTGGCACGGCGTAGTCATGACGAAGCCGGCTGCTCCCTGCTCTTTTACATCTGTCGGTATCTTGTGAGAAAGTTAAAAAGTAAAGAACGTCCAGCTTCCCCAATTGCTCGCAATGGCTGCGAAGAATCTTTTGTCATCGGATGGGCGAAAAAGACGCTATGAGCCAAGATAGTTATTTTCTTACCAGCGTCCCGCAAAACTATTACAAAAGGAGGGGTCCAATGACTATTTATCAAGAAACACCGTTTCAAAAGGCTCTTGAGGCCGTCGAATCTCTTCCTATCGATGCCCGAGAGGAGATTATTGAAATCTTAAAGAGGCGCCTCGCTGAAGATAGGCGGGAAGAGATTGCAGCCAATGCCCGTGAAGCACTTAAAGCGGTAAGGGAAAAACGTGCAAAGTATGGAACCATCGAAGATCTTAAAAAGGATCTTTTGGGAGAGTGATGTACGCGCTATCCTGGTCAAGCGGATTTCGTCGGGGGTTCAAGAAAGCAATACGGAAAGATCGCGGGCTGCAAGAGAAAATCTTTTCGACACTGGAGAAGCTTTCGAACCAGCCGTTTAATCCTGAGCTTAAGACTCACAAGCTGCACGGTAAACTGGCTGGGCTGTGGGCTTGCGAAGTAGAATACGATTGTCGCATCGTGTTTGCCTTTGAAAATGAGCCGGCTACAGGAAAAGATCTTATTGTTTTAGCGGACATTGGAACGCATGATGAGGTGTATTAATGCGCTTAGCTCCGCGCTCTTCGATCGCAACGATCCAAAAACGCCCCTAACGAACGGAGAACAGAAACCAAACAAGGATGTCAATATGTCAAGAACGTCCCCAACTCCACTTTGGCCCGGCGAAGTGAATCGCAACGAAGCCGGCTGTGGTTCTGAGGTTTACCCGCCGTCTTTGTGGCGGGTTCTGTAGCTCTATGCCTCTGTGTCCCTGCTTTGGCTCTGTGTTCCCAGTGGCCTCTGTGAGAGATAGTCTCTGTTTTTCGTTGTGTACTTTGTCCTTTCATCATTACCGTATTGAATAATCCTAAAACCTACCTCCGTGCCCAACGGATTAACTGGTGTTTTTGTTGCATTATCTAGGATAACTCAGTACAATTTTTTGCAAGTGGAGAAATCCAGGCTTTTCCGTCAAGGGAAAGGGACAGGAGGTATGGACAATGGAAAATACAGTGAAGGACAGATTGCTAACATTTATTCAACAGGTTCCCGAAAGCAAATTGGGTGAGCTTTTGGACTTCGCGGAATTTCTTCTCGAAAAGGAACGTCGCCAGAAGGAAGAGGAGTTGGTTCTCGACCCAGAGAAGGATCCAATTCTGGAATTCATAGGTGGGGTGGAGCACGGCTCGCTGGCTAAGGATATAGACGACGAGCTTTACGGAGACAACATTTGAAACTCTTTATTGATACTTGGGGTTGGCTAGCCCTCCGGGACAGAAAGGAATCCCGTCATGGGGAAGTCAAGGCCCTCTATCTCCGATTCCGTGCTCGGAAAGGAATCCTTTACACTTCCGACTACATCTTGGATGAAACGGTAACTCTTTTGTTCAGAAAGATATCCTTCACCGATCTTACTTCGATGGTGGTCATGAGGGAACTCGGCATTAAGGATATTATTACAGGAGATGAGCATTTTAATGGGGTTGGAATGGGCTTTAAGAGGGTCCCATAGCAGGTTTAGATTCCGACACGATTCGTCTCAGGTTTTGCTGCTATGAGGTGCCGACCTCCGACCTCCCTGTCCTCCGTCCTGTCCACCGTCCTGTCCACCGTAGTTTCAACGAAGGTGGAAGCCTCGGCGTAGGAGGACCTGTCCTCCGTAGCCTCGGCGTAGGAGGATGCTCTCTGCTGCTGCGGGCGGGAACCGGAAACGCATAAAATCATGGACTTTCCCCTAAATCACGAAATCACGTGGAGGAAATATAATGCTTATAGAATATATCGGTAAGGCCATGAGTAAAGCCGTTTACGACAAGCTTGAAGATGGGTCCTTTTCTGGAAGGATTCCAAAATGCCCCGGGGTGATAGCTTTTGGAGCAACGCTTTATCAATGTGAGCAGGAGCTCAAATCCAGCCTTGAAG
>Ga0068712_1005249_pt1 | contig 10298 bp, 8 predicted proteins | sample MTBAKSrepl1MetaG_FD_62987 | JGI IMG/M metagenome (GOLD analysis project Ga0068712, IMG submission 62987) | Enrichment culture microbial communities from Arthur Kill intertidal strait, New Jersey, USA, that are MTBE-degrading - MTBE-AKS1... | ecosystem: Environmental > Aquatic > Marine >... | reverse complement strand
CCCCGAATTGAGCTCAATACGTCGGCCCCTGCTGCCATCGGCCAGATGGCACCTCCAAATGTTTACATGGAGATGCGACACGATATTCAAAAGGCCATGGAACGGGTGCCGGATATTTTTGCCGGGGTCGAACAGTCGTTCACGAAACTATTCGGCCGGACATACGGGCCGGTGGAAAAGGTCCTTTGCGATGATGCCGAGGTTATTATGGTGGTTACCGGAACAGCAGTCAGCACCTGCCGCTGGGTGATTTCCGATCTTCGCTCTAAAGGTGAAAAGGTCGGAATGCTCAAACTCAAAATGTTCAGACCCTTTCCCGCGGATCTGATTCGAAAACACCTCGGCCATGCCAAAAAAATTGCAGTGGTTGACAGAAATTTTTCGTTCGGTGCCAGCGGAATTTTTGCCCAGGAAATCAGGGCGGCGCTGTGCAATAACAACACACATCCTCCGGTGTTCGGTTTTATTGCAGGACTCGGCGGGCGGGATGTAACACCGGAAGTCCTGTCGGAAATATACTTTAAAACAAAAAACAGCCCCGTTCCAGAAACCGAAAGCGTTTGGGTGGGACTTACGGATAGAGGATTGACGATTGACGATTGTTCGATTGATTAAATTAAATTGTTTGGATTTTTGAAACAATTCTGTTTTTAGTATGCTTCAGGTGTGCTTAAATTTTTTACTGGAAGCTGTTTGAGTGGATTACGGTTCGTTATGAAAAAACCATCCCGGATTATCTTGAATGCGATCATGTGGCCTTAAAACCAAAACCATTCTTAGAAGCTAAAACCAGTTTTTTCACTACAAACCGTTATCTGCGAGTTCTTTCAGAAAAAATTTAAGCACACCTGAAGCGATCCATTTTCAAAAGGCTGCGCTCTTATAATTAAAGTAAATTGGAGATGATCATAAGGATGACTCGACTCAACATTCCGGATGTGGATTACATGTATTCCGGGCATGTCGGATGTCCCGGGTGCGGCGCAACAATTGCCATGAGATTCGCATTAAAAGCCCTGGGGAATAAAACCATCGTGGTCATCCCGGCCTGCTGCTGGGGTGTGATTGCGGGGCCTTACCCCCAGTCATCGCTCAAAGTGCCGATACTTCATACCGCTTTTGCCGCCGCAGGCGCAACCGCCAGTGGTTTGAGGGCTGCGCTGGATATGAAGGGAGATTCCGAGACCACAGTCATGGCATGGGCCGGTGACGGCGGAACCTTTGATATCGGCATCCAGGCGCTGAGCGGGGCAGTGGAACGCAACGAAGACATTATTTATGTGTGTTATGACAACGAGGCCTATATGAATACCGGTGTGCAGCGGAGTTCAGCCACCCCTTTCGGAACGCGCACCACGACGACACCGGGAAAAGGATGGAAAAAAAACCGAAAGAAAAACATGGTTGAGATCCTTGCCGCCCACCGGATTTCATATGCCGCCACCGCCAGCATTGCCTATCCGGAAGATATGATTCAAAAGTTTGAAAAAGCCCGCCGGATGAAAGGCGGGACAAGATTTCTCCACGTTTTTGCCACCTGCCCCACGGGGTGGGGAATACCGTCTGAGATGTCCGTCAAAATTGCCCGACTTGCGGTTCAAACCAATATATTCCCTTTATATGAAGTCACAGACGGTGTTGACTACACCATCAACACCCGGGGGGTTCGGCCGGTATCGGATTATTTAAAGGTCCAGGGTCGTTTTAAACATCTGACCGATGAAGATTTCGAACACATTCAGAATTTGGTGGACGAGAACTGGGAACTGCTACTCCTCAAAAGGTCGCGCACGCAATAACGGTGAATTGTTGAGAACCGATCAGTTTGACATTTTGCCAAACTTTTTGATAAGGTCTCGATTATCGTATGAAAAGTCTGGTGGAAAGGATCCCGAGAGGGTCGGCATAGATGTATAAAAAATTCTTCGGCTTCACTGAAAGACCCTTTAAGCTCGTGCCTGATCCTGCCTATCTCTTTCTGAGCAGGAGTCACGAAGAAGCACTGGCCCATCTCACCTATGCAATCACCCAAGGAGATGGCTTCATCGCTATCACGGGCGAAGTCGGGACCGGAAAAACGACCCTCTGCAGGGCATTTCTCGAACACCTGGGAAGTAACACGAAATCAGCTTACATTTTCAACCCGAATCTTAATTCCATCCAACTCCTAAAAGCCATCAACGATGAATTCGGCATCCGGTCGGATCCGGATAACACCAAAGATCTTATCGACATTCTGAATGCCTTCCTTATTTTGCAAAAATCTCAAGGAAAGCATACGATTCTTCTCATCGATGAGGCACAGAATCTGACAAATGAGGTTCTGGAACAGCTGCGGCTGCTTTCCAATCTCGAAACCACCCGGGATAAACTTTTACATATTATTCTGGTCGGACAACCGGAGTTGAAAGAAAAACTCAATTCATACGAACTCAGACAATTGAGGCAAAGAATATCTTTGAACTGCCGTCTGATTCCGCTCAACCTGGAAGAAGTTCAAAAATATATTCAGCATCGTATCAAAATCGCTTCCGGGAAGCCTGGAATCCGTTTCACCCATGATGCATGCCGGTCGGTTTATAAATTCTCCAACGGAATCCCACGGTTAATCAACATCGTTTGCGCACGGGCGCTTTTGGTTGCATTCGGCCTTGACCAGCAGAGGATTACAGGCAAAATCGTCCGAACATCCGTTCAGGAATTGACGGAAAGGGGCGATTTGGATAGTAACCGCACGAAGAAAAGGAAAATGGCAATCCTCTTTTCTTCGGTTTTGTCCATCGTTCTCTTTTTGTCCATTTTCTTTCATACCGGTTTCTTGAACGTGAATGCGATTTTTAATTCAGCCGAGATAAAAAAACCCGATGTCCTTCTCGGAGATTTAGAAAAATCCGTTCCCGCAGTTGCTTCTCCTGATCCGAAAAAGGCCATGCTGTATAAAATAACGGCGACTGAACCCGATACAGACGCTGTTACCGAACCTGATAGTAAAACCGTTACTGAACCCGTTAGGGCACCCGTTCAGGAGCCTGCCACCGAATCGCTCCTTGAACCCATCGATCAACCCGTCTCGGATCCCGTCCGAAATTTGGGTAATCTTCTGGTAAAAATGGACAGGATTTCCTCACGGCATATGGCCATTAACGTGGCACTGGAGTTGTGGGATGTTGAGTCCGAAACTTTACCCGATTTGGAAACCATTGAAAACGACCAGAAGTATTTCCGACGCTATGCGGGGGAAAACGGCCTTTTGATACGCAGGATCCAGGGAAATTTAAATGCCGTAAAAAAATTGAATCTGCCGGCTATTTTGTCTCTTCATCCCCATGGCGGCATTTCCCCCGTCTATCTTACACTGATCCGGATAGACTACGGAACGGTCACCCTCAGAGGAGGGGAAAAAGATATTTCAATTGAACTGTCGCCCGATGAGTTGGAACCCTACTGGTCAGGAGAAGCATACATCCCATGGAAGAATTTCCTCTCGATAACCGGTACCATACCCATGAATTCTACGAAGGAATCCATTGTCACCGTCAAGACGCTTCTAAGGGATATCGGATTTGACACGGTTGAAATAAATCCGTTTTATGATGCGAAGACCCGTCAGGCAGTAGAAGAAATTCAGAAAAAGTATGGGTTGTATGTAGACGGTGCGGTAGGGTCTACAACCAAAATCGCCCTATATAATGAAAAAAAAATCTATAAACTCCCCCATATTACTAAGGTGTCAATTCTGAATATCCGATGATGGTTAACATGGCGGAATATCGAAATACAGGATACGTTTTTTCTCTGACCATTTTATTGAAAGTGGTTGAAAATTGAGTTCAATATTAAAAGCGCTAAAAAAACTCGAAAAAGAGGCTGAAGATCAACGCCCGGTTCGGTTATGGCAGCAAAACAACCACGGAAAGCACACGGATAAAAATGTGCGTTTTAGGTTGCGCAATTTCATTATTTTCGCGGGTCTTATCATTGCTGTCGGTGCAGGGGTGTTTTTAAACCAGAACGTCCGTGAAAGAAAACCCAACCCCATACCTCAGAATGAAGCCTGGCTCCAAAAATCCACCCGGCTTCCCGAAGAGAAGGCGGCCCTATCGGGAAATTTTCAAAAAGAACCGCCCATTGAAAAGGAGGTCCAAAAACCCGAAGCGATCCAAAAAACGGTGCCCGTGTTTTCTTCAAAACCCTCTGAAAATGCCGATGCACCGGTTACCAGGGAATTCTCGAAACCGAAACAAATCCGAAAAGAAACGATGGTCGATCGACAGGTAGAAAAACCCGTAGAAAAGACACCCATAGATCGATTTGCGTCCAAACCTGTCAGGCAATCCGATGAAACCAAAAAGGAATTCTCGAAACCGGAACAAATCCGAAAAGAAACGATGGTCGACCAACAGGTAGAAATACCCGTACAAAAGGCAACAGTCGATCGATTTGCGTCCATACCTGTCAAGCAATCCGATGAAACCAAAATCGAACTACAGGCAATCGCCTGGTCCAGCGATTCCAAGTATCGCCTTGCCGTAATCAACGGTCTGATTCTGAGGGAAGGGGAATCTATTGACAATGCCATCGTTTTGCATATAGGTAAGGATGAAATAATTTTAAGGAAAGAAAATGTGCAGTGGAAGCAATTGTTTGGGTTTTAATTTAGTATACCACCTTACATTTTTCGAATTAAATCTTTGTTTGAACACTGTTCGAAATCAATTTTATGAAAAATGATCATTGGACGAAACACAAGAAGAGGAGACCTTGATGAGCAACGAACAATTTTTCTTTACATCCGAGTCCGTAACCGAAGGCCATCCTGATAAGATTGCCGACGCCATATCTGATTCCATACTTGATGCCATAATGGACAAGGACAAAAAATGCAGGGTGGCCTGCGAGACTCTTGTCACAACCGGCCTGGCGTTTATCGCCGGTGAAATTACCACCGAATGTTACGTTGACATGCCTGAGATTGTGCGGAACACCATTCGCGAAATCGGATACCATTCTTCTCTCATGGGTTTCGACTGGCAAACCTGTTCGGTCATCACGAGCATCGATCATCAATCGCCGGATATCGCTCAAGGGATCAACACCAGCGAGGGTCTTTTCAAAGAACAAGGGGCCGGTGACCAGGGACTCATGTTTGGATTTGCCACGGATGAAACACCTGAGCTGATGCCCATGCCCATCACCTATGCCCACAACCTGTGCCAGCGCCTTGCCACGGTTCGTAAAAACCACTCTCTTGATTTTTTAAGGCCGGACGGCAAATCTCAAGTCACCATCGAATATGAAAACGGGACCCCCAAACGGGTGGATACGGTCGTCATCGCCGCCCAGCACAAGCCGGATATTTCCTACGGAGACTTAAAAGAGGCCATCATCGAAGAAGTCATTAAAAAAGTGATCCCGAAAAAGCTAACAGACGGCGATACCAAATATTTTATAAATGCTACGGGAAAATTTGTTATCGGCGGTCCCATGGGTGACTGCGGCCTGACGGGACGAAAGATCATCGTTGACACATACGGCGGCCAGGGGAGTCACGGCGGCGGATGCTTCTCCGGCAAGGATCCTTCCAAGGTTGATCGAAGCGCTTCCTACATGGCGCGCCATATTGCAAAAAATATCGTCGCAGCGGGCCTTGCAAAAAAATGTGAAATACAAATCGCCTATGCCATCGGCGTGGCAAAACCCGTTTCCGTAATGCTCGATCTCATGGGCACCGGTGTCCTCCCCAAAAAGCGGGTTAAACAAATCGTTTTGGACGTGTTCGACTTAAGACCGGCCGCCATAATTGAATATTTAGATCTTTTACGTCCCATCTACCGCAAAACTTCGGCTTACGGCCACTTTGGAAGAAATGAGCCCGAATTTACATGGGAAAAAACCAACATGGTTGATGTTTTAAGAGATAAGGCCGGACTCTAACCGGGACCAAGAATGCCCGACAGATCCGTTTTTTAGGAATCGATTCAATTTCGGAAAACGAAACGCTTAGTTGACGACTTGGAAGGAGAGAAATGCTTAATGAATTACGATATTAAAGATACGAAACTGGCAAAAGCCGGCTTGCTTCGGATCGAATGGGCCAATCAAAGTATGCAGGTGCTTAACAACATAAGAAAAAGGTTTGTAAAAGAAAAACCTTTAAAGGGCATACGCCTTGCTGCCTGCCTACATGTTACCACCGAAACCGCTTCCCTGATGCAAACACTGAAGTCAGGAGGCGCACACATTGCGCTATGTGCCTCCAATCCCCTGAGCACACAGGATGATGTGGCGGCCTCACTGGTAAAGCATGACAAGATATCCGTTTTTGCCATCAAGGGTGAGGACAACAAAACCTATTACAAGCACATCCATTCCGCGCTCGATATCAAACCGCAATTTACAATGGATGACGGTGCCGATCTGGTCTCCACCATACACGCTGACCGCCCTGAACTCATTCCGGGTGTACGGGGCGGCACCGAAGAAACGACCACCGGTATTATCCGGCTTAAAAGTATGGCCGCAGACGGTGTTTTACAATATCCCATCATCGCCGTAAATGATGCCAAAACCAAACATTTCTTCGATAACCGTTACGGTACCGGCCAGAGCACAATGGACGGAATTATTCGGGCCACAAACCGTCTCATTGCCGGGTCCAACTTCGTCGTTTGCGGGTATGGATGGTGCGGGAAAGGTCTTGCACTGAGGGCACGCGGAATGGGGGCCAATGTTATTGTAGTAGAGGTCGATCCTACCGCCGCACTTGAAGCGGTTATGGACGGTTTCACCGCAATGCCCATCCGTCAGGCAGCGCGGATTGGTGATTTTTTCTGCACGGTTACCGGCAACATCAATGTCATACGCAAGGAACACTTCACAATAATGAAAGACGGGGCCATTGTCGCCAATTCCGGTCATTTCAATGTTGAACTCGACCTTAACGGTCTTGATTCCATCACAAAATCCCGAAGAACCATTCGGCCTTTCGTCGAAGAGTATGTTCTTGAAAACGGCAAACGCATTAATGTTCTGGGTGACGGCAGATTGATCAATCTTGCATCCGCAGAAGGGCACCCGTCAAGTGTAATGGATATGAGTTTCGCCAATCAGGCCTTGAGTATCGAATATATGGTGAAAAACAAGCAGAAGCTCGAAAATAATGTATATCCCGTTCCCGACGAGATCGACAAGGCGATTGCCAAAGAAAAATTGACGGCCATGAAGGTAAAAATCGACAGCCTTACCGCTGAGCAGAAAAGATATCTGGCATCATGGAGTCTCGGCACATAGTGATCTTACGAGCAATCCTTATTTCAATGGATGGGCAATTTTGCTGTGGCTGAATTCAGACGTTCATCTTTCGTTTTGCAGGGGTCCGGAGGGGGACGTTACTTCTATTTTACGTTATTCCACGAAAACTCGGGTGAGTCAGTAATATTCCAGTTACCCATATTTATTTGATGCCATTTGAAGCATCTAAAAATCTGTCATATTCTTCCAGTAACGACAGCGCATCTTTTTCGGTGGAAATCCCTTTAATGGATTCACGAAACCTGCCGCTGCAAACCAACCCCTTGACAAACCATCCCAGATGGCTTCGCATCATTCGGCAGGCGCGTTTTTCCCCAAAGCATTCTATCGAAGTTTTAATATATTTCTTCATCACATTAAACCGTTCGGAAGGATCCGGAAGAACCATCTCCTTACCATTCATCAAAGACAGCGCCTGAGAAAATATCCACGGATTCCCGATAGCCGCTCTGCCGATCATCACTGCATCACACCCGGTTTCCGTTTTCATGGTCAATACATCTTGAGGTACAATAACATCCCCGTTTCCGACCACAGAAATGGATACTCTTTTTTTTACTGCCGCAATCAAGGACCAGTCGGCCTTACCCGCAAATCCCTGAGTCGCCAAGCGGGGATGCACAGTAATACCCTCTGCGCCGCATGCCTCAGCGACATCAGCGATTTTAAAGGCATCCAGGCCGGATTTGTCCCAACCGGTTCTTATTTTAACGGTCAGAGGAATCGTTATGGCTTTTCTGACAGCATCGAGAATTTTTTCAACCTGTTTGGGCACCTTCATCAAAGCCGCTCCCGAACCGGTTTTCATCACTTTTTTTACGGCACAGCCGAGGTTGATGTCAAGAATATCGGCACCCGAGTCTTCAACCATGGCAGCGGCTTCAGCCATTATACCAGGATCCGAGCCGAATATCTGCACTGATAACGGTTTTTCTTCCTCCCTGCTTTCAAGCAGCGCATACGTTTTAGCGGATTTGTGCACAAGTCCGTTGGAACTGATCATTTCTGAACAGACCAACCCGCACCCTGAAGCCTTTGCCAGCAGGCGAAACGGCAAGTTGGTAATCCCTGCCAGCGGCGCCAGAACCATGAAATTGTCAAGAACAACGGATCCGATTTTCATATGTCGACCCAATTGGAGATTGATGAATGACAAGTGTTGCAGATTCTCATTTTTCGGGAAAACAAAATACTGTTATCACGAAACCGCGAAATTTTAAAAACACGAAAAAAATATTTACTATTTCATGTTTTCGTGATTGGTTTTGGGCTTGGATTGGCATAGCAAAACAGGCAATTATGATAACACGGGTGAAGGTGATACGACCCGATATCTACCGAAACCATACATCCGCACCCATCTTTTACCCGCTGGCCGGAATCTTTTTTTACACTAAGGTCTCCACCAAAAATTTCAACCAAAAGATCATTTGGAATGCATGAACTTTTTTTGATATTTGAACCCGAAGGCAACGCATCCAGAACCGCTTTTTCGCAGCATGTAAACAGATCAACATTTTTTTCCGAAAGCGTTTCTTCCAATTCAAGCAGAAGTTCTGTCTTTTCAGGCAGGCTCGGATCCACAAAAAAAAATCCGGGCTTTGACATGATGCGTTTCTTTATCTTGGTATAATGGTCCATAAAACTGGTAATGCATCGCGAAATGCCGCATCGTGATACCCAGGTAGCGATCCTTGAAAAATCATGAAGATTGTTTTGGGTTACGTTTTGTTCAAATTCAAAAAAACAGATGGGATCGAACCGCCAGTTTATACTTCTCGGGTCGAAGATCCGGCAAAGTTCCCGAATCTGTCCCAGTCGCTCATTCAAGGACGGCACTCGGGGTTCAAGTAAGGGAGTGTCCGAATTTATTGTGAAGTTAAAAAAAAGATTGTATCCCATTGCCAAAAGGGTTTGACCGAATCTTCCTTCAAGAAAAGGAGCAAAATTCTTCGACCAGAATACAATGGTGTGTATCGTGTCAGGCGTCGCCGGTACGATGAATGTCTGCCGGTTATATGGATTGATAACCTCAAACCATCCCTTCTTGATCTGGGCCATAAACCAATTCATGTAAAAGGCAGGTATATCGGTACGTCTTGAAGCAGAAATGACGATTCGATCGGGGTGTTTCATCATCCGCAGTCATACTCACGATGATTTTTTCCTAAGATCAGCTAAAGATATCACTTTTGGGCCGGCCGGTTTTTCAGACGTTTCTTTTTCTTTTTCGATCGGTTCGACCCCTTTGGGAGATATCACCCTTTCCAAACGAACTTTTTTCCCTTCCATGGTGAACTCTTGTCCGTTAATATAGATGTCCCGAAGTATCCAGGTAACCACCTGGAGGGGCACCTGAAGCAAAAGCAGTTTTACATGATACCAGTCTTTTTTGATATCCGGGGAAATGTCCTCTATTCTCGCAAAGGAGATCGGCTGATCCTCCAGATAAATGAGAACCACATCGTTTTCTTTTGTCATTATTCCATCATCCAATCTTGACAACCTCGTTAAAAGCCTTTCTTAAAAATTAATCCTGATTATTTTATATGTCTACACACGCTGTGTCTTCATGATACTTTTTATAATCTCATATCATGATGGTTTGCAACGCCTATTTGCAGAAAATGAATCATCGTTCATTTAAAATTTTAATATCGAAAATACGCAACTATCTTTCTTTTATGAGTGCACATGCCTCATTATACGGTATAACATATTGAGTTTAGATTATTTTTTATACTTTTATGTTGATACAGAATCTATATTTTTCCTTGACAGATAAAGTTTTGTTCTGTTAGATTAATGAATGATCATTCATCTTTTGGAATCCATTTCTCATAGGAGGCTATCATGGTAAGAAAAATCAGGCAGGCAGCGGTTATCGGTTCGGGTGTAATGGGCGGGGGCATTGCCGCTCTACTTGCCGGTGCCGGCATAAAGACGCTCTTGCTGGACATCGTCCCATTTGACCTGAAAGAAGAAGA